>Ga0137418_10007535_pt1 | contig 10006 bp, 5 predicted proteins | sample CZODoug3_1_2_16f_FD_122242 | JGI IMG/M metagenome (GOLD analysis project Ga0137418, IMG submission 122242) | Vadose zone soil fungal communities from Angelo Coast Range Reserve, California, USA - CZODoug3_1_2_16fungal (Hybrid Assembly) | ecosystem: Environmental > Terrestrial > Soil > Vadose... | reverse complement strand
TGCACGACGGCCGGATGAGAGAGCTGGCCGACAATCTGCGCTTCATGCAGGAATTGCTGTTCCAGGTCCTCGCCGAAAGCATAAATGAAGGTCTTGAGGGCCACAGTGCGGCCGATGACGTTGTCGCGAGCTTTATCGACCCGGCTCGTAGTTCCAGACCCGATCAACTCCAGAGCTTGGTAGCGGCCTTTTGGCGGTGTAATCATCAGGCAGAGTGCAGGAGGCGAGCAGCACGGTCGCGCAGGCCGTTGCCATTGGTTTGCGGCGCAGGAACCGAAGTCACCGGCTTGTGGCGCGCCAGGGGATAGAGCTCCTGTGCAATGGAGTCCGCGGTTTGGTAACGAGCTGCCGGATCTTTCGCCAGGCAGCGCGCCACGAGATCGTCGAATACCGCCGGGACAGAAGGATTGGAGTGCGACGGCGGCAGCGGCGTTGAAGAAAGAACGCGGCCGCAAATGCCCTGAAGGGAATCGGCGTCAAAGGGACGCTTGCCGGTCACCATTTCATAGAGCACGACACCCAGGGAGAAAAGATCGGAGCGAGCGTCCTGGGGTTTGCCCATGATTTGCTCGGGGCACCAATAAGCGGGAGTGCCGAGAAGCGGGGTTGCGCCGGAATCACGGCTGGCCAGACGCGCCATGCCGAAGTCCATGAGCTTCACGCGGCCGTCATCGGCGACAAGCATGTTCGCGGGCTTGACATCCCCGTGAATCACGCCCTTGCGATGCGCTACGCCAAGAGCGGTGGCCATTGCGGCGGCCCAGGCGCAGGCCTTGGGAAGGGGGAGGCTGCCCTTGTCTAGAATGCGATCGAGCGGCTGACCATCCAGAAACTCCATGACCAGATAGGGCGTCTGCGTGGCTTCGTCAATACCCATATCGTGGAGCGTAATGATGGAAGGATGGGACAGTTGGCCGACGACGCGCGCTTCCTGTAGGAAGCGCTGGCGCGCTTCTCCCTGAGCCCATTCCTTAGACAAAAGCTTTATGGCGACCAGACGTCCGATCATGGGGTCGTGAGCGCGAGCGACTCGTCCAGTGGCGCCGGTACCGATGATTTCCAGGATTTCGTAGCGTCCGACTTGCACGGTATCACCTTCAGTGAGATTGTTTTCTGGGCAAGGTCAGGATAGCGTTCCGCGACTGTACGAAGGAATGGAGCAGGCGTTCCGTTTGCGAGGGTACAGTGGTACTAGGACAGGGTAGCGGTTTGGCAATTTTAAGCTTTCAGTAAGGAGTTAGAGAGGAGTTTCCAGCGACTTTGCAGCGCAATGCAATAGGATGCCGAGGGACTACCCCCCACCCCCCTGTTTTTGACAAAGAGTGCGGAATTGGCTGATTCTAAAAGAGTTCGTAATCGATTGATTCTAAAGGGGCGCCAAAATGCACTAGCAGGCATTCTGAGCAAAGAGTGCGCAAGCGAATCAACATAAAGGAGTTAAGGCCCAAGGGATAGAGACGATCGATTGCCCAGTAAAAGAGGAAGAGCTAACAACCATCCGCAGTTATAGCTGAAGGTAAGTACATCATGAGATAGCGAAAAGTCAATGCGAAAAAGTATTGTAGTTTCTATGAGATGGCGAAGTGGGGGTTCCGCGACCCTCATGCCAGTTCGGAATCCTGGTGCCCGAGATGGCCACAGTTCCGCTTCTAAGGATTCTGAGCCGGGGGAGGGGGTTGGGCAGAGATGGAATTCTGCTGGACCTCGTATCGCTTCAGCTTTTTTTGTGAGTTCTCTTCCTCTTCGTTCTTGAGTTTTTGGAAGGTGGCCATGGCTTTTTGCGCCTCTTCCATGCGATGGAGATGGCGGTAGACGATTCCGAGTTGATACCATGTCTGCTCCAGAACATCTGGATCGGAATCGGCTTTTGTCGCCCGCTGGAAATGCTCAGCGGCGGCAGCGTCGTTGCCCATCAGCATTTCGGCGCGACCCAGATTGTAGTCGGCGTGACGAAGGCCTGGCCTGACTTTTAAAGCCGCTTCAATCAATTTCTTTCCCTGCGCCGCGTCTCCCTCTTCGGTAAGCAAGACGCCAAGCTTATATTTGGCAGTGACATTGTCCGGATCGATTTCGAGTTCTTTGCGAAAAGCTTCTTCCGCCTCAGGCATTTTCTGCGCGATTCGGAATTCCGAACCGAGATCTTCGTGCAGACGCGGTTCCTTAGGAGCAAGTTGGATGGCAGCCTGATACTCCGCGATAGCGTCCATGTGGCGATCGGCGCCGGCATTGGCCTCGGCAAGGATTTGCCGGACGCGCCAAGATTTCGGGTCGGCTTTGAACATGCGGGCATAGCTGTCCTTGGAAACGAAGAGGTGCGCGCGGCCGCGGTGATAGAGAATGTCAACGTTGCCAGGAGAGAGCTTCACGGCTTCATCGAGAGCACGGACGGCTTCCTCGCCGTCGCCTTTTTCTAGGGCGGCAATTCCCAACCACATCCAGGCGTTGGCATCCTTTGGACTGATAGTTGTTTCCTTGCGCAAGGCTGCCACCGAAGCATCCAACTGGCTCGTTCGATATTCCGCAATTCCAAGAAAAAGACTAGCCCCACGCAGTCTGGGTTTAAGCTGCAGGGCTTTCTGAAAAGCCGCGATCGCCTCTTCATGCCGGCCTTGTTCCTCGCAGACCAGACCGAGGTTTAAAAACGCCTCCGCAAAAGTAGGCACCTCCTTGACGACAGCGGCAAAGCCGTCGCCGGCTTGATCGAGGTTTCCCTGCCGCATTGCTTCCGATGCCTGCTGGAATTTCTCCGCCACGCTGGCTGGCAAGGGAGTTTGTGCTGAGCAAGGGAGAACTGCAAGAAGAAGCAGAATGCCAGGGCTAAGCTTTCGAGATAAGAGACGGCCAAGTACTGCAAATAAGTATGCAATTCTCATCAACCCAGCCGAGCATCGGGGAAGTCCTACCATACTTGCTTTCACCGGATAAGTTTACACCCAAGGCAAGCTTTAGCCTGCATCGACCACGTGCAAGACGAATCCTCCTGCCTCGATGCGAGGCGGGAGGATTTTTGCTTCCGGGGTCACTAGACGTCAGAATTGGTAACGTAAAATGAGCTGGATTTGCCTCGTCGGGCTGACAACGGTAATTCCTTTCGGAGCCCCAAAGCCGCTGTCCCCGACACCTCCGTCCAAGGTTCCAAAGACATGCCGGTTGAAGGCATTCGGTATGTCCACTTTGAAGATAATCGCTTGATTTTCGTGGAACGTCGTTCGTTTCTGGATCGCGAAATCCTCATTGAAATAGTGCTGGCTACGGACGTTGCCCAAGACCAACGGAGCATTTCCGTAAACGTATCCACGTTGCGCTACCAAGTTCGAGGCATTCGGATCAAAGAAGGCAGCGCAATTGAAGTAGTTGTTAGTACTGAGTGGCGTGAATGTGCCATTCGCGTTCTCGTGGCACCCGCTGAAGCCAGGTGGGTTGAGAGTAGCTGCAAGGTCTAAGGAGCCGTGGTTCGGCGCCAATAGTGGGACGCCTGGAAGTATGTTGTAGCGGAAAAATCCGTCGGTACCCGGGGGTGATTCCGCAAATGCGTTAAAGACTGTAGGCGTGCCGGTCTGGTAGCGCTGCACTCCGCCGACTTGCCATCCGCCGAGGACCTTGCTAGCAACACCGTGATTCAGGTACTTCTTTCCCGGTCCGGCCGGAAGCTCATAGAGATAACTGAGCACCAGCATATGGGGCGTGTCTTGAAAGCTGAGGGCCTTCGCCGATAGAGGATTAAAGGGATTCTGGTAGGCAAATTCGTTCGAAGAAAAGCCGGAGAACACGGGGATGGCGCTATCCGCATTCGTTAGTGTTTTTGAATATGTGTAAGAGGCTAAAACATTAAGCCCATTGCGGAAGCGCCGCTCGAGTTTTACTTGCAGCGCGTTATAAGTGGATATACCCAAATTCTCCAGGCAGGAACACATACTGTTGTTGCTGCCGCCGATGTCCAGATATTGCGGAAAGGGCCGAAGGGCTTGAGCCACCGTATTGTTGGACCCTCCAGTAGGCCCCGAGGGGCCGTACAGAGGCTCAAACCAAGAAGGTAAGGTCACTCCAACAGAAGCAAGAGCAGCCTGGCCTGCTGGGCTGGTTGGATCATCCGCCAAAGCAGTTCCCAAACCGTAGAATTTCGGATTGAGGGCATTGACCTGGGCGATGTTGGTATGAAGGTGGTCGCCCTTGATACCCACGTAACCGACGCTCAAAATCAGATCCGTGGCCAGTTGTTTCTGAATCTCGAAGCTCCAGTTCTGCGTCATCCCGGGCCGGCCATAGCTTGGGGCCATGAAGCCGACATTTTTGCCATTTAGGAGAGCGGGGTCGGTGCTGTTCTGAGGCAGTGTAAAGGTCGGAAAGCCCGCAGACAGGGCCTGTACCGGCGTAAAGTTGTTGGAGGAGGTACGTCCAGGTTGAATGGTCGTGCCGCTGCTGAACTGAATGGTGCCTGTAGGCAGGTCGTCATAGAAAAGCGCAGAGTAATAAATCGCATACCCACCGCGGATCACGATGTTGCGGACGCGACCGAACAATTGCTCTGGCGCGTAGGCAAAGCCAATGCGCGGTCCAAAATCCTTGAAGTAGGTCTTGGCGCCGGTGGCGTCGTGGCCATAAACCAAAGCACCTGGCACACTGGGAACAATGGGCACGGGGTTAGGAGTGGGAGGCGCAGTCCCGTTGTTGGCAAGCGAGAGATCCAAAGCGGACACAGCATTATGAGCCTCATGGCGTGGGGTATCGACATCATAACGAAGCCCCAGGTTCAGAGTGAGGTCTCGGCGAATCTTGTAGTCATCCTGAACATAGGCGGCAAAATAGTTGGAATTCAAACGAGGATTGACGGATGTAATGGACAATTGCTCCGACTGCGGGAGTCCGAGCAGGAAGCTGGCGAAGGGATCGCCGGTGCTCGCGTTGTTGGGAGCGAACGCAGTCTGAAAGTTATTAAATCCGTAGTTGGGTGAGGTATCCCCCGTAGCGACGAACGTATATTGGTAGGCCCGCCATTCCCCACCGAAGTGGAAATAGTGCCGTCCGTGGACCCAACTGACACTGTCCGATGTGACCAAGCTGTTGGGAATGTGACCGTTGTCGCTTTCTGTACTAAATCCGGTGTAGCCAATGCTAAGTGGGCTGCCGTTGAAGCTGATATGAGGAAACACAGCACCACTAGCGTTGCCAATTCCGAGCACAGCCGGCCAATTCGTCCCGTTATGGCTGAAAGCTTGACTCTGATTGTTGAGACGGTTGAGTCCGATGGTGAAGCTATTCAGTAAATTGGGGCTAATGGTGTGATCCCAGCCGAATCGCAGGTAGTGAGTGAAATTGATATTGTGGAAATTGCCGTTCAAGGGACCCGGCAAATCGTCCGTGCCGTTGGGAGCTCCCTGGTCGCGGGCACTATAGGAAAAGAAGAATTTGTCCTTGGTTCCCCAGTTTTGGTCAATTCGGAAGCTCATCGTGGTGTCCCGACGTTTCAGGCTGGAGAGAAAAACAAAGTTGGACGTCAAACCCGACGTGGTGGGGAGGACAGTCAGGTAGCTGAGAATCTTCTTGGCGACTGGATCCCACATGGATGGGGGGACGATATTGCCCGGGAAGGCTTTGCGCCCATTCTGGACTCCCGGGAGACAGGCCGACGCAGGTGTCGAAGGGTCGAAAATCTGTCCCGTCAGAACCTGAGTGTTGTCACAGGGATTGATGGCTCCCGTCGGTTGCGCTCCCACCAACAAGGCGGAGAAGTCGCCGTTCTGCAACTCAGCCTTCGTGGGAAGAGTGTCCGTGGACGACGTTCCCGGGTTGTTCCGGTATTGTTCCCAGGAAAAGAAGAAGAAGGTCTTGTTCCGGCCGTCGTACAACTTGGGAATCCGCACTGGACCACCCAAGCTGCCGCCAAAATCGTTCTGGTGATCCGCAGGCCTGGGCGCCTTAAAGGGAGGAAAGTTATTGTCCCACGAATTGGCGTCTAGCGCGGTGTTGCGGAACAGGTCAAAGGCTGTACCGTGGTAGTCGCTGGTTCCAGACTTCGTTGCAAAGCTTTCGATACCGCCAGAAGTCCTGCCGAATTGCGCTGAAAACGTAGAAGTCAGGACTTTGAATTCGCTCAAGGCCTCTACGGAGGGCGCCGTCTGGTCGAAGGCCGAACCGCTGTCCGAGCGTGTTGTGCTGACTCCGTCGAGCAGAACTTCCGTGCTGAAATTCTGCCCCCCGCTTAGTTTGGACTCAAAAATCCCGCCCCCGTTGGTTCCCGGCCCTTGCGTGCCGGGAGTGAGAAATACGAAAGTCTCCGGTGATCTCAGAAAACTTTGGCTCGTAGCGTTCAAAGACAAGGGCAGTTCCAAAATCTCTTTGGTGTCGACGACCGTGCCTATTTCGGAAGTTTCCGTTTGAATGCGAGGAGCGTCTGCAACGACCGTCAGAGTCTCCTTGACCTCGCCGGGCTGAAGCGTAATGTCAAGAGAGGCGACCGTATTGATCTGTACTACGACGCCGGTCACGTTTGCGGTTTTGAAGCCCTTCGCTGTCACGGTGATGTTGTAGGTTCCCAAGACCAAGTTTCCAAAACGGTAGGCGCCCGAGGCGGTGGATGTTGTCGTGTAAATGGTGTGTGTTTCGGCGCCCGTGGCTGTCACCTCAGCGCCGGCAACGGCCGCACCTGAGCTATCCAGAATGGATCCGGTAATTCCGCCATTGTTGGTTTGAGCGCAGAGTGAATGGCAAGAAAAAAAGAGAAGCGCTGCGACCACGAGGAAACGACGGGCTGACGTAAACAAAAAACGCATACCTTGCCTCCTGCCCAGTCAAATCGAACTACATGCACCCCGGGGTGTCGGGCGATTTTTTCCGGTGATCGGCCTGATCGGTGGCCGACCTCGACGGTCTAAAGGGAGACTTTGGCTCAATGAGCCTTCCCAAGCACCCCCAACTGTTGCGGACATTTGGCCTCAGCAAAGATATTGTTGTCAAGCATAAAATTTTTGGATAGGGTTTAGACAATCGTTTGTCTTAGCGCTTTTTGCCAGGAAATGAAGCGCTGCGCGCAAATGTCGGTATCGGCTGTTTCTCGGCTTCGAGCGGCCTCGGAGCTTTGTCAAGCCGTAATCCATTGTTCAGGCTATGCTTATGCAACCCGTAAGGGACAAAATACACCATCCAGCTGGCCAGGGCATCGAGTCGACCGTGACTGCCCGTAAGAATAACCAATCGTCCGCTGATAAACCTGTCAGCCTGAAAATCCTCGCTGACTATCTGGGCCTTTGCCCCGCCACGGTTTCCGTGGTGCTCAACAATGTCCCCGGGCGTTCCATCCCGGCGGAGACTCGCGAGCGCGTCCGTGATGCGGCGCGCAAATTCAATTATCAGCCCAGTCTGTTGGCGCGCTCGCTCCGCAAACAGCGCACTTTCACGGTCGGAATCCTCGTGCCGGAGTTGAGCGACGGCTACCACACGCTGGTAATGAGCGGCATCGGCGATCACCTGATGCGCGAAGGCTACTTTTATTTCAGCGCGCATCATCGGCACAAACCGGACATGATCGAGGAATATCCGCGGCTCCTCTTAGGCCGGGGTGCGGAAGGAATCGTGGCCATCGATACCGCCCTGACGCATGAATTGCCGATTCCCGTCGTCGCCGTTGCCGGGCACCGCAAGATTACGGGCGTCACCAACGTTATGCTCGACCACAAGCGGGCGGCCGAGCTCTCCCTGCGTCATTTGCACCAGTTGGGTCATCGTCACATCGCGTTCATGCGCGGTCAGTCGTTCAGCTCAGACTCCGACGATCGCTGGCGGAGTCTGGTGGCAGTAGCCAAGGAGCTGGGAATCGAAATTCGGCCCGAGCTGACGATTAAGTTGGAGCGGGACCTGACTTCACCGGAGCTTGGCTACCCCGTTGTTCAGGAATTGCTGAAACACCGCAGGGCCTTTACCGCGATCGTTTCCTTCAACGATATCGCAGCAATTGGCGCCATTCGGGCGCTGCGGGACGCGAACCTTCGCGTGCCCGAGGATGTATCCGTAATCGGCTTCGACGATATCCAAGTCGCGGCGTACCACAATCCACGCCTCACCACCATCCGCCAGCCCCTGCACGACATGGGAGAAACCGCCGCACGGATCCTTCTGCAGCGGATGCAAGGATTCAAAGACTATCCGATGGAACTCGCCGTGCCTCCCGAACTGATTATTCGTGAAACCACGGCTGCGCCAAATGCAAAGGCGCTCCGGCAACGCGTTCGACCTTGAAGAGGGTGTTGCTTTTGCAAAAAAAAAGGAATCTTGACAGGCCCTGCGAGCCTGCGTAAAAGAAGAGCGAGTGAAGACGATTTCCGAAACCGGTTGCGAATTGCTCAGCTTAAACATTGCGCGGATCTCGCCTGCGTACACACTGAAGCTGTAAACAGCACCAAAGGAGTTCAAGAGTAGTGCAACAGATCGGCGCACTTCTGTTCAGATCTGAGAAGAAGAAGGGATCCAAATCTCTATGAAGCTCAAGCGAATCTTGTTCCTGCTTGTAATCGCGATTTTGTCGTTGCCCCCCGGAGTGTATTCGCGAGACGGAAATCCTGGGAAGACCTCCTCCTCACCGTCAGACAAATCCGTCGAGCCTTTCCTGGGCCGCTGGGATTTGACGCTGAAGGCTACAGACCGGGAATATCCCTCGTGGCTCGAACTTCGCCAAGAGGGAGGACAACTGAAAGCAGAAATGGTGGGCCGCTGGGGCAACGCAAGACCCCTTCCCAAAGTTGAGATTTCAAATGGCCGCCTCACTTTCGTTTCCCCGAAAGAGGAGGAAGACCGCCCCGAGGATATGGTCTTTGAAGGAACGCTGGCAGGAAAGATTCTGTCGGGAACTGTGAATGGTCCAAACGGAACTACTTGGAAGTGGACCGGCCAGAAGGCCCCGTCACTGAAGAGAAGCAGGGCCCCGAAGTGGGGCAAGCCGACTCCGTTGTTTAATGGCAAAGATTTGACAGGATGGAAAATGGCCGGACCAGGTACGACGGTATGGAAGGTTGAAAACGGTAACTTGGTAAGCCCTGGAAACGGTCCTGAACTGATCAATGATTCCAAATTTGAAGACTTCCAGTTGCACGTGGAGTTCAACTGCGGCGCCACCTCCAACAGTGGCATCTATTTGCGTGGCCGGTACGAAGTCCAAGTGGAAACAGACTCCATCGAGGAACCGCCCAGCCACCACATGGGCGGCGTATACGGTTTCCTGGCCCCTTCGCCTGAGCAACCCCGCATACCTGGAGAATGGCAGAGTTTCGATATCACGCTAGTGGGACGATGGATCACGGTCGTGCAGAACGGCCACACCATCATCGACAACAAGGAAATTCCCGGCATCACCGGTGGCGCGCTCGACAGTCACGAAGAACTGCCGGGACCCATCTATCTCCAAGGAAGTGAAAAAGGCCACGTAGCCTATCGAAGTATTGTCATCACACCTGGGGAGAAATAGCACGGATCAGCGCTCTCCGGTTCGACCTATGACTCACTTCTTGCGCGATGTTCTTCGCCAGCCAAAAGAGCTACAGCGAACAATCGACTTTCTATTGGGATTGGGCCGGCCCGCCTTGGATGCGGCGACTGCTGCAATCCGTAGCGCTCGCCATGTCTACTTGACTGGAATCGGCAGCAGTTGGCACGCAGCGTTGTGTGCCGGGACTTTGTTCAACCTCGGCGCCAACCCTGTTTACCTGTATGACGCAGCTGAGTTGCTGGAGTTCGCGGAATTTCCAACAAATGCCGTGGTGATCGTGATTTCGCGCAGCGGGCGCAGCGTGGAAATAGTCAAGCTGCTTGCCAAGGTGCGCGAGCGTGGGGCGACCGTCATCGCCATCACCAATTCCGCGGACGGGCCGCTTGCGCAAGGTGCGCAGCTTCCCATCGTAATTCCTATCGAACTGGACCACGCCATTTCGGTCAACACGTACTCCACGTTGGCCGCCGCCGCCGGAATTCTGGCTAGTGCCGCTGTCGGAACGTGGAGTGCCAGTCTTGCTGTCATGCT
>Ga0137418_10007533_pt1 | contig 10006 bp, 12 predicted proteins | sample CZODoug3_1_2_16f_FD_122242 | JGI IMG/M metagenome (GOLD analysis project Ga0137418, IMG submission 122242) | Vadose zone soil fungal communities from Angelo Coast Range Reserve, California, USA - CZODoug3_1_2_16fungal (Hybrid Assembly) | ecosystem: Environmental > Terrestrial > Soil > Vadose... | reverse complement strand
ACGCGGTGCGGAGAGTGGGAAATCGACCGTCTGCTCCTTGAAACGCGAGAAGACGTGGAGCAAGCGCGCTGGTTGCTGGAAGGGCAGGCCGCGCAGGAACAGATCATTGATCAGAGTAAAGATGGCGGTGTTCAACCCGATCCCGAGCGCGAGCGTGAGAACTGCGAGAACAGTAAACCCGGGCGACTTGAACAACTGGCGAAGAGCGAAGCGAACATCAGTCATCATGGCACATGTAACTTTGTAACTCTTTTGACTTTTGTAACCAAAAATCTGATGCGCCAGGTGTCGCGATCAAAGGGCAGCCAGCGAACCGTCAAACCACGATCTTCGGCCATCCGCACCCACGGAGACACATTTCCTTCGTGATCCATGCGGGTAACAATGATCTCATCGCCAGGACCCCAGACGCGGCCGAGCGAGCGGGCTATTTGAAACGTCAGCATGGTCATCGACTGACCGATGACGATTTCGCGGCCTGAAGTGCCCCCGAGCAGCTCGGCCATGGCTTCATGCGCTTCGGCGTATATGGCATCGGCATCGAGAGAAGCTTGGAAATAGCCGCCGGTGTTGCTCGCGGCACCGGCCATTGCAGCGGATACGGCTTCGATGACCTGGCGGGGTACTTGAGTGCCGGCGGGGTTGTCGAGAAAGACCGATGGGGCGCTCAAGGCCGGGAACTGACTGCGTACGCGCTCAACCGGAAAAATTGTCACTTCGGGCCTTTGTGCTAGTGGTACCTCGCGCCGTTATGCCCGATTGTCTCGACAGTCACCATCCTCCCATAGGATGAGGCGAGGACGATCCATTCGCTCGGCCCCGGAAGGTTGGCGCGCAAACCTCAGGGCGCCGACGTACGGGTAAAGATTTTTTTCGGCAGCAGCGCGTGTACACCGACGTTGCCGTCGACCAGCTGCGTGATGTCGACGTCCACCGCGACGCTCGAGAGCATGTAGGCTTCATCGCGGTTCAGATGCTTTTCCTCCACGAGGAATTCGATCATGTCGCGCACCGCATGCTCGGCGGCTTCCTTTAGATCCTTGCTGAAGCCCATGGAAATGTAGTACTCGGGCGTCTCGGCACGCGGCCACAGCAGATGGCGGTTCTTGTGCACGATGAAGCGAAAGGTGCCGGAGAGGTAGGTCTCGAGAGCTTCGATGTCGACCTCGCCATTGCCCTGGCCGGCATGCCCATCGCCGGCCTCGAACAGAGCGCCCTTCGCCGCCACCGGCACGTACAGCGTCGTGCCCGCAACGAGCTCCTTGTTGTCCAAATTGCCGGCGTGCGCGAAAGGCGGGGCGCTGTCGACTTTGCCTTCCGCCGGAGCGACGCCCATGCTGCCGAAGAAAGGCCGCAGCGGCAGCTCGATGCCCGGAGCGAACTTTCCGATCATTCGCTTGCGATCGAGCGGAATGACCTTGTAGCGGTTGTAGGGGTACTCCATCGGCAAGAACCCGCTGCCGAGGCCGAACACGTTGCACGCGAAGTCGACGTCGATGTCGACTTTGAGGATCTGCACTTCGAGCACGTCGCCGGGCTCGGCCTCGGCGATCGCGACGGGGCCGGTCAGAATATGCCCTCCCCCGGTATCCTTCGGTTCTTCCTTGTCGATCGGGTCGGTGTAGGGCGGAATGTCCTGCGCCTTGATGCCGTGACTCATCATTTCCTTGCGCGATCCGCAGGTCGAGAGCGACTGGATTCGTACCGTATCGCCCGAGTGCACCGTGAGAGCAGGATTCGCCTCACTGGAGTAGTAACCCCATTCAACGGTCTGCGGGGTTGCTAGCAGCGTGAAATCGGCGGCTTGAAGCGATGGTGCCGTGCTCATGAGCACGCAGACAGGTAACAGTACTCGGCGCATCGGGACTCCTTGATCAGACCATTAGGTGCGGCGGCATGCTCGCGTTGACCGCCCGCTCGAAAGCTCGCGGCGACTTGCAGCAACAGACCGTCCTGATTGCGGGTTCGCCCTTATGTCCGATTGTCTCGACAGTCACCATCCTCTCATAGGAGGAGGCATTAGATACGACTGCCGCGCGAGTCAGCCCAGCAACCTTAGGCTGTCGGCGGCGCCCAACGGTTGAGCAGTGGATTCTCAAAAAAGCGCCCCCCCGCTGATCGGATACTGACCATCGATCGGCATCCATGCTCCCCCCGGCACGCGTATTTTCAGAGCGCGGCCCAAACCCACCTAAGTAGCGGAAAAAAAGGAGTTTTGACGAGATAATTGTGGAATCAATTCCTCGTTCCAGCACTGGTAGACATCGCAGACTACTACGCAGCTCGACGGCATCACGACCTCATCACCTCAAGGCCGATGGTCCCGTTCGCGGCACTTACGTACGGCTGGGTTCGACCAATCGGGAAGCCGATGCGGCGCTAATTGCAGAGCTGGGACGGCGGACCGGCACTGAGACCTTCGACGAGCAGCCGGTCCCGGACCTGAACTCCGAAGCGATCGACTTCGCAGCCGCTTCGCAGTGCTTCGCGGAGCGGCGCTCCCTGCGACGCCAGGATCTTGAGGCACTGGGCCTGATATCGCGCCATCAGGGACTCGATGCGTAAGCCCGCCGCGCCATGATGATAAGTCCCGAGGCGCGCGTTCGTGCTTACATCGCTGAGTTACTCACGGCGGCCGGCTGGCATGTGTGCGACGACAGATCCACTCACCGACGACCACCGGCCGGCTCGACCCAGAGCCCGTACCGATATGACGCACAAAAGATGCCGACTGATGCCCCGAGGTTTCGATGACATCGTCCGAACGACAACTTGAAGAAGAGCTGATCGAGAAGCTCAAGGCCTTGAAGTACGAGTACCGCACGGATATTCGTGACCGCGCCGCGCTTGACGACTACAGCCATCATCGCTACGACGTCATCCTGCTCATCAACGGCGTGCCGGTCGCTCAGATCGAGCTGAAGACGCTCGCCATCAGTCCACGCCGCGCGATCGAACAGATTGTCGATTATAAGAACGACCCCGGCAATGACTATTCGCGGACGCTGCTCTGCTTCGTACAGGTGTTTATAGTCAGCAACCGCACCGAAACCTGGAACTTTGCCAACAACAACGCCCGCCATTTCGGTTTCAACGCGGTTCGGACGCAACGGCATGGTGAACACCAAGCCCACCATGCCGCGCCGAGTGCCGGCGGATCTCGCCGGTCGGCGGTCTTGAGCACGCCAAGCCACTCCTCGCTCCTGGGCTGCGCCCCCGTGTTCGGTGTTGAAGCAGGCTCTAGTTGGGCAGATCCACGCGGTCCACTCAACAGTTACTTCAAGCGTACTTACGGCAAAACCTTCTCGATCGTGACCGTTCCACCAGTAAAGTTGAGACCAGCTGCGCCAGTTTGCGCGCCATTCTTCGTGAGGGCTTGAAAAACAAAGTTGACTCTACCGTCTGTGTGAGCCGTGATTTTGACATATGCGCCGTTATTATAGGGATTAGAGGCTTCGGTTGCCTTTCCGACAAGCACCGCTGCGTCCCCGTCTTCATCGATGCGGACACTGTTATATTGCAGCGCACAGTAATCGCCTTCAGCCGCCGGGTTTAGGTCCGTTCCCGTACCACCTACGCCCTCTATTCCTTCCGCAGCTACAACCAGATGGAGCTGGGCGCTGATGGCCTGAAGGCGAACCCGCCTTACTTCGTCAGCATGGAGTTGCCCCGCTGCCATTAGTGAAACCATACCGGCGAGCAGCAGCAAGAGAGAATGCTTTTTCATGGTAATCCCCTTTGTCTAGGTTTCGATCAGTTCACTGTCTCGGTGTTCACCTCCACATCGCTAAATAAGACGGAGTGCCGCGCGGTTCCAGTAGTCCACAAAACCATTGACCGCCGGCGTTTACTCCTGTTCTGACGCGTCTTCCGACTTGTCTTCAGACTTGCCGTCACTCCAGAGCCTTTTTGCTTTCGCCCACACCTGATCGGCGACGAGCCTACCCATCGCCCGGCCCACAAGATCACCCGCTTCAAAATGGATCCCGCCATATCGGCGCGAAATGCCGGCCTCATTGGCAGCATCGGTGAAGGTGTTCCAGGTTAGAGTAACGGGCTGCGCCGGAGTGAAACCATGTTCAATCTTCGAGCTTCCCGCCGCAAAGGTCACAGAGCCCCCGAAGGTGTCACTACGCGTGAAGCGCTTCAGGATTTCGGCTCCGGCCGCGCTGAAGCTGCTGTGCCCCGAAATGTATTCCGGAAAGGGCGGTGTCGGAAATGTGCGGGGCTGGTAGGGAATCCAGAATTTGCCGTCCATGGTTACAGTCCCATTGAAGGGCCCACCCCACGCCTGAATCTGCTGCCCGTGGAAAAGGAAGCAAATCGCGGTGGCGGGACGTACCGAGTCAAACGCTCGCTTGGCGTCCCAAGCCACAATGCCGGCATCGAAGATGGCGTTGGTCAGGGCAAAGAACATCTTCACATCATCATCGAGGTCGTGTTCATCGCGGGCGGAGACAAATTGTGCAAAGAGGTCCCAGTGGCCTGGCGGCAGCTCCGAATGCGGGCCATCCGCCCAGTATTCGGCGATCATTTTCTGCTCGTCCGTGAGATTGGCGCTGATCGTGATCAGGTCCTGAGCCTGCTGCACAAAGGTCGCCGAACCAAAGAGCGCGGGGCCCGACTGGGCGATCAGAGACCGGAATTGATCATCCGAAGTCAGCGCAAAAGGAATCACCTTATTCCACTGGGGGCCTATGAACTTCGGTGTGACGAACGTTCCGCTTGCGTCGAAATACTGTAGAGGTTGCCAGTGATTGACATCGACCACTGTCGCCGGATCCACCGGCACCGGACTGGGAGAATTCACTGGAACATATCCCGTATAGTCGGCGTAGGGCACTCCGCTGGCTGTTAGATTCCCCAACTGGTTCGAGCCGTCGTTGTGGCGGAAATTGAGGACCGCCGCGCAAGCCATGTTACCGACGCCGCTTGGCGTCTCCGTATTTGTCGAGCTGTCATTTGGATCGTATCCGAGGCTCGCCATCAGGGGATCAAATACCGTTGCTTTGTCGCCAGGGAAGAGGTCCACGGCGGCGCGGTACGCGGCGAAACTGATGGCCTCGTTCTTGTTGAAGATTCTGCGCTGAGACGGGGGCTGCCTGAGGCTGCCGCCGAGCCGCGTACCGAGGGCGTGCCGGTCATACGCAGCCCAGGCGTCATAGATGCACGTGTGCACAATCGCCAGCGCGCGCGCCACCATGGGAGGTCCAAGCTTCGAATCTCGTACTCCCTGCAATGCGGCATCGTTCCACTGAATAACGACGTTCGGCGTTTCATCCCGTGGCCAGGCGAGTATCGGGTACAGGACGACTGAGGTGACCGTCATCAGAGCGAAGCTGGAAAGCCGCAACATAGGCTCCCTCCCGGGACAATCCTTCGCCAGCACCTAGTCCTGGTCGTGAATTTCGAATGCGCCCTGCACGAGAATCTCGTTGAACGGGAATGTCAGGCTACTGACGATCAGAATCGCACTAGCTCCCGGGCCGCCCCTGTGCGCGATGAACGTAAACGGAACATTTGTGCCGACGCCGAGGCCCGTGATATTCGATACACCGGTCAGTGTGACGATATCCTCGTGCACACTGGCTCCTGTGATCTTGCCGACCACATACATGGCGTTCACCGTGAGCTGGCCACTATGTGCGCCGGTTGGTGCCTCGGGCGCAAACGCCAGACAATCAAACTCTCCCGTGACGCCCCCATTGGAGCGTTCAGCGTGAAAGGCCACCGTCGTAATCACGGGAAGAAAACTTGGAGAGCCTGTTCCCCCGTGAATAATCGTCGTGCCAGCGCCTCGCGCGATTAACCCTGCGGAGTTTTCCGAATCCCGCCCGGCAACCGTTCTGGTTGAGAGCAACAGCGTCAACACGCAGGCCAGCACCAGCAGTCCAACTATTACAGACTTGGATAAATTTGACTTGCTCAGCATGGGGCGTCCTCCCTTCTCGGAAGCGAAACAAATCCGCTGGAGCTACCACAAACCGGTGCATCGCATTGGTAGTAACCTCAGCGGATACCGTGTACTAGTCCTCATTCGTGGGGAGCACATGGAAAAGTGTACGGTTGCCGTCCACCTTAGGGACCGGCGCTGCGCGGTTCCAGTAATCGACGAACCCCTTCGATGCCGTAATCCCCTCGAAGAGCGTGTCGGGCGAACCAGCGGGCCCGGGCGGCGGATTGCCGGGAAGGTCGCAGCTGACTACGAGGATCCCTTTGCTCCCATCCGAATAGGCAATGCGCAGGATCGCCAGCCCTCCGCGGTTGTCGGCTAGAGTGCCGTCGCCGATGAGATCTTTCGCATTGCTGGCCTGCGCGCCTGGTGCCACGTCGAACCGGACGAGTCTCGTGACCCGGTAGGTGCCGCTGTGCGGCGTTGAGTCTGGTGGAGGCCCGACAGTCTTCCATGTTCCCCCTCCGGTTACATCATCACTATCCCCCAGTGTGAAAGTCCCGGAGCCCGTCACTGTAATCATCGATTTATTTTGCGCTAATGCCGACGCCATGCCGCCCTCGGCGATGACGTTGCCGCTCGGACTGAAGGTGACGATATGGATGATGTCCCACCGAATCGTGGCCGCGTCGTCTCTTATGTCGGCGACAACCAACACAGGCAGCAGAGACAGGGCTGCTCCCAAAATCCACCATTTATTGAGTCTCATGGCTTCACCTCAGAAAAGTTTCTGTTTTTAATGAGTCGATGCTTACGCAGTCTCCTTAGATTGTTGGTTGAATTTCGAAATGCGTGGTTGCCTTCTACTCCGAAGTGATGTAACGGGGCAAGGGGGTCGCGTACTTTTCTTGCCAAGAGCTAACGGTTTCAACGCTGCGCCGCATCAGGACAATCGCTTAAACCGCGGTTGGAAGTAGCCGCTCGGCATAGCGGTCGATGGGGAACCGGGAGGTACCGCGGAAGTTGAATATCGCGGTGCGGTGTGCGTTCGGCTTCGCGATCAACTGCGCGCTGCAGTCGTTGTGTGTTCCAGGGCATCACGCAGTTCGTCACGAGCGTGAGGGGTCCGGGAGTTCCAATCAGCTCCTCCGCTCTTAGGCCGCGTTTCGCTGGCTGCGCCTGCATTCAGATCTGCCGCTGCAACGTGTGGACCGATTCGCCACGAGTAAGGACCGGAGGGTGACTGGTGGCAGGGGCGAGATCACGACCTTCCCCGATCACCCACAGTTTGGGCTGCGCCAGCACACGCTTGACGAAGACGTTACCATCTAGAATTCGTTTGTCGATTTCCATTCGTGAATATGCGCTTCCGCGCCAAAGGGCACTCTCGCGACGGCTCTTCTCCGAGTTGACACGGCAGACGTTAACCATGTCGGGTCGTCTCTTTTTATCCTCCTGGCGGGGAGCAGCTCTGATCCGCAAGACCGCTTCGTCCTGGCCGAGGATTCCATAGCCTTCAATCTGATTGCGGCCCTGTTCCCCCACGAAACGGCAACGTCGTAACGGACTGCTCCCGCCCCATACCGGACTGCAGTGGGACTCGCACCCAAAGCATTCCCTGAACGCAGTACCTCAGCGACCTCGGCTTTTTGGTGCTTGCTGGCTCCCCACCTACGTGCGGATAATGAGCACTATGAGCCCAGATGACACCGTCACCATCAGTGCAGCGGAATTTCACCGCAATGTCGTCGCATATCAGGACATTGCGTTGACGAAGCCCGCCCGTGTTACGAACGCGCTCGACTTCGACGATGATTGAGTCCGCACCGTGCCGCGCAGCACCATTGCGGAAGTCGACTGGAAGGTGCTGCGGCGCGTGCACCCCCTCGCTCTCGAGCGCTACTGCGAGCGCGTGCTTGCCGAGATCGAGCACGTGATACACGACAGCGCCCAGAGCACTCATCTGCGCTACCTCGATATCTTCAAGATCATCGAACAGCGCGACCGAGAAATGGCAAGCATCTTTAACGACCCGAAGCGCTCCAATGCGCTGACAATGCTGGCGCGGATTCGCTCGGACGGATTGCTGGCGGAGGATGAATTCTCCAGTTTGAGCCAGGAAACGCGCAGTGCCATCGAATTGCTGCTGGGAGCCCGGTGAATCTTCGGTATGGCCACGCTCTCGCGATTTTCCACCTCCACGGTTGTCGGCTCCGAACGCCTCGTTCCTTGGCTGGCCGCGCAAGGCCCCTTGGCCTACAGCCCCGACGAGCCGCCGGCGACAGATTACTTTTTCCAATACAACTGGATCCTCCCTGGAATTTTCGACCCGAAAGTCAATCTGCGCGAGCACCGTTACTTCGGCAGTCCCCTGAAGAGCAGCTCGCGCTTTCTCTTCGACTTCTGGGGAAGCATCCGCAAAGGGAATGCAGCCGCGCTGCCACAGTACTCTCAGCTTGGTGTTTTCTCGGACATCGAAGTCAAGGCGCCGATCGCCGCCTATCACCACGTCGGAAAACTGTACGATATGGCGGGCTCTGTGCTGATTCAGCACGGCAGTTATCAATGGATCTCCGATCAGGACCAACCCAATATCGAACGCGGACAGGTCCTGCTCTATCGGGGTATTGCGGAGAATGCGGCTTTTCGTTGCTTGCAATTCCAGCCGGAAGATCTCTCCCCTGCCAATCACGACATCTGGCGGAAGTACCTGGGTGTCCAGGCGACCATGCTGTCGGATTCGGTCCTGTCCTTCAACACCATTCACGATCGCGTCAACCGCTGCGAGACCGGCGGTCTGCGCCATGCAACGTGGTTGGGCGACGAGGTGGCCACCGCAGCTCGACTCGACATCAAGTCCGCCGGCTTCGCCAATGAGCTTTGGTGCGCCGCCCAGCAGTCGTATTCCCTGGACCCAGTCATAGGAACACAGAAATTCGGTCCTCACTACGTTGTGCTGAAAACCCCACTGAGCAACCTCCGGATCACGACATTCTTCGCGGGCGAGTCAGAGGTGAAGATAGTCGATCCGAGCCGGGTCTCCGCGGTGGAGACCGTCGGGTGCCAGATGGAATCTATCCGCGCCACGCAGTGAAAGCTGTATGATGCCCCCTATCTCATGTTGACGAAGCCGAGTCCGGGCCTGACGCTCTTCGACAAGCTATCGCGCCTGACCTTCCTTCAGGCCACGAAACTTCTGGGCCCCAACGGCAGCGACCTCATCGCTGCCGGCGGCAAGTACGATATTGACGTTACCACGCAGGTCGCATTCGATCGCGAACGATTTCGCCTCGCCGTCGACTCGGCCGCCGTAACGCTAACCCTCAGCCCGGCTGCACGCGACCGACTGGAATGGCGCTGCAACGCCTGCGAGATGCCGTGCGAGCATGTTGGTGCCGCCTTCTCGCTGATTCTCGAAGAGAAGCTTGCGCTCGGCCTGGCCGGTGCGCCGCCCGAGCGTGAGCCGATCGAGAGTTTAAGTGAGGAGGCTCTGGTGGCCCGGGCCCTCGCGGAGCGCGAGGAGCGCGCTCGCACGGAGAAGATGCGGCTCACCTCCCAGGCCCCGCAAGCGATCTGGACGGACTACACCATTACAAATGCCGCGTCGGGAAAGTCCTATCGAGTCGCGCTACGGGGATGGCGCCCCGGTGAGTCGTACTGCTCATGCCCGGATTTCCGCAAGAACACCCTCGGCACCTGCAGACACATCCTCCACACGCTCGAGAAAGTCCGCGGACGCTTCCCCGACTCGGTGCGCAAGCGGCCGTACCGGCAGCGCGACATCGCCGTGCACGTCTCCTACGGTACGGCGCTGGAGCTGCGCCTCCTGTTGCCGAATCGACTCGATGAGAGCGCTGAGGCAATCGTGCGCCCGATCCGAGACCGGCCCATCACCGATCTCACGGACCTGGTCAAACGCATCCGGCAACTCGAGGCGCATGGCCAGACGGTGACGGTCTATCCCGATGCCGAAGAGTATATCCAGATTAGGCTCTTGCAGCAGCGCATCGCCGCCACGGTTGCCGACATCCGGCGCGATCCGAAAGCGCACCCGCTGCGCCAGGCGCTGCTGAAAGTGGAGCTGCTGCCCTACCAACTGGACGGCATCGCTTT
>Ga0137418_10007532_pt1 | contig 10006 bp, 13 predicted proteins | sample CZODoug3_1_2_16f_FD_122242 | JGI IMG/M metagenome (GOLD analysis project Ga0137418, IMG submission 122242) | Vadose zone soil fungal communities from Angelo Coast Range Reserve, California, USA - CZODoug3_1_2_16fungal (Hybrid Assembly) | ecosystem: Environmental > Terrestrial > Soil > Vadose... | reverse complement strand
TCCGGCACGATGAAACCGTATCCCTTGGATACGTCGAACCATTTGATGACGCCGCTGAGCTCGATAATGCTCGCAACTTCATCGTTGATATCGCCGATCGCTAGGCGATCACTATCGATATCGACTTCTGACCCCTTGGGTCCAATGCTATCCGCCGCAGTCATGACCCACCCGACGCTCGCCGCTGCTCTGAGCGCCTAGTGGCGCCCCCCGAATCCCTTAAGCAAATTAAGGATATCATTAGGCAGCCCTGTGCAAAGCGATAAATGCAGCCTGTGCAAGACTCTGCAACCTCCTGTGAACATCTTTTTATCTGGCGGCGCCGCCGCCGACGCTCAATGCGCGATAAATGGCGATAGAACCGTGCCAATATCGTCGCGGATGTCGAGATCGGCGATCTCGTCGAGCTCGGTCGCCTCGCGATTGAGAATGACAAGCCGCGCACCGTTGCGCTTGGCCATCAACGGGAACCCGGCAGCCGGCCATACCACCAGCGACGAGCCGATGGCGAGAAACAGGTCGCTCGACATGGTCATTTCTTCGGCACGCTGCATCGCCGCTTCCGGCATCGACTAGCCAAATGACACCGTCGCCGATTTGATGGGCCCACCACACTCCGTGCAATCCGGCGCGTGTCCTGACCCGCCAAAACGCTCCTTGACCCAGGGTAATTCGTAACGCCTGGAACAGCGCAGGCACAGCGCATAGGTGTTGTTGCCATGCAGCTCGACCACATCATCAGGCGCGATGCCGGAGCTCTGGTGCAGATTGTCGATGTTCTGCGTCACCACGCCGGGTGATTTGCCGATACGATAGAGGCTCGCCAGCGCGAGATGCCCGCGGCCCGGTCGTGCCTGACTGAAGTGCTCCTCCATGGCGAAGCGCCGCCGCCAGGCTTCGTTGCGCATCTCTTGGCTCGACAGGAACTCGTCGAACGGGATCGGCCGGTTCTTGGTCCAGATCCCACCGGGCGAGCGGAAATCCGGGATGCCGCACTCGGTCGAGATGCCGGCGCCGGTGAAAGGCAGCACCGCGCGCGCCCCCTCGATCAGTTCGCTCAGCCGGGCGATGGCGGCCTCGGTCTGGGATCCATCCGTGCCCGACATATATATAGTGTCGTCCCTATCGTGGCTCTTGGCAGCGGCCGCCGGACGGCCGGCTTCGTGAGGTCCTCATGAGATATCTTCATACCATGCTGCGCGTCCGTGATCTCGACGCCGCGCTCGATTTCTATTGCAGCAAGCTCGGCCTTACCGAGGTACGACGGCGGGTCGACGAGAAGAACCGCTACACCCTCGTGTTCCTGGCGGGGCCGGCCGATGCCAATCTGGTGGCAGAGAGCAAGCGCGACGGCCGCGACGCGCCGCTGGTCGAGCTCACCTATAATTGGGATAGCGAAGACTATGGCGAAGCCCGCTATTTCGGGCACCTCGCCTTCGAGGTCGACGACATCTATGCGCTGTGCGACCGGCTCATGAAGGCGGGCGTCACCATCAACCGGCCGCCGCGCGACGGCACCATGGCGTTCGTGCGCTCGCCCGACAAGCATTCGATCGAGCTGTTGCAGAAGGGCGCCGCCCTGCCCCCCAAAGAGCCGTGGCGCTCGATGCCGAACACCGGAAAATGGTGAAGACTCGCGGCCGGGGACGGTGCCCGCCCATGCTTGCCCGCGGCGCCAAAGGTCTTTATATGTCGCGGCGCTTTTGACCCCTCCCCGCGCCCTTCGTCTAGCGGTCCAGGACACCGGCCTTTCACGTCGGTAACACGGGTTCGATTCCCGTAGGGCGCGCCAGGGCTCATCGGAAGCCCTCGACCAAGTCGTATAAATACCGGCCTAATCCGCAAACACCCTGCCAATACGAACCTGCAGCCCGACCCGGTCTCCGACCGACGGTCCTTTGTCGACGCCGATCTCGGCTTCGAGCACAGCCGGTCCGGTCCCGACGGCAATCCGGGCCCGACGTCCCGCCGCGGTCCGATGGACGTTGACGACGCGGCCCTCGAGGCGACCCGGCGCTACCTCGCAAATCTCGATGTCCTTGGGCCGGACATAAAGCCGTCCGCCGCTTGGGCAGGAGCCCTCGAATGCGGCCGCGAACGGCTTGCCCTCGTGCGTGAGCCGGGTTCCGTCGAACTCCACCGGGATGCTGCTCGTGTCGCCGACGAAGGACATCACGAATGCGGAGGCCGGGGAGTCATAGACTTCGTCCGCCGTACCCACCTGTTCCAGCTGCCCGGCGTTCAGGATGGCGACGCGATCCGCCAGTTCCAGCGCTTCTTCCTGGTCGTGCGTCACGAATACGGTCGTATGTCCGGTCCGCTCGTGCAGCTCGCGCAGCCAGCGGCGCAGGTCCTTGCGCACCCTGGCGTCGAGCGCACCGAAAGGCTCGTCGAGCAGGAGCACGCGCGGCTCGACGGCAAGCGCGCGCGCAAGGGCCACGCGTTGCTGCTGGCCGCCGGAGAGCTGGCGGGGGTAACGGCCGCCAATGTCGGAGAGCTGCACCAGGTCGAGCAGGTCCTGCACGCGCCTGCGGATGTCCGCCTTCGAGGGCTGCTCGGAGCGCGGAAGAACTTCGAGGCCGTAGGCGATGTTGTCCGCAACCGACATGTGCTTGAACAGCGCATAATTCTGGAACACGAAGCCGATGCGCCGTTTCTGCACGGGCACGCCGGTCGCGTCCTCATCGCCGAAATACACTTTGCCGGCGCTCGGCGCTTCCAAACCGGCGATCACACGCAACAGCGTCGTCTTGCCGGAGCCGGACGGGCCGAGCAAAGCGATCAATTCGCCGTCCCTGATGTCCAGGCTGACGCCGCGCAAGGCGCCCGTCCTGCCGAAATCCTTCGCGATATCGACGACGCGGATTTGCAATCGGGCCTCTTCACATGCGCGGTGGGCGGGCCAAGGCCTCGCCGTAGTGCATTTCAAGCAGCGTCTTCGCGAGCAGCGTGACGAGCGCCAGAAGCGTCAGCAGCGACGCCATGGCGAAAGCCGCGGCGAAATTGTATTCGTTGTAGAGGATTTCGACTTGCAGCGGCATGGTGTTGGTGAGCCCGCGGATATGGCCCGAGACCACCGACACGGCGCCGAATTCTCCCATCGCGCGCGCGTTGCACAGGAGCACGCCGTATAGCAGGCCCCAGCGGATATTGGGCAGCGTGACGGTGAGAAAAGCGCGCAAGCCGCCGGCACCGAGCGTGAGTGCGGCCTCCTCGTCGGTATTGCCCTGCTCCTGCATCAGCGGGATCAGCTCGCGAGCGACGAACGGAAAGGTCACGAAGATGGTCGCCAGCACGATTCCCGGCAGCGCGAAAATGACCTCGACGCCATGCGCCTTCAGCCAAGGCCCGAAATAACCCTGTGCGCCACCAAAGAGCAGCACGTAGATCAGTCCGGAGACGACCGGCGAAATGGAGAACGGCAGATCGATCAGCGTGATCAGCAGGCTCTTGCCCGGGAATTCGAACTTGGCGATGGCCCAGGAGGCCGCAATGCCGAAGATCATGTTGAGCGGAACGGCGATGGCCGCGACGATCAGCGTAAGCCGGATCGCTGCCTGTGCGTCAGGATCTGTGAAGGTCGCGAGATAGAACGCGACTCCCTTGCGCAGCGCCTCGCTGAACACGACGATCACCGGCAGGATCAGGAACAGCGAAAGGAACGCCAACGCCAGCGCGATCAAGGCGGTTCGGGCTGCGACGCTCTCGGTCGTCACAGGCGCGCTCGCCTGCCCGCCGGGTCGGATGCGTTCAGGCATACCCGAATCTCCGCTGGCTCCAGGCCTGGATCACATTGATCGCGAACAAAACCACGAATGCGATCGCGAGCATGATCACGGCGATCGCCGTTGCACCCGGATAGTTGAACTCCTCCAGCTTGATCACGATCAGCACCGGCGCGATTTCCGACACGTAGGGGAGATTACCCGCGATGAAGATGACAGAACCGTATTCGCTCACGGAGCGCGCGAAGGCGAGCGCGAAGCCGGTCAGCAGCGCGGGCGTCAGCATGGGGATCAGCACGCGCCGGATAGTTTGCCAGCGGTTTGCACCCAAGGTCGCCGACACCTCTTCGATGCCCCGGTCGATTTCCGCGATCAGCGGCTGCACGGTGCGAACCGTGAAGGGCAGCGCCACAAAGACCAGCGCGACGAAAATGCCGACGGGCGTGAAGGCGACCTGGATGCCGAGCGCGGCAAGAATGCCCCCGATCCAGCCCGTCGGCGCATAGAGGCTCGCCAACGAAATTCCAGCCACCGCCGTCGGCAGCGCGAAAGGCAGATCGACTGCAGCGTCCAGCACCCTGCGGCCCGGAAACCGGTATCGCGTCAGCACCCATGCGATCACCAGTCCGAACATGGAATCGACCAAGGCCGCCGCGAAGGCGAGACCAAAACTCGTCCGCAGCGCCGCCAGCACGCGCGGTTCAGTGGCGACGGCCCAGATACCGCCGAGGCCCAGACTCGCTGCTTGGGCTACCAGCGCGGCGAGCGGCAGCAGCACAACGATGCCGAGATAGAACAGCGTATAGCCCAGCGTGAGCCCGAATCCCGGGAGCGCATTTGGCTGCTTGAATCGCATCGAACTCGCCCCGCGTTTCGTCCGGTGCCAGCGCCGCTATCTGTGCGCCTTGGCCATGATCTGGTCGAATTCACCGCCCTCGGCAAAGTGCTTTTGCTGCGCCGCGGACCATCCGTCGAACTCCTTATCCACCGTGACCAGCTTGAGTTGCGGCAGGCGGTCGAGATCGGCTTGCGCGGCATGTTGCGGCTTGACCGGCCGGTAGAAATGCTTGGCGATCACGGCCTGCGCTTGCGGCGTGTAGAGGAAGTCGAGATAGGCCTGTGCCGCCTTGCGCTTGGGCTCGGAAACGACGTTACCGTCGACCAGCGCAACGGTGGGTTCCGCCAGGATCGACAGCGAGGGCGTGACGATCTCGAATTTGTCGGCGTCGAGCTCTCGCGATACGAGATATGCCTCGTTCTCCCAAGCGATCAGCACGTCGCCGATGCCGCGGCGCGCGAAGGTCGTTGTCCCCCCGCGCGCGCCAGTGTCGAGGACAGAGACGTTCTTGAACAGGGCGGCCACGAAGGTCTTGATCTTGTTCTCGTCGGCGTTGTTCTTTTCCGAGGCATATGCCCAGGCGGCGAGATAATTCCAGCGCGCGCCGCCGGAAGTCTTGGGGTTTGGCGTCACGACCTGGATGCCAGGCTTCACCAGATCGTCCCAATCCTGGATGTGCTTGGGGTTGCCCTTGCGTACCAGGAAGACGATCGTGGACCTATATGGCGAGGAATTGTCCGGCAGGCGCTTCTGCCAGTCATTCGGAATCTTGCCGGTCCTGACGGCAATCGCATCGATATCCGCGGCGAGCGCGAGTGTCACGACCGAGGCGTCGAGACCGGCGATGACCGCGCGCGCCTGCGCGCCGGACCCGCCATGGGACATGAGGATGGTCAGATTCTCACCCGTCTTCGCCTTCCAGTCCGCCGCGAACAGCGCATTGATGTCGCGATAGAGCTCGCGCGTCGGATCGTAGGAGACGTTGAGGAGCGTGGTCTGCGCCGACGCGTAGTGCGCGCGGGATCCAACGACAATGAGTCCAGCCGTCAATGCCAGAACCTTGCAGACTCGAGAAAGTGTGATCGCTGACATCTTCGGCACCTCGTGACGACGTCCCAACGGAAGGCTACGTAGAAGACGTTTCTTCGAATAGCCAACAGATTTCCCACGAGAGAAACGGACTCCATAGATCGGCAATATGGCAGTATTTTCTTCTAAAGCGGCTGCGCCCCGCAAAACGGGAGGCCAGCGGTCTGCCCTTTGCAGATAGCGGTCCTTGGCATTGACGATCGGAACGCGTGGCCGCCCCCGGCATCATAGTGTCACGACGAAGCAATAGTGCTCATCTTGACCGATGCGGCGCGGCGGGCCGGCCTCGGCATATCGCCACAGCCCCATGATCCGGTGTCGCTTTGATCCCGGAGCGTTGCGGCCCGCGGGCGGCCCGATGGCGGCCATAGCGCGCCCCGGCGCGGTTCCGCCGCCATTTCGGGTTAAGAAGCCCTTAACCTTCCCGTCCTACGCTTAGCCGACGATCTCCGTCGCGTATCGCGTTACAGGTGCTGTTTTGCGCGAAAATCGCCGATTTGCCCGCGTCCGGCCGCAAGGCATGATGTCCAAGGCGGGCAAGCTCATTATCGATCCGAAAAAACCGGTGATCGACTGCACGGTGGTCGACCTGTCGGCGGGTGGCGCTTGTCTCCAGGTGGTGGCCTCGCCCGTCGGGCTTCCCAAACGGTTCGAGTTCCTGCATGCCGGCGTCAAAAGAAAAGTCCAATTGGTCTGGACGCGCGGCTTCATCATCGGCGTGTCTTATTAGGGCCGCCTGGCGACACTCGGGCCGGGTCCCATGCGGGTCGCACGCGACCGGGAGGGGATGGCGATCGGCCCTGTGCTGTTTTCGAACCGGGCCCGCGACCCAGCGGCATACTTCCACTCATGCAGGTCGATCACGACCGCCGATCCGACGGGCAGACCCGCCTTGCGGCGATCGTCACGCCGCACGCCGAAATCGCCATCAAGCCCGGCGGGATGACGGGCGGTCGACACCGTGGGCAATGGATCGCGAATGCGTGAGATGGCGGGCCGTCCCCTCGCATTGATCTTTTTCGAACCGCTGGCGACCAGGAGCACCAACTTGCAGGTCGCGGTCCAGCCGAATGCACATGCGACCGCCAGGCTGCCGGCAACGAGAATAAATGTCTCAAGGTTTTCCATGTTGTTTCAGCGCCGGAAGCGCACGATCTTCTCCGAGGCGCCGCCGGCGAGGCAGAAGCGCACCTTGCTCGCCAGCTCGTCGTAGACGAAGGGCTTCGCCAGAATATGGGTCTCATCCACGCCCGCCATCCTGCTGCGGTCGGAAAAGCCGGTCACGAACAGGATGGGCAATGACGGCCGCCTGGCCTGCGCCTGGCGCGCCACTTCGGCGCCGTTCATGCCGGGCATCGCGAAATCGACGATCATGAGGTCGATCTTCGGCTCCCGCGCGAGCACGTCGAGCGCAGCCCCGCCGCTTCCCGCCTCCCGCACCGCATAGCCGAGCTCGTGCAGCATCGCCCGGGTGACCTCGCGCACGGCATTGTCGTCGTCGACCAGAAGGATGCTCGCGCCCGCGAACGCCCCGGCGGCACTGATCCTGGCCGCGACCGGCCGCTCGTCGACACGCTCACCACCGGCGCGCGGAAGATAGACGTAGACCGACGTGCCCTCGCCCACCCGGGAATCGATGCGCACGCCCCCGCCCGACTGCTTGGCGAAGCCCAGCACCTGGCTCAGACCGAGGCCGGAGCCCTTGCCGGGTTCCTTGGTGGTGAAGAACGGCTCGAATACCTTGGCGCGGATCTCCTCCGGCATGCCGGTCCCGCTGTCAGACACACGGATCGACACATAGTCGCCGGCCGGCGGCTCTTCGGGATAGGTGGCCGGCACGAGCGTGACGTTCTCGATCTCGACCTTCAGGGTCCCGCCCACCTCCATGGCGTCGCGCGCGTTGATGGCGAGGTTGAGCACCGCGAGCTCGAGCTGGGTCGAGTCGACCAGCGCGCACCACAGACCGTGCTTGAGCATGGTCTCGATATGGATGCTTCCGCCCATCGTGCTTTGCAAAAGGTCGCGCATCCCGGCGATGGTCTCGTTGAGATCGAGCGAACGCGGCTCGAGCCGCTGACGGCGCGAGAAGGACAGCAGCTGATCGGTGAGCTTCGCGCCGCGTTCCGCCGCCGTCCGCATATAGCCGATCCGCTGGGCCAGCCTGCCGTCGACGCCCGCGGCCGCAAGTCCCCTTTCAACGAAGCCGATGTTGCCCAGCACCACGGTGAGAAGATTGTTGAAGTCATGGGCGACCCCCGACGTGAGCTGGCCGACGGCCTCCAGCCGCTGCATCTGCCGCAGGGTCGATTCGACGCGCTCGCGTTCCTGGATCTGCCCGAGCAGCTGGCGATTGGCCGCCGCCAGCTCCGCGGTCCGTTCGTCGACCCGCGACTCCAGATCCTCGTTGAGATGACGGCACTCATATTGACGGCGACGGGCGCGCAGCCCGGTCTGCACCACGCTGACCAGCGTGGTCGGGTGAAACGGGCGCTCGAGGAATGTGACGCTGCCGAGCAGCTGCATCAACCGGGCGGCGGCCGGGTTGCGTTCCAGGCCGCCGCCATGCTCGGTCAGCAGGATGAAGGGGAAATCGGACCACGGCGGCTGCGAGCCGACCCAGTCGACGAGCTCCCGCAGATCGGCGCTGCGGGTCGCCTCCTCGGTCACGATGGCGACGTCGGCGCCGCGCTTGATCTCCTGCAACAGCTCCGCGAGATCGAGACAGATTTCGGACCGCATGGCGGCGTCGCGCAGGATGCCCTTGGCGATCACGGCGTCACGCCCGCGGGGCGCGAGAATAAGGGTCCGCTCGGAAACCTGGGATGTACCGTTCACGCGCGCCCCTCCAGCAGGGGCTCGCTTTTCCTCACATAGGTGGGCTCGGCCTCGGCCCGGCTGACAATGCCGGTCGACGCCTTCCACAGGATTTGTGCGCTAGCGACCATCGATTGTCCCCCTCCTCCCGGTGAGCCCGCTGGAAGTGAATGCAACCGCGCGCCTGCAAATGCCCCAGGTGCGAGGGCTTGGATTAAACGTCGGAAAAGCAGAGAGGTTCCGTCCGTCGACCCGCGCCGCCGGCGGCAGGGCATGGGGCGATCCGCGCAGGCGCGGCGCCATCGGGCTCCGCGGCAACGGCCGCTCATGGCGAAACAGCGCAAGCCGGCGACCCGGCCGCGCGCGCCCTATCGTTACTTCGTAGGTTGGTTCTTTCGTGCCGCGAGCAGCCGCCTGATGTGCTGCACGGCGACCTGAGGCTCATAGGGCTTCTTGAGCATCGGACCGTCCTCGCACAATTGGGCCGCCATATCGGCCGTCTTGGTCAGCGTTCCGGCCAGCACCACATCGAGCCCGGGACGGTTGGCGCGCACCCAATGCGACAATCCAAATCCATCCATCGATCCGGGCATCTCGACATCGCTGAACACGATTTCCACGCCGATATCCGTGCGCATCAGCACAAGAATTGCTTCGTCCGCGCTGGCGGCCTCGATCACCTTGTATCCGCACGTGCGCAAATACTCCGCGATCACTGTCCGGATGAGAATCTCGTCCTCAACAAGAAGAATCGTCTCCTGCAACTCGGAGGGAGGCGTCTTTGCGGATTCAGGCGGCAGGGTCGGGCTCCGTCGCAGCCGACACGTCGGTCCCGCCTTGATCGCCAGGCCCCGACATCCGGTCCTTGAGGACTTCGCAAATCCGGTTGACGACGCCATCCACCGCGTAGGGCTTCGGGAACAGCCCTTGCACGCAGTCAGGAAGCTCCGCGCGATTCCAGAACGCGGCCGACGCCAGGATCATCGGCAGGCCCGGATGATGCGCATCGACATGGCGCGCCAGGGCCAGACCGTCCAATCGACCGGGCATCTTGATGTCGCTGACGATGAGATCGACCTCGGTGGACGATTGCAGAACCTCCGCCGCCTGGTCGGCACTGACGGCCTCGATGACCCGCAATCCGCGCTCTCGCAGCTCCTCGCAAATCATGAGCCGCACGAGCACTTCGTCTTCCACCACCAGCACGGTTGGAGGCTTCCGTCGCGAACTGGGCAAGGCGGAAGCTTCCACCGGGGGTGCACTCATGAATCGTGTTTCAAGCCATTCAATCGCCCAACGCAACAAAGTTGCAATCGTTCCAGCCCGTTAACCGGCCTCCTCCTGGCGACCCGCCGCGGGCCGCGATTGGCCTCTGCGTCCGGCAGAAATGGCACAAAACCGCGAGCCTGAAAACCGGGTCTGAGCGCGCCGCCGGACCGCCCGCCGGTTGCGGGCGGGACTCGCCGGTGCTATCAGGCGAAAAACGAGCCGAATTCCGTCGCATTTATCGGGCTTTTCTGACCCGGGAGCGTCCGCCTGA
>Ga0137418_10007529_pt1 | contig 10008 bp, 9 predicted proteins | sample CZODoug3_1_2_16f_FD_122242 | JGI IMG/M metagenome (GOLD analysis project Ga0137418, IMG submission 122242) | Vadose zone soil fungal communities from Angelo Coast Range Reserve, California, USA - CZODoug3_1_2_16fungal (Hybrid Assembly) | ecosystem: Environmental > Terrestrial > Soil > Vadose... | reverse complement strand
TCACGACGTATCGCGTGATGGCACGGGATGTCGTGGATCGTGTCGCGAAGCGCCTGCACGAGCTCGACGGTCGCGCGGTCCCGGCCCGTCCGCCCACCGATCGGCTGCCGTTGCCCGGCGGTGAGGCGGCCGAGCTCGAGGTGCTCGTGGAAGCCGCGCGGGCGCGCGGCGCCGCGGAGGACACGGCGCGTCATCTGGTCGCGAGCTACGGCAGCGAGGCGGCCGCGGTGCTCAATCTCGTGGACCGTGATCGCCGCCTCGGCGAGCCGGTGGTCCCGGGTCGTCCGGAGATCTGGGCCGAAGTCACCTACGCGGTCGAGCGAGAAATGGCGGTCAGAGTGCAGGACGTGTTGATTCGGCGCCTGCATCTTTTTTATGAGGTTGCCGACCATGGGCGGTCAGTGGTGCCGAAAGTCACCGCGCAAATGAAGCAGCTCCTCGGCTGGGACAACGCCCGAGAGGCCGAGGAGCTGCGCGACTACTTTCAGATGGTCGAGCGCGGTCGGGTCACGGCTTGACCTTTATTCTCGGGTTCACGTGCACGTGCACGTGTGGGTCACCATGGTCGTCATCGAGCTGGCGGAGGGCCCAGGTTGCCGCGCGGCGCACCGAGCCTACCTCGTCGCGCTGCGCCGCCGTCAGGCCTTCGCGGGCACGGGGGCTCTCGATTTCGCCGAGCGCCCAGGCGGCAGTCGCGCGGACATCCTCGTCGCTGTCCTTCAGCGCCCCCAGCAAGGGCTCGATTGCCGAGCCGTCCTCGATCTCGCCCAGGGCCCACGCCGCCAGCGCCCGGACTTCGGGATCATTGTCTTTCAGCGCGACGGCGAGCGCGGCCACGGCACCACCGTCTTCGATCTCGCCCAGCGCCCAGATGGCCGTCTTACGCACGTCGGCGACGGGATCGCGCATCAAACTTTCGAGCGTGCTGATGCCCTGCGCACTCTCGATTTCCCCCAACGCCCACGCCGCCTGCTGCCGCACGCGAGGATCGCGGTCCTTCGCGGCCGTCGCGAGCACCGGCACCGCGGAGGCGTCCTCGATCTCGCCCAGTGCCCAGACCGCGGTGAGCCGCACGTCCACGGCCTGATCGTCGAGCGCGGTGCTCAACGGCCGCACCGCCCGCGCATCCTCGATCTCGCCCAGTGCCCATGCCGCCGTCCGGCGCACCTCCAGCACGCGATCGTTCAGCGCGCGCGACAAAGGCTCGATCGAGACCTTCTCGTCGATTTCACCGAGCGCCCAGGCCGCGGTCATACGCACCGCGGGGCTGTCATCGCGACTCAGCGCGTCGCTCAACGGGCTGATCGCGCGCGAATCCTCGAGCTCACCGAGCCCGAGTGCGCCGGTTTCGCGGAGCTCCGCGCGCGCATCGCGCAGCAGTCCGAGGAACAAGTCGTAGGTGCCGGAGTCATGGTGATTGCCGAGGATGCGTGCGGCGATGTTGCGAATGCAGCGATTGTCGTCGCGAATCACGGCGCGGAAGGCGCGCAGCACGGCAGGGTCGACGTCGCGCGACCTCTCGTGCATGCCGAAGTGGACTCCACCGCCACCGCCCGGCATCGGCATGGGCGTCGGCATCGGCTGCGGCATCGGCATGCCGGCATCGGAATGATTCCAGCCCCAGAACCCGCCGTAGTTGGTGAGCGCCTCACCGGCGAGCGCGCAGACGGCCGAATCGCTGGCCTTGAGTTGCGTGAGCACGCGCGTGACGGTTGCGGAATCGAGGGCGGGGCGATTTTGGACCACGAGCAGCAGGCCTGCAAGCAGCGGCGCAATCATGGGATTCCCGGGTGGAGGATACCTCCATTTGGATAGGGCGCCCCCCCCTAAAGGTTGCCGCCTTGGGAAATGCCGGTATTATCTCGCCCGGTGCGCCCCAGCACGTCGGCCGTCCTTGTTTGTTTCACCTGTATCGCCGGCTGTTCCAGGCCCGCTCCTTCCCGCGCCTCGGCTGCCGCTGATTCGGTCATTCCCGCGGGTCCCTACGGCGACGCGGTACGGCGCGGCCGGGCGTTGCTCACCACCACGCGCGACAGCCTGCCGGGTCACGTCGGCAACAAGCTCCGTTGCACGAGCTGCCATCTCGACGCGGGCAGACGGGAGACCGGATCGTGGGTTGGAGTGTTCGCGCGCTATCCGCAGTACCGCACACGCAGCGCGATGGTCGAGACGATCGACGATCGCGTCAACGATTGCTTTCGCCGCAGCATGAACGGGACGGCGCTCGATCCAGCGGGGCCGGACATGCGGGACATCGTGGCTTACCTCGCGTTTCTCTCGCGCGGCGTCACGGTCGCTCCGCCGTCCGGACCGAGCACCCGGCTCCAGAAGTGGGCGGCGTTCACCGCCGATACCGCCGCCGGCGCGCGCGTGTTTGCAGCCTCGTGCGCCAAATGCCACGGCGCCGTTGGTGAAGGGACGCCGGGGGGGGGCGCGCCGCCGCTCTGGGGCCCCGAGTCCTACAACATCGGCGCGGGCATGTCGCGCGTTCGGACCGCCGCCGAATTCATCAGTCGCAACATGCCGTTCGATGTGCCTGGCACCCTGAGCGATAGCCAGGCGTTCAACGTCGCCGCGTACGTCAACGCGCACCCCCGGCCCGACTATCGGGGGAAGGAAAACGATTGGCCCAACGGCGATTCACCACCCGATGTCGCATATCCGACACGGTCTCACCACTAGGAGGTTCAGATGTACAGACGCGGATTTCTCGGTCGTCTTGCCGCCACCGCGGCCGCTGGAGTCGCAGGGCTGACGCCGCTTCGACTGGAAGCGCAGCCCGCTCGGCACGAGCCGATTTCGGGCGGTGCCGATCCTTCGTTCGAGACGTGGCTGAACCGGATTACCGGGAAACACAAGATGATCTTCGACGCACCAGAGGTGAACGGCGGCATGCCGGTTATCTGGCCACGCGTGTGGCTTAACGGCAACAACGAGAATTACGCCACGAAGGACGCCGACAATTCGGCAGTGGTCGTGCTCCGTCACTCGGCGATTCCCATTGCCATGCAGGATGCGCTGTGGGCGAAGTACAAATTCGGCGAAGCGCCGTTCAGCATCAAAGAGGGCGAAGCGCCGGCGACACGCAACCTCTTTGCCGACGTGATGCCGCTCCCGCTGCCGGGCACGGGACTCAAGGCGTTGCTGGCGGCTGGCGTCCAGGTCGGGTGCTGCAACGTCGCGCTGACGGTCTACAGCGCAATGGTGGCGCAAAAGATGGGGATGGACGCAGCCGCGGTGAAAGCGGAGTGGGTCGCCGGATTGCTTCCCGGCGTGCAGGTCGTGCCGTCGGGCGTGCTCGCGGTGGCACGGTCGCAGGAGAAGGGGTGCGCGTACTGTTTCGCCGGCTGACGCCGGCTAGGTTTTGAGGGATGGTCGAGGTTGGTGGAGGATCTGGAGGTTGTGGAACCTCCGCCAACCTTCACCGTCATCCACAAACTATTTCCAGCCTCGCAAACTTCTCACAAAGTCATGCAGCACCAGGAATTTCTCGTACAGCCGCACGCCCTTTCGCTTCCGCCCGAACTCCGCGAACAGCTCCCGCAGCCGGCCGCGTCGCGCCACGTAAAAGCGGAACGTCTCCGCGAAATCTTCCTGCGGGTGGGTCGCCGCATACGCGCTGACGTAGTCGGTCAGCGTCGTCGCGATGCGGCGCCGCTCGAAGTCCACCCAGTGCTCGTCCGCCACCCGGTAGGCTTTGCGCACCTCGCCGAAGGTGCGACGGAACCGGCCGGTGCGCGTCCATGCCCAGTGATGATAGAGAAACGAGTGGCCGAGCTCGTGCAGCAGCAGGCCGGTGAGCATGTTCCACGAGATCTCGTCGCGGCGGCGCTTGCCGGTGACGTAGCGGCGGTCGAGCTCGATCACTTTCGGCGCGCGCGGCGCGACACCCGAGACGCCGGGCCGCAGTGCGACACGATAGTGCCAGTCGCGGATTCGGGACACGATCAGCAGCCGCCGCGCCCGCCGCAGCGCGCGGGGGATGAGGTCGCGACCGGTGGCGTCCTCGCCGCACCAGGGGCACGTCGCCATCCAATCGTCGACGCCGCGATCGCAGTGGGGACAGACGTTCTGGAAATCATCGTAACGCCACGTCTGGGCGCGCCCGCACCACGGGCAGAAGCGCATGGGGTACATGACCCCGCCGCCGCATCCCCAATCGCATCGTGCATGGTACTTGAAGCCCTTGGGCGCTTTGAGCGGCTCGTCGCTCGAGTCGTTGTCCTTGATGCCGCGCCCGCACCACGGGCAGAACGACGACGCGTCCGATACCATCCACCCGCAGTACGCGCACTCGGCATTCGTTTCGCGCAGCGTGTCGCGCCATTCGAGCCGCCGGCTGCAGCTCGGGCAATAACTCCAGAACCGCTCCAGCTCGGTGTGACAGCGGGGGCAGCGCAGCTCGGGCGTCGGAACTTCCCGCTTGCTCATCGAGCCATCGCCTCGTCGACGATGCGTTGAATGAAGGCGTTGTATTTCAAGCCCGCCTTCTCGGCCGCCTCGGCGAGCTCGTGCTCGGCCGCGATGAACGGGTTCGGGTTCACTTCGAGCAGGTACACTTCGTTGTCGTGCGCCAAACGCACGTCGACACGGCCATAATCCTGCAGCCACAAGGCGTGGAATGCCGTGGTGCAGATCTCGCCGATCCGCCCCGTCAGCTCCTCGGAGACACCCTTCGCGAACACGTTCTTGATCTTCTTTTTCTTGCGATAGTCCTCGTCCCACTTCGCCTTATACGTGGCGATGCGATGCTCACCCATCTCGGGCTCGCCGAACGTCATCTCCGTGAGCGGCAGCACTTCCAACTTGTCGTTGCCGATCAGGCCGACGTAGACCTCGCGTCCCTCGACCAGCTCCTCGACGATCGCGGCCTGGTGGTACTTCGTGTGGATGAATTCGACACGCTGCGAGAGTGATGCGTCGTCCTCGACAACGGACGCCTGCGCGATGCCGATCGACGCGTCCTCGAGCAGCGGCTTCACGATGAGGGGAAACCGCAGCTCCGACGGACGCACGAGCTTGTCGCCCTCGTGGAACTCGGCAAACGCCGGCACGCGGATGCCGTGGTAGGCCAGGATTTTCTTGGTCAGCGATTTGTTGCGGGCGACGAGGAGCGCGGTCGGTGACGAGCCGGTATAGCGGTAACCATACATGTCGAGCAGCGCGGCGATCGCGTACTCGTGGCGCGCGTTCTTGCGGAACCCCTCGCACCCGTTGAACACGAGCTTGGGCTGAAACTCCGCCAGTTTCGCGAGCAGCGGCGCGACGTCGTCACCGATGCCGATCATGACCACGTCGTGGCCGCCCGTCATCAGGGCGCGCGCCACGTCGTACTCCGCTTCCTCCGCCTTCTGCTCGACTTCGCGTTTGAAGGCGGCATCCTCCCATTCGGGGTGCAAGGAATCGAAAATGACGGCGATCTTCACGACCCCACCTCAGCGTTGGCCGGAGACATGGATGTCGAGCGCGGTCAGGCGCCGCATGTCGCGCGACACTGTCCGTAACCCGATGAGTATCACGAGGCCTCCGAGCAGCCCAACAGCCGGGAGCAGCAGCATCGCCGTGCGCAGATCGCCGGTGCGGTCGGACAGATAGCCGATGAGCGGCGGCGCGAGCGCGTCACCCGCGAGGTGCGAGAACAACACGAACGCACCCAGCACTGATGCCTGAACGGCGGGTGGCACGACGTCGAGAATGACCGCCACGAGTGGTCCGTTGTACCAGGTGTACAGGAAATATGTCGCCAGGATAAGCGGGCCGAACCAGCGGAGATCGTGCACCAAAAGCAGAGCGGCGCACACCGGCCCGCCCAGCACGAAGCCCGCGCCCGACGTGAGCACGCGTCCACCGTGCCAACGATGCTGTAACCGGTCCGCCAGGCGGCCGCCGACGAGCGCCCCTAACACACCGCCGCTGAGCGCCCACACGCCGAACTCGCCGCCCACCTGTGCGACGGAGAGCCCGTGCATGCGCTGCATGAATGCCGCCGCCCACGCGACCAGCCCGTTCACCGCGAACGTGACCATCGCGCCGCCGAGAAATACCCAGATCAAGGTCGGAGTCCGCAGCACAAGGATCGCGGCGTCCTGAAAGTCGTCGAACGCGCCCGCGGCGACCGCCCCCGCTGCGGTCGTGCGGCGCACGGCGAGCGGCACGAGCCGCCACACCGTCCACGCGATGCCCACGCTGGTCCCGATGCCGAACAGCGCGGTGCTGAATTGCGAAGGGATGCCCTCGAATAAGGAAAAGAATCCGGCCAGCGCCGCGCCAATTCCCGCGCAGATCGCGAGCGGCATGACGTAATGCGTCACACCGTGCATGCCGTGCTGCCACCATTGGCGCAGTGTTTCGACGATCGGTGGCGGCGGCCGGCGGTCGAGCTCCCGCAGGCGCGACGCGAGCAACGCCAGCACCAATCCGGGCAAACCCATCCAGATGAAGGCCCAGCGCCAGCCGTAGCGCTCCGCAATGACACCGCCAAGCCAGATGCCGAGCACCCCGCCAAACGCCATGCCGACCGAGTACACGCCGATAGCAAACGCCCGGCGTCGTCCCTTGTAGTACTGCGCGATGATCGCCTGCGATGCCGGCGCGTAGCCCGCCTCCCCAAAGCCGACGAGCGCCCGGCAGGTGAACAGCTGCCAGAACTGCCTTGCGATGCCACCCGCTGTGGTTGCCGCACTCCAGACCGCGACGCCCCACGTGATCACGAGCCGGCGCGAGCGCAGATCGCCGATGACGCCGAGCGGCAGCGCGGCAAGCGATAGGACGATGATGTACGCGGACCCAAGCCAGCCGAGCTGCGCGTCGGACAGATGCAGATCGCGCTTGATCGGCTCGAAGACCGCGTAGACGACGTTGCGATCGAGATAGTTGAGAAGATTGACGAAAGTCAGCAGACCCAGGACGTAAGCGGCATACGTCCCGGTCGAAGCAGCGGACTTCTGGATCTCAGGTCGCTCGGCCGCCAGTTGCCGCCTCGGCGCGCGCGTCGCGATCCGCTTTTGCCTCGAGATACGAATCCGTCAGCTCGCGCATCATCTCTCCGCGCAGCTCATACAGGCGCTTCAACCCGCGGGGCTTGCGTCGTGCCAACGCGTATGCCGCGAGAATCGGAAAGGCGACGGTGTTGTCGAGATATGCCACGACGGTCCCCGGCAGCTTGTCCGGATCCACTTTACCCCAGCTCACCGCCTCCGCCGGCGTCGCGCCGGACAGACCGCCCGTGTCGGGACGGGCGTCCGTGAGCTGGAGGTAGTAGTCGTGACCCTTTTCGCTGATGCCGAGGACTTCCTGAATCTGCGGCTCGGTCTGGAGCACGAAATTCTTGGGACTGCCGCCGCCGATGATCAGCACACCGCTCTTGCCGCCGTGCACCTTCGCCCAGAACACGATGGACGATGTCTCGTTCACGTCGGCACTCACGTCGAAGCGCAGCTTGCTCCCCGACAACGCCTGCTCGGCGACGTTCATGCCGATCGACGAGTCGCCCGGCGAGGACGTATAGATCGGCACGGCGGCGGCGTGGGCCGCGCCGAGCACCGATTTGCGCGACAGGCCCAGCGCCTTCTCGCGCTCCAGCACGTAACCACCGAGCAGGTAGTGGTACTCCGCGCTGCTCATCGGCCGCTGGAACTCGTCCCGCGCCGAGACTTCGCGCACGAAGCGATCCGTGGACAGCAGCACGTCGTAATCGAAGAAAATGTCGTAGATGCGGACGACGCCTTCTTCGCGCAGCACGACGTCGTCGGCGAACGGGGTGCCGCGATGCATCGCCATGCCGAGACCGAAGTGCGCGTCGTGGTAGAGATTCGCGCCGGTGGAGACGATCCAATCGATGAATCCCGCCTCGATGAGCGGAATGATCGTGGACATGCCGAGGCCGGCGGGCGTCATCGCGCCGGTGAGGCTCATGCCCACGGTGACGTCGTCTTCGAGCATGCGCTCGGCGAACAGCCGGCATCCCTCCGCCAGGCGACCAGCGTTGTACGCCAGGAACGCGTTGTCGACGAGGTCGGCCACCGATTCTTTGCCGTTGACCGGCTTTGGATTGATGCGCTGTCCACGCAGGAATTCGCTTTGCGTCATCGAGTCGCCTGCCCGGTGGTGTTCATCGCCCGGAAGGCGCGCGTGCGGCGCTCGCGGGCTTCCACGATCCAGCCAAGAGCTTCCTTCGGATCGTCGGTGACCAGAAAGAGATTCAGGTCTTCTGGCGAAATCTTGCCTTCTCCCGCGACGCGCTCCTTGAGCCAGTCCGCGAGACCACGCCAATAGTCCCGGCCGAACAGTACGACCGGGAATTGCTTCACCTTGCCGGTCTGCACGAGGGTCAGCGCCTCGAACAGCTCGTCCATGGTGCCGTAGCCTCCCGGGAAGGTGATGAACGCCGTCGAGTACTTCACGAACATCGTCTTGCGGACGAAGAAGTAGCGAAAGTTGATCGACCGCTCGACCCACTTGTTGGTGCCCTGTTCGAACGGGAGCTCGATGTTGCAGCCGATCGATAGCCCGCCGCCGTCCTTGGCGCCACGATTGGCCGCCTCCATGATCCCCGGCCCGCCGCCGGTAATGATCGCGAAGCCTTCCTTGGCGAGGAGGCGCGACGTCTCGCGCGCCGCCGCGTAGTAGGGATCGCCCTCCAGCGAGCGCGCGGATCCGAAGATCGTCACCGCGTTGCGTACGTCGGACAGCGTATCGAAGCCCTCCACGAACTCGCCCATGATGCGCAGCACGCGCCAGGGGTCCGTGCTCGTAAAGGACGCCCGCCGCTCGACAGGAACGACTTGCGGCGGGGTGAGGAGTTGCTCGTCCTCAGTGAGCGGGCTGCGAGGCGAGGCGCTCGGTTGCTCTGACATGGTCATCCTGCACGTTATAGAAGAAAGGCGAGAACCGGACGTGGCCGGGCCGGCTATCGGCGATCACGCCGCCCGCCGCGAGGTGCCGGATGGCGGCCGCGGGGTCGGGCATGGGAATCATCACGATCGCCGAGCGCCGCTCCGGCTCGGCGGCCACCTTCGGCGTGAATCCGGCGGCGCGTACCGTGGCGATCAGATCCTCGGTCAGCGCGGCGGTCACGTCGCGGATCCGAGGCACACCGATCTCCTCGATGTACTCGAGGCCGCCGAGCTGGGCGTAGACTGCGGCGAGCGACGGCGTCCCCATCTCGAAGCGTCGCGCGTCCTCGTGGAGTGTCAGTGCGCGCGGATCGAAGGCGAACTGCTCCCGCTGCCCAAACCACCCCGAGATCCGGGGCTCGAGTCGGCGGGCTACGGCCTCCCGCACGTAGAGAAACACGATTCCCGGTCCGCCGAGCAGCCACTTGAGGCCACCCGCGACCAGCGCGTCGACTCCGGCGTCCTGCACGTCCACCGGAATTTGGCCGACCGACTGGTAGGCGTCGATGAGGCAGAGGGCCCCGCGCGCGTGCGCGACCTCGGCGACACGCTTGATGTCCTGGATCGCGCCGGTCGTGAAGTAGACATGCGACGTCACGACGAGCGCGGTCCGATCATCGACCGCCCGTGCGATCGCGTCGACGGGAACGCTGATCGTATCGGGACTCTCGACGACGACGAGCTCGACGCCCCCCGGGACCTTGGCCAGCCACTGATACGCCACCGTCGGGAAATCGAGCGACGTGATCACGACCTTGGGGCGGCGGCGATAGTCGAGCGATTCGGCGACCGCGCTGAGTGCGACCGAGATACTGGGGGCCAGGGCGATCTCCCCGGGCGCCGCGTTGACGATGCGGCCGTAGCGCGCTCGCAAATCGCTCAGCGCTTCCCACCACACGTCATACCACGCGGCCGCGCCGCGGCTCTGCCACACGTCGAGGAATTCCGCTACCTTGCGGCGAGCCCGGTCGCCCAAGGCCCCGAGCGAGCAGGTGTTGAGGTAGACGCGATCCCTGAAGATGGGAAACTCGCCACGATACCTGGCGAGTCCAAGCGCGCGCGGTTTTACGCTGCTTGCGAGCGTCATAGGCCGGGAATATACAGAAGGAATGCG
>Ga0137418_10007528_pt1 | contig 10008 bp, 8 predicted proteins | sample CZODoug3_1_2_16f_FD_122242 | JGI IMG/M metagenome (GOLD analysis project Ga0137418, IMG submission 122242) | Vadose zone soil fungal communities from Angelo Coast Range Reserve, California, USA - CZODoug3_1_2_16fungal (Hybrid Assembly) | ecosystem: Environmental > Terrestrial > Soil > Vadose... | reverse complement strand
GGTCGCCGCGGCGGGCGCGGCCTTCTGCGCCCGCGCCGCACTGGCCAGCGCCGCGGCGGCTGCCGCCGAACCCAAGAGCTTCCTCCGCGTGATGCTCATGCGCGCTCCTCCGCGAGGTCCTGGATGTCGCGGCCGCTGATGCCGAGAAGGTACAGGATGGCGTCCAGCCCCATTGCGCTGATCGACGTATGGGCGGCCTCGCGCAGCTTGGGCCTCCCGTGGAAGGCGATGCCGTGCCCCGCCTTCTGCAACATGAGCAGGTCGTTGGCGCCGTCGCCGATGGCGATCACCTGGTCGAGCGGCACGCCCTCCCGGCGGGCGAGCTCCTCGAGCAGGTCGGCCTTCCGCTGCGCATTGACGATGGGTCCCACCACGCGCCCGGTGAGCTTCCCGTCCTCGATCTCCAGCGTGTTCGACCACGCGAAGTCGATGCCGAGGCGCTGCTGCAGCGCCTCGGCCGCGTGCGAGAATCCACCGGAGATGACCGCGGTCCGGTAGCCCAGCCGCTTGAGCACGCGCAGGAGCGTCTCGGCGCCTTCGGTCAGCGGGAGGTTCTCCGCGAGCCGGTAAAGCACCTGCGCCGGGAGGCCGCGCAGGAGCGCGACCCGCTCGCGCAGGCTGCGGTCGTAGTCCATTTCGCCCAGCATCGCCCGGCGGGTGATGTCCGCCACCCGCTCGCCCACTCCGTGCTCGCGCGCCAGCTCGTCGATCACCTCGATGCGGATGAGCGTCGAGTCCATGTCCATCACCACCAGCCGCTTGCTGCGCCGCAGGAGCGACTCCTTCTGCAGCGCGCAGTCGAAGCTCCCCTGCCCCGCCGCGAAGAGCAGCGCGCGCTTGAGCGCGGAGGCGTCCGCCTCCGCAGGCAAGGAGACGGCGAACTCGACGCTCTGGAGCCCGCCCTCGCTGAGCCGCTGGATGCTCTCGATGTTGCCGCCGTGCGCCGCCAGCGTGCCGGAGACGGCGTGCAGCGCCTCGGGCCCGAGCTGGCGCGAGATGGCCGTCACCGCGAATCGCTGCCGGGGCAAAGGTTCCGCCGCCGGCAGCGGCGCGTACTCCATCGACAGCCCGCGCTGCTTGGCGGCGAACAGGAGGTCCTTGAGGGCGCGCTCCTCCGACTCGCGCGAATCGAACGCCACCGCGAATGCGAGCACCAGGAATCCGTGCACCACGACCTGCTCGACGTCGTGCAGGCGCGCGCCGGCCCCGGCCAGGACCTCGGTGATGCGCGCGGTGATGCCGGGCGCGTCGCGCCCGGTGAAGGTGAGGAGGAGCCGCTCCATCAAGCGGCGCAATCTAGCCGTGCCCGATACGCCGGCGCCACGCATTTCAGGGCGCGGACATGGCGAGAGTCATTCAGGCAAGCTGCGAGGTGCAAGCGCGGCACCTGCGCGCGGCCGCCGGCACCACCTCCAGGCACTGCGGGCAGGTCTTGGTGTCCGGCGGCGCCGGGGCCGGCTTCTCCAAGACAGCCTTGGTGACGAGGTACACGACCAGCGCGACGACGATGAAGTCGAGCAAGCGGCCGAGCAGGTCGCCGTACTTGATCGCGTTGCCGCGCGGAAGCGGGATGGCGGCGTTGCGCCATTCGCCCCCGGGCAGCGCGATTCCCACCACGGGCATGATGACGTCGTCGACGATCCCGCCCACCACGCGTCCCACCGCGGCGCCGATCACCACTCCCACCGCCAGCGCGAGCGCGTTCTGCTTGAGCAGGAACTCCTGGAATCCACGGATCTGCTTCTTCACCCTCTCCCACCTCCGGCGCGTGACCGATCGGACCTGGCCGGGGGTCTCCCGCTTCCAGCCGCCTCATCGGCAGGCGGCGGTCGAAGGAGCGCGGCCGTGCGGATCAGCTCACCCGAGCAAGTTACCGGACGAGCGGCGGAATTCCGCAACTCCGCGCCCGCCGTTCTGTTGCCTGATGCTCAGAACGCGTGTTATCCCAGCCGGCCGATGCAGCCCGATCTGTCCGTCGTCATCCCGCTTTACAACGAGGAGGCCAACGTCGAGCCGCTGCTCGCCGAGCTCCTCGGCGTCCTGCGGGGGCTGGGCCGCAGCTACGAGGTGATCTGCGTCGACGACGGCTCGCGCGACGGCACCTTCGCGCAGCTCGCGCGGGTGGCGCAGCGCGAGCCGGCGGTGCGGGTGATCCGCTTCCGCCTGAACTTCGGACAGACGGCCGCCATGTCGGCCGGCATCGAGGCCGCCCGCGGCTCCGTCATCGTCCCCATGGACGGCGACCTGCAGAACGACCCCGCCGACATCGCGAAGCTCCTCGCCCGGCTGGACGAAGGGCACGACGTGGTGAGCGGCTGGCGCAGGGACCGCAAGGACAAGGAATTCGGGCGCAAGCTGCCTTCGCGCGTGGCCAACCGGCTGATCAGCGCGATCAGCGGCGTCCGGCTGCACGACTACGGCTGCTCGCTCAAGGCGTACCGGCGCGACGTGCTGCGCGACGTGAAGCTGTACGGTGAGATGCACCGCTTCATCCCCATCTACGCGAGCTGGCAGGGAGCGCGCGTCACCGAGATGGAGGTCAGCCATCGCGCGCGCAAGGCGGGCAAGAGCAAGTACGGCTTGAACCGCACCATGAAGGTGCTGCTCGACCTCTTCGTGGTGAAGTTCCTCGCCAGCTATGCGACCAGGCCGATCCACGTCTTCGGCGGGTTCGGGCTCTTCTCCTGGCTGTGCGCCGCCTGCGCCGTCGGATGGGCCGTCTATTACAAGGTGCGCGGTCTGAAGGACTTCGTGCAGACGCCCCTGCCGCTGCTGGCCGTCATGTTCACCCTGGTCGGCGCCCTGAGCCTCCTCATGGGCCTGCTCGCGGAGCTGGTCATCCGCACCTATTACGAGTCGCAGGGGAAGAGGCCGTACCTGATCGCGGAGGAGCTGAACGCGGGCGAGGACACGCGCGAGCAGCCGCTGCGGGCAGCGAGATAGATCGATGTGCGGCATCTGCGGCGACGTCGACCTCCTGGGCGCGCCCGACGAAGCTCCCGTGCGGCGCATGGCGCGCGCTCTTTCGCACCGCGGACCCGACGCGGAAGGGTTCTTCGTCGAGGGCCCGGCGGCGCTGGGTCACCTGCGGCTCTCCATCCTCGACATCGCCGGCGGCGTGCAACCGATGGTTCGCGAGGGCGTGGCCCTGCTCTTCAACGGCCAGGCCTACGAGCACGACGAGCTGCGCGAGCGGCTCCGGTCGCGCGGCCACCCGTTCACCACCCGCAGCGACACCGAGGTCGTGCTGCGCGCCTACCTCGAATGGGGCGAGCGCTTCGTCGAGGAGCTGCACGGCATGTTCGCCATCGCCCTCTGGGACGCCCCCCGGCGCAAGCTCTTGCTGGCGCGCGATCGGCTGGGGAAGAAGCCGCTCTACTACGCGCTGGCGCAGGGCGTCTCCTGGACGGGCGCTCCCGAGGGCGCGGCGACGCGCGCGGTTTTCGGATCGGAGCTGAAGGCGTTCGCCGCCCACGGCGGCGTCCCCCGTGAGCTGGATCACGAGGCGTTGGCGCAGTACCTGGCGGTCGAGTACGTCCCGGCGCCGCGCAGCATCCACCGCCACCTGTTCAAGCTCCCCGCCGGGCACGTGGCCGTGCTCGACGGGCGTGGCTTCCGCCTGCGCCGGTATTGGGAGCTGCCCGCGCCCGACGCGTCCCGCATCTCCCCGGAGGAAGCGGGAGAGGAGCTGGTGCGCCTCCTCGACGGCGCGGTCGCCCGGCGGCTGGTCGCCGACGTGCCGGTCGGGGTGTTCCTCTCCGGCGGCATCGATTCGACCACCATCGCGGCGCTCGCGGCGCGGCACAAGGATCCGCTGCAGACGTTCTCGATCGGGTTCACCGAGCAGAGCTTCGACGAGACGCCGTACGCGCAGCTCGCCTCCGGGCGCCTCGGCACGGTCCACGCGACCGAGCGGTTCTCCGGGAAGGACTGCCTCGACCTGTTGCCGGACGCGGTCGCCTCGCTCGACGAGCCGTTCGCCGATCCGAGCTTCTTGCCCACGCTGCTGCTCTCGCGGTTCACGCGCCGCACGGTGAAGGTGGCGCTCGCCGGCGACGGCGGGGACGAGCTGTTCGCCGGCTACGATCCCTTCCTCGCGCACCGCCCCGCCGCGCTGTTCGCGCGGCTGCCTCGAGGCCTCCACGGCCTGCTGCGCGGCGCGGCCGAGCGGCTCCCGTCGTCGTCGCGCAACATGAGCCTGGATTTCCGCCTGAAGCAGTTCCTGCGGGGCGCCTCCGCGCCTCCCTCGCTGCGGCACCAGGCGTGGATCGGCTCGTTCCTCCCCTCCGAGCTGCTCGAGCTCCTGCATCCCGACCTCCGCCAGCACGCCGCGCCGGCGGTGGCGTACCGGGAAGTGCTCGCCGAGGCGGAGCGCGGGGTCCGGGCCGGGGTAGGCGAAGGCTCCGTGGACGAGGCGTTGCGCTTCTACCTCGGCCGCTACCTCGCCGACGACATCCTGGTGAAGGCAGACCGCGCCTCGATGGCCGCCTCCCTGGAGCTGCGCGCCCCCTTCCTCGACACACACGTGGTGGAATTCGCCGCCCGCCTCCCCTGGAGGCTCAAGCTCTCGCTGACGCGCACCAAGGTGCTGCTCAAGCGTGCGCTGCGGGGCATCGTCCCCGGCGAGATCCTGCGCCGCCCGAAGAAGGGGTTCGGCATCCCGGTGGCTGCCTGGATTCGCGGACCGCTGCGCCCGCTGTTCGAGGAGCTCTACTCCGACGCCGAGCTGCGCCGCGCGGGACTGTTCGAGCCCCGCGCCGCGCAGGCGATGCTGCAGCGGCACCTGCGCGGCGAGGCCGACCTGCGCAAGCCGCTCTGGACGCTCGCCATGTTCCAACTCTGGCAGCGCAAGTGGGGCTCCGGCGCCTCGGCGCTGAAGCAGGTCGCGTGACCGCGCTGGTCGCGCCAGCCCGGATGCGATCGACCATGGCCGAGGAGAACGGCGTCCTGATCCTCGATTCGATCCGGACCCGGTTTCCGGAGCTCGGGTCCTAGATGCGCGTGCTGGTCACCGGCGGCGCGGGGTTCATCGGATCGCACCTGTGCGGGCGGCTCCTGGCGCACGGGGACGAGGTCGCGGCGATCGACAACTTCGACCCGTTCTATCCGGAGCGGGTGAAGCGGCGTGCGGTCGAGCCGCTGCTCGCGCGGGGGCTCCGTCTCTTCCAGGCGGACATCCGCGACGCCGACGCCGTCGAGCGCGCGTTCGGCGAGGCGAGGCCCGAGTGCATCGTGCACCTCGCCGCGCTCGCCGGCGTGCGCCCGAGCCTCGAGCGCCCGGCCGAGTACATGGACGTGAACGTGCGCGGGACCGCCGTGCTGCTGGAGGCGGCGCGGAAGACGGGCGTGCGACGTTTCGTGTTCGGCAGCTCTTCGAGCGTGTACGGCGCCAACGCGGTGGCTCCGTTCCAGGAGACCGCGCGGATCGACTCGCCGCTCAGCCCGTATGCCGCCTCGAAGGCGGCGGGCGAGCAGCTGGTCTCGACCTGGCGCAACCTGTTCGGGCTGGAGGCGATCTCGCTGCGCTTCTTCACCGTGTACGGCGCACGCCAGCGGCCCGACCTCGCCATCCACAAGTTCGCGCGCCGCATGCTCGCCGGGCAGAAGCTTCCCTTCTTCGGCGACGGCTCCTCGCGACGCGACTACACCTTCATCGACGACATCCTCGCCGGCGTTTTGGCGGCGCTCTCGGTGCCGCTGTCTCGCCACGAGATCGTCAACCTGGGCGGCGCGCAGACCACCAGCCTGCGCGAGCTGATCGCGCTGCTCGAGGAAGCGCTCGGCGTACGCGCCGAGCTGGACGTCCAGCCCGCGCAGATGGGCGACATGCCGCTCACCAGCGCGGACGTGACGCACGCGGGAAAGGTGCTCGGGTATGCACCCCGCACCCCTCTGCGCGAGGGGATCACGATCTTCGCCGAATGGGTCCGCGGCGAAGGCCGGGACTGGGTGTGAAGATGCGCCTCGTCTTCGCCTTCCTTCTCGCCGGCTGCGCCGGCGCCACGCCGGCGCCGGCGCCCACGCCGCCTCCCGCACCCCCGCCCGTCCATATCGCCCCGGGTCCCGTCTTTCCGGATCCGCAGGAGCGCGCGCGCAAGCTGGCCGATGCGCTCCCCGAGGTCGAGGCCGTCTTCGACGAGCAGTTCGCCGCCCGCAAGCCGCCGGCGATGGCCGTTGCCCTGGTCGTCGACGGCGAGGTGCGCTGGTCGAAGGCGTGGGGACAGCGGGACCTGGGGCAGAACCTGCCCGCAGACCTCGACACCGTCTTCCGCATCGCTTCCCTGACCAAGAGCTTCACCGCCATCGCCGTGCTGCGGCTACGGGATGCGGGGAAGCTGTCGCTGGACGACCCGGCGGAGAAATTCCTCCCCGAGCTCTCGCGGATCCACTACCCGACGCGCGACTCGCCCAGGATCACGGTGCGCCACCTGCTCTCGCATTCGGCCGGTTTCCCGGAGGACAATCCCTGGGGCGACCTGCAGCTGGGCATGAGCAGCGAGGAGTTGCAGCGGCTGCTGTCCCGCGGTCTGGCCTTCTCGCGCGCTCCCGGGACCGCCTACGAGTACTCGAACACCGGATTCGCGCTCCTCGGGCGCCTGGTCGAGCGCGTCTCCGGCCAGCGCATCCAGGACTACCTCAGCGAGAACGTGCTGCGGCCGCTCGGGATGGTCGCCACCGTCTGGCGACAGAAGGACGTCCCCGTGGCGCGGCTCGCGCTCGGATACGGGCACCGGACCTCCGCGCCCGGCCCGCAGCTGTCCGGAGACCTGCGCGAGGAGCCGCAGCTCGCGGACGGCGTCTACGCGGCGATGGGCGGGCTCTACACTTCGATGCGCGATCTGGCCCGCTACGCGGCCTTCCAGCTCGATGCCTGGCCGCCCCGCGACGACCCGGAGACGGGCCCGCTCTCCCGTGCCTCGCGCAGGGAGATGCAGCAGGCCGCCCGGCACGTCGGGCTGGAGATCGCGCCCGGCGACCCGCTGCGCGCCCGCGCCCGGGGCTACGGGTATGGCTTCGGAGCGCACGAGAGCTGCGACTTCGACCGCATCGTCTCGCACGGCGGCGGGCTGCCGGGGTTCGGGTCGGTGCTGGTGCTCCTCCCGGAGCGCGGCGTCGCGTTCGTCGGCGCCACCAACCTGACCTACACGGCGCCCGATCCCTGGCCGGCCCTGGTGCTGTTGGCGCAGAAGGGCGCCATCCCGCAACGCGGCGTGCGGCCCGCGCCGGAGCTGTCGCAGGCGCTCGAGGCCGTCGCCGGCCTCCTCCAGCAATGGGATCCCGCCCTGGCGCAGGCCCGCTTCGACCGGACCGCCTGGTACTACGAGAGCCCCGAGGAGCTGAAAGCGCACCTCGAACAGCTGCGCGCGAAGCTCGGCGCTTGCCTTCCCGGGCAGCTCGAGGCGGAGAACGCGCTGCGTGGCACGCAGACGCTGTCCTGCGAGCGCGGGACGCTGGAGGCCTACCTCACGCTGACGCCCGAAGTGCCGCCCCTCATCCAGCACCTGGAGCTCAGGCCCGCGATCCCGCCCGGCCCGCGCTTGCAGAAGGCGGCGGAACGGGCGGTCGCCCTGACCTTGCGCTGGGACGACGCCTACGCGCGGCAGACGTTCGCGCCTTCGCTCGACCCCGCGTCCGCCCGGAAGCAGCTCACCGCGCACGGCCCCTGCCAGCTGGGCACGGCCGGCCCCGGGGACGGAGCGGCGCACGGCGCGTTCCGCCTGACGTGTGCCAAGGACGCGCAGGAGCTGGAGCTCACGCTGGACGAGACGACCGGACGCATCCTGGAGCTGAAGCTGAAAGTCGCCCGCGATCCGTCCCAGAAATGCGCGCGGCTCTGATCCCTCAGGCCGTACCGAGCAGCTCCACTTCGAAGACCAGCGTGGAGTTCGGGGGAATGGCGCCCGGGAAGCCCTGCCTGCCGTAGCCCATCTCGGGGGGGATGGTCAGCTTGCGCCGCCCGCCCACCTTCATGCCGATCACGCCCTCGTCCCAACCCTGGATCACCTGCCCGCGGCCGAGCGCGAACGAAAACGGCTTGCCGTGGTCCTTCGAGGAGTCGAACTTCTTTCCGTCGGTGAGCCAGCCCGTGTAGTGGACGGACACGGTCTGCCCCTTCTTCGCCTCCGGGCCGGTGCCCACCACCAGGTCTTCCATCTGCAGCTTGGCCATCGATCATCCTTACAGCTGGCGCCGCGCCTGCGGGGGCGCCGGCGAGTTCTCGTCCGGGAACGGCGATTCGCCGGGAGGGAGGCGGTACACCTTCACCACGTCCTCGCCCCGGACGCGCACGGTCGTCCAGGGATCGCGATGCGAAAGCGACCGCACCGCGTCCGCGTTGAGGAAGTAGAGCCGGCCGATCTGGACCACGACGTAGCACGGCTGGGCGGAGCGGCAGGCGCGGCCGCGCCGCACCAGCGTCTGCCGCAGGTCGGGGCGACCGAAGCGCTCCGCGTAGAGCCCGGCGGGCCAGTCGATCTCCGTCGCCACCTCGGCGGAAGGCTCGGCGCGCGCCGCGATCTGCTGCATCGCCTCGCGGAACCCGAGGTCGAAATAGTCGCAGTGCGGGAAGAACCAGTCGACGTTCGCGTCGCCGCCGCCGAAGGCGTTGATGTAGAGCCGGTAGTGGGGCGCGTGCGCCAGCGCGGCCCGCGCTTCCCCGCCGACCAGCAGCACCACCACCGCTGCGGCGGCGGCGCCCGCCCACGCCGGCCGGCGCTGGCGCATCCACGAGACCGCGAGCGCCGCGCCGTAGCCCGCCAGCAGCAGGAACGCGGGCAGCACGGCGGTGAAGAAGCGCCCCCACTTCGATCCCGACACCGAGTGCACCAGGAACCACACCGCCAGCCAGGAGAGCACGATGCGGTGCGCGGGCCGGCGCTGGAGGATCGCCGCGGCGAGCCCCGCCGCCGCGAACAGCACCGTCACCGGCGCGAGCTTCACCGTCGCGAACACCAGGTAGAACCAGGCCGGCGTCCCGCGCAGCCCGTACTCCACCAGGTTGTGGTAGACGCGCCCCATGAAGAACAGGCTGCCGTGCACCGTCTGCTTCCCGGTGGTGTAGCTCTTCGCGTACTCCCAGGTCGACGGCAGGAATGGCGTCCAGTCCAGGCAGACCCAGATCGCGGCCGCGATCCCGATCAGCGCCAACCACCTTCTCGCGGGCAGGCGCCACGAGGAGATGGGCCGCAGCCACAGGTACGCCACCACGGGAATCGGGGCGAGGAAGAAGAAGTACTTGGATGCGAGCATGCCGGCGACGCTGGCCGCGGTTCCCAGCTCCCACCGGTGCTGCGCGTTCGCACGGCCGTCCTCCGATGCCGCTCTCGCCTCCGCCACGCACCACAAGAGCAGCATGAGGAACAGCCCGAGCAGCGTGTCCTCCTTGGCGATCCGCTGGTAGCCGACGTAGGTGGTGGACACCGCGGCGAGCGCGCCGGCGCACAGGCCCGCCGCCCTTCCGAAGAGGCGGCGCCCGAGCTGCGCGACCACCCAGATCGACAGGGCGCCGGCGAACGCGTTCGGCAGGCGGGTGATGGTCTCGGGTGCCCAGCCCAGGCGGGTGCCCAAAAGGGCGACCCCGGCGATCAGCACCGTCCGGGTCAGGGTGACCCAGTCCGCCGGGAAAATCGCCGGCTGGTCGCTGCGCATACGGGCGGTGACAAGCAGCGCGGACGCCGCCGAACCGGTGGCCAGGCCGGCGATCCAGCCGGCGACGCCGAGACCAGCGGTGACGGCCACGACGCCGAGCAGGGCGGCAGTGGCGAGCATTCCCACGATCGTCGCGAGCCGGATCGTAGGCAGCGCGCCTTTGTCCGCGAGCCGAATCGTCGGCAGCTGAATGGTATGCACCGCGCCTCCGTCTCCGTGGTCATGACCCGTCTTCCCTCATAGAAACAACGGGGCCGCAGTCACGCTGGTTCACCGCTGCCGGCCGCGGGCCGGCATGCTACCGTAGCCGGGCTTTGAACTATATGCCTAGCTGGCCCGTGTAACCGGTGTGACGCCCCT
>Ga0137418_10007527_pt1 | contig 10008 bp, 7 predicted proteins | sample CZODoug3_1_2_16f_FD_122242 | JGI IMG/M metagenome (GOLD analysis project Ga0137418, IMG submission 122242) | Vadose zone soil fungal communities from Angelo Coast Range Reserve, California, USA - CZODoug3_1_2_16fungal (Hybrid Assembly) | ecosystem: Environmental > Terrestrial > Soil > Vadose... | reverse complement strand
GGGTGGCCGCGCTTTCGACTCCGCTCGTTGACCTCGCGCATCGCCCGCTGCATCGCGACCGCGCACGCCACCGCGCGCTCGGCGTCGTCGGCAGCCGTGGTGGGCGCGCCGAAGATGACCAGGATGCCGTCGCCCATGATCTCGTTGATCGTGCCGTGGTAGCGCATGATCAGGTCGACCATGGCCTGAAGGTAGTGATTGAGGAAGCTGATGACCTCCTCCGGCGTGAGCCGCTCGGCGAGGGCGGTGAATCCACGAAGGTCCGTCATCATGACCGTCACTTTCCGGAGCTCGCCCCCCAGCGCGAGGGCCTCCGGCGAGCTCAGAAGGCTCGCCACCACCTCCTCGGATACGTAGCGGCCGAACGTCTCGCGGATGAACGCGCTGCGCGCCTCGAGTGCCTTCAGCTCGGTGAGGTCGTGCGCCGCCCAGACGACGCCTTGCACCGCGCCCGCGCCCTGACGCATGACCGCGCTCGAGAAGAGGAGCGGAATCTCGCGCCCGTCGTGGATCTTGTAGACTCCCTCGCGGCCGCCGATGCGCCCCAGCCGCAGCACCTCCTCGAGCCACGGGCCGGCCGCGCCCTGAGCCGTCATCGTCTCCATCACGCTCCCGACCGGCCGGCCGAGGATGTCCGCCGGCGCCCGGCCGAGCAGCGCGCAGGCGGCCGGATTCACGGTGACGACCGCGGCGTCCCGCCAGCCGGCGCCCTCGGCGGGCGGCCGCACGACGACCACCGCGTCGCTCATGGAGTCGAGGATGCTGGTGAGGTGGTCACGCGACACCGTGGTGGTTTCGAGCTCCGCCGCCATCCGGTTGAAGGCGCTCGCGATCCGGCCGATCTCGTCGCGCCTCGCTTCGGCGATCCGATACGAGAGGTCGCCGTGGCCGAGCGTCTGCATTCCGGCGATCAGCCGATGAATCGGTGCCGTGAGCGAGCGCGCGAGGACGAGCGCCAGCACGATGACCACCGCGGCGATCCCCGCCGCCGTCCACAGCACGGCGCGCCGGAGCTGGCGGATCGGCGCGAGGGCCTCGGCGGTATCGATCTTCGCGACGATCCCCCAGTGCAGGCCCGGGATCGCCACGGGCGCGTGCGCGGCGAGGACCCCGACGCCACGATAGTCGGACTGGGTGAGCGTCCCCGTCTGCCCGCCCACGGCCGCCCGGGCCGCCGGCGTCGAGATCTCCTGGAACAGGATCGTGCTCTGGTGGGTCTTCATGAGCTGGCGCCGGAGCTCCGACACTCCGGTTTGCGAGGCTCTGGCGACGTACTGCTCGGGGTCCTCTAGGAAGAACCGCGAGTTGCTCCGCATCCGGAAGTCGGCACCGACGAGATACGTCTCGCCGGTCTCGCCGAGGCCCTGCTCCTTCCACTGGCGGCTGCCCGTCATGACGGCGTCGATGCGGCTGACCGGTAGCTGCAACGCAAGCACACCGAGACGCCGGCCCCCCTTAAAGATGGGCGCGGCCACGAACGCGCTGGGAGCGCCGAGCGAGGGCGCGTACGAGTCGAAGTCGGTGAGCCGGACGAAATCGGCGTCGATGGCGTCGCGCGCGGCGCGGAAAGCTGCGGCGAGGTGCGTATCGCTGTACTGTCCCGAGAGCAGACTGGTGCCGAAGTCGACCTGCTTTCCCACCGTGTACACGATGCGTCCGGACTCGTGGTCGATGAGGAAGAGGTCGTAGTACCCGAGCTGGCGAATCGCCGACCGGATGAAGGGATGGAACCGGCCGTGCACTGCGCTGTACGGTCCACCGCCCGCTCCCCGGTCAAGCCCGTCGCGGGCCCCCTCGGAATGCGGGTTGTCCGCGATGTAGACGGCCTGCAGGGCGATCGTCATGGGGTCGGCAGGCAGATACTGCCAGACCGGCGTGACCCCGGGCGTCGACGTGAGACCGCTGAGACGCGGGAGGAACGAATCCCGATAGTGGGCGTCGACCGCGGCGCGGTGTGCCTGGCGCGTCGCCGGGGGCATGCGCTCGACCTCGCCCGCGAGCGCACGGCAGGCGGCGCTGAATTCCGCCATGGCGCCGGTAACGACGGAGGACTCGGCCAGCGACAGCGCCTCGCGCTGGACGTCCGCGAAATACCCTTCGATGGCCCGGCGCCGCTCCTCGAGCACCGACGTCAGCTGATTGATCGAGGCCTGCTCGAGCGCCCGCTCCCCGCGACGGTACGCCTGCCAGCCGGTGACGAACACGCCAAGGAGTCCCACGCCGAGGAGCGCCCCGAGGAGCTTGTGCTTGAGCGAGACGTTGCTCAGCATCGCGCTCAGCCCTTGACGAGGCGCGACGCGAACGCGTCGAAGTGGTGACGCCACAGGTCGTCGTACGTTCCATCCCGCCGGATCTTCGCCAGCCAGCGGTTGACCCAGTGGATCAGCTCCACCTCCCCGCTCGGTGCGGCCACGACGTAGGGTCGAGGCCGGATCGGCTTTCCGACCACACGCAGCGCGGCGTCCTCCTGCGCCAGCCGCAACAGGACCACGTCGTCATAGAGGAAGGCATCGGCCTGGCCGCTTCGAACGGCGCGGACGCCGTCGGCCACCGAATCCACGGGCCGCACGACTGCCCGGGGCTGGGACTCGACGAGATCGCGCTCCTGCACGGCGCCGACAACGACGGCGACCCGGCGTCCGACCAGGTCGCCGAGGCCCGCGACCGGACTGTCGCGGCGGACGAGGAGGAGCGAGCCTGACACGAAGTGCGGGATGGAGAGCTCGGCGAGCCGCCGGCGCTCGCCGGTCAGCGTGATGGTGGCCAGCACCAGGTCGACGCGGCCCGTCTGCAGCGCTGTGAATCGCGTGGCCGTGGTCACCGTCACGAACTCCACGCGCGTGTCGTCGCCGAACAGGACGCGGGCAAAGAGCCGCGCCAGATCCACCTCGAATCCGGCGCGGTGTCCGTTGGGCGTGACGTACCCGAACGGAGGCGAGTCCGCCTTCACGCCCACGCGCAGCACTCCGCGGGCCCGGATGGCGTCGAGCGACGAGTCGGCGTCGACCGCCGACACCAGCGCCAGTGTCGCGATCAGTCCCGTGAGCAGCGCGTTTCGAACCGCGAGCACGAGATCCATCTTGCCGCCGGTGTGGATCGTGCGGCCTATTCCGGGACCGCGCTGATCGCGTACATGAGCACCAGCGCGACGGTGGGCTTGCCGAGGTCGCCGAACCACTTGTCGTAGATGCGCACGATGTCCTCGGAGCGGAACAGGCGGGACAGCGTGCGGTTGGCCGTCAGGCGGAAGTCCGCGTCGCCGCGACGCAGCATCAGCCCGTACGGCTCGTACGAGAACAGCTGGGTCGACAGCGACAGCTTCGACACGTCCTTGCTCTTGCGTCCCAGCCCGATGAGGATCACGCGGTCCGAGGCGTAGGCGTCGGCGGTGCCGTTCTCGAGCGCCGCGAGGCCTTCGGCGTGATCCTTCACGGTGACCATGTGCGCCGCGATCACGTACTGGCGCAGGGCCGAGGCCAGCGCGCCCTCCGTGGTCGTCCCGGGCACGATGCCGACCCGCTTGCCCGCGAGGTCCTTGACGCTCTCGATGCCGGAGGCGTCGGTGGCGAGCAGGCTGCCGCCGTCCACGAAGGTCGTGATGGTGAAGTCGACCTGCTGCTGCCGCGACAGGGTGGACGTGGTCGAACCGCACTCCATGTCGACCGTGCCATCCGCAACCGCCGTGATGCGGTTCTCCGGCGTCAGCTTGATCCATCGCACGGCCAGCTTCGGCAGCGCGAGCTGTTGCTGGACCGCTTCGGCAATCCTCACGCAGAGGTCCACCGAATAGCCGGCGGGCTGGCCGTCGGCGTCGACGAACGAAAACGGCCACGAGGACTCGCGGTATCCGAGGACGATCGTCTTGCGGTCCTTGATCTTCTTCAGCGTCCCGGTGGGTTCCGCCGCCATGGCCGACGTCGCGCACACGAGCGCCGCCATCACCAGCATCAGCACGCGATTCATGAGCCGTCCTCCCTGCGCCAATACACCAGCCCGGGGACGACGCGGCTATCGGACCTTGGTCCAGTGCCGCCGGTCAGGCGCGGCGCTGGCGGCTCTTCGCGACCGCTCGCTGGACGGCGTTGAGGAAGATCACGTCGTCGAACGGCTTGACGAGGAAGTCAATGGCCCCGACGCTCATCGCCTGGACCGCCATCGGGATGTCGCCGTGCCCGGTGATGAAGACGATCGGGACGTCGTGCCCGGCCGAGACGAGCAGGTGCTGCACGTCGAGCCCGCTGGGGCCCGGCATCCGGACGTCGAGCACCAGACAGTCCGCCCGCTCGTACTCACCACGCTCGATGAACGCGCGCGACGACGCGAACAGCTCGACCTCGTACCCCACGGACCTGAGCAGCCGCTCCAGGCCGCGGCGAACCGACATGTCGTCATCGACGACGATCACGCGCGGCTTGTCGATCATGTCGGCACGTGGCGGACCGGGATGGCGACGTGGAACGTCGCGCCGGCCGTCGGATTCTTCACCGCCCAGACAACGCCGCCGTGCGCCTCGACGATCGAGCGGACGATGGCCAGTCCCATCCCCATCCCGGCGGGCTTGGTCGTATAGAACGGCTCGAACACGATTTCCGTCGAGCCGGTACTGAGTCCACCGCCCGCGTCCGTCACCGACAGGTGCACGGTCTCCAGCATGGTGGTGATCTCCGTCCGCACGACGATGCTGCGATCCGGCCCCGCGGACTCCGCCGTCGCCTCCATCGCGTTGAGCAGGAGATTCAGGATGACCTGCTGGAGCTGGACGCGATCCCCGTACACGCGCACCGGCTCGGCCGCGAGGTCCAGCGTCACGGTGACGTTACGAATGATGGCGTCGCTGCTCAAGAGCTTCGCCACGTCCTTCACGAGCACGTTGAGGTCGAGCGGCACGCGCTGCGGCTCGCCCTTCCTGACAAACTCGCGCACGCGCTGGATGACCTCGGCTGCGCGCTTGTCGTCGTCCACGATGTCCGAGAGGATCGCCCGCAGCTCGCCGACCTCCGGAGGCACGGCGTCAAGGAATCGGAGGCCGGCGTGGGCGTTCGTCAGGATCCCGGTGAGCGGCTGATTGAGCTCATGAGCGAGCGAGGCGGTCAGCTCGCCCATCGTCGAGACGCGCGTGAAGTGGGCCAGCTCCTGACGGCTCCGCTGCGCATCCAGCTCCGCCCGCTTTCGCTCGGTCACCTCGGCGCAGGACACGATGGCGCCGCCTTCCAGACGGCCCAGCTGAACCACGGATATCGTGAACCATCGCTCACTCGCCCCGGCGTGGGACGAATAGTCGATGCCGAATCCCGGCCGGCTTCCGGCGAGCACGGCCTCGATGCCGGCCACGGCCTCCTCCGCGTGTGGCGTCGCCCGGCGGGCGGCCTCCCGCCACACGTCGAGATAGTTGTCGCCCACCTCGATCCGGCCCGGCGTGGGGCCGGCACACTCACCGCCGTCGCGCGTCCACACAGCGTTGACGTCGATGATCCGGCCGCTTCGGTCCAGGACGGCCACGGAGCTGCTCAGCGACGCGAGGATGGCCGACTTCAACACCTCGCTCGCGCGCAGCGCCTGCAGTTGCTCGCCGAGCGCGCGCGTGGCCTGACGACGCTCGACGATCACCGCCGCCAGACACAGGATCGGCACGGCCAGCACCGTCAGAAGGATCTGCAGCGCCTGTACGGACGCGGCCGCCGGCAGGCCCGCGAAGGGTCCTCGTCCGTACGCGCTCGCCCAGATGGCGATGAGGGACGTGCTGAGCAGTGCCAGGCTCGCGCCGCCCGGTCCGAAGCGCACCGTCATCAACAGAATCAACGGCAGGAGAAACACGACGACGGACGCCCCCGGGATGTTGCCCGGCCGGTCGATCAACGCGCCGAAGACCCACGCCCCGACGATCACGAGGGCGACGGCCAGCAGCGCGGCCTCGACCCGACGCGCGCGCGGCGCGCCGCGGACCCAGGCGGGCCCGGCCGTGACCGCCATGATGATGGCCGGACCGAGCATCAGCTCGGTGAGCACGTTCGAGAAGAAGCGCGTGCGCCAGACGAGCCAGTACGGCTCGCCTTGCGCCGCCGCCACCGCCGCCGCATCGACGAACGACGAGAAAAACGGAGCGGCCAGGCCCGCGGCCACGATGAAGGCGGTGACCCGGCGGAGTGTGTCGAAGCGCCCGGGCGCATCGCTGAACCACCGCACGCCGGCGGCGGCGATCAACGCCTCGCTGCAGTTGGTGGCGAACAGCGTGAGCACGAGCGAGATCGGAAACAGCCCCAGCTCCGCGACGAGGTGGGCCGGCAGCGCCGCGAGCAGGTAGATCCACCAGCGCCGCGGCGGCGTCAGCAGGAGCGCCGCCGTGAGGATCGTGTTGGGCGGCCAGAGAACCGATGGAGTCGACGGCGGGAACCGGAGGATGAAGCCGAGGTTGGCCCCGGCGTAGTACGCGACGGCGACCAGAAGTGCGGCCGCCGCGGTCTCGCGCACCGGTCGCAAGCTCACCACCCCCCTCCTGAGGGAACTGATCGAGCGCACGACGTATGGTACGCGATGTAGCGCCACGGGGTCCCGACTATCGGCCCAGCTGCGCCAGCGCGTCGCTCAGCGGTGCGATGGACACGCGAAGCAGCCCGTCGAACGGCCGGTCGAGCTCCAGGATGAGGAAGATCGCGCCCGCCAGCGACAGGGAGCAGATGAGCAACGCGGTTGCCGCGGTGCCGTCCCGTGGCGCCAGCAGACCGAAGCCGGTGAGGATCATCGTGAGCCAGAACACCAGCATGACGAGGAATGGCATCGGGATCGAGCCATGCTGTTGTGCGAAGAGCAACCAGCGCGCCAGCGAGATGTCGCGCGTGATCCCGAGCGCCTCGGTCCGGGCCGTACGCTGAGCCTCAGTCTGCGGCACGAGCTTGTGGAGCACGTCGTACATGTGCTCGGCACTCGCGGTCGGCGCGAACGGCACCGGCTGTGAGCTGCGCGCGTCGCCGATTCGCTCGAGCAGAGCGGCCACCAGCCGGCGGAGGAATTCACGGGCGGGCGTCGCCTCCGAGCCGTAGTGGCCCAGGGTGCGATCGAGCAGGACGAGCTTCGCGGACACCTGCATGAACTCGGCGCTCTGCGTGTCGTACGACGTCTTGGCCGAGGCGATGAGCAGGCCCAGGACCAGGGCGGCCATCGTCGCGATCAACCCGGTCGCGAGCCTCACGAGATCCTTCGAGTGCGCGCTGAAGTGCCGCGCGGGGAGAAGGCCCTGCAAGGCCAGGCCGAGCAGCGCCCCCCCGAAGACGCACACGAACACCAGCGCGCTGATCGCCACAGACGTCATGCTCTGCGGAAGTCCCAGCCGGTGATGAGCCGCCTTCGCCAGCCCGCCCGCGGCGTCGCGTCCGCCGCCGGATCCACTCGCTAGTCCAGCGGCAGCTCGGCCACCGTGGCCCGGCCGGTCGTGAGCGCCCGGAGGTTCGAGGCCGCGCGCTTGGAGAAGAGGTCCATCGCGTTCTGCGCGTCGCCCCATTGCACCTGCGCGGCCGCCTTGAGGCTGCCTCCGCCGACGCCGCGCGCGATCGCCGCCGACAGTAGCTGGCCCGTGGCCGCGTCCGTCAGCTTCGCTTCGACCTGCAGCGAACCGGCGAAGAGATCCTTGCCGGTCGCTAGCGAGCCCACGGTCGTAAGCATCCGCGCCTGGGGCACGACGAGCGAGATGGTGCGCAACCCGGGCGTGGCGCCCTCGGCGTCCACGACGGCGACCTGCAGCCGCAGCACGCCCGGCCCGGGACTCGTCACGACCTGGAACTTGTCACTGAACGCCTTCTCCAGCGAGCCGTTGAAGTACGTCCCCAGCGCCTGCTGATCCCCGGGCGCGACCTTGGTGGCCTCGTCGCCCCAGAACGTGACCGGCTCGAGGAGGACCTTGTTGTACGTGCGCCACTGCGCCGCCGGATTGTAGTAGCGGAGCCCCGCCTGTCCCTTCGAGACGTCGCCCGGGGTGAGGAGCGCGTAATCCTTGCCCAGGAAGCCGGTGGGAGCCGTCTTGATGCCCTCCACCTTGGTCGTCGCGCAACCCGCTACGATCAGCACGCTCGCGAGCACAGCCATCCACACCTTCATGTATGCCTACCCTCCATCTGCCGACGTTCATAGACGCGGTCCGCGACTCCCGCCGCGAGACCGGAGATCGCTCCGACGCTGACGACTTCGATGAGTGACGGCGGTGCCCCCACGCCGATGACGCCGAAGAGCAGCGCGAGCGGCATGCTGACGAAGTACATCATCCCCGACAGGACGGCGCCGATGAACAGGCCGACCAGCGGCGTGCCCCGCAGCCCCGCGAGGGCGCCGATCAGGGCGCCGACGACCGCGGCCAGCGTGATCACCATGATCCCCGCCTTGCCGACCCCGTCGAGATGCAGCGCCACCACCGTCGCCCGGCCGACGCCGCCCACGGCCGCCCCGACGACCAGTCCTGTCACCGACGGACGCCAGTCACTCACACTCGGTCCCTCGGCGGGCATTCAACCAGCGGCGGTGAGGCGCGAGAATCGGACCTTGGTTGTATCGCTCAGAACCGCGTGTAGACGCGCAGCTCGACGTTCTCCTTGCGGGGAGCGGGCACGTAGGGTCGTGGCTCGATGAGCCTCCCGTCGCGCCACCCCCTTGACGGCCCGCGCGCCCTCCGCGACGGACTCGACGGCGCGCAGAACCCGACAGCCGCGCTCAGAAGCGGGCGCGGAGCCGCAGGCCCGCCACCACCGTGGTGTCCACGTCATGAAGCTGCCGATCCGTGCCGAGAAACTTCTTGAGGCCGGGCTCGATGATCTGCAGATCTGCCGTCACGTTGAGCCAGGGGGTGAGCGCCACGTTGTAGAACATCTCGACCGCGTCCTCGTGGTCGAGACCGAGGTGGAGCTGCGTCCGTAAGAATGGGAAGAACTTGCTGCTGAACTCGGTCCGCGCCCAGCCGACGCCAAAATTGTCATCCGGACGCCCGGGGACCGCGCCGTTGCCGCCGATGCCCGCGCTGTAGGAGTACTTGACGGGGTTCGGGTTGCCGTCGGTCGCGCCGAACGTGAAGAACACGCCGATGCCGCGCTTGGGGTCGCCCTTCGGCTGCCACAGATACTGGTCGAGAGAATAGAAGACGGCGTACGTCTCGTTCGTCTTGTTCAGAGGCTCGACCGGGTTCAGAAGGCCGGGGAAGAATCGCTCCATGATTTCCCTGAGGACCGGACCGGGATTTGCCAGCCGCGGAAATTTCTGGAAGAGGAAGAACCGGGCGATGTTGGTCGGATCCTGGCTGAGTGAGAAGTTCTCCTTGTTGCTCCAGATCATGGATACGCTCTGGTGGCCGACCAGACCGAACGGCTTGATGGTGACCTTGGCGCCGCCGATCACCATGACACCGTCACGAAACGCCTCGGTCACGTCGTTGTTCGTCGTCGTGCCGCTCGGATCGACCACCAAGGCCGACAGCACCACACCCTCCCACGGCAGGACGATGACACCGCCGCCGTACGCCGAGAACGGCACCAGGGCGCCGCTCATCGGAAAGGTCAGAGACCCGTTCAGGAACTGGGTGCGATAGTTACCGGTGAACTCCCCCTGGAATGCATCGAGCAGGAACAACTTGCCGGCCATTACGCCGAACTTGGTGCTCAGGAACTGCATGAACGTCGCGTTGAACAGCGCGGTGTTCGGATCGTTCGGCGTCGGTAGCAGGGCCGCGGTGTTGACGACGGAGAGGGCGCCCGACTCCTGCAGCACGCTCTCGCCAAAGCCGCTGTTGGCGATGACCTTCAGGAAGCCGCCGGGCCAGAGGCCGGCCTTGCCGGTGTCGACGTCGAGCGTGTACTCGGTGTTGCCCCAGAACCTGGCCGCGGTGTCGCGCCCCCCACGTACGACGCCCTGAGGCGTCAGCAGGAGATCGGCATCGAACCTCACGCCTCGCTTGGCCAGGTCGTCCCTGAATCCACCCCAGTCGCCGGTGAGCCGGGGCCGTGACCAGAGGTCTCCTGCATAGGTCTTCGGATC
>Ga0137418_10007526_pt1 | contig 10009 bp, 4 predicted proteins | sample CZODoug3_1_2_16f_FD_122242 | JGI IMG/M metagenome (GOLD analysis project Ga0137418, IMG submission 122242) | Vadose zone soil fungal communities from Angelo Coast Range Reserve, California, USA - CZODoug3_1_2_16fungal (Hybrid Assembly) | ecosystem: Environmental > Terrestrial > Soil > Vadose... | reverse complement strand
TACATGGCCGGAGCGTAGGCGGAAAGATCATCCGCCATCTTCACGGGATTCGTGTCGTTGGCATAGTCATGGGGAATATAGGTCATCAGACGGCTTCCGTCCGGCGCTTCCCACCAGAAGAGCCTGTAGGGAAATTTCGTTGTGTCGTTCCAGTAGATCTTCTGGGTCAGGAAGTAATTCATCCCTGATTTTTTGTAGATCTGCGGGAGCTGCCAGTTGTAGCCAAAGGAGTCGGGATTCCATCCGATCTTGACATCCACATTGAACTTCTGCTGGAAGTAGCGCTTGCCGGTGAGAATCTGCCGCACCAGAGATTCGCCGCCCGGCATGTTCAGGTCAGGCTCCACCCACATGCCGCCGACGATTTCCCAGCGGCCTTCCCGCACGCGCTGCTGAATTTCTTTGAATAGATCGGGATATTTCTCTTCCATCCACGCATAGGTTTGGGCGGAAGACATGGTGAACCGGAAGTCCGGGTATTCCTGCATCAGATCGAGAGCACTACGAAAAGTATTCCGGACGACCTCGACGGTTTCCGTCCAAGGCCATAGCCAGGCCATATCGATGTGGGAGTTGCCCGCAGCGCGAATGGTGAATTTCTTCATCCACGGGTTCAGGCGCTGCAATTTGGTTTGTGCCTGCCGCACAGATTCGTCAAACGCTCCCTGGTCACCCCGGTCCAGGGCCGTGAAGTCCACCGTCTTGACCGCCGCATCCAGTTGGCTTTCTCTCTCGGCCTTGCCATCGGCAAACGCAGCGATCATCGGCCGGGCAGCGAGGACTTCGGTCCTGAACAGTGCGGGATCAGGGCGGCTGGTGGGAGATTCGAATCGCAACTCGCTGCGATAGATTCCGGTATTCGCTTCCGTGCAACTCACGCGCACGGCAATCAGGAACTTCTGCCCTGGCTGCGCGCTTTCCGTGAGCGGAATCGGCTGCTGCATGTCCTCATCCGTGCGGGCCACAAGTGAGCCGTTGGAAAAGACGGTGATCATCATGCTTTCGTCGCTTTGGAGGTTCAGTTCCAGTCTTACTCTCGTCCCTTGTGTCGAGTAACCGTTGACCTTTTCCGGAATCTCCACCCAGCGCCGAAGAACACGCGAGCCCGTTTTCCACGGTTCCCTCACTTTTACGGTCTGCCAGTCCCCATCATTGATGCTCGTGTCTTCGGGGTGCGGGAGGTCGCCGTGGGAACGCCACTCAGCCAGCGGCAAGACCGATAGGGAATCGAGCCGCTCGAGGATGGCCTTGTGCGGGTCGGGCTCTTTCGCTTCCTGCCCGAATCCCACGCAGGCACACGAGAGCGATAGCAAGGACAGAAGTGCGGCACTCGGTTTCATGGGGTGGCCACCTTTGGCGACGTAAGCAGCGGATTTCGACTATTCCTTCGCCAGCATGGTCTGTCAATACATCCTCATGTCATCTATTCCTTCCCGCGTAAGCCACTGAATTGGAATGGGCTAGGGACGATTATGCCGCTGTCAATTTTGCCCGGATAGCGACCTGGCGAAAGTCCACTCCGCCAATTTTGGCAGCCAACATCCTCTCGATGGTGAACCTCAAGAATTGGATCTGGAAGTGCACCTCTTCGCTGGCTCGAACCAGGTCGCGGGATTGCGCGGGTCTCTTGGGCTATTATTTTCAATCTGCAGCAGGGAAGGAGAAAACGACACCGAAAGCCATTGACATTCCTTCTTGAGCTCCCAAGACTGCATAATGTTCCAACCATGCGCCTTCCTCTTGGCCTCGCCATTGTGGCTTTCTTGTTCTCTTGGACCTGGCCATTAACTCCGCCAGCAGCCTGTCAAGAGCCCCAACCAGGAAACCCACAAGCACAGCCACCGCCACCTCGCCCAGCTGGAAATTCAGGAATGGCCACTGGCGGCGCCCACGCGCCCATAAGAGATTCCAAGTCTCGCCCGATCACCGCAGGGGGATTTGTCGACGGCGCGCCGGTTGTGTTCATCGATATCACCAAGGAGGCTGGTCTCGATAAATTCCATCATCGTTCCGGCGGGTCCGAAAAATCCACCATCATCGACGCCCCGGGCTCCGGCGTCGCCCTCCTCGATTACGACAACGACGGCTGGCTCGACATTTATCTCCTCAACGGTTCCACGGTCCCTGCCATCAAGGGCAAGGAACCACCGCCCCGCGCCATGCTCTTCCACAACAACCATGACGGCACGTTTACTGACGTCACTGACAAGGCCGGCGTCGCCAACGAGCGGTGGGGCTTCGGCGTCGCCGTCGCCGACTACGACAACGATGGCTGGCCGGACATCTACGTAGCCAACTACGGCAAGAACCGCCTCTATCATAACAACCACGACGGCACATTCACCGACGTCGCCGAAAGGGCCGGCGTCACTCTCGGCGGCTGGTCCACCGGCCCCACCTGGGGAGACTACGACCACGACGGCCTGCTTGATCTTTTCGTTCCCGGCTACGTCAATTACAACGTCGATCGTCCCATCTTCGCCGGGAAAAACGGCGTCCCCGAAGGCGCTTGCCAATACCGTGGCGTCTCGGTTTTTTGCGGTCCCATGGGACTGATCGGCGAAAGCGACCATCTCTTCCACAACAATGGCGACGGCACCTTTACCGACGTGAGTCTCAAAGCCGGCGTCGCCGACCGCGAAGGCCGCTACGGCTTCGCTTCCGTTTTCGCCGACCTCGACGACGACGGCTGGCTGGACCTCGTTGTCGCCAACGATTCCACACCCAACTACTTCTATCGCAACCGTCGCGACGGCACGTTTGAAGATGTGAGCTATGAGAGTGGTTTCGCTGTCAACGAAGAAGGCCGCGCCCAAGCCTCCATGGGCATCGCCCTCGGCGATTACAATCGCGACGGCAAGCTCGACCTTTTCATCACCACCTTTTCCGACGACTACAAAACGCTTTATCGCAACGACGGCGGCGCCAATTTCACAGACGTCTCCTTCCGCGCCGGCCTCGGTAACTCCACAATTCCGTTTCTTGCCTGGGGCGCCGGCTTTCTCGACTTTGACAACGATGGCCGTCTCGACATCTTCATCGCCAACGGCCACGTCTACCCCATCGCAGACCGCACAGAATGGGGCACCACCTGGGCCGAGCGCCCGCAGCTGTTTCGCAATCTTGACGGCGCAAAATTCCAGGAAGTTCCGCCCGCCACCGGCAGCGGCCTCGCCGCCATTATTCCGGCTCGCGGCGCCGCTTTCGGCGATCTTTTCAACGACGGCCACATCGACGTTATCCTCAACAATATGGACTCCCTTCCTACCCTGCTTCGGAACGTGGTCAAGAACGCCAACCACTGGCTGACCTTGAAACTCATCGGCGGTCCCAAGAGCCCCCGCGATGCCATCGGCGCCAAAGTGTTTCTGACCTCCGGAGGAATCCGCCAGCGTGCTGACGTCTTCAGCGGGGGCAGCTACGCCTCCAGCTCTGATCCTCGCCTGCACTTCGGCTTGGGCTCGGCCACTAAAATCGAGAAGTTGGAAATCCATTGGCCGGACGGAGTTGTGGAGCAGCTTCCCGTGCCCGCCGTCGACCGCATCCTCACCATCACCGAGGGCAAGGGTATTCAATGAACGGCTCAGGGTCTTAAGCCGGGCTTTGGAGTTGCCAGGTAATGGCGTTTTGAATGTCTGGTCCCGCTGGGCGAGGTCGCGCGATAATCTGCGCGGAGACCCTATCGAATTAAGAAGGGGAATTCTTATGGACCTATTTCTTGCGAAAGCTGGCGGACTGGCGCTGCTGTTGGCTCTGCTTTCAGTTCTGGCACCCAGGGCCGCGGCGCAAACCGGACACATTGCCGCAGAGCAGGCGACTAGCACTGAAACGGAGAAAGAAAAGCAGGAAGAGACGAAGAACAGAGCTAAGTTGATGAAGACACATTTCGCGAACGGCAATCGGGCAATGCAGGATGCTCAAGCGATCCGGCTACAACTCCAAACGGCGGCGAACAACCAAGAGCCTACACTGCTTGCCAAGATGAAGGCGGATTATCAGACGGCAATTACAGAATATGAGCAGGCGTTGGAAGACACGCGTGCGAGCGATGAAGATAGCGTCCGCGTGATTGGTTTACTCGGAATCATTCGCAACGGATTAGTTAGTCAAGAGAAGGCAGTGGAGATGCTCGTGCAGAACAAGGATCTGCCGGTCATTTTGAGCAATCTCGGCATGGCATACGGCGGCCTAGGAGAACATCAAGAGGCGATAACCGTGCTGCAGGCAGGCCGCAATCCTGAAGCCAGCGGCGCGGACATATATGGAGCTCGGAACCGACCTGGCGCAGGTGGGCAGGATGCAGGAAACGACCGCGACCTGCGACAAAATCCCAACGGTGGACCCCGCGGCCAAAAACGTGCCGGCGGGCTGCTACAAAAACATCGCCATCGTGCTCATGAATGAAGGGAAACTGGCTGAGGCGATTGTGCCGCTCCAGAAGGCTACAGAACTCAATCCCCAGGATGCGTTGGCCTGGAAGCTTTTAGGCGATGCCCTGAGCAGCACCGTCAGTACGAAATCGGAAGACGGCAAGATCGTTTACGTCATCCCCGCGGGGACCATCGAAGCGTACCAGAAATACTTGCACTTGGAGCCGCGGGGACCGTACGCCGGACAGGTGCAGGCAGCGCTTGAAGAGATCGCGCGATTGACCAAGCGCGTTTCGGCGACGGAAGGGAAGGGAAAGAAAAGAACTGAGGGATTCCGGCGCTCGCTCGCTTTGTAGGTTTAGTACCGGCGCTGGATAGCTTTCTGTGTTTGAGGCTCCGTTGCTGAAGGGCTTGCGGATTGTGTTTGCTGTAGCGCGGTGCAGCGGTCGAATTCGGCCTTGGCTTTCGAGACCATTCCTTCTTGCCTATAGATCTGGCCCAGCATGCAGTGCAATGAAGCCCTTTCCGGCTCGAGCGCAACGGCCCTTTCCAGTTCCGCCTGGGCCTCGGGCAGCCGATGTAGCAGGGAGTAGGCTTTTCCTAGCGTCTCATGCGCTTTGGATACCCTCGGGAAAATGGCGATAGACTGCGAGAGATAGGGTATTGCTTTTTCCGGTTGATTTTGGTTCAGGTAAAGGTGAGCGAGCTCAATGAACGGCTCAGGGTCTTTGGCCGGGCTTTGGTCTTCCCAGGCAATGGCGTTTTTGAAGGCTTGGATGGCCTGGTCCCGCTGGCCGAGGGCCTCGTAAGATAATCCCACGTTGTTTTCCGCCTGAATGTTCCGCGGTTCCAGTTTTAAGCACTGTGCAAAGGCTTCAATCGCCTCCGGAAACTGGCTCTCGCTGTATTTCGTGCGCCCCAGGTAGTACCAGGCCTGCGCATCGCGAGGATCCCATTGGAGCGACCGCGTGAGCCAATGGTCGGCGTCTATGTGATCCTTGAGCAGGATATAGTCGAGAGCCACGATTTTCAGATCAAACGCGTTCGGGACGTGATACTTTGCTCCTGCGGTGAATTCTGCGAGCGATTCTTTAACCTTCGCATCGCGATAAGCAACCAGCGAGCCGCTCAAATCTCCACTGTTGTAGCGCAAGGCTTCGCTGTCCTTTTCCCCTGCTTCCAGCCATTTTGCCTGGACCTCCCTAAACAAGATGAAACCAAGCAAGAAATGCGCATCCGCGGAGTCCGCGTGCGCCTGCAAATAGTTTCTTATGGCTGCTTCGGCCTCGCTCAGCATTCCTCGTTGCAAAAACAATCTCGCTGGAGCGAGCGCGGGATCTGGCGTGAGAGATTCGCTAGGCTTGACCGCATTTTCGGCAACGGCTGGACCGGCGTTCGTCTGAGCCGCGCTAGCCAGCTTCGTAGAAGACGGGTCCTGCTGCGCACTGCCCGGAGAACTTTGCGCTCTTGCTGTTGGACCAAGCAGGAGGCAAAGGAAACCTATGAGGCAGGGGAGGCAGAGAGATGCACAAATCCCGGAGGCGCTGCCCTGCCCAGCGCGAGAGGCCGAAAATGAAAGAGTGCGCGTAGAAAGGCTGCTGCGATTTACCACAAAGAGCGCAGAGGACACCGAAAATTCCCTCTCTGCAATTATAGGACGGTGGCTGCTCAGCCCTCAAAAGGAAAACAGCCCATACCTTGCGGCCGGCACACGCCATCACAAATCAGGGCCGGACTGATCCGCCATTTCCCGCGGCTTGAAATCGGCGCGCACAGTGGAGTCCGCAATTTTGCAAGAAAACTGCACCTCCGTCTCGTCGCCGGAAACCGCGGGGCCGGAAGGACCAGTCTTGGGAAAGAAAAAGACGGCATCCTGAATTAATCCCTTCTGGTTGCGTTCATAAAGGACATGACTAGGGGAGATCTTGCTCTTACCCTTCTTCATCTGAAGAAATGCGCTGGTCTTGAAAAACTCTTCGTTATGCTGTACGAACGGGGTCATGTCCTCCATGCGCAGAATAATCTGATATTCGCTCTGGGGCTCGCTGGCATATTTTTCGACGTCCACGTTTTCGCCGTGCAGAACCGCCTGACGCGCCGTGGCGGCGCGCATCACGCGCGAGGATTGCCAATAAATAAAAACGTTCAGCTCCCTCCACGAGCCCTCGCCGGCTCGTATTGCAGCTTGGCCGCCCCCGGCGGGCATTTGCCTCACACCTCCGTTGATCTGAGGGTCGGGTGCAACGTCCTTCTCTGAAACCGGAAGCCATGTGCGCTGGATCGTAGCTACCCGCACCCAGGGTGAATCCGTTAGGATAGTTTGAAGCTCCTTTTGGTCCCATTGCTGGAACGGCTTGGTCTTCCAGGGCTTGTCTGCGGCCCAAACGAGAGTTACTTCAAGAAGCAATGCAAGGAGAACTGCGACTTGTTTCGAGAAACTTTTCGAACCTAGTAGGAAATTCGTCCGCGGCTTCATCGCGCCTCCAGATGGCAAAGCCGGGACCCGAAGGCCCCGGCTTTGGAATGTCCACGCTGCGGCAAGCAGCGCCAAGAAAGAGATCCGAAGTCTAGAGCCTCGGCTCCTGGCCTGATTTAGAAGTATATCTTAAATTCCGCCTGCCCTCTCCTCGGTGTATTGCCTTGACAATTTTGTCCAGCGAAATTGGCTTTGCCAAAAGTAGGGCTCCGCCCGAACTGGGCTTGGTCCCAAACGTTGCCATCAAAGCACTGGATGCCAGCTCCATTAGCGGGACCGTTGTTCAGAAGCATCCGATTGAGCACGTTGAAGAATTGGATGGTCAACTCGCCGCTGAACCGCTCGCCAAAGAAAAACTTCTTTGAGAGTGACATGTCTTCATCGTAATAAGCCGGCGCACGGATGGTATTAAAGAGGGGAGCCGCGTTTCCAATGGTCCAGTCGCCCGGCGGAGCAAAGGCCGCGGTATTAATGAGCGGCAGTCCTTTGTAATAGTTGTGCCAGTTGAAGTCGAAATGGGTCGACACAAGGTTTGGCCGGTTGCCCACAAAGATGTTGCCGACTACCGGGTCGCAGTTAAACTGGTCGAGGCATGCATGCAATTGGAGCGGTGTCCCACTCTCGTAGTAGTTGACCATGGCAAGCTTCCAACCGCCGAGCAAATTCTTCCTAGCCGTGCCACCGGCGTTCAAGAATTTCTTTCCGGGACCGATCGGCAGTTCATACACCCCGGCCATGGTGAGCACGTGGGTCTGGTCATTATTGCCCACAGACCATTCTGCGTTGGGGTTGGCCGGATTCAGACCTCTGAAGTTGAACGTTGAGAAACCGCTATCTGTGTTCGTCAAATACCGCGAAAGGGTATAAGAGACCAAGAAGGTTAACCCGTTGCCCGTGCGCTTCTGCAGGCTGGCCTGAAGTGCATTATATTTATCCGCTCCCGAAGTATCAAAGTTGTTGGTCACAAAGGGCATGTGCGGATAGGGAAGCTTGGTCACGAAAAGAGGGGTTGCCGTGCCCTGTTCTTGGCAGAAACTATTATAGGGGGCGAAGTAGGTGACCTGACCGAAGGTGCCCTGATTGGCCATAAACGTCTGGGCAGCCATAGAGGTCCACGGCTGGGCGAGGACACAATCAGTGGTTTTCCTGACCGTAGGGCCCTGCGGGCAAACCGATGTTATAAGGTTGTAGGAAAGCGACTGAATTCCAGACTGTAGCGTCGCCGGCAAGTGGACGTCATGCGTGTGCACGCCAGAAACCGAAAGGAACATGTTCCAGGGCAGCTCACGCTGAATACCAATTACAAATTGCTCATCATAAGCCTGGTTGACATGCCTAGGCAGCTCGTGGACCTGCCCAAATCCCAAAATAGATGTACCGTTAAAGAAGCTTGGACTAAAACCAAGCGATGGTAGCGACGGGAGCGGTCTTGTATCCCATTGACCCAAGCCGGGGATCTGCGGTGCTGGCTGGCCAATCGACACCTGGCCATTCAGGTTGTTCCCGTAGTTCACTGCAACCTTGTTAACGCCGTATTCGAATGACCCCGTGTCCAGCCAATACCACGACACGCCGCCCAGCAATACGGTCTTGTTGTTCAACTGATATGTAAACCCTATGCGGGGGCTTAAATGGTGCCAGTTCATCTCTTGGTGACTCCAGCCACTGCAGGCGGAGCACGTTCCCAGCTCCGCCATAGCACCCATGAGCGGCTTACCGGTTAGAGGGTTGATCTCAGCGCTATTTACGACATTTGGATCGAAGAACGTAAGTTGGTTAGTCTTGAAATCATTCGTAAAGGGAAATGCCAAATCCCAGCGCACACCCCAGTTCACCTTGAGGCGCGGCTTAAGCTGCATGTCATCCTGGAAGTAAGGAGCGATATAGGTGTTCCTGAGGTTGGTGTTGCCCGCGCCACCCCTAGCTCCTAAGGTAGCATCTCCGAGCAGGAAGCTTGCGAACCCATTTCCCGTATTTGCGCCGGGTGTAGTTTCACTAGGGTCTGCCGTTATGTCGGAGGTAAACGTCATCAATCCTGCGGCTCCCGGCTGGCCCCCGGAGCCGCCCGCTTCGAAGTCATCCTGGTGCGTCTTTCGGATATCGACACCGATGTTCATCGTGTGCCGGCCCCTTATGTAGAGCAAGTTAGCCAGGTACGAGAATCCCGTTTTGTGATTGATGGTCGATGACAGGCCGTTTCCGGGCCCCCAGCTTTGTGGCCTCCATCCGCCCCCGGCAAAAATAATGCTCGGAAAAGCATTGGGCTGCCCGGAGAGACCCGAGGGCAAAGTGCCAGGGAACTGCCCTGACAGTAGATGCGTCGGAAAGAAATCATTGGCCTGGTAGACGTATAAAAAACCGCCAGTTAACACGAGCCTGGAAGAGATCGCGTTCGAATAAGTGATATCCACGCCGCGCCCCAAGATCGTGTTGACGAACGCGTTGCTTAAAGGACTATTGACCCAGTCCTGGTTGCTCGGCTGCGGGTACTTTTGTCGCCAGTAAAGGCCATGGATGGCTTGCTTCGACGTCAAGTTATGATCAATGCTGACGCTGAGATCCGTCTGCAGGTTTATGGGGATAGTCGTAGGGATATAGTTGTTGACTACGTTCGAGTTGGTTGGCGCAGGGATCGGGAACTGTTTGAGGAGGCCCGCGGAAACCGAGCTGAAACAACTGGTCGGAATCTTGTTCCCGGGCCACTGGGTTCCCGGACTACCAGAACCGCTTGCTGGCACGGAGCAACCTGCTGGTATAAGAGAAGGATTGGCCTTCCAGGCGATGGGGACGAAAATGGGTATGGGGGCGTTGTTATTATCCGGGTTGACCAAGCCGCTGAAATCACCTGAAAGTTCCGCCGGTGTGGGAAGCGTGATGGGAGACTGCCCGACCGACTTCCTGTAGTGGTCATAGCTAAAGAACCAGAAGGTCTTGTTTCTCCCGCTATACAGTTTGGGAAAGAACACCGGCCCACCGACGGAAAATCCCCAGTTGCTTTCGATGTCCTGGTTGGGCTGGTCAATCTTCCCAACGTTGTTTGGATTTACATCGAAAAAGGCGCCCGGCGCGCCAAGATACTTGTCGTCCCTGTAAATGAAAAAAGCGTCCCCATGAATCACGTTGGTCCCGGATTTGGTGTGATACTGCTCTACCCCTTGGCCTA
>Ga0137418_10007524_pt1 | contig 10010 bp, 9 predicted proteins | sample CZODoug3_1_2_16f_FD_122242 | JGI IMG/M metagenome (GOLD analysis project Ga0137418, IMG submission 122242) | Vadose zone soil fungal communities from Angelo Coast Range Reserve, California, USA - CZODoug3_1_2_16fungal (Hybrid Assembly) | ecosystem: Environmental > Terrestrial > Soil > Vadose... | reverse complement strand
GTTCAGCCGGGTGCACCGGGGGCATAACCCCCTCCCGGCATGCGGGCAGCGTAGGGACAGGCCCTGAACGTCACACGAAATTGAACGCGCGGCCCAAAAGAGGGCTACCGCGGGTCGTAAGATAGCGTAATCGGCCACCGCAAGGCGATCCCGCGCTGTGGCCGCGTTTGGCGAAACATCCGGCGAGGTTCACATGCTGCTGTTATCGGCACGGCGATCGGCTGTAGGCGTCGGTGTTGCAATGATGCTGACGGCGATGGCCGCCATTGCGGATGCGGCGGCGGCACAGCCGAACCGGCCTGTCATGGCGCAGCACGCCGCGCCATTCCATGGCGCTGCGCCCGTGTTTCAAAACGCGCCCGTGCAGCGCGTGGCCCCTCATGTTGTGATGCCGCCTTCGACGCGGCCGGTCTATCCCAATGCGAGCAGGCCGGTCGGCGTCATGCCGACGTTCACGCAGCCGCAGAACAACAATTTTCAGGCCGCGAGTCCGAGTGTGCAGCACGTCAATCCGAGCCTCCCGCTCAACAATCCAAGCGCACTGCGGCCGAACCTCCCGCTCAACAATCCGAGCGCGCTCGCACCGAACCTCCCAACCAACGGTCCGAGCGCCCTCGCACCAAACCTGCCACCCAACAATCCGAGCACAGTCGGGCCAAACTTCCCGCCCAATAATCCCGGCGCACTCGGACCGAACTTCTCGCCCGCCAATCCGAATTTCGTGCATGGGGGCGCAAGCGCGCCGCAGGGTCCAGCCATAATCAAGCTTGGCCCCAGCCAACCTGTTGTCAATTCGACGCTGTTGAAACCAGCCCCTGGCGCCTTCCAGCAGACCAAGCCGGTCTTTCCGGCCGTACACCTGCACGACAAATTCTGGCCGATCCACAAAGATTCCAAGTTCATGTGGGTCCGCGGCCAGAGGAGGCTGTTCGTTCCGGTCGCCTTGCTGGGCGTCGTTGTGATTGGCGGTTCGTATTGGTATCCGGACGGCTACGTCTCAATGGAGGGGCCCGCCTGCACGGGCTTCACACCCGACGGCTGCCAGCTGCAGTGGCGCATGGTCGATTTCGAGGACGGCGGCGGCGAGCCGCAGTGCGTGCAATATTGCCCGCAAGTCGGTCCTCTGCCGGAGCAGGTCGCAACATTGCCGCCGCCGCCGCCAACTCCGCCCGCGGAGAATGGCGCATGCCAAACGACGATTTACGCAGAGCCCAATTTCGCCGGTAACACAGCCCCGACCGGCGACAGTCAGCCGAGCTTGTCACAGACTGGATGGCGCAACGAGATCTCTTCGATCGTTGTGGGGGCCGGCACCTGGGATTTCTTCTCCGACGAGACCTTCGGCGGCGAATCGATGCGTCTTGCCCCTGGCATTTATCCGACCCTGTCGGCGGAGTGGACCAAGCGGATTGGTTCGTTCATGTGCGTCCAGCCGGGGCCCCCGCGGGCGTGACCACCTGCTGGGACCGCGGCGTCCCGCCCGCCTTAAGCGAAGAGCGGGTGGGACGCCGCGGTCCAAAAGCTCAACCGGGCGCGGCCACGACCGCCGTAGCTTGCGTCACCGCGGCCGCCTGGCGGCGCGCGCGCAGTCTCTTGCGCCAGTGCAGATACCGCTCGGTGGTCCGCTCCGTGGTTCGTTTCACCGCCGAGCAGAAACCGAACACGGCGCAAAATGCAGTGAACACCCAGCTCAAGAGATCGATGACCGCAACCGTGAGCGCGAAAGCAGCGCGGCCGGCGAGCTTGAGGATCGCGCGGGTCTTGCCGCCCTTGGTCTCGGCGAGACGCGCGAGCCGCGCCACGTCGCGGGGCCCTTCAGAAAGCTTAAGACCTTCCAGTGCGGCCCCGGTGCCGGCTTTCGCCCGCACGCGCCCGACGTCGCGCATCATGGTTATGACGCCCTCGGCGCGGTCGAGCTTGACAGCATCGCGGGCGAGGCGCAGCGCCGCCCCTGGCGCGGTGATCGATGCTTTGCCCAGCGCGACCCCAAACGCCTTGGTGTCGACCACCTCGCGGACCGAACGCGTCATCCACTCCGCGACTGGCGCCGCCAACCGCCCGGTTCTGCGAGCGGCCTTGACGAACGACAGGCCGACGCGCTCCGGTGCAGCCGCTCCGAGGGTCGCGTAGGTCGCGGCGGTCACCAAAATACCTGCGCACGCAAGCCCGAGTATGAGCTCGTCAGCGGGTTCGCCGCGCGCCAAATGGGCGCCCTCGCGTACCGCATCGCGAATATCTCCGAACACGAACAGATCGCCGGTCGCAGTCCCGGCGAGTCCGGCAAGATCCTCCGGCGCTCCAGTGACCAGCCCGTGGCCGAAGCTCACGGCCGCGCGCACCACCTGCGCACTGGGCGCATTGGCAGCGTCGACGCGCGCGGCGAGCAGCGGATCAACCACGATGCCGCGATCGCGCGCAAGTTCAAGGAAGCTCGCGGCAAGTTCCGGATCGCCGGCATTGAGGGCGTTCTCGATTTCGGTGCGGGCCACCGGCGCCGACAGCGCCTTCCCCACCGCAATATCCGCCAGCGCTGCCGGGTCGTCCTGTGCATTGAGGAGCACGTAGGACTCATGGGCGCGAGGCAGCACCGCATACGCCGCGGTTGCACACAGGGCCACCGCCATCAGCGGCAGGATGATCCGTCTCATCTGCGACACCGAAATTGAAACAATTTTAGCTTACAAATCCCGCTTTGCCCACCGGAAGTCCCTCCGTCCGCCTGCGCGGGACGGTAGGGATGGGTCGTGGGCGCACCTTTCTCGGCAATTCTACCCTCAAGAATCTAGGAATCGAACCCGTTCGTCGCTATGGTCCCGGCCGACGTTTTTGCAGTCTCGCAAGGCAGGGCCATTCCATGGTGGACCGGATCGTACCCCATTTCCACAATGACGCAGGTGTCGGTGTTATCGAGATCGGCGCCAGGGAGTTCATGTGCGTCGGCGCGCTGCCGCCGTTTGACCACCCGCACGTATTCCTCGATATGGGGGGCGACACCGAGATCATATGCCCCTATTGCTCGACCTTATACCGTCTCGATCCGACGCTCGCGCCCAACGCTGCACGTCCGCCGGAATGCGCGCTTCCCAACACCGAAACGGCCCCCTCCCTACCCTCCCCCGCACTCGGGGGAGGGTAGGGAGGGGGCCGCGGATGCGAAGTGGCTTTGGACGGCATATTGATCGCCGGTGCCGGCATCGGCGGGTTGACGGCGGCCTTGGCGCTGGCGCAGCGGGGGATCGGGGTCAAGCTGTTCGATCTGGCGGAAAAGCTCGAGGAAGCTGGCGCCGGCATTCAGCTCTCCCCCAATGCCACTCGGGTGCTGATAGCACTCGGACTGGCCGACCGCCTCATGTCCGCAATTGTCGAACCCGCCGCCATCCGGCTGCGTTCGGGGCATTCCGGCCGCGAAATCGCGACGCTGCCGCTCGGCGCCACCATGTCGGCGCGATACGGTGCGCCCTATTGGGTGATCCATCGCGCTGACCTGCAGAAGGTGCTGCTTGAGGCGGTTGCGGCCGAGCCGCGTATTGCATTGACACTGGGCGCCAAGGTCGATGATTTCACCTTCGACGCCGCCGGCGTGCGCGCACGTGTCAATTGCGGCGGTGCAGCCGCGGAATATCGCGGAGCTGCGCTGATCGGCGCCGACGGACTACGGTCGACGATCAGGGCTCGCCTTGGCGATTCGAAATCTCCGCGCTTGGCTGACCGAAGCGCCTGGCGCACGGTGGCATCGACATTGTCCGAGGAAGCGAAAGAGCGCGAGAGCAACTCTCTCAAGTCCAATAATGGCGTAGAGTGCCACTTTTTATAGTTCTAAATAACTTCACACCGAGAATGTTCCCTCTTCTCTCAAATCTTCATGGGGGTGATAGATAAAGGTCTGTTAGAACATCATCACTTGATTTTGTTCCCCTCATCGGTATTGTTCCCCCGTTCTGAGGAGCCAAATTCTTATGAAGTTCACAACAAACTGGTGAAAGAAAGTTGGGGACATATTCAACCACTCCACCAAGATATTTTTCCGAGATTTCCTGTGTATTCATAGAGAAAATGACCCGTACCTTTGATTGTGGAAGTCTGTTCTGTGATATCCTCCAGGAATGCCCTTTTTCACTCTACCCTCACGAAAATGAGCGAGGTGAGTTTGTAATGTGTATTTTGCGATCCAGGAAATAATCCCGCGTCATTTTCGCACCTCTCACAGTCGTTTTCCTGTGAGATGGGAATCCCAGAATTTATGGTATTTCAAAATGGAGCGCTGTAGCGAAAATCCACCGCTGATACTTCTTCATCAACTGCCCTTAGGCAACAACAGACTTCCATTGGTGACCACTATGTCCAATCTAGGGATAGACACGATACCCAAAGAAGTGTTCTTTCTGATGACCGCAGCCATTGGCTTAGTGGGCGCGGTTCTCGGCTTTGCTGGCGCGATGATTGCGACACTCATCAACAGACGGACACAACGGAAGCTCACCCGCGAAACCCATCAGCAGCAGTACGAGATCGAGGAGTTGAAGGTGCACGCTTTGGTAGAGCGTGAGGATCACGTATACCTGCGAAGCAAGATTGAGGAAGCCCATCAACTTCTCTCGAAGGTTGCCGTGGAAAACTCAGAGGAAGCCTGCCATATCATGCTAGATCAAGGCGTGACAGAGACAGAGTACCATACACGGTATCTCCAACAACGGGTGGAGCTGCAACGGCTGGAGATGCTCGTAGCACTGTATTTCCCCATACTGCGAGAGCAGACTCAAGACCTATGGGGTCTGACAAGTCAATTCTGGGGGCAGCAAAAATATTTGATCGTCCACAAGGATGAATTCGAGACGATACGCACCTCTCACCTACCGATGAGAGAGCTATTAGAACAGGAACCTTACGTAGCGTTAAGCAAGCTACAAGAACTAGCAGGTGAAATTGGGGGGGGCGTGGAGAGAGCAAAGCGTCAGCTCCAGGGACTGATATATGACGCTATACCATCCTCGTTCAAGTAACAGCGATTTTTTGTGTAGTTATCGAGAAATCCATCCGTACTTTTCATTATGTTCTCTCCATCGGTAGTCGTTTCCTATTCTCAAGATTTTTGAGTGTCGGAAAACAGGTGGTTTCCGACACCGGGCTGGACCCGCTTGCCACCCCCGTCCAAACCAGGCAAAATATGTTCGAAACACATGTCGGATCGCTCGAAGAGACGGAAACGAGACAAGGGGAGTTTCTCGGACATGCTCGTGGGGTACATGCGGGTCTCCAGTGACAACGACCGGCAGACCACAGACCTGCAACGCGACGCCTTGCTCGCCGCCGGCGTCGATCCGCGGCATCTGTGTGAAGATAAGGCCAGCGGGGCGCGGGATGATCGCCCCGGATTCCAGCAGGCGCTGGCTTCTGTCCGGCCCGGCGATTGCCTGGTCATCTGGAAACTGGACCGGCTCGGCCGCTCGCTGTCGCATCTGTTCCACGTTATCACCACCTTCCAGGCGCAGGGCGTGGCGTGGCGTTCCCTGACCGAGCCGATGGACACCACCACCCCGCAGGGGGCGTTCCTGTTGAGTGTCTTTGGGGCGTTGGCGCAGGAACGCATTCGGGCCGGGCTGGAGGCCGCACGACGCCGCGGGATACGTGGGGGACGGCCTCAGGCGATCAGCGCCGAACAACTGGAGGCCATCCTCGCCGCCCTGCATGCGGGAGCCAGCAAAGCCTCCCTCTGCCGGACGTTCGGGGGTGAAACGCACCACCCTCGTATGATGCCCTGGCGCGCGCTGCAGCGCAGCCTGTTCCCCTCGTCAAGGGCGGGGCGTGACCGTGTTGCGCCCCGCAAAGCCTCGGTGGTGGTAGCCTTCCCGTAGATGAGGTGGCAGCACTCCGTGGCAGACGCCATGCGTTCCCTTTTTGTGACTACACGAGGTTGACTGAGTGCCTATGCACGTGCTTCTGTACAATCAATTACATCCGCAGAGCATCCCAAACTTTCAAAAAATGAAGAGGTTTCTTGAGACAGGCGACTTTCGTTCGGCGGACGTCAAGAAAGTCGGTCACAATCTCTACCGCGCCCGGTTGGATAGCAGTAACCGGTTGGTGTTTTCCCTCTATCGCTCGCACGGTCATACGTATATTCTGGTGCTAGAGTGCATTGCCCATCACGCGTACAACACCTCCCGTTTCTTACGCCGTGGCGGGACGATCGACGAGAGCAAAATCCCCACCTTGGATCACCCTGAGCAGGCCGCCGCTGAACCGCTGGCGTATCTGAATCCTCAGCTGCCCACCTTCCATCTGCTCAATAAGGTGATTTCGTTCGACGACGCCCAGCAGGCGGTGTACACGCTGCCACCGCCCTGCATTGTGATCGGGTCGGCGGGCAGTGGTAAGACCGTCCTGACCCTCGAGAAAATGAAAGAAGCGCTGGGCGCGGTGCTGTATGTGACTCGATCGCCCTATCTGGTGCACAATGCGCGCAATCTGTACTATGCGCTGGAGTATGAAAACGACGACCAAGAGGTCAGTTTCCTGTCCTTCGCGGAATACCTGGCCAGCCTGCGTGTGCCGCACGGCCGGGAGATGGTGTTTCGTGACTTTGCCCAGTGGTTTGCCCGTCACCGCGCTGCGAGCCGCCTCAAAGACCCGCACCCGCTCTTTGAGGAATTCCAGGGCGTCCTGACCGGGCTGTCCACTGACCGCCCCTCCCTGAGCCGGGAGGAGTACCTGGCCCTCGGCATCCGGCAATCAATCTTTGCCGCGGACGAGCGGCCGCACGTCTATGACCTGTTTGTCAAATATCTGGCGTTCCTGCAGGCCAACGACTATTACGACACCAACATCCTGAGCCACCAATATCGACCCCTGGTCGAGCCCCGCTATGATTTTGTGGTGGTCGACGAGGTGCAGGACCTGACCACGATCCAGCTCCAGCTTATTCTCACCTCCCTACGCGAGCCGCACCAGTTTCTCCTATGTGGTGACGCCAACCAGATTGTCCATCCCAACTTTTTTTCCTGGTCGAAACTGAAAAGCTTTTTCTATACGCAAGACGGCCGTGAGGCGCCATCGGAGCTGATACGGATCCTCCACAACAATTACCGCAACTCGGCGGATGTCACCGAAGTGGCCAACCGCATTTTGAAACTGAAGACCGCTCGCTTTGGCTCGATTGATCGCGAGAGCCATTACCTGGTGCGCAGCACGGTCGAGAAGCCGGGTACCGTGCTGCTGCTGGCCAATACCGAGTCGATCACCCGCGAACTGAACCAGAAAACGCGCCAGTCAACGCGTTTTGCCGTCGTCGTCCTGCACCCGGAGCAAAAACCGGCGGCCAAGGCCCATTTTCAGACCCCGCTGATCTTCTCCATTCAGGAAGCCAAAGGGCTGGAATACGACAACATCATTCTCTACAACTTCACCGCTGCCGACGCAGAGCCCTTTCGAGACATCACGCGGGGCGTCAGTGTGGAGGACGTGGCGGACACCGAGTTCCGCTACGGACGGGTGAAGGAGAAAAGCGACAAATCGCTTGAAATATACAAATTTTACATTAACGCCCTGTATGTGGCGATCACCCGCGCCGTGGAAAACCTCTATCTGATTGAGGCCAATCCCTCCCAACGCCTGTTTGAGCTGCTGGGCCTCACCGGTTGGGAGGGCCCGCTAGATCTCGCGGAACACGGCTCCAGCCTGGAAGAATGGCGCCAAGAAGCGCGCAAACTGGAACTCCAAGGCAAACAGGAGCAAGCCGACGAGATCCGTACCCAGATCCTCAAGCTCAAGCCCGTGCCCTGGGAGGTGCTCAAGGGCGAGACGCTGAACGCGTTAGAGCAGCGGACCTTCACGAAGCAGGACAAGCAAGCCAAACTGCTCTTGTTCGAATACGCCTTGGTGTATCAGGACCGCCAGCGTTTGAACGCCCTGGCACAGACGGATTTCCGACCAGCCAAACACCCCGACAAGGGGATCAAGTCCCTCACCCAGAAGTATTTTCTGAGCTACGAGCTCAAAAAACCTGATGCCATGCTCCGCGAGGTCGAGCGGTACGGCGTCGATTTCCGCAACCCGTTCAACCAAACGCCGCTGATGATCGCCGCCCGTTTGGGGAACGCCGAACACGTGGCCAGCCTGGTGGAGATGGGGGCCGACACCGGTTTGGTGAACAACGGGGGCTTCAACGCCTTTCACATCGTGTTGGAGCAGGCGTGTATCGCTCCCCACTATGCCGCCAGAAAACTTGCCGGCGTGTATACAAAGCTGGCACCGCCGGACATGGTGATGCAGGTGGACGGACGCTTGGTCAAACTCGACAACCGGTTGATGGAATTTCTCCTGCTCAACCTCATGATCGCCATGTTTTATACTCGCTTGGGTGCCAACGTCGTGCGCTTCGGGGGGGGCGCGTTCAGCAGTGGGGATTTTGTGGAGGTGCTGCACCACTTTCCCGCCGCACTGGTGCCGGCGCGGCGCAAACAACGGGCCTATATCTCCAGTATTCTGGCGAAAAACGAAGTCCATCGGGACGACCCCTACAACCGCAAGCTGTTTCGCCGCCTCAAGCACGGGCACTACATCATCAACCCCAAGCTCGCCGTCTGGGTCGAAGGCGCATGGCGCAATATTTACGATCTGCTCTCGCTCGACGCCCTTGGCTACCAGCGCCAGGACATGCGTGACTTTGATGTCTTCGATCCCAATGTGTTCATGCAGCAGCAGCTGCAGCACTTCAAGACCTTGGTTACACAGCTTCAGGAGGGGGAAGAGGCGGCGGTTGAGGTGTACTTTTGACGCTTCACTGGTGGCGAGTTGTGTAAAGAGTCCTCGCTCAATTTATCGCAGTTTGTAGAAGATCAAAATGGTCCAAGTATTTGACAAACTCTCGTCGCTCTTATTGGAATCCAGGGTCTTTTGAAACGAGTAGCGCAATGAGTGAGCCCAGCAACGCTTTGCCTCGCTTGCGCACATTGTGAACGAACTCGAAGAAACCCAGGTAGAGCGGCAGTTTCTCTTGGGAAATGCCTCGGTGCGGACGCAGCCAACTGCGTAACAGCGACCAAAAGCCTTCCATCGTGTTGACATGCACTTCACAAAAGCCGTCGCCATCCTCATCTCGGGCGTACTCGCCCCGGCCATGGTTGACACTCGTATGACCATAGCCCAATCTCAAGACGGGCATAAATGCTGTACTCATCTGTGTACACCAGGGTGCCTGACTCAATGGTGTCTTTGATGAACGGCTCGATCGTCTTCTGCTTCACATTGGCCAGCAGATGGATCACCACTTGCCCCCCACGCTCAATCATGCCAAAGACCGGCGGTTTTTCCTTCTCCAACGTCCCTCGGCCGGATTTGCCTTTGCGTCGACGTCGACGGCCTTTTCGTCCCTTGCGCTTGACCATCTCGGGCTGTCCCTTATGGCCCGCCACCACATAGGCTTCATCGCACTCGACCTCGTTGGAGAGCGTCACTGCTGGCTTTTTTTTACTATCCCGTCACGCAACTGAGCCGTCATTTGATACACATCACTCTCATTGACAGACAACTCGTGTGCAATCTGCTCATTTGACAAATTCAGCCCCATAAAATACAGACACAAAATCCACACTTTCAGAGGCTGATGATGTCCCGCAAAGATGGTGTCGGTCAGATCATCAAAGCGTTTGTCACAGTCGTGGCACTCATAGCGTTGACGGGCGGGTTCCGTGTCATCAAAGCCACGCTTGATGACATGTTGCGACTCACAAGAGGGGCACTGGACGCCATCGGGCCAGCGCAGCTCGCGGACGGTCTGATAACACTGCACATCATCGACGAGATGCTTGATGTTGACCTGCACGGTTGGACTCCTGTGAGCGATCGCGGCATGAGATGTCGTCAGTATACACTAGCCTCAAATGCCACGACCCTGGAATCCAAGAAGAGCGTCTTCAGTAACGCACGCAAATATAATGAAACACTCTACAGACTGTATGTCGATTGCCAATAGACCACAGGCAGATCTCCAAGTCGTATGCGAGACCGATGTC
>Ga0137418_10007522_pt1 | contig 10011 bp, 6 predicted proteins | sample CZODoug3_1_2_16f_FD_122242 | JGI IMG/M metagenome (GOLD analysis project Ga0137418, IMG submission 122242) | Vadose zone soil fungal communities from Angelo Coast Range Reserve, California, USA - CZODoug3_1_2_16fungal (Hybrid Assembly) | ecosystem: Environmental > Terrestrial > Soil > Vadose... | reverse complement strand
ACGGCGTCGCCGTGCTCTTCGGCCCATCGGGCGCCGGCAAGACGCTGACGCTGCAGTGTCTCGCGGGGTTGCTCCGGCCCGACGCCGGCCGAATCGTCGTGGACGACCGCGTCTTCTACGACGGGGCGTCGGGCGTGGACCTTCCGCCCCAGCGGCGGCGGATCGGCTACGTCTTCCAGGGCTACGCGCTCTTCCCCCACCTCAGCGTCGCCGCGAACGTCGCCTTCGGCCTGCGTGGCCGGCCGCGCGAGGAGCGCGAGCGACGGAGCGCCGAGGTCATAGAGCGTCTCGGCCTCGCCGGCCTCGAGGGGCGCTACCCATCGGAGCTCTCGGGCGGCCAGCGGCAGCGCGTCGCGCTCGGTCGCGCGCTCGCGATCGATCCGGCGCTGCTCCTGCTGGACGAGCCCCTCTCGGCGCTCGACGCGCCGCTCCGGCGCGCGCTGCGGGACGAGCTGCGCGAGATCCTCGCGGCGTGGGGGACCGCCGCCGTCGTCGTGACGCACGACTTCATCGAGGCCTACCGGCTCGCGGACCGCATCGTGGTCTACGAGCAGGGACGCGTGATCCAGTCGGCGCCGCGCGCCGAGCTTCTCTGGCAGCCCGCCTCCCAGGCCGTGGCGCAGATCATGGGGCTCAAGAACGTGCTCCACGGCACCGTCGTGAAGGCCACGGCCGAGCGCATCCAGCTGACCTGGCGCGGTCAGACGCTCGAGGCCGTGAACTCGCCGACGCGCTCGTACCTGCCACCGCCCGAGAGCCCGATCGCGTTCTTCATCCGCCCGGAGTACGTGCGGCTCATCCGGAAGGACCGCGGCGCGCCCGATCCCAGACACCACATGAATCTGATGGCCGGTCGCATCGTGGGCGAGGCCGACTTCGGCACGGTGTGGTCGCTCCGCCTGCGTCTCGACGCGCCCGGCGCGCCGGCGCAGGGCGACTTCGACTTGGAGGTCGAGGTGCCGCACCTCGTCTACGAGATCCTGGACATCGAGCGCGACCGCCGGTGGGAGTTCTCGATCCACCGCGGTTCGATCCACGTGCTTCCGGCCTGATGGCGCCCGCCATCCTCGAGCTCGCGGAAGTACGTGTCCGTTACGGGAGGACCGACGCGCTCGACGTGCCGGCGCTCGTGGTGCAAGAGGGCGAGATCCTCGTGATCATCGGGCCGAACGGGAGCGGCAAGTCCACGCTCTTGCGCGTGCTCGGCCTCCTCGAGCGGCCGACGCGCGGGTCGGTGAGCTTCCGCGGCCGGCCGGCGGACGCGGGGCGAGCGCTCGCCGAGCGGCGGCGCATGGCGATGGTCTTCCAGCGGCCCCTCCTCGCGGACGCGACCGTCGCCGAGAACGTGAGGCTCGGGCTCTCGTTCCGCGGTGTGACGCCGGAGGCGAGCGAGTCGCGCCTCAGCCGCTGGCTCGAGCGGCTCAACATCGCGCCGCTCCGCGACCAGCGCGCCCGCACGCTCTCGGGCGGCGAGGCGCAGCGCGTGGCCCTCGCGCGCGCGCTCGTGCTCGAGCCCGACGTGCTTCTCCTCGACGAGCCCTTTGCGGGCCTCGACGAGCCGTCGCGTGCCACGCTCCTCCCCGACCTCGCCGCGATCCTGCGCACCGATCGGGTGACGACCGTCGTGGTCTCCCACGACCGGAGCGAGGCGCTCGCCCTCGCCGACCGTGTCGCCGTCCTCATGGGCGGCCTCATCCTGCAGCTGGACGAGACGGCGCGCGTCTTTCATGCCCCCGTGTCGGAGGAGGTCGCGCGCTTCGTGGGCGTCGAGACCATCGTGACGGGCCGAGTCCTCGGCCGTGAGGGCGGCGTGACGCTCGTGGACGTGGCGGGCCGGAAGCTCGAGATCGCCGCGGCGGCGCACCCGGGCGATCAGGTGAGGCTCGGGATCCGGCCCGAGGACGTCACGCTGATGCTCCCGACGGAGACGGTGCCGCTCTCGAGCGCCCGCAACCGCCTCACGGGGACGATTGCGCGGCTCGCCCCGTCCACGCCCGGCACGCGCGTCATCGTGGACGTGGGGTTCCCGCTCGTCGCGACGGTGACGGCGCGCTCGGTCGCCGACCTCGGCCTGGCGGAGGGCGTCACCGTCACGGCGGTCTTCAAGGCGAGCGCGGCGCACCTGGTCGGCCCTCGCTCCTTGGTAGCGGGGTCCGCGAGGCCGCCGTGAGCCGTGGGTGGCCTGCGCCAGGCGCGCGTCGCTCGTTGCTTGACACTCGGAGGCTCCAGGGGCTATAACGGGCCGGAATCACCGCGAGACGCGAACCCTCCACCCAAGGAGGCCTCGCCATGGACCAGGAGACCCTCATCGAACGACTGATGGCCGAGAACGAGGAGTTCCGGCGCCTCCGGACCGAACACGGGGCTTACGACCAGGAACTCGAGGCGCTCAAACGAGCCTCCCCGCTCTCGGCCGACCAGCAGTGGCGGATGAGTGAGTTGAAGAAGCTGAAGCTGATGGCCAAAGACCGCATGGAGGCCATCCTCAAGCACGCCCGTCCCGGCGTCACGGCCTGAAGAAGGCGCGCGCGGGCTCGTTTCGGGGCCTCTCCCACCTCTCGTCGGAGGGCGCCGCGCGCATGGTGGACGTTTCCGGAAAGCGGGAGACGGCCCGCCAGGCCGTTGCCCGGGCGGTGGTCCGCATGAAGCCCGGCACCCTCCGGGTCATCCGGCGGGGGAACGCGCCCAAGGGTGACGTCCTCGGCGTCGCCCGCCTGGCCGGCATCATGGCCGCCAAGCGCACGCCGCAGCTCATCCCGCTCTGCCACCCGCTGCGCCTCACCGGTGTGGATGTCACCTTCACGCAGAATCTCCGCCGCGGCGAGCTGACGGTCGAGGCGCGCGTCCGCACGGTGGACAAGACGGGTGTCGAGATGGAGGCGCTCACGGGCGCCGCCGTTGCGGCGCTCGCCGTCTACGACATGATCAAGGCGGTCGAGCGCGGCGTGACCATCGCGAGGATCCAGCTGGTCGAGAAGTCGGGCGGCAGATCCGGTCACTGGCGAAGGGCGTAGCCGCGAGTCAATGAAGACGGCGCTGGTCCACTCCGACGCCTGGACCCGCTTCGACTACGGGCCGACGCACCCGCTCCGCATGGAGCGACTCGGCCTCACGTGGCGCCTCATGGAGGCGTACGGTCTCACCAAGCTGCCGAACGCGACGGTCCGTGCCCCCGGTCCCGCGAGCGAGAGTGCCATCAGACTTTGGCACACGCAGGAGTACCTCGAGGTGCTCACGGCCGCGAACGGCGGCTTCGCGCCACAGCGTGCCGAGCGTTACGGCCTCGGCGCCGGCGACAACCCGGTCTTCCCGGGGCTCTGGGACGCGGCGCGGCTCTGCGCGGGGGGATCGCTGCTCGCCGCCGAGCTCGTCGCGAGCGAGAAGGTGACCCGCGCCTTCCACTTCGCCGGCGGCCTCCACCACGCCCTGCCGGGCCGCGCGTCGGGGTTCTGCTACGTCAACGACGCGGTGCTCGCCATCCTCCATCTGAGATCGCGCGGGCTCCGCGTCGCGTACGTGGACATCGACGCGCACCACGGCGACGGGGTCCAGTACGCGTTCTACGACGATCCTACCGTGCTCACCATCTCGACGCACGAGCGCGGCGACTACCTCTTTCCGGGGACGGGCTTCGTCGAGGAGGCCGGGAAGGGCGCGGGCCTCGGCTACTCGGTGAACCTCCCGCTCGAGCCCTTCACCGACTCGTCCGTCTACCTGCCGGCCTTCGAGCAGATCGTCCCGCCGCTGCTCCGCGCGTTCCGCCCCGACGTCGTCGTCGCCCAGCTCGGGATCGACTCGCACCGCACCGATCCGCTGACCCACCTCGCGCTCGACGTGCAGGGCTTCACGCGAGCCGTGGCGCACATCGCGGAGCTCGCGCCGCGGCTGCTCTGCCTGGGCGGTGGTGGCTACGATCTGCCGAACGTGGCGCGTGCGTGGACCGCGGCGTGGGCGATCCTGAACGGGGTCGAGCTGCCGGCCGAGCTGCCCGCGTCGTTCGTGGAGGACCTCGAGCGCTACGAGTTCCCCGTTCGCACCTTGTGGGATCCGCCCGAACCGCTCCCCGAGCCGCAGCGCCGGCGGGCGGAGGAGTTCGTCCGCCTCCAGGTGGAGGCGATCCGCCGCATCATCTTCCCGACCCACCGGCTGTAGTGGGGAGGCGCGCCGTCGGGCCGGACAGGCGCCTCAGAAGCGGACGGCCACGCCGCCGAGCACCGTCCGGGGATTGCCCGGGGTGAAATGGAGGTCGGGGACGCCGGCGGCCGGTTCGCCGGAGAGCCGAGACGTGAAGAAGAACTGCGCCTCGCGCCACTCGACGTCGGTGAGGTTCTCGATGCTCGCGAAGAACTCGAAGATCCTGTACCGGTAGCGCGCCGTGACGTCGAAGAGCGTATAGCCACGTGCCGTCTGACGCCGCTCCTCGTCGGCGAACCGATCGCCGAGGTGGCGCATGCCGAGGCTCGCCGCGAGACCCCAGGGCAGGCGCGCCGTGAGATCGGCCCGCGCGGTCACGCGGGGCGCGAGCGGGACGGCGCCGCCCGTGTCGAAGCGCGCTCGGGTGGTCGTCACGTCGCCCGAGAAGGTGAGCCAGTCGAGCAGGGCGATCCGCGTCGAGAATTCCCAGCCCTCACGGTGGCTCGCCCCGCGGGGCTCGGAGGTTCCGGTGTCGCCGGAGAACACGAGCTCGCTCGCCAGGTCGAGCACCCAGTAGGTCGCGGAGAGCTCCACGCGAGGCACCACGCGGGTCCTCACGCCGAACTCATAGCCCCTGGCCTCCGGCAGCGCCGTCAGGTGGCTGTTGGCGACGACCGCACGTGCGTCGTTCGAGTGGAAGCCCGTGCCGAAGTTCGCGAAGACCTCCGTGCGCTGCCACGGGCCGAGAACCACGTTGCTCTTCACGCTCGGCCGGGCGCGGAGCGCATCGCCGTCGAGACGGCCGCCGCGCAGGTTGTCGGCGACCGCGTAGTGGAAGACGTCACCGCGTGCGCCCGTGACGAGACGGAGCCAGTCGGCCGGCACGACGTCCAGCTTGACGAAGGGCGAGTAGGACTGCTCGAGGATGTTCACGTCCTGCACGCGGCTCAGCAGGTGACGATCGCTCTGGTTGGCCAGGATCACGCGCATCCGGTCGATCCTGGCCTGGACGCCGGCCACCGCGGCCGTCTCGGCGGCGAAGAGCCGGGTCCGGTACTCGTACCGGGCTTCGCCGCCCGTGAGTAGGCGTCCCCGGTCCATCTGGAGGATCCCGTCACCGTTCACCGGGTCGTTCAGGAAGAACGTGAAGTCGCTGAAGAGGTCGAGCGCGTAGTAGGTCGCGTAGGCGTGCACGGCGAGCTGGTGGTTTTCGGCCACGCCCCACCGGAACTCCCCGTTCACGTTCGTCCGCTGGGTCGTCCCGCCCTCCGTGGGATCGATCGAGCCGAAGCGGTCGATCAGTCCCGAGCGCACGGCGCGCTCGGGAATCTGGCCGGAGCCGCGCCACGCGCCGCGATAGTGCGAGGCCGAGAGCGTGAGCTTTGCACCTTTGCCGAGGTCGGCCGTGGCTTTGGTGAAGAGATTGAACCGCTCGTAGTTCGACGGGTGGTCGAACGGGCCGTCGGTGGCGTAGCCCTCGACGGCCAGCACCGTCTTCAGGGCGTCGCGCGTCGGGGTGAGGAGGGTCAGGAAGCGCCGGGTGCCGAACATGCCTCCCGCCATCTCCGCGAGATTCTCCTTGAACGTCTCGTGGGTGACGAAGTTGACGGCGCCCGCGGTGGCGAAGTCGCCGAGCTCGACGACGTACGGCCCCTTGAACACCTCGACCCTCGCCACCGTTTCGGGGATGAGGAAGTGGAGATCGGCATATCCCTGGCCATGCGCATGGGATCGGAGATTCACGGGGAGGCCATCGACAAAAAGCGCGATGTCTGTGCCATGGTCGGCGTCGAAGCCGCGGAGGAAGTACTGCTCGGCCTTGCCGCCGCCCTGGTGCTGGCCGATGACCAGGCCGGGCACGAGGCGGAGCACATCGGCCGGCCGGCCCTGGGGGCGCAGCTCGAAGTCGCGCCCCGGAATCAGCAGTTCGGAGGACGACGAGGTGAGCGGCGGCGCGGTGACGGTGACGGTCGGGAGTACGGAGGGCGGGACCGGGGGCGGCTCCTGCGCGACGGCCCCGGGCGAGAGCACTAGGCCGAGCAGCGCCGTGATCGGCCAGACGCGCTCGAGCGGTATGGGCATTGGGAGAACGCAATACCACAACTTTCCCCCGCCGCGGTGTGGAATGAGAGGGCCGATGCGCCCCCGGCGTCGTCACGGGGTACGGCTCGCGCGGGAATCGCTCGCTGCCCGGTTGACAAGCCGTCCGGCTCGTCGATAATCACACCAGTCTCGATTCTCTCGGCGGTTCCCTGGCAGCGCTCCGTGCCGCTCGACGCGGGGAGGCGACCACCATGAGCCGGTCGGCACCGTTCGAGGGAGGGCTGGTCCGCGCCGCCGTCGTGACCCTCCTCTCGTGCGTGGTGCTCGGCACGCCCACGTCGTCGCCCGCCGCGCCCGAGGGCCAGCTGACCTGGGGTGTCCACATCACGCTCGCGCCCACCTGGTTTGATCCCGCCGAGACCCCCGGGATGATCACGCCGTTCATGGTGCTGTACGCGCTGCACGATGCGATGGTGAAGCCGATGCCGGGCAACCCGATGGCGCCCGGGCTGGCCGAGTCACGGAGCGTCTCCGCTGACGGGCTCGTCTACGAGTTCGTCCTCCGGAAAGGCGTCAGATTCCACAACGGCGACCCCGTGACGGCCGAGGACGTCAAATTCTCTCTCGAGCGCTACCGGGGCGCCGCGTCCAAGGTCCTCAAGGACAAGGTCGTTGCGGTGGAAAGCCCGGATCCTGGGCGTGTCCGAATCCGGCTCAAGCAGCCGTGGCCCGACTTCCTCACCTTCTATTCGACCGCCACCGGCGCCGGCTGGATTGTGCCGAGGAAATACGTGGAGAGGGTGGGCGACGAGGGCTTCAAGAAGGCACCGATCGGCGCCGGCCCCTACCGATTTGTCTCGTTCACGCCCGGCGTGGAGCTCGTCCTCGAAGCCTACGACCAGTACTGGCGCAAGCCCCCGAGCGTGAAGCGACTGGTCTTCAAGGTGATCCCGGACGAGTCGACACGGCTGGCCGCGCTGAAGCGTGGTGAGGTGGACATCGTCTACTCGATCCGAGGCGCCCTCGCCGAGGAGCTACGGCGGACGCCGGGGCTCACGCTGAAGCCGACCGTGATCCAGGGGTCGTTCTGGGTCTCGTTCGTCGACCAGTGGGACGCGCAGTCACCGTGGCATGACCGGCGCGTGCGCCTGGCCGCCAACCAAGCGATCGACCGGCAGGCGATCAACCAGGCCGAGACCCTGGGGTTCTCGCGGATCACGTGGAGCCTCATCCCGAGCACGTTTGATTTCTACTGGCAGCCACCCGCCTACGCGTTCGACCCCGCGCGGGCCAGGCAGCTCCTGGGCGAGGCCGGCTACCCGAACGGCTTCGACGCCGGCGACTACTTCTGCGACGTCGCCTATGCGAACCTGGCCGAAGCCGTCGTCAACTACCTCCAGGCGGCGGGCGTTCGCGCCAAGATCCGGCCGCTCGAGCGCGCGGCGTTCTTCAAGAGCTATGCGGAGAAGAAGTTCAGAAACCTGGTCCAGAGCTCCAGTGGGGCGTTCGGCAACGCCGCCACCAGGCTCGAGGCCTTCGTGGCAGCGGGCGGCGCCTACGTCTACGGGAGCTACGCCGACATCGACGGCCTCTTCAGCGAGCAGGCGGGCGAGCTCGACCAGAAGCGGCGCGAGGCGACGCTCCACCGGATCCAGCAGCTCATCCACGACAGGGTGATGGTCGCGCCGATCTGGCAGCTCGCCTTCCTGAACGGCGTCGGACCCCGGGTGGAGGAGTCGGGGCTCGGGCTCGTCGCCGGCCACGCGTACTCGGCGCCCTACGAGGACCTGAAGCTCAGAGCGAGATGAGGCCACGATCAACGTGGGGCTGCGCGTCGGCCGCGATCGAGGTACACTGAACGTAGAGCTTCCAGTCGGCGATCACCGGCACCAACCGTCATGAACTTCACCGTTCGACTCGTCACGGCCATCTGGCTCGGTGCGCTGCTCGTGGTCGCGGGCTTTGCCTTCGTGCAAGTCCGCGAGGAGCGCGAGCGGCTGACGGCGGACCTCGAGCGCCGCGCGGTCCTCCTGGGCGAGAGCCTGAAGGAGGCGCTCGAGCCCGTGGTCGTGCGCGGCTCGGTCGCGGGCGTCGAGCGCATTCTGAAGCGATTCGGCAAGCCGACGCGCGGGATCGCCGTCTACGACCGCTACGACAGCCTGTTGCTCGCGACGCCGGATCTGGCGCCCGTGCTGCCCGCCGTGTTCCCCGAGGTCACCGAGGCGCTGGCGAACAACACGGTGTCCAGTGGCTTCCAGCGGCTCGGCGGCCAGAGCCGGTACGTGTACGCGACGCCGCTCCACCGCGAGGAGCGTGTCGTGGGCGCGCTCGTCATCGTGCTCGATACCGCGCACCTCTCCCTCGCCGAGTGGAGCGTCTGGCGCAGCAACGCGGTGCACTTCGTCATCCTGGCGGCGGTCGTCTCGCTCTTCGTGCTCATCATCGTGCAGAGCGCGGTGACGCGGCCGATGGCCCAGATCTCGGCGTGGACTCGCGCGCTCCGGACAGGCCGCCAGGTCCCGCCGCCCTCGATCCCGGACCCGAAGCTCTTCGGCCCCCTCGCGGGCGAGGTCGTCCGGCTCGCGCGGAGCATGCAGCGCGCCCAAGCGGCGGCCGAGCAGGAGGCCGCGCTACGCCTCTCCGGTGAGACGGTCTGGACGGAGGAGCGCCTCAAGCAGTACGTGAGTCTGAATCTCGACGGCCGCCAGCTCGTCGTCGTGTCCAACCGCGAGCCCGTGAGCCACTATTGGAAGAACGGGAAGATCCAGGCGCAGATCCCCGCGAGCGGCCTCGTGACCGCGATGGAACCGGTCATGCGCGTGTGCGGTGGCGTCTGGGTCGCGCACGGGAGCGGCGACGCCGACGTGGAGACGGCCGACGCGCGCGGACGCCTCGGGCTGCCCGAGGACGATCCGCGCTATACGCTCCGGCGCGTGTGGCTGACCAAGGAAGAGGAGCAGGGCTACTACTACGGGTTTGCCAACGAGGGGCTCTGGCCCCTCTGCCACATCGTCCACACGCGGCCGCTCTTCCGCCCCGAGGACTGGAAGCACTACCTCGGCGTGAACGCGAAGTTCGCCGCGACCGTCCTCGAGGAGATCGAAGGCACGGAGGCGCCGCTGGTGCTGATCCAGGACTATCACTTCGCGCTGCTCCCGGCGCTCGTCAAGGCCGAGCGCTCCAACGTGCGGGTCGCGCTCTTCTGGCACATCCCCTGGCCGAACTTCGAGGCCTTCGGCATCTGCCCCTGGCAGCGGGAGATCCTCGAGGGGATGCTGGGCGCCGACCTGATCGGCTTCCACACGCAGTATCACTGCAACAACTTTCTCGAAACCGTCGAGCGCGCGATCGAGTGCCGTGTCGACTGGGAGCACTTCGCGGTCGTACGCGGACCGCGCACGACGTACGTCAAGCCGTTCCCGATCAGCGTCGCGCCCGAGTTCGTGGCGGACCCGCCCACGACCACGCGCCAGGAGCTGCTCGACAGCCTCGGCATTTCGACCGAGTTTCTCGGCGTCGGCGTCGAGCGGATTGACTACACGAAGGGGCTCCCCGAACGGTTTCTCGCCCTCCAGCGTTTCTTCGAGCGCTACCCCGCCTACCGCGAGCGCCTCGTCTTCGTCCAGCTCGCGGCCCCGAGCCGCAGCCGGATCAAGCGCTACCAGGAGCTGCAGCTCGAGATCGAGGACACGCTCGACCGGGTGAACCGGGCCGTCGGGACGCGGAGCTGGCGGCCGATCGTCTACCGGAAAGGCCACCACGATCGCCTCGCGATCTGGCCCTTCTACCGTCACGCCGACTTCTGCATGGTGACCTCGCTCCACGACGGGATGA
>Ga0137418_10007520_pt1 | contig 10012 bp, 7 predicted proteins | sample CZODoug3_1_2_16f_FD_122242 | JGI IMG/M metagenome (GOLD analysis project Ga0137418, IMG submission 122242) | Vadose zone soil fungal communities from Angelo Coast Range Reserve, California, USA - CZODoug3_1_2_16fungal (Hybrid Assembly) | ecosystem: Environmental > Terrestrial > Soil > Vadose... | reverse complement strand
AAAAATCCGGGTTGGGACGATGATGAGCGGCCTCGATCAGCTGATCGCCGCAGCCCGCCGGCTGACGTGCCACGCGATGGGCTCGCAAAACTGGAGGCACGGCGAGCGCACGGAGGCCTCTAGGCGACCGCCGCGCTACGCGAGCTCGACGTGCCCGTCCCGCACGGCGATCGTCGCCGCGCCGAGATCGACGAGCAACGCGCCGTCGGGGCGGAGGCCGCGCGCGCGGCCCGCGGCGGGCGAGCGGAGCTGGCGACCCTGCAACCAGTCGCGCGCCGCGAACGCCGCGCACTCGCGCTCGCTCAGGGCCGGCTCGCCGGTGGCGAGCCCCGCGAGCGCCGGGACGAGACGGTCGAGGAGGTCGAGCCGGCGGACGCCGGGGAGCCACTCCCCGAGCGCCACCGCCCGGCGCGCGACGGGCGCGGGAATCACGTTTCGCACGTTCACGCCCACGCCCACCGCCAGCCAGTTCAGGGTGTCGCCGTGCCAGCGACCCTCGCACAGAATGCCCGCGACTTTCCCCTCCCCCAGCAGGACGTCGTTCGGCCATTTGAGGCGGGTTTCGATGCGACCCAGCAGCGCGTCCACCGCGTCCGCGACGGCGAGCCCGACGCGCACGGACATGACACCCAGGTCGGCGCGCGCCGGACGCAGCAGCATGCCGAGCCAGACCCCGCCCGGCGGGGAGTGCCACGTGCGCCCGTCGCGTCCCCGCCCCGCCGTCTGCTCTTCGGCGATCACCACGGTCCCCGTCGGAGCGTCCTGGGCGGCGAGATCGTGAATCGCGTCGAGCGTCGAGCCGAGCTGGCGGAACAGGCCGCATTGCGGCACGCCCCACCGCTTGGCGAGATCGGCCGCCACGACGCCGTCGAGCGTCAGCGTCATGCGACCCGCCCGGCCACGAGCGCCACGATCCCGACGAGCATCGCTCCTTTGAGGAGGCGACTGTTCCCCTGGGTGCGCCCCGTGAACAAACGGCTCGCGACGGCCAGCACGAGGAGCTGGGCGAACAGGGCGATCAGAAAGTACGCGCCGTGGTAGTGCGCCTCCGCAGGCAACGCCAGCGACAACGGCACGAACGCCCCGGCCAGCACCGCCGCCACGACGCTCGCGCGCCGGGGCCCGAGCACGAGCGGCAGCGTGCGGCGGCCGAGCGCCCGGTCCCCGGCCTGGTCGTCGATGTCCTTTACGATCTCGCGTACCAGGTGGATCCAAGCGGCGAGAGTCCACGGCACCATTCCCGCCGCCGCGCGTCCCACGGCGATCGCGCCGTACATGAGCGGCAGACCCGCAAGCAGGGCGACCGCCACGTTGCCGAGGGCTCCCCGGCGCTTGAGCAGCGGCGAGTATGGCACCAGCACGGCCAGGGCCGCGAGTCCGACCAGTACGGCGGTCCCGTTCACGAGCGCCGCAGCGGCGAGCCCGACCAGGGCGCCGCCCGCGACGCACAGATCGGCCGTGCCGCGCATGACGCGGCCGTCCGCGAGGGGGCGCTCTCCACCGGGCCGGTTCACCTGGTCGGCGGCCCGGTCCCAGATGTCGTTCAGCACGTACCCGGCCATCCCGAACCCGACCGCGGACACCGCCGCGAGGGCCAGGACGGTAGGCACCCTGAGCGTCCCCAACGCGATCCAGCCGCCGGCGAGGACGCCGGCCGCCGCGAGCAGCAGGTTGTTCGCCCGAACGAGCCGCAGCAGGTCAACCACGCAGCACGTCCTCGTAGACCTGCTCATAACGCGGCACGATGCGGTCGGCCGCGAACTCGAGCGCCCGGCGCGCGGCCGCCTCGCGCATCCGGGCCTGCAGGGCGCCGTCGCGCAGCACGCGGAGGCCGTTGGCGATCATGGCCTCGACGTCACCCTTGGGTGAGAGGAACCCCGTCTCTCCGTGAACGACCACTTCGGGCAGGCCGCCAACGGCCGTGGCCAAGACCGGGACGGCACACGCCATCGCCTCGAGGGCCGCGAGACCGAACGACTCGGTCTCGGACGGCAGCAGGAAGAGGTCGCTTCCGCGCAGGATCTCGGCGACGTCGTCGACCTTGCCGAGGAAGCGCACGTCACGTCGCAGCTCGAGGCGATCGACTTCTTGCTCCGCTGCGTCGCGATCGGGGCCGTCGCCCACGAGCACCAGCGTAGCCGGGAGCTCGCGGCGCACCCCGGCGAAGACACGCACGACGTCCGTCACCCGCTTGACGGGACGGAAGTTCGAAACGTGGACCAGGATCTTGTGGCCGTCCGGCGCGAGCGAGCGACGGCGGGTCTCGCCCGTGGGCGGGTGATACTCGGTCGTCGAGACGAAGTTGGGGATGACGATGACGTCGCAGCCGGCACACCCGAACGCACGGTAGGTCTCTTCCCGCAGGAACGCCGACACGGCGGTGACGCGGTCCGACTGCTCGATTGAGAACTTGGTGAGCGTGTAGTAGGACGGGTCTTGGCCGACGAGCGTGATATCTGTGCCGTGCAAGGTCGTGACGATCTTCAGGTCGCGCTGCGACTTGAGCATCTGCTTCGCGAGCCACGCCGTCGCGGCGTGCGGGATGGCGTAGTGCACGTGCATGAGGTCGAGGTTCTCGCGCATCGCCACTTCGTGCTGCTTCACCGCCAACGCCAGCGCGTACGGCGACGACTGCTCGAACAAAGGATATTCGGTCTGCGTGACCTCGTGGAACGTCACCCGCTCGGCGTAGCCGCGCAGCCGAAAGGGGCTCGCGTAGGAGATGAAATGCACCTCATGCCCACGCCGGGCGAGCTCGAGCCCCAGTTCGGTCGCGACCGCGCCGGAGCCGCCGTAGGTCGGGTAACAGGTGATGCCGATCTTCATCGGGGAGCAGGGAGCGGGGAGCCGGGAGCAGTCAACTCGGTCCACCGCTGGTGAATGCGGTGCGCCAATTCATCAGCGGACTCGGTTGCGTCGAGCGTCCAAAGCTCCACGGTTCTGCTCCCCGCTCCCTGCTCCCTGCGCAGTTGGTTCCTGAACCACGTCTCCTGCCGCTTCGCGTAGCGCCGGGTCGCCACGACGATGGCATCCCGCAGCCCGCGCTCCGGGAGCCGCCCCGCAAGCATCGCCGCCGTCTCGCGATACCCCACTCCGTCGAGTCCCGGCGCGTGCGGTGCCACTCCCGCCGCCAGCACGCGCCGCACCTCGTCCACGAGTCCCGCGGTCAGCATCTCGTCTACCCGTCGAGCGATGCGACGGTGCAGCGCGTCCCGCGGCAGTGTGAGTTGAATGTACCACGGCCGCATCGCCCCGGTCGCGCGCGCGTGCTCCTGCCACCAGCTGAGTCCCCGCCCCGTGAGGAGCGCGACTTCGACGGCCCGGCCGGCCCGCTGCCGCCCCCCGCCCGCGAACCGTCGGTCGAGGCGCGCGGCCCAATGGGCGAGCCGCGCCGACGTGAGGTCCGCCGTCCAGGCACGCAACCGCTCGCGCCGCGCCGGGTCGAGCGGCGGCTCGAGGAACAGGCCCTCCGCCAAGGCGCGTACGTACAACCCGGTCCCACCGACCACCACCGGCTGGCGCCCCGTCTCGCCGATCTGCCCGAGCCACTGGGCGGCATCGCGCGCGAACCGGCCCGCACTGTAGCGCTCCCCCGGCTCGACCACGTCGAGACCCAGGTGTGGCACGCGCGCCCGCAGCGCGGCCGACGGCTTTGCGGTGCCGATGTCCAGTCCGCGGTAGACCTGACGGGCATCGGCGGAAACGGCGGTGATGCTCTCACGCTCGGCCCACGCGGTCACGACCGCCGTCTTGCCGACGGCGGTGGGGCCGACGATGACAGGGACAAGCGGGGGGTGCGTCAGGCTCTCCCAAACCGCCGTTCGAGCTCATCCTTCGGGAGCTGGACGACCGTCGGCCGTCCGTGCACGTCGTGCGCCGGGAGCGACGCCGTGAGGAGTCGGGCCACGAGCTCGCGCATTTCGTCGGGCTCGAGCCGCTGTCCCGCCTTGATGGCGGCTCGACAGGCGTACGTCGCAGCGAAGCGCTCCAACCGGTTGGCGAGCCCCCCAAACCGCCCGCCCGCGAGATCGGCGACGAGCTCGCCGAGGCAGCGCGCGGCGTCGAAGCGCGGGTGCGGGTTCGGCGCCGTGTGCACCACGACCGCGCGCCCGGAGAACGGCTCTACCTCGTAGCCCACGCGACGCAGCAGCTCGCGGTGCGCATCGATCGCCTCGAGCTCGGGCGCCGTGAATTCGAGCGTCAGCGGCAGGAGCAGCCGCTGCGCGGTCGCCCCGTCGCCCGTGAGCTGACGCATCGCCCGCTCGTACAGCACGCGTTCGTGGGCGGAGTGTTGATCCACGATCGCGACGCCGGAGTCGGTCTGGAACACGATGTAGGTGTCGAAGACTTGCAGCAGAGGGGCGAGAGGTGGACTGCCAGCAGCGAGGGCTTCCGACGAGAACAGGTCCTGCGGGGCACTAGCGGGCAGCGGTACGCCGATGCCTGTCCAGGAGCCCGCGACACCCAGTGGCGCAGCCGCTGCGAGCGGCCCCAGGGCGGCCCGCACCGCCTGCTCCACGACTTTCTCGACGAAGAACTTGTCCCGGAACCGGACCTCGAGCTTCGAGGGGTGGACGTTCACGTCCACCGCGTCTCCCGGAAGCTCCAGAAACAGGATGAGCGACGGGCGGTCGCCGGGCGCAATGGTCGAGCGGTACCCGGCCTCCGCCGCGCGCAAAATGAACGGATCTCGGATCGGGCGGCCGCGCACGAACACATACCCCTTCCGACCCGCCGGCTTCGCCTGCGCCGGGCGCTGTGCGAAGCCGCGCACCTCGAGCGGGCCTTCGCGGTGCGCGATCGGGAGCAACGTGTCGGCGAGCTCGCGGCCCCACAACGCATGGACGCGGTCGATTGGCCGCGTGGTAGGCCGGACGTCGATCAGCGGACGATCGTCGCTCGTGAGGGTGAAGGCCACGTCGGGTCGTGTGAGGGCGAGCAGCGTCACGACCTCCACCGCCGCGCGGGTCTCCGTGGCCTGCGCCCGCAGAAACTTGCGACGGGCAGGAGTATTGAAGAACAGCCCACGCACCGTGACCGTTGTCCCCTCCTGCCGCGCGGCGTCCTCCACACCCTCGCGCTTGCCGCCCGTGACGCGCAGCCGGGTGGCCGCCTGGCCGTCCGACGAGGTCTCGAGCTCGAATCGCGACACCGACGCGATGGCGGGCAACGCTTCGCCGCGGAACCCGAACGTGGCCACGCCGATCAGGTCCGCGGCCTCGCGAATTTTGCTGGTGGCGTGGCGCGACAGCGCCAGCTCGGCATCGGTTCGACTCATACCCGCGCCGTCGTCGCTCACCCGGATCAGGCTCTTCCCGCCGTCCTCGATTTCGATGCGGATCGCCGCGGCGCCGGCGTCGAGCGCGTTCTCGATCAGCTCCTTCACGACCGACGCGGGCCGCTCGACCACCTCACCGGCGGCGATCTGGTCGGCGACGTGGGGCGCCAGGACGGCGATCGCGGCCCTCACAGCCGCGAGACTTCGGCGGCGAGCACCCAGCCGTGGACGCCGTCCGGGCGTCGCACCTCGAGCCAGGCGCCGTAGCGCCGCTCGACCATCAGCGCGGCGCCGGCTTCGACCATCGATGCGGGGCTCGCGCCTCCATACGGCGCCACCCGAACTGGCGTCGCCGCGTTGAGGACAATCGCCAGCGGCTGGGCGCGGCGCAGCCCCTCGCGAGCCGCAAGCCCCGCCGTCGCGACGCCGAGAAGCGAGAGGCCGAGAACAACCATGCGGCCGCGCCGCGCACCCACCGCGGCCCAGATCGCGACCCAGCAGAGTCCCGCCGCGAGCGCCCATTCGCCCGGCGTCGCGACTCCGGTCGTCAGCAGCGCCTCGCTCGCGGCGTCAGGGGCCGGGAGCAGCTCGCGCGCGCGGCGGACTAACGGGTCGCGCGGCGCAAGCCGGAGGGCTCGTACCCAGGCCGCGGTCGCCTTGCCGTCCGCGCCGGCCCGGTACAGCGTCGCCCCGAGGTTGTACCAATGCGCCGGCACGCGCGGCCGCTCCGCGGCGCGCGCCACGAACGAGTCGGCCGCGGCGCGGAGCGCCCCCGCATCGTATAAGGCCTCCGCGCTCGGCGCCTGCCCCGCGCTGGGCCGAGCGAGCCCCGTCAAGGCCACGAGCACCATCACGGTCGCCACGCGGCGCCCCTTCCCACCCGTCTCGCCGCTCAGCACGCGTAACACCTGCTCGAGCTCCGCCGCGAGCTCGGCCGCATCCCCGAGACCGCGGGGCCCGTAGCGCGAGGCGCGGAGGCGGTCGCGCAGCCGCTTCACGTGGTCGGCGACCGCGCTGTCGACTCCGGCTGCGCGCAGAGCGCGGGCGAGCCCGTCGCCGTCCCGGGCTGGCGCGTCGGGCACGTGGCTCGCCAGGAGCGCCTGGAACTCCCGCTCCAGCTGCCCCAGCCGGGTGAGCGGCGCCGGTGCCGCGGGCGGCGCCTCCCCTTCGACCCGCTCGCCGGCCCCGCGGCGGCGCCCCAGCCACACGAGCAACGGCGGACCGACGAGCAACAGGAGCCATCCCCAGGGTACGAGGCCGCGCGCCAGCTCGTCCGCCCACGCCGGGGTGCGCCCCCGCGCCAGCGGCGGCAGCGCGCGCGCCGCGTGCGGCTCGATGCCCGGCGCCACGGCGAGCGCGCGCGGGGCCACCGTCGCTGCGCGGTAGGTGCCCGCCGCGAGGTCGTAGTAGGAATAGCGCACCTCGGGCAGGAGAAACGAGCCGGCGGAGTCGGGCATCACCAGATAATGAAACATCTTCGTGCCGGCAATCCGTCCGTCGCGCGGCGTGATCCGCATCCCGGTTTCTCCGGGATAGGGCCGGAAACCCCGCGGCCAGTGGATCGCCGGCTCCGGCCAGAGCGCCACGTTGCCCGCCCCGGATACCGTCGCCGTCATCGCGATCGGCTCTCCCACGCGACCGTTCGGCGGGTCGAGCGCCACGTCCAGCGCGAGCCCCTGGGCGGCGATACGTTGGTCGTCGGCCGGCCGGTGCGCGGCGGGAAGTGGCAGCACGGTGACCGGCACCGTGTCGCTGCGCAACGAGTACCGCTCCTCGCGCTTGAACAGCGAGAAGCCCATCGGCACCGCGTAGACCACCGAGGCGGGCGGGATCACGATCCGACCGGGCGCGAGCGGGAACAGCGCCTGGTGGGCGACGAACAGGTCCATCCACCCCCCGCGCACCTGGCGCGACGCGGCGACTTCGGTCGGAACGGCCCCGGGGTACGACCACGTCCCTTCGGCCGTCTGGAGCGAGAGGATCGGCGGGTAGGCCAGCCGGCTGCGCAACTCGCGCGGAAACCACGCCGCGGCGATCACGTCGAACTGCTGGCCGACGAGCACCGAATCCCCGGGCAGGATCAGTGAGAGCGCGACCCGGTCGTTGTGCGCGGGCGGCGGGGCGGCCTCGATGAGCCGGCGCGCAATCGGCGACACCGTCGTCGCGAGTCCGGGCGCCGCGCTGTCGACCGTCACGGTGAGCGACGGCGTCGCGATCTCCCGGGGACCCTGCCGCACCCGCACCGACCCGATCACGAGAGTGCCGGGACGCTGGGTTTTGAGCCGCAGCTCGCGCGTCATGGTGCGGAGCGGCCCGCCCACGCCTTCGAGGGCGACCTCCATCACCTCGCGGGAGCTCACGATCGTAAAGCCCGTGAGACCGGGCAGGGCCAGCGCCAGCGGCTCCGACGAACGGGAGCGCGCCCGGATCGTGAGTGTCAGCTCCTCGCCCGCCGGCAGGCGTGCGCGATCGACCTGAGCCGTGACGTCGGGCGGCGCTGCGCTCTGCAAGGTGAGGAACACCCACAGCGCCGGGGTCACCAGTCTTTTACGCCCGGCTCGGCGGGGTGCCGCATCAGGCCGGTCCGATCCCGGCGCGTCTTCAACTCCTCGTGGCCGATGGAGCGCAGCAGCTGTTCGGCCTGGGCCGGGTTGAGCCCGCCCTGGACGCCGCCACCGCTCTTGGCCCCGCCTCCCGACGGTCCGCTCCCCCCCCCGCCGCTCGGCGGGGCCTTGTTCTGGCTGCTGCCGCCGCGGTGCCGGACCGCGAGCTCGAGATTCCATTTTGCCGCATGGTCGTGCGGCCGCAACAGCAGGGCTTCGCGGTACGCACGCTCGGCGTCGGTCAGGTGCGAGTCGCGGCCGGCGCTGTCTTCCTCGGCCTGGCGCAGCGCGAGCAACCCGAGATTATAGAGTGCGCGGAACCGCAGGTCGGGATCGAGCGACGCGGCGGCGTGGGTGAGGCTCGACTGCGCCGTCTCGGCATCCGAGTCGGCTAGCGCCGCCGTACCCGCATTGTACCAGGCGGCGTCCTCCTTGCGGCGCGCGACGAGCTCCGCCAGGTACGCGGTGCGGGCGCGTCGGAGGTCATGGCGGTCCCATGCTTTCTCAGCGGCGCTGCGCGGCAGCGCCGGCTGCTGCGCCGCGCCGCTCGAGGGGGCGGCGAGACACGCGAAGGCGAGTCCGACGAGCGCGGCGGTGCGTCGCGAGGCGGCTTGCGCCACCAGGAGCACCACGGCGAGCATCAGCGGCAGCCAGGCTCGGGGCCGGCTCTGCTCCGTGCGGGTCTCGCTGGCGCGCGCCCGGCGATACGAGGCGACGAGGTCGCGGACGGCGCCGGCCTGGTCGGGGAGATCCGCGGCGACCAGTGTGCCTTGGGCCCCGTCAGCCGCGGCGCCGAGCATATCATCCCGTCGCGTGGTCTCGATGACGCGCCCCTCTTCGTCCTTCTGATAGCCGAGCAGGGCGCCGTGGTCGTCGCGCACGGGAATGCGCGCCGGGCTGCGCCCGCCCTCGGCCACGAGGATCAGGTGGATCCCATCGGTTTTGAGGTGCTGGGCTTGCGAGATGATCGGCGGGAGTGAGTCGTGCGCTTCGCCGTCCGTGAACACGACGAGCACGCGGTCGGCGAGCTCGGAGCTGGCCTCCAGTAGCTCGCTCCCCTGGCGCAACGCGGGTGCAAGGCCGGTGCCTCCCTGGGAGGCCATGTCGGGGTCGAGCGCGTCCAGGTACAGCGTCAACGCGGACCCGTCGATCGAGAGCGGCGACATGATGTAGCTCGAGCCGGCAAAGGCGATGAGACCGACGCGGTCGCCGTCCAGATCCTGGACCAGCCGTCGGGCCTCGCGGACCGCGCGCCGCAGTCGGTTGGGCGTCGCGTCCTCCGCGAGCATCGAGCGCGAGATGTCCACCGCGACCACGACCGAGAGGCCGCGCGTCTCGGCGATGATCCGCTCCTCTCCCCATCGGGGCCCCGCGAGCGCCACGACGCCGAGGAACGCGGCGACCGCGAGCGCGGTGGGCCCGAGGCGACCGGCGCCGACCGCCTGCCGCACCGTTTCCTGCGACCAGAGCGCCGCCCGTCGGATGCGGACGCGGCGAGCCCAGGCGGCGGCGAACCAGGCGGCACCGCCCACGAGCGGCGCGAGGGCGAGCACGACGGGGGCGTCGAACGTCATCAGGGAACCCGCACGGCGAACGTCCCCGCGAGCACGATCTCGAGCGCCAGCGCCACCAGCCCGAGCGCGAGTGGGACACGATACGCTTCGTCGAACCGGCGATACACGACTTGCTCGACCGGCGTCTTCTCGAGGCGATTAATCTCCTCGAAGATGTGGCGCATCGACTGGGTGTCGGTGGCGCGGTAGTAGCGCCCGCCCGTCATGGATGCGATCTCGGTCAGGAGTGGCTCGTCGATTTCGACCGGCCGCATCTCGTAGCGCAACTGGCCGTCCGCGCCGTATTCGGTCGGCATGGGCGCCTGCCCTCTTGTGCCGACGCCGATGGTGTAGATCCTGATGCCGAACGCCGCGGCCGCCTGCCCGGCCGTTCGGGGATCCACAGTGCCCTTGTTGTTGACGCCGTCGGTGAGCAACACGAGCACCTTGCTCTTGCCCGGCGCGCGCCGCAGCCGGTTGGCCGCCGTCCCGATCGCCGTTCCGATCGCCGTCCCGTCCTCGAGCATTCCCGGGTGCAGCTCGCGCAGCGCCTGCTCCAGCACAGCGTAGTCGGTCGT
>Ga0137418_10007519_pt1 | contig 10013 bp, 10 predicted proteins | sample CZODoug3_1_2_16f_FD_122242 | JGI IMG/M metagenome (GOLD analysis project Ga0137418, IMG submission 122242) | Vadose zone soil fungal communities from Angelo Coast Range Reserve, California, USA - CZODoug3_1_2_16fungal (Hybrid Assembly) | ecosystem: Environmental > Terrestrial > Soil > Vadose... | reverse complement strand
TCAACCCGGATGCACCTTGCCACGAAGCAGAAAGAAGACCCACAAGCGTGTCTAGTTATTTCGAGGACACTACACTAGGTTATATGCGGTTCTGGAGTACAAACCTCACGGCCGTGATCGGCCCGACACGATCCCCGGCAAAGGAGAACGGCTAAAATGTTAAAGCCATAAGCTATAGCAAGCACGTAGTTTGGTAACTTTGCATAAACAAGAATAAATCTCATTTTGAGACAGTGGTTTCGAATCAATAGGTTAGGAGACCCCACCGTATGGCCCGTACCGTCCGTGAAGACGCCAATTTACAACCCGCTAAGCCCTTGAAACCAACCCATTTATCCGAGCGGGCGTCCCTTGAGTGGGATAGGCTCATGGGCGAATCGAGCAGTCCGGCTTCCAGGTTACTGAGGCCCATAGGCCGCTACTGTCCTCCGCGGCTACGATCATAGCCGACATTGCGGAGGCGTGGGACGTAATAAAGGATACCGGCTCCTATGCCGAGACCCGTAACGGCCCGGTCTTGCACCCGGCAGCTAAGCGCCTGGATACCCTCCGCCGTGACCTCATCAAAGTTCTTACTACCCTAGGGCTCCGGGCAACCCCCGCGCAGAAGCCGTCCGAGACGAAGCAGACCCTAGACGATGTCCTCAACGGCTAGGCCATCGCGTTTGTTACACAGATCCTCAGCTTCTTTGTCGGCGTCGTGAACATGGTTAAGGATAGAGGGCATTTTGGTTCTTCCTGATCAAATCGAACAGCTCGGCCGCGCCTTGACCGCCGAGGAACTCGCGAAGCTCCTCTGCGTTTCGAGGTGCACGATCTTCAGGCAAGCGGCCGCTGGGCGGATTCCCTCGTTCCGGGTGGGAACGTGTGTTCGATTTGATCCGCGAGCCGTAGCGAATTGGCTACGAAGAATTTAGAGAGCGGCGATTGCCAGTGAAACAACGGTTTTCCGACAATTGCCCATTGGTTCAGTCGTAAAAGGAAAAGCCGCGAGCCGCTAGGATAGTTTTCGAGTGGCTAACGATCCGCCGCGACTCCTTTCGCTTCCCACAAGCCCCGTTTCCGGCCAACTTCCGGTTGGCCGACCATCCCTCCAGAATCTCAAGAGCGGCGGCTAGCTACCAGCTGGATTCACTTGCGCTGCAGCTGCAGCGTAACCGTACTGCCAGCAGGATGCAGCTGGTCAGTGGGTTTATAACCTGCTTTTTCCGCATGTAGTAATACTTGCTTTCCCTCTGGTGCGTGAGCGGGTAGCTGGAAATTTCCGTCAGCCTGCGTGAGAACCGACTCCTGGCCTTCAATGCTAACCCGCGCGCCGGAGATCGCTTCACCGGCGTCATTGACCACCATGCCACTAACGATAGCCGAAGTGTCCATGGCTAGTTTCACGGGAAGGTTCTGGTTCCGATCACCAGAGAGGGTCAGTTCGCCCTTGCCCGTCAGAAACGCACTGGGGACTGCCGCATACACGATGAGCCTTCCATTTGCGGGAACGGATGCGGATGGAATATCGAACTGCCAGCCTCCTGAGATCTTTTTCGGCTCACCGCCAACGGAAGACCAGACCCGTGCGTCTTCGACCGGTGTTTCGTGTGGGTCGACCACAGTCACCCGCACCCGGTAGATGGCCGCTTTGTCGATGTATAAGGAAGCCAGCAAGGGAACTGTTCCAAGGAGGACTATAGCGGCGATGGAAACCCATCCGACCGCGGGCATTTTCCCGCGGCGCTTCAGGACCAAATACATGACGGCCGCGATGGCAAATGCGGCCAAGCTCCATTGATTCGAAATGCTGGCGGTCCTTTCGAAGAGACTGATCATGGCTTTAAGCCTTAATTTGGGGGCGGTGGACTCTCTTGAGAAGCCTGTTTCTCCCGGCGTTCCTTCTGGAGCTTGATGGCCTTAGTCAGGAATTCCAAGCGGGTTTTAGTATCACCCTTAGCGCGGAACAGCCGGGCCAAGTCCTGCAAGTCGCGGGACTGACTGAAATAGTTGGAGCCCCCTTCGTCAATCCGCAAGGCTTCCCGCAGCTGCTCCTCGGCGGCGCCGTAATTCTTTTGTGCCACGAACATCATCCCGAGAGCATCGGCATCGGTCGCCACTCTAGGATGGTCCGGGCCCAGCGAGTTCTTGTCTATAGCGAGCGCCTCGCGGAACCGCCTTTCGGCTTCTTCATACTTGCCCTGCTCCGCTAGGGCGGATGCCAAACCACACAGAGTGATGGCTCGGCTGGGGTGATCGTGGCGGCCGGCCTTGTCGTCGAGCTCCAGCGCCTGCCGATAATTACGCTCCGCCTCCGGGTAGTCGCCTTTGCATCGAAGCATGTCAGCGAAATTGTTGACATGGGCGGCTATAGCGGGGCTGTCGAGCGAAACCAACCCCTTTGCGTAGGCCTCTTCATCAGCCTTCAGTACCTTCTGCAGCAGAACTCCAGAGCCGTCGCAATCTTCCGTCTCTGTCAGCAGCATCGCCAAATTACTCATGTCGATCGCCACCTTGGGATGCAGTGGCCCCAGCAATTCCTCGTCTGTTTCCAGCGCCTCCTGAAAGAGCTGCTTCGCGCCGGCATAATCCCCCGCACCACGGTGCAGAAATGCAAGGTTGGTCTTGATAGAGGCTACGTTGGCATTCCTTAAGCCATACCGACCCTGGTCGATCTCCAGTGCTCGCCGATAAAGCGGTTCCGCCGCCGCGTAGTCACCGAGTTCCGACAGACTCATGGCAAGAAGGTTCTGAATGGTGCTGTCGTCCGGACGCCATTTGTCGGCTTTCCTTAACGCGGTGACTGACTCGCGAAACTTACCCTCCAGATACAGAGAGCGACCGAGATAGAGTTCAACATCCGCCGCCTCTGCATGAGCCTTTTCGGCCACCGCATCAGCCTTCTCCGCCTGAGTCTCGCGGATCCGGGCCGATTCGGAGAGCAGACTTGTGGCAAGAGAGTAATTCTCTTCATACAATGCCGCCAGCCCCTTCTTGTATGGGTCCTGGGTCTTCCGGCCGAATGCCCGAATAGCCGCATCGATTTCTGTTGCCGGAAGATCATAGGTGCGAGCAACTTCCTCAAGTGCGTCGCGTTTCTGCTCACGATTCTGGTCCTTCGCAAGGGCGGCCAGCCTGAAGGCCTGATTCACCGCGGCTTCAAAAAATGCCTCATTCTCGAGCAGCGCCCGGTCACCCTTATTCGCAAGCACCACCTGTACATAGTTGTCGGACTTGTTTTCGAATGACGGCACTACAACGCGACTATCCCATGGGTCGATAAAGACGAGAGTAGAGGGTTCTACGATCTGCAAGGTCACCTTGTCTCCCCCGCCGGTTTGCGGAGCGAGCTGGATCCGAGTCCTTCCGGCTACATCGGTTCTTCCGCTTACGGATCCGGCGCCCCCAGTGCTGAGCCTAACGCCGGATACAGGCTGGTTCTTCGTATTCTTGACCTGGATGAACACCACACCCTGCTCCGCCAACAGAGTCGTCGGCCCGAGAATGAGCGCAAGAGAAAGACCAAAGAGCCGCATGAGCGTGTACCTCCTTTGATCTCTGCTGACGGATTATATCCCCAGCGGCCAAAAGATTCTAAGGCAAGGTCTCTGGCTTAATCTGATGTGTCCAGAAAGGCCGTCGAGTCCAGTTCCGCGTCCTTGGCAGGGTAACGAGCTAAGCGGAAGTTATGCCCGGGGCAGCCTCTCAACGACGTTGGCCCCCAGTCGGCTTTTGAGAAGTCAGCCACGCGGTCGGCCAATGGGTTCATCCCGGGCGACTGCCTAACCGGAAGTAATCCACTTGGCGTCAAAAACGATGCGACCCCAGAAAAGTGGCAAGCTCCACGGTTGCAATCAGCGATTGCGACCAAACGCCATGTAAACTGGCGAACCATCTGAACACGCCTAAGCGAAAATCTCGTTGACCTTGTCACGTACCCTCTGGCTGCGCGACGGTTTCAGGTACCTCATTGTTGACTCCATATCGGTGTGGCCGAGCCATTGCTGCACGGTGCGGAGATCAACGCCTGCCCAGAGACACCGTGTAGCGAACGTCGCTCTGAATTTGTGTAGCCAGAAGTTCTCTTTGTCGAGATTCGCGCGGTCCGCAACGGCTTTTAGACAGTCAAGAAAGTCGAGTTTAGGGTTGCACCCGGCAGTGGGAAACACAAGACTGCACTTCTTGGCTGCTCTCCCTTTCCGTGCCTTGAGCCTATCGGCGAGCTTCGCAGGGATCGGAATCTCGCGCTCTTTGTACGCCTTGGGTGTCCATCCCCTGTCTGGCTTGTGACTGACCCGAACGGTCCCGTGGGCGAAATTGACATCAGACCAGTACGTATACATGACTTCCTGTTCTCTCATCCCCGTCATCAGAAAAAACTCGAACCAAACCCGTTCTTCGGCTTCACAAGCAGCTAAGAGCTTATCGAGATCTTCTTGTTCATAGATCTCAGGCTCCTCTTCCGTGAAGCGCGGCCAGTCATTCTTGCCCACTAGACCGCGAACGCCTTGAGCCTTCAGGAAGGTCATGACGTTCTCAAACTTGTTGTAAACAGAGCGGGGGGCCTGCTCCTTTTCGTCTCGGAGGAACGCTGAGAACTTCAGCAGGTCCCTACGCTCGATCTCGTGCAAGAACAGCTTGTGGCAGGATTCTTGGAAGTATGCCAAAGCCGTTGAGTATGCGGCGTGGGTCTTTCCCTTCTTCGTGAGCTTCGTCTCCTCTAGGTATTCAGTGACCGCACCTGCGAGCGACCTATGCCCGTTGTTCTCAGGTACCACGGCGACACCATTATTCACTGCATTGAGTTCAGCTTCCTTCCGCAACCGCCGCGCAGTTGCGTCAGCTGCGTCTTTGCCCACCGACAGCCTGACTCGTTTCGACCCATCGCGCCACTCCAAGTAGTACGCGCCTTCTGGGTGCCGCGCCTCTTTCCCGTCCACAATCACCACGTCGGGCTTCACGCGCCCATTGGCTGAGAGTACGACGCGGCAATACCGCCACCCGTGCGGTGTTTCGACCCTTTTTGTGAGATTGACTTCTCGATTCGCCATCGGTGCTCCTTCACTGGTTCTGGTATCAGTGTAGGTATCACCGACTCGCAAGTACTAGATAACTAAGGTAATGGCGGAGAGGGAGGGATTCGAACCCTCGGTACAGGTGTTAGCCCGTACAACGGTTTAGCAAGTCTATCAATTTTCGCGGTGTGCAATCATATCAAGCGCTTACAGTCGGGCCAGAGGCTCGAAAATGGGTGAACGAGCTCTCATTCGGCAGTTTTTGTTCTCCACTTTGTTCTCCAGTTTAGGGTGATCTCTGAATCCCACGTTTCGAAAGCCGCGAAATCTCCGGCCCCGCGTAGCTTGCGAGAAATGTGGCACTAGGCGCGGTTTCTCAAACCGAGGCTAATGCTACTCAAATTTGCAACGAGCCGGGCCTTTTGCCTGACCATCATCCACGTTCTCAGTTGATGCAATCGCAGGCGTTTATGCTCGGAACCGATTGGTTGTGAGCGCAAGACTGTTGGCACAACCTTTCGCTGACTTCCGCTGAAATAAACCTTACGGCTGGTTCCGTTAACCGTCGGGTTAGCGAATCGGAGTGTGACATCCGTCAGCGCGCTTTCGCGACACACTGTGCCGGTGACGAACTGTTCCCGTAATCAACAAGTTGCCCGCTGCAAGCGGGAGTAAGGCGGCAGAGCGAGGATATGGCACGTTGCGTGCGATGAACACCAGCGAACGAAACTCAAATCAAACGGTTGTGGGGTGTGGAGACAAGAACGCACAGAGAGTCAGATTGTGATGTGCGACCTCCATCATTCTCGAGCCGGAGGAGGATTTATGAAACGGCAAGCCTTCAGTTTGATCAGCCTGCTGAGCCTGCTCCTGGTAGCGGGGTCGGCCATCGCACAGACTCAGGTGCGCGCAAATGTTCCTTTTAACTTCACGGTCGGAAGCAAGACACTTCCAGCCGGAACGTATGACATCAAAAACATTAGCTCTTCCGGTGCCAACCTGCTGCTCCTGCAGGCCCGAGATGGCAACTCAAGCATGATGGCGGGTAGCAATGCCGCGGAAGCCTTCAAGCCTGCGGATAAAACCAAACTGGTTTTCAATCACTATCGCGACCAGTATTTCTTGGCCGAGATCTGGGTGGCGGGAGCACGCCGAGGACACCAACTGCCGAAGACCAGCCGGGAGAAAGACCTGGCTAAGGAACTGGCAATGGATCTCACACACCGGCGAATCGAGATTGTGGCCAGCCTGTATTAGTTACAACGTCAACAAAATGGCCGAAGAGAAAGGGCACAACCGTGTGCCCTTTTTTTGTCCTAGAAATTGGCCCGATCTCCGCGACAGGGCCGCAGCAAGAGCAGGCATTGACAGGCCGACCCATCGAGTGCAAGCTTTACGCCAGCATTCAAAGGAGCAGGCATGAATCGCAGGCGGCTGTTGGTGATTGGAACATTGGCAGTGGTTATCGGCGGTCTTGCCAGTTGGCACGTTTACCAATCTCTCGGCGAGAAGATCGCTTCCAGCAGGCAAGTTGGTGTGGGCGTGTTGATAGCGGCTCACGATATTGGTGTGGGTGCGAGAATTGATGAGCGGGACCTACAAGTCGTGAACTACCCAGCCGAGTCTCTGCCGCTGTTGGTACTACACGCCAAAGAGAAAGCAGTCGGACGCCTTGCGCTGCTCCCAATTTCCAAGGGTGAATTCGTTCTGCCGTACAAGATCGCTGATGGTCCTGGTGATCACCTAACAGCGCGTATTCCCAAAGGTATGCGCGCGATCCAGGTGCCCGTCACGGAATTCGAGTCCAGCTCGTTCACATCGGGTGAGCGGGTCGACGTGCTTGTTACGGGCAACGCAGTGGGAAGCAACGAGACACAGACCCGGACTGTGCTTGCGAATGCTCCGGTGCTGGAGAAGGTATCGCGGGGTGTCACTCTGGCGGTCTCTCCACAGGACGCGGAAAGACTGACACTTGCCAGCCAGGAAGGACGCTTGAAGCTGATACTACGCAACCCGGCAGATACTGACCAGCAGAACACGCCCGCGGTGACGAGAACCACGCTTTATGGAGGCCGAACGTGGCCAAAGGCGCGACATATTCCTCCGGCGAGTCCTCCAGCTCCCCAGTATTACGAGATTCAGGTCTTTCACGGAACGCAGCCAGCCGACAGCGTCAAGTTCAAGCAATGAACTATGGATGATTGGCCGCGATCTTTAGGTACGCAAACATGAGCGGTTTACCGCTGGGTTTATGGCTTCCGCCGTTCTGCTCCACAGTCACGAATACTGCATCAAGCTTTTCAAGCGCGTTCGGATTTGTGGACCGCAAGACCCAGCGTTTCTTTGAAGCGTTATCCTCGTAAAAGATGCCGAGGCTCAAAGCTTGTTGCCGGTCAGCCCCCTTCATGCCCCAAGCTTGAAATGTAGTTGCGTTTCTCGCTTGAGCCTGCTGATCCAAGTCGTAGGCATAGAATATGAGCGACTTTCCTTTCGTATAGAAAATCCGACCAAACGGTTTCTGCGTCCCGGTACTGGCGACGTCATAGACTTCCGTAATGTAGAGGTCCCGCGCTCCCATTAGTTCGCGGATGTCGTGGTCGTGGGAAAGCAGCTCGTCTTTCTCTTCGATGGTTTTGTCGCGGTCTTGAAGGGACTGGGCGAGATCGTTGACTTCTTCGTCGCTCACTTTGGTGCCGATGGATTTCGTGCGCAGAGCAGCTTCACCATCGTCTGGCTTCCTATCTATTGGGGATTAGAAGCCGAGACTAGCAGCCCAGCTTAAGAATCAACAAGTTCGCCTGCGCTAACCTGCGGTTGCTGCCGAGCAACTGGCTTGGAGGGATTTTTCTTTAGCTGCTCTCGTTTCAACAAGTTCGAGCCCGGTAACGGGAAGTTACCTCGCAGCACCCATTCGGGGGTGACGTGTCCCTATCAAACCCCATGCGACGCATGGCCCGGTTTTGACTCTCGCAGATACCACACAGCATCCCGCCGCAACCGGACCCGGCCTAGCACCCGAGACACCCCTGCTGGGTTCACCACCACGGCCCGCATCGGCGGCTTCTCACCCCCGGACTCAGCAACGGGAATCGGCACCGGCAAGACGACAAGGCCGCGCCACACATCGGCGCGGCACCAGAACCACGGCTAATGGAAAAATTCTTAGAACACCCACAGCAACCAGAGTACATCCTCACCCTCACCCGCTCTCCCGGATCGCGGCCCTAGTCTGCCCAGAAACGCCAACAGCACTACTCTGCTCACTGGCCGGATCGGCTATTGCGCCTGATGCGGCCCACCATCGTGACGCGCGATCCATAGCGTGAACGCACATGGCACGAAGCTTAGCAGCGCGGCTATTATCGCGACTCCCACAAACGCACCTAAGAAACCGAAAACAGGATACCCGGCCAGACCCTCAGAGTAAGCCCCGACAATCGGGGAAAGCGGGAAGGCCACACCCAACGACACTGGCGTGAATACGCCAAACGCTATTGCTGCGGCCCGAGCCGTGCGCGCTGCGTAGTTTGTCCGGAGCCTTCTAAAGATCCACCAATCCGCAAGGCCTACCGGAGTGAGTACTACCACCACCAGCAATGGCACTTGCACGAGGCGCGGCAGGCTAGGTCTCTGCAGAATGGGAAGCAAAGCAAGAACCAGCCCAAAATACGTGGCTGTAGTTATCAGGGATGCCATCCCGACAATCAGGAACAGCCGAAGTGTGGTACGCATAACCCTACCTCCGCATCAGTTAATTGGACAGGTTAGAAAATCAACCGGGTGATCAACGAAAAGATACCAAGTCAGGTCTAGCGGATTGCCATTAGGCACGTACTGGTTCAGCAGCTTTCCCCTTACGCAGCCAGCCCATTTCTGGCTCGGGAAATTTGGAGAGTTCATGCAGATGTCGTAGAGGGCGCTGCCCCCTCCTGATCCGTCTCGATATTTCGAACAGAAGCCCCACTCGGGAGGAACGTTTGGAATTGACTTTCCGTTATCTCGCTGCACTACAGGAATAACGGAAGGCCCGTTGTTTGCGGGGACACGAGCGCCGCACGGGTCGAGCAGGGCAAAATAGCACTTGTTTCCGGACGAACGTGGTTGGACGTTACAGAGTCCTGTCCATACACAGGCAAAAGTGGTCGTCGTCAGCCACGGCTGGAGGGTTTGCAAACCATACACGGTAACAGAACCTCCGGCATCGGGACAGTTTAGAGAGCCACTTGGGTTGACCGTGCAGCCGTTGAGTCCCAGCGGGTCAATCATACTCAACGGGTTGTTCCCCACATACGCATAACGATTCCAGGACTGGGGATTGCTCGGGTCCACCGCAGCGAGCCCTGCAGGGTCGGGCGAAATCCAGCGACCCTGCCTCGGATCGTACTGACGAGCAACGAAGTCATATTGCAGCCAATCCGTGTCCTTGTTCGCGCCCGTGAACCATAGCTCTCCATTGCCAGAAGTGGCGTACGGTTCGCCGAAGGGAGCGTACGCGGCGCTCGTGATTGGAGTGCTGCTTCTTTGATAGCTCGATGCCAGCCGATCACTACCGAGCCAATCCGGATGACGGTAGTGGCTCAATCCCCATGAAAGGTATTCTGCAGTTCCACCTCCCGGCAGCGGCACAAACGACTGCTGGATCGTCTGACCATTCATAACCGCCAGCTTCGTGCCCTGCGGGGTGTAAACGATCTGATAGTAAGTCCCTGACTGATTTTGCTCGGCCTGGGGTCCGAAGGCGTCGTAGCTTAAACCGATTGCGTCTATGGTAGCGGCTTTCCGTCTACGGTCAGAGTGTACGCATGAAACGTATCGTTCAAGAGGTTGCCGGTGCCGTCGTATGACGTGCCCGCGAGCGTGTACCGATTCGTGGACGAACTATATCCCGGCATCCACGAGATCGAACCACTCTTCGTGACGTTGCCAAAGGGATCGTAGGTAAAGCTCTGTGACCAAGCTGATCCGCAGTTAACATTAACTAAACGTCCAAGGTCGTCGTAACCAGCAACGGTCGAG
>Ga0137418_10007518_pt1 | contig 10013 bp, 7 predicted proteins | sample CZODoug3_1_2_16f_FD_122242 | JGI IMG/M metagenome (GOLD analysis project Ga0137418, IMG submission 122242) | Vadose zone soil fungal communities from Angelo Coast Range Reserve, California, USA - CZODoug3_1_2_16fungal (Hybrid Assembly) | ecosystem: Environmental > Terrestrial > Soil > Vadose... | reverse complement strand
TTATCAACGGAAGTGCCCAAGTGGCGTGAAGAAAATCGGACATACCGAGAGCGCTTGCCGATCCGCTATCACGACACGACATCAATTCCACGAATGGCTAGAACGAATTAGCGGTCGTTCCCGTCACTGTGCTCTTGATGTTCCTTCGCGTTGACGGTCATGCGCATCCAGGGATGGATGCAGCATTGAAATTTGGCGGCTTGTCCCTCGGGCACGAGGGGGCCAGTTGCGCTCGCGTTTCCTGAGAGAAAGATATTGTCTGGGCTCGGAGGTTGTGGCGCGAGCTGTCCGTTTACCATCCGTGCGCACTCGGGAGCCGGAACAGGATTGCCCGATGCGGCGTTCAGGGGAGCAACAAATCCACCACCGAATTCCCGGACGCGGGTAAATGTGTGTGTTTCGCCTCCGAGATTCTGGAGCATGAGGCCGAGGCCATCTTCAGCCCTTGCTCGATCGGGAACGAAGCGCCACGCACCAACGGATTTATCGGCACCGAGTTCCGCCTGAAAACCAGAGAAGGTGATCACTCCGGCCGAAACAGGAGTAACGGTGCGGACGCAGCCGATCGCCGCGAAAGTTACGGGATCGCAATAGTCGCGGAGATGAACGTTCAACACTCCCGGCTGGTCGTCAGTAGCATGCCGGGATGCAGGGGTGATGCCGAAGAAAGCCAAGCCAATAATCAGAAATCGATACATCCATGCTGTCATCTTTTCCTCCATACTTGAGAATGAAACTGCTCCAAATGATGTGTCACTTCAAACGGGGTAGATTTCGTTTTTGTTCAACGATCGTCGTCATCTTCGCGGAGGACGCGGACTTGTCCTCGAATTTCGCCAGCTGGGAATTTTGTCGAGTGAACGTTCACGTAAGTAACTCCTGAATGGATCGCTTCCAGGACCTTGGAAAATTCGCCGGGAGCAATACCCTGTCCATTCGGACCGATAACATCGGCGGCCGTAACAGTGCCGGTAACCGTGCCACCGCGAGCCGGGCAAGTACGCGGAGAGTGTGAGGCGTTGGAATTATCGCAGAAGAAGATCATCACGCCTCCCGCGACGTTTTTCTGACCCAGATGGATGTGAGCGAATAGTGAATCGGCAACCAGGCCTGAATACGTCAGTTCGAACGTGATGGAATCTCCGCTCACGGTGGCGCGGAATGAACCGGAAGCAGGGGTGGAATTCGCCGGCGTTTCATTGAACCCTTTCAATGTGGCGCGCAGCTTGCCGCGCGATTCTTCGTCAGCATTGACTGCGACGACCAGAGCAGCCATGCAAATCGCTAGAACGGCGGCAACAGCCAGGCACTTCGTTTTCATATTTATACCTCCTTGTTTTGTACTCTTGAGATTGCCAGCAACCTGGAAAATCATTAGTCATCGAAGTCGTCGCGCGACTTGGCAACGGTAAAGGCGTACACCTTGTTATTACCGATGCCGGGCCGGATACGGCGGTAACCGGATCCCCAGAAGAGAAATCCGTTGACAATGGAAGGCCCGTCGATAACCGAGCCACCACTGGCGAAGGTCCACAGAATTTTTCCGGTCTCGGCATTCAAAGCGCACATTTGGCCGGAGTAGGAGCCTGCGTACATGACTCCGTTGGCAACGCTGACGGAGCCGGTGTCAATGGCGCCCACGGTGGGATCGGGAGTTTGCCAGAGAATTTTTCCAGTAGAGACGTCGAGAGCGCTCCAAGATCCCCAGGTGATTGTTTGTCCGGAAGGCACCAAGCTGTAGGCGATGTGATTGCTATTCGAAATCGCGACGTAGATTCGCCGCCCATCCGTGGCAGTGCCCCATTCGATGCCGCCGAGGGCGGCGCCCGGTCCGACCGCGGCGCTCCAGACAATCCCTCCATCATCAGGATTGAGGGCCCAATAGATACCGCTCTTTTGCCCAAAGCCGACGATGTTGGCGACCAGATTCGGACCCGACCCGCCAAGGTCAAAATCAGGGCTCGTGGGCACAGGGCAATTGGATTTGGGCCCTGTTGGGAGGAGACAGGCTACGGTCCAAGTATCGAAGCCCTGCAGTCGCTTGGCCCACTTGATTTGCCCGGACCCCAGATCGAGAGCCAGAGCTGTATCGAAGAAATCATCGGCGGCCGTGCAATCAGCGAGAGGATTGGCATTCTGGCAGTCTTCCACGTTTTGTGGAGCGGTGTAGTTGTTGCCCGTGCCAATGAAGAGCGAGCGACGCCGGGGATCAATCGCCGGCGGCTGCCAGACTGCGCCGCCGCTATAACCACCGGGCCGGCCACCGTTATCGGGCACGGTATAGGTTTTCCAAAGCAGCCGACCGTTTTTTGCGTCCAGCGCCACCACGCTGCCGCGAAAACTACAGCACGGGTAGTGTGGATTGGTCGCGAGCGCTTCTTCATTCGAAGACACGCCGACGAAAACGACGCCCTTGTAAATGACCGGAGAGCCAGTGATGATCGCGGCAGGATGCGTGTCGACCTGCGTAATCCATCGGAGCACTCCCGTATCTCGATCCAGCGCGATCACGTTCGCGCCGTCGTGAGGCCCGTTCGCACTCAAGATGTCGCCGATGATCACTTCGTCGCTATGCAAAGCGGGGCTAACGCGAGAAATTGAGCCTGTTACGCCGTCGTATTCGGAAATTTTGTGAGACCAGATGAGCTTGCCGGACTCTTTCTCGATTGCAAATAGGTTGCCGGCCCAATCGGGCACGTAAACGGCTTCACCGTCCACGGTAGGGGTCGCAGAAACATCGCTACCGGTGGTGAATACCCATTTAGGCGCAAGGGTGTTAACGTTCGCAGGGTTAATCAGGTGCTCAGCCGGCTGGTTCCAACTGTTGCTCAGATCTTGTCCGGCGATTCGCCACTGTGCTGATCGAAAGTGCGGCTTGTCTTTGGCGTTGGAGAATAAGGCTAAGAATATCGTCAAGATGATCATTGCAACTGTCGGCTGGGAGAGGACGCTCTTTTTCATTGTCTCCACCTCCTTCGCTTGCGCGGGACGCGATGCTAGCAGGGCGAAAGAGGCAAGATGTCAGATTTTTGTCAAACTTTTGTCAAAGAATGTCTTGCCACGAGTTCGGGAACAGAGCGCAGTACGCCATATTGATCTGCTCCGATTTGAGCGTACGGGAATGAGAAGGCTCTGAAAGTGGCGCGGGATTAGACGTGCGCGCCGATCGAATTCTAACCCCAGCCGCCGGCTGATGGGGCGGCCCTTCGTGCGGACATCCTCAGCGGTTGCCGAGAACATGCGGCAAATTTTCAGGGAACGCGCTACTAGGCGATGCGAGCAGGGTTAGCGACGCCTGCCCAGCGCGCGTCTCTCGTGACCGTTGCTGAGGTCTGGAACTTCTTCGCCGAGGGCAGTGGCCAAATCGATTTGCGTTGCGTTTGACATTGCCGGATCCGATCGCGGTAATTGCGAATGGCTTCGTTTTCGATATCGAGATAGTACCGGAGCGTGTCTTTCGGGTTTGTCGATGTGCGTACCGGCTCGGGACTGACCACTGCATTTTGCATGTCCCCTCAAGAAGTAGAAATGAATCGCCGACACCCAAGCAGGCCCCGCGCGCCCCCTGCCACGCTCAGAAGATGCGAGAAAAGTGACGGAACAAAGCTCATCGCGCTCAACACCGGGCCGATCAGAGGGGGATGTTTCCCCAAGCAAAGCATGGCTGACGTCAGCCGGCGATAGTCGAGCAGCATCTTCTCACGGGCCCAGTCGAAGGATTCTAGAAATCCTTCGGTCCAGTTGGGCTCCGCCGCCAGATGTTGCGCCAGCATTTCCGCGCTTTGGAGTGCTTGCGTCATCCCGCCGCCCGTGATCGGATCGGTGAAGCCAGCGGCATCGCCGAGGAGGACGAATTTAGGAAGAACTCTCCTTCGCGCGCGGCCGGAAAGCGGCGAGGTCACGAGTAGCTCGCTCGCTGGCTCTGTATTCCGCAACAGCGAGGCGAGTTTCGGCTGTGCTTCGCACCACCGCCGGAACAACGCTTCGATACGCCCACCGATCGCATCCGCGTCGGCTAAGGCCGCCACCAGAATCTCCCCGTTGCGCAGCGGGGTGACATAGAGTTCGTGGCCGTGTCCGAGAAAGACTTCTACGTACGCTCGGGACTCGGCCGCGGACAGGTGACCGAAATGCCTGCAGATACCCAACCGCTTGCGCCGCGATGCACTGTTGAGATTCAGGGCATGGCGGAGTCGCGATTGCGCGCCGTCCGCGCCCACGACGAGGCGCGCACGAATCGGCTGACCTTCAACCAGCAGGCCTGTCACGCGTCCCCGCTCGAATAGCGGTCCAGTCACGCGAGCGCCTGTGTGCAGTGTAACGCCCCGAGTCTTCGCGGCCACGTCGGCAAGAACCGCGTCCAATTCGCGCCGCCTGATCCCGCGCCCCAGTCCTGCTGCTCCGCTCTGCAGAAAATGCCCCTCGGCCATGTGGCCTTCACAGTGGTATCGAATTCCGTAAAACTCTGCGCCAAGGCCGGCCGTGTCGATTCCCAGCCGCTCCAACGCTGCGACACCCGCTGGCATCAGTCCTTCTCCGCAGGGCTTTTCGCGTGGAAAGCGGCTGCGTTCAATGAGTACAACCGAATGGCCGCGCCGGGCAAGATGAATGGCCAGCGCTGAGCCTGCAATCCCGGCCCCCGCGATCAGTAAGTCCTTCATCGAATTGTCCCTGCCAATCTTGTGGCCCTCGCGTGTACTCAAAATAATCTGGCCAAGAGACGCGGCTTTTGATCCATTCACGATAGTCCGAATTCGCTAATAGCTTCTGATCTTCGCCAACGGTTCAGACAAGACCTATGCGTGCGCCAATGACCCTCCCAGGGCTGCAATCCAAGCGGTGTGAATCATCGGCAGCGCCAGCATTTCGACAAAGACTGTGGCGTAAGCGTGCCTCGAGTTGTCATAGCTGTGTAAAAAGTTTGTCTCTTTTTCTTGAAAAGAAAATTGCTCTGCCGAGGTAGTTTCGCTTTGTGGCCGAACTGATTATCTGGTATAGGCTTACCGAGGTGTCGGACGGTGGCGCGAGAGTTCCCGAGCTGAGCTTCGGCAGAATAGAAAGTTCGGTGCGCCTAAGTCTGTGCGAATCGCCGATGGAAAGAATTCTTGTTATCGAAGACGATCGCCCGGTTCAGAAGGCACTTAAACGACTGCTGGAATCGGAGAATTACACAGTTGTAATCGCCGGAGACGGCCCTACGGGAGTGCAGGCGTTCCACAATACACTCTTCGATCTTGTCATTCTGGATTTGAACCTGCCTGGAACGCCGGGTCTTGAGGTGTGCCGAGAGATAAAGAAGGCATCTCCCTTCCTGCCCGTGATCGTGCTGAGCGCAAGAACTGAGGTGATGGATAAAGTGCTTCTCCTCGAACTCGGCGCCGACGACTACGTGACCAAACCATTCAGCCCCAGAGAGCTCCTGGCGCGTGTGCACGCAGCCATGCGTCGCTTGAGTCAGCCCGTTCGTTCGGGTGATCAATTTTCCTTTGATGACATCATCGTGGATTTTTCCAGAATGGTCTTGACGCGCGGTGGCGAGGCAGTTCAGCTTACCGCACACGAGTTCAAACTCCTCAAGTTCTTCCTCGCAAACCCCGAGCGAGTTGCCTCGCGGGACGACTTGCTAAATCAGGTGTGGGGATATGACAACTTTCCTTCCACGCGCACGGTGGACAACTACGTGCTCAAGCTGCGTCAGAAGCTTGAAAAGGATCCCGCTTCGCCGAATCATTTTCTGACGGTACATGGCGCAGGCTACAAGTTCGTGCCGTAAAGGGAGACGGTCAGCCGTCTGGTGTGTTAGAAAGAGCATAATGCGGAGAAATCGCTGATGCCCCGGCTTCAAATGCGCACAAAGTTCTTTCTTTCCCGTCTGTTGATGGGGGCGGTTCTCACTGTGACGGCAACGATCGTTGTGCGGCAAAGTGTGCGGGAGCACGTACAGAAGGAAATCGTCGGTAGCTTGCTAAACTCGACCGCTACGTTTCAGAATTTTGAACGCGAGCATGAACTTAGTTTGATGCACTCCGCGGAGCTGCTTGCGAATCTGCCTAGCCTCAAAGCACTGATGACAACTGAGCACGCGGCGACCATCCAGGATGCGTCCACGGACCTGTGGCGCCTTGGCGGAAGCGATCTATTCCTGCTCGCCGACCGCACCGGAAAGGTGGTCGCGCTGCACGCGACAACACCGCTATTCAGCCGCCCTCACGCTCAGGAACTACTGCAGAACTCTCTCCGCCAAGAGGACTCGCGACACTGGTGGGTTGATGGCGGGCATCTCTACGAGGTCATTCTCCGACCCGTCTTTTTTGGCTCCCCGTCGGACAACAGCCCACTCGGGGTTCTGGCCGTGGGCCATGAAACCGATGAGCGCGCAGCTCAGGAGATCAGCCGCATTGCGTCGGGCGACGTGGCTTTTAGCCGGGGCAATACCGTCACAGTGAGCACGCTCCCTCCAGTCCAGAAGGCAGAGCTGGCCCGGCAGATCCACAATGCTCCTTCGCACGACGTAGGCGATGTACGGGAGATCCGGCTAAGTGGAGAAAGATTTCTGCTTACGTCAGTTCAGCTGGCTCCCGGCGATGGCTCGCCGGTCGTGATGTACGTGTTGAAATCTTACGACCGGGCTATCGAATTCTTGGACAGTCTAACACGACTCATCATTTGGCTAGGCTTGGGAGCCGTGCTGGTGGCGACGGCTGCCGTTCTCCTGATTGCAGACACATTTACGCGTCCGCTGAACAATCTTGTCAAAGCGGTGCGCGCGCTTGAGAGAGGTGACTTCGGGTATCCCCTGGAGGTGCGACAAGGTGACGAGCTAGCGGAGGTAACTGCCGCATTCGACGAGATGCGGCAAAACCTTCAGAAAACCCAGCAGCGCCTGCTCGAAGCGGAGCAATTTGCCACGATCGGGCGCATGGCAAGTTCGATTTCCCACGACTTACGTCACCCCCTGACCGCGATTGTGGCTAACGCGGAATTTCTCAGCGAAGACAACCTAAATCAGTCTCAAAGAGGAGAGCTGTACAAAGAAGTCCGCCTCGCCGTCGAACGTATGACGGACCTAATCGAATCGCTGCTTGAATTCTCGCGGACGCGGGAATCACTGCACCGGGTCCGCGGAAACGTCGAAGAAGCAATCGAGCGCGCCGTGCACATGGCGCGCGCCCGACCGGAATTTGAAGGTATTGCCATTTCGGTTGGCTGCGATGGTGGCAGCGAATGCTGGTTTGAGTTCGACCCGAAGAAGCTCCAGCGTGTATTCGACAATCTGCTGGTAAACGCCTGCGAGGCTGTTTCTCGAGATTCGGGCCGAATCGAAGTGATGCTTCGCGAAACCGCAAAGGGCCTGGAGATCCGCTTCAAGGACAATGGGCCAGGCGTACCCGAGTCCATTCGCGACAGACTTTTCATGCCGTTTGTCAGTCTCGGGAAGGAACGCGGCACTGGGCTTGGCCTCGCAGTCGCTCAGAAGATCATGCAGGAGCATGGAGGCGGCATAGTCCTGGAGAGCTCGGCCTCTGGCTCTACTGTCTTCAAGCTTTTCCTCCCGCTAACGGCCTCACCCGAAGAGGTCACGGGGACAAATGTGGTGCGGCAGACGTATGGCGATTAGCGCTTGCCGACTCTATGCGTTTCCTTGTGATCTTCTTTTGGCAAATGGCATCCCTGCTTGATTGAGTTCATCAAAGCATGTAACAGTCCTCGCAGAGGGGTGGAATATGAAACGACGGACATTTGCTCGTCTCGCCGGCAGGCTCGGAATTGTGGCTATGGTGATACCGCTTACTTGTGGCCTGGTTTGCGCGCAGCAACCCGCACCTTCGCAAGAGGCAACGTCGCAAACCTCGCTCAACAAATCCCTGCGTGAATTGCAGACGCAGATCGGTGATTTGAGTACCCTGCTTTTGCAGATGCGCGCGGAAATTGATCGTGCGCACGCTAGGAACCTTGAATTAACCGAAAAACTCCGCGAGACCCAGGAGCGTCTGGAAGCTGTTGACCACGATTTTCGCGCCACTCTTGGGGCGGGCAGCGTCGCCGGCTCCGGGGCCGTGTCTCAGAGTAGGCCCCCCGAGGGAAAGGTGGCCGAAGGCGTTGGGGAGCGTTTGGCGAAACTGGAGGAGGACCAGCGACTCCTCACAGGCAAGATTGACGAACAGTATCAAACCAAGGTCGAGAGCGCTTCAAAGTACCGCGTCCGTCTCTCTGGCATTGCTCTCTTAAACCTTTTCACTAATAACGGAACCGTGGATAGCACGGATTTTCCCGCAGTGGCACTTAAGCGGAGTACGCTCGCTCCCAGCGGAAATTTTGGCGCGACGATGCGTCAATCGGAGGTGGGGATTGAAGTCTTCGGCCCGGAGGTCCATGGGGCGAAGGTGAGCGCTGACGTACAGATGGATTTCTCGGGTGGAGTCCCGGACATACCAAACGGAGTTAACTCAGGGTTTTTCCGCCTGCGGACCGCGACGATTCGGCTCGACTGGGCGCGTACCTCAATGATTGCGGGGCAAGACCCGCTTTTTATCTCGCCGCTTTCTCCTACGTCGCTTGCCTCGTTAGCGGTTCCGGCGCTTTCTTATGCAGGGAATTTGTGGACCTGGACGCCGCAAGTGCGCATCGAACACCGGCTGGATTTGTCTGAGAACTCGGGCCTGCTCTTCCAGGGTGGATTCCTGGACCCACTCAATGGCGAGGTGCCACAAGACGAGTTTGTCCGTCTTCCGCAGGCAGGAGAAAAATCCCGGCAGCCTGCTTATGGAACGCGTATCGCCTGGAATCGCCGGGCATTCGGCCGGATTTTCACGTTCGGAGCTGCGGGTTACTACAGCCGCCAGAATTGGGGATTGGGCCGCAACGTGGATGCTTGGGCCGGCATGTCTGATTGGTCAGTGCCCTTTGCAGGCTGGCTCGAGCTGAGCGGAGAGTTTTATCGAGGGCGCGGAATAGGTGGCTTCGGCGCGGGTTTCGGACGCAGTGCTCTCTGGAGTGGATCACTTTTGGACCCGAGCACTATTGTGCGTGGTCTGGATACGACAGGCGGCTGGGCCCAGTTGAAGTTCAAGCCAGCGCAAAAGTACGAATTGAACGCCGTGTTCGGACAGGACAGCTCACAAGCAAGTGAGGTTAGGCGCTTTCCCAACACCCGGACCTATTTTGCCCCCACACTTGTCGGAGATCGAAGCTGGATGGCGAATGTTCTGTATCATCCGAGCTCCGACCTGGTATTCTCCGTTGAGTATCGTCGGCTGCAAACCTTTTCTCTCACGGGAGCATCCGAGAATGCGAACCACATCAACCTAGCCATTGGCGTTCTTTTTTAGTCCTACCTGAGGTGGTAACGAGTGGTAACCCTGCGTCGGCGACGAACTCGGTGCTTGGTCCTCTTGGTCGTCGCGTTTACTGAAGGCAGCGCCGGAGCGCAAGAATCCTTTGTCACAGGCAAGGTTGAATTGTTCGACGCTGAGAGCCCCAACAAAGAGGCTAACGCCGCTGGCGTTGTGGTGTGGCTTGAGCCTGCTGCCGGAGCACCAACAGTGACAGGCCTGACAAATTCTTCCCAGACACAAGGGCTACGACTCGTCCAGGAACACAAATCCTTTCAGCCCCGCCTTCTTGTGGTCGCAGTGGGCGCCTCGGTCGAATTTCCGAACCACGATCCTTTTTTTCACAACGTTTTTTCGTTGTTCGAAGGAAAGCGCTTTGACCTGGGACTCTACGAGGCCGGTACCAGCCACATGGTGAATTTTGATCGGCCCGGGGTCAGCTATATTTTCTGCAACATACATCCGGAAATGAGCGCAGTTGTCCTTGCACTCAACACGCCTTTCTTTGGCGTTTCTGATTCAAGAGGCAATGTAGCCATTCCCAGCGTTCCACGGGGACGCTACGTCCTGCGGATTTGGCACCAGCGTGCAGCGCCGGACGCCCTCAAAAGTCTCAGCCGGGAAGTCACAATTTCAGAAGATTCGCGGAGTTTCGGCGTGCTGCGTGTCGTGGAAACAACT
>Ga0137418_10007516_pt1 | contig 10014 bp, 7 predicted proteins | sample CZODoug3_1_2_16f_FD_122242 | JGI IMG/M metagenome (GOLD analysis project Ga0137418, IMG submission 122242) | Vadose zone soil fungal communities from Angelo Coast Range Reserve, California, USA - CZODoug3_1_2_16fungal (Hybrid Assembly) | ecosystem: Environmental > Terrestrial > Soil > Vadose... | reverse complement strand
GGGACTGAACGCACCGACATTCGCATAGTCCTCGATGGTCACATGGCCCGCGAGCGTGGCGCCATTGGCGAAAACGGCGTGGCTGCCGACATTGCAATCGTGGGCAATGTGGGAATATGCCATGAAAAGATTGTTGCTGCCGATCCGCGTCACGCCGCCACCTTGCGTGGTGCCGCGGCTCACCGTGGAGAATTCTCGAAAACGGTTTGCATCTCCCACGACCAGTTCTGTGCGCTCGCCACTGAATTTCAGATCCTGCGGATCCCCGCCGACGGAGCAAAACGAATCGAAAATGTTCTCGCGGCCGATGCGCGCCGGTCCGCGAACCACGGCATGCGGCTCCAACACGCAATCGCCGCCCAGCTCAACTTCGTCTCCGACGACGGCGAACGCGCCGACCCGCGCGCCGCTTCCGATACGCGCGGATGAGGAAACGATCGCTCGGGGATCGATTTCGCTCATTCCTCGACACCCACCGTGGCGTTCGCGGTCGCGTCACTGGTTGCGACCACGGGATCACGGTCCACCACCATGCACCTCAGCGTGGCTTCGGCCGCGACTTCACCGTTGACAGTGGCCACGGCATGCAGCTTACAAAATGTCGGGCGATATTTGAGCACAGTCACTTCCATGCGTAACTGGTCTCCAGGAACGACCGGGCGGCGAAAACGCGCCTCGTCCACTGCCGCGAAGTACAACAGCTTCTTGTCCCGATCGGGAATTTCCAGCAATAGCAGGACCCCGCCGGTCTGCGCCATGCCTTCGATGATCAGGACCCCGGGCATAATGGGTTTGCCTGGGAAATGGCCCTGAAAATAGCTCTCATTGATGGATACGCTTTTCAATCCCACGATGCGCTTCAACCGCTCAATTTCGAGAATGTTGTCCACCATCAAGAATGGAGGGCGGTGCGGCAGAATTTTCTGGATGCCAACGCTGTCAAGAATCATCTGATTGCCTCAATGAGCGCCCGGAGAAGCATGGTGGAAACAGCCGGCGCAACGCTCTCTCGGTGGGTTACAAGTGCGCCCCACCCTCTTTCAGAAGGCTGCAAATACAGTCTACCTTTCGGCGAGTTGCAAGGACAGCCTACGTCCCTGAATTATATGCGAAACACGCCGCCCAGCAAACGCGGTTTACCCTGAGTCGTTCGATACGCAGGGGTCACCCTGAGTGGCGCCGCAAGAGGATTCACCATCCGGTAATGCGTCAGGTTCCGATAAAGCGCTAAGACTTCCCGGGCAGTATCGAAAATCCTGTACTCTGGCCTTGATTTGCTTGAGCGCCTCGATGTCAGTGGATATGCTGCCATGCTATGATCCTCGTTTGAACCAGGGTGCTCGGCCGGGACGCGCAACTGGTTTTTGCTGCGTTCAGAGATCGTCGATAAGGAGAGACCATGCGATCGCAACTTAGGCTCCTCGCGCTGATGAGCGCGATTGTATTGCTCGGTTCAGCCTGCCACAGCGCAACGATCACTGGGACAGTAAAAGGCGTAGACGGCGCGCCTTCACAGGGCGCATTTGTCGAAGCACAGAACACGAAGACCAAGATTACGGTCATAGTGCTGTCTGACAGCCAGGGGCATTACCGCGTAGAAAATCTGCCGGGCGGGGAATATCGGGTGCAGATCAGGGCCGTCGGTTACCGGGCGGAGCCACAGACTGGCGTCAACCTCGCGGCGGATCAAACCACCTCGCTCGACTTTGCACTGCAGAAGGGCGTGGTGCGCTGGAACGATACCTCCCAGTACCAGGCCAAGCAACTTTGGCCAGCGGCAAGAGCGAAGGACTTGATTTTTACGAATTGCTCAATCTGCCATGGATTTCAAACACGCATGGCCTCGGTGACGCGCGACGAAGATGGATGGAGAGACCGGGTCGAGTTCATGCGCACAGCCATGCATTTCAACCTACCCTATCTCACCGATCAGGATGCCGCGGATCTGGCGTCTTATCTAGCCCGACTGTTCGGCCCGGACTCCGTGCTGACGAAATCTCCGGTGGATATGCCCGGGTACAAGGAAACCGTGCGGCCCTTCAGCAGCGACGCTATGAATATTGTGTATGTCGAGTACGACATGCCTGGGCCGAGCCGCATGCCTTTCAGCGCCGCTCCGGCCAGGGATGGAAATATCTGGATCCCGAACTTCGGAGTCGCGAACAAAATAACCCGGCTAGACCCCAAAACGGGAGAGATGCAGGATTTTTCCGTCCCTAATGTCGGGACCGCTGCTATTCATTCCGCCGTCCCGGCGGCTGACGGCTCCGTTTGGTTGGCCGAGCAAGGCTCGGATAAATTGGGACGGTGGGACCCCGCAACTCAGAAGATTACCGAATTCCAAGATAAATATTTTCCGGGAAAAGAAGGAATCGCATTGGGCGGGGAAAAGCACACGGTGCGTTTGGATCCGAGCGGGAACGTGTGGGCCAGTGGCGTCCCGCTCACGAAATTCGACCCTGAGACCAAAAAATTCACCCGCTTCGAGGAAGTAACTCACGCTTACGATGTCAAACCGGATAAGAATGGCGATGTCTGGTTTACGAATCCACGCGAAAATATGATCGGCAAAGTAGACGGAAAAACGATGAAGGTCGCGCAGTGGACCATGCCTACGGACGATTCGTACCCTCGACGAATGGAAATAGGCGCCGACGGTATGATTTGGATTGGTGAGTTTAACGCAGGCAAGATGGCGCGGTTTGATTCCAAGACTCAAACTTTTAAAGAATTCCCGCTGCCTGGCGCGGATCCCACTCCGTACGCGTTGGGAATTGATGCTGATGGAAATATCTGGTACGACTCCCACCGCTTGGACGTCATGGGACGATTTGATCCCAAGACCGGGAAAGTGACCGAATATCCGTTCCCGCATTCGGAACTCTCCATGCGGGAATTCTTCCGCGATGATCAAGGCCGGATGTGGTATGGCACCAACCCAAATAACAAGGTCGGCTATTTTTACCTGACCGGGAAAAGCGGCGGAAAGAGTTCTTCCAGCAACTAGAAGAAACAAGAATCGAACTGGAGTTTCTCGCTGCGACGCTAGTGATTAGGCGTTTGTCCACGATGGCTTTCTGCGGGCGAGCACGATCCAAGTCGTGAGAAATGGGATTATCGGAAAGTAGACCAGCCGCGCTAAACGCAAACGCATTTTCAGAGTAGCCGACCTCGCAGCGGCCGCGCAGGAGCATTTCCGAAAGAGCTGGAGGCTAGCGCGAACTTCTCACAAGAATTTAGTTGTGACCGTTGGCCCCCTCCATTCCATGCAGACACAGCGTCAGTCCAGCGCGGTCCAGTAGCACAGGCTTCAGCCTGTGTGATTTTGGTTTTCGCACGAGCGGAAATGCACACAGACTGAAGTCTGTGCTACCAAAACCAACCCGCTTCGCGTCGAAACGCGATACAACGCACCAAATTAATCGGTAGTGACTTAATTTGGAAAATGTCGCAACGATTCTGTTTAGGAGGTCGGGGCTTCAGCCCCGACCTCCTAAGATGCAAACATCAGACTGCTTTCAGCGTGTTCGCCCAAATTAGGACACTACGAATTGATCCCTGAGAACAAAAAACATTCCGTGTTCGTGAGAATTGCGGGCTAGAACTTGCTCCAACTGAAGCCCCCGACGGGTCTGTATTGCCCCACCGTCACAGCGGAGTTCTGGAGTGCGCTGTCATAATGGAAGGGGGACTGGGAGGCATCGTCGAACGAACCGGTGACGATGCTTCCGTAGAGCCCAACGGGAGCTCCGGGCGCATAGTAGGCAGAAAGCGGCGCGTAGGAGACCATGGCGTTTGGCATGCCACCGACCCTGATGAGATCGGTTCCGCCGTAAACAACCTGGAAATTAGACGGGATTCCGCTGAAGGGCGCTTTCGACGGGCCACAGGTAACTTTGCCATATACGTCCGGGTTAGCCGTAACGCCACCGCTACACGCATTGAAGCCGGCAAAGCCGGCGCCCCAGAGCACGCTTGTCGAGGGACTGTGGCCGGATTCACTCGGACAGCCCGACGAACATTGTCCGGCAAGATTGAAAACCACGGGGCCCGAATCAACGACGATCTGGCCGTCCCTGAGGAAATTCAGGCTGTTCACGGTGTACGTCCCGGCGGTGACGTGAACGACATCCGCGTTGGCGATTTGCAAGTTTCCATATTCCCCGGGTGCGAGCGTAAAAACATTCGCAGTTGTACTTCTGCCACCATCGATAAGACTGGTCGAGCCGTTCGTCGTACAACCAGCAACAGAGGTGCAAGACGTGCTTACGTTTTGGGTAGTCGTGGGCGGAAGCGGACTCGGGTAACACGGGGTGGTCTTGCAACCCCACGGAAGCGGGGCAACCAATGGCGCGCTCAGCATGTTGGTGCCTTGGTCGAAGGTGGTCTTACCGCTGCCGTTCGTGATCCCATCGGGACAAGCTCCCACGGTTGTGTTCAGGGCCGAAATAGTTCCGTTAATAACTGCGTTTCTGCCAAGGTTGACGTTTCCATTCGTGCCAATGTTTCCCCCGCTCACCTGCACGTTCGTGCCACCGTAAACACCGAGATTGGAATTATAACTGTCGGTGTAATCCCCCCCCTGAAAATTGACGGCCTTACAGGCCGAACTCGTCGCCTCGATGCCATAATTGAAGACCGGAGTGCCGGTCCGCTCGTACGTCGCGACCACCTGCACTGAGGCGTTACGTATCCCGCCGACAGTTCCCTGAGAGGTGATCTGCCAGGTTTGTACGACACCGCCGCCTCCTAACCACGAAACCCCACCTGCGGGACTCATGCGGAGCAGGGTGGCATAGCTCGAATAGGAGGCGTTGGGTACGCCCGTGAGCGATTTGCTCAAAGCGCTGCCGTACGCGGTGACTGCTGCTGCGTCGGGATAGTTCGAACTCACTCCGCTCATCGCCGAGAGCACCACGGGATTCCCGTTGTATAGCACGGGGTTCTTGGTCATGTCGTACGAGGTGAAGGTGGTGGGGGCTGCATAGCTGGCCGAGGAGAGCCAGTTCATGGTGCTTTGCAGCCCGGCCTCCGCCGCATACCGCGATTGTGCGGTCAGCCGGTAATTAAGACCGGTCCAGGCCTGCGCTTCGGAAGTAAACATGACCGCAGCGGCCAGTATGCCAAGCACCAGGATCATGAGCAGGGCCATGATCAAGGCGACGCCCCGCTCCGACCGGTTGCAAATCGTTTGCTTGTTCATGTCTCCATTTCCTCCTGCGTTGAGCGATTTTTTTTCGCAGCGCCTTTCAATAGACCAGCACGTTCGCGGGCGTAGGCTGAAGCCGAGTTGTAATGCCCACATTCGCCAGCTCCAAACCCGCCGAAACATTGCGCGGCGCCAAGTTGAGAAATGATTTGGTCATTTGCGGGTATACACCGGTTTGTGGGTCAGGCCTCGTCGCCTGCACGCTGAGCGTGAACCCGATGTTCGTGACAAAAGTAAAGCCGGCAGCGGCGGCCGTCGTGTATTGGAAACAGACCGCGCCTGTACCGCCCACGACCGTTGATAGCAGCGTCTGACTCGCGCTAAGCGTATTGATGCCTGGAAGGATGGTGGTGACAGACCGCATCAAGGTTCCGGGCGCGGCTGCGGTCCCGGGGGTACATGTATACCGCACATAGACCAGCGAGCCGTCGGCGTTAATATCACCAAAAATGTTCAGGACGTTGGCGGTCGAGCCGTCGGTCGTCGCAGGCGCCACGACGCCATTGGGGAAAACGCCGAGGACGTTGATGGGAACGCCTGCGGCGTGCGGCTTGCCGAAGATGCCGGTGATCGTGGATGCGGTGACGGCGGTGAGCGTAACCAATTCTTCATTATTGGTGCTCGCATCCACCAGCACTTGTTCGTTCACGAACATTGAAGCGGTCGAGGAGACATTGACGGTTTGTGCGATCGCATTGGCACTGACGACCGCGCTGAGCGTCGACGCGGGCAAACTCACGAGCCCAGCCTGTCCAATTTCTTGCGCCATCAGCTCAGCGGCGCCCCGCACGTTTTCGTACATGTCGGACTTCAATTCGGTTCGGGCATAGGATTGTTGAGACGAGGAGAGGGCGGAAAAAATCCCGCCGGCAATCACCATCATGAGGGCCATACTCACCATCATTTCGAGCAGTGAGAATCCCTCACACGCCACAGGGGAGGGGCGCAAACCAGGGCGTCTTTCCGCGGTTCCCAGCAGCGGCCTTTTATTCACAGCAAGACGCATCTGGGCAGGGGCCCATGGATTCCGTCCGCAAAATTGTGCGTAGTCATTAGAATGAGCAAACATATCAGCCACCTTTCGTAGGCGGCCTACAATCCGCTCGACTTTATAGAAACCAGCACAGCAGAGGGAGCAAGGCCCTTCACACCAGCCGCTTGCAAAGAATTGACGACTACGGTGATGGTCTTCAGGGTGGCCGTGGAGTCGGTTGAAATGCTCCACTGGCGGGTGTAATACGCTCCCGTGGAACTGGTTAAGAGATTGCCGTTGGAATCGAGATAATCGACATAGCTCGCTACTGCCGCGGCAGGGGGAACCGCTCCGACGCTCGAATTGGCAACCATTGTGCCGCCCAGCCCGCTGCCCCCGGCGGCATTGGGGGGGAAGACCGTCGTATCCGTTGCGGCGTCGTTGAAGTCCAGTTTCAACAGCGATTCCATTTTGTCCTGGGCGTACTCGGTGGTCCGAGTCGCGATGTCCCCCTGCTGCTCCGTGGTTTGGGCGCCCAAGATGAAGACGGGCATAACTCCTATGACCACGGTAATCAGAATGGAGCCGGCCAGCATGGTCTCGATCAAAGATACGCCGCGCTCCGATAGCGCATTATTGTTCCGGCAGGGCTTCCCCGGTCTGATTCCAGTTGTGCTTGGGACTTCTCCAGCCATTTTCAATACTCCTGAGTTTTAGAATGGGGCCCACGTCGACCCGCGGTAGCTATACGCTGTGGGCTGCCCGGAGATGGATACCGCGATGGCGGAGTAAAGTTTCTGGTTATTCGTGAGATAGATCGCATCGCTCGCGACTATTTTGTTAGCGCTGTCCACCGGATAGCCGCGCGAATTAATTTCGATGCACGCGGTGTTGGCGATGTTAGCGCCAGCGGCCGCGCCCGCTACGCCCGCCGTGCAAGCGGGCGCCTGAGCGGCCGCACCTGTTGCTGCGGTGGGTCCCGTTGTGATCGAACCGAATCCGAAGGTGTCACCCTGGGCCAGGGGAGTCACAGGGCTGGATGTTTGGGTGCAGGCATTGGCATCCCCGTCGGTCTTCCAGCATCCGCTGGCCTTGTTCCATACCTCTAAGTGAAAAGTGTTGTTATTGAGGTTCACGTAAACGCGTGCGTGGGTAAAATCGGCGGCCGCGCGCATTCGCGCCACAACAAGCTCAGCGGCAATGCCTCGCCCGTCGCCCGCAATTCGGTAAATTCGCGTAATGCTCTCTATGGAGGAAATTGCGATAGCTAGAAGGACGCAGAGGACGAGGACGACAACCATCAGCTCAACCAACGAAAAGCCGAGTTGCCTCTTATTCGCTGCTGTTCGTTGCTTCAACGCGGCAGCGTGCCGCAAGTATTCAAGGATCACCGCTGACTGCCCGTCTCGCAAACGTTTGATTCCTTGCTTGAATTCGGCGTGAGTAGAGTGTTGTGGCATTGTCCCTCTTTTTACCTATATCCAGTGGCTCATAAAACAAAGTTGACGAAAATCCCCTGTGATTGAGCACAATTTACGCACTCGCGTGTAAAAAATCTACTGGTCTGGGGGACAGTTCGCAGACAGGGGACCTTTGTCTTGATTGCGTGTAATCAATGCGCTTCCCGAAACGTGGAAATCCGCCCCTTGAGGCGCCCAGGTCCACATCCCGATCAGACGGCTCTACCGGGCACAGATCGAGGAGTGCCAACTGCCGGAGCGCGTTAGAAAGGTCGTGACGGACTCGAATAGAGGAGTAGGCTCACGATTGCTCGAGTTGCGGGGTTATCGGTGACTGGCCGCCGCCAGGGCGCGGAAGAGTATTTCGGGGGCTCGAGCCACAGGTTCGAGCCCTCTGCTTAATGTGATGTTTACTTAATAGTTATCTTCTCCACTGTCCATGTGGAGCAGTCGCCCTTGATGATGACGTTGTCGGAAACGGCGTGGATCTCGTGGATCAGGCAGCCGCTCTGGCCGTGGCCCAGGCTGGTCTGCGCCCAGCCGAGCAGCTTTCCGTCGTGATCCAGCCGGTAGAGTTTGCCCGTTCCGTCGCCGCTATAGATGTACTTGGGGGTGACCTGGACGCTCCACGGCGCGCCTACGCCGCCGATGGATTTCTTGAAGTTCAGATCGGTGTCATAGACCTGGATGCGGTAGTTGCCGCGGTCGCCGACATAAACGTTGCCCTGCGCGTCCGAGGCGATGCCATGCGGCGTACTGAACTGATCCGGGCCGGAACCGTGTGTTCCCACCGCCTTCACCCAAGTGCCGTCCTTCGCAATCTTGACGACGCGCGAGTTGCCATAGCCATCGCTCACGTAGATATTGTCCTGCGGATCCCATGCTACGTCGGTTTCCCGGTTGAATGTGCCCATTACTCCGACCGGATAGCGCTCCGTGACCTTCTCACCGCGTTCGAGGTAGCGCTCCATGTAATCGATCGCCTCCGGCTTTCGGCCGAGCGTCATTTTGACGTTGGCATTCGGGTCGAACTCGACGATCATTCCGGAACCCTCGTCAACCATCCACACGTTGTCGTATTTATCGACGCGGACGGAGTGCGCGAATGACGCGGCGTAGTTATCTGGACCCCACAGCTTGACGAATTTCAGGTTTTCGTCGAACTCGAACAGCTCCGCGGCCGTCCCGCCACGCGAACTACCGCCGGTGCCAGTGCGCGAGTACACAAACAGGTGGCCTTTTGAATTCTTGGAGACCCCTTCCGTTTCACCGATCGTGTGGCCGGGGACGACGAGGGGGAGCACTTCCTCAGTAATCTGTAACTTCGGAGTGGCGTCCTCCAGGGCAAGTTGTTTGGCGATTGCGGCCTGCCTCTCAGCGCTGGGAGGGCCGAACTGGGCTTGGACCTGCAGCGTCCCCGCGCTAATCGCGACGCCAAACACGAAAAAGGAAAACAGCACCAAGGAACGTTTCATATAGTGGATCTCCTTTCGGAAATGAACGTCCAACCAGGACATGTCCGGACGGCTTGGCCCGGGATTGCCACTTTATTTCCCCGACTCGCGCTATGCTACACCCAACCACGCGCCCTGCTGCGGATATTTGTGAAACAATCTCATGCCGCAGAGTTTTTCGGACACGGTTTGCTGGCGAGTTGTGACTGGAACCTAGCGCATTTGGAAAGAATCGCGTCGCGCTTTAAGAGAAGATCCTCCGGCAGAGTTGCGATGTACTCGCAAGCAGATTGTGTGATACTGTCCGCCACAAATGACGAATCCTTCCGATGATTTATCGCGAAGGTCCTTTCTCAAAGCCAGTCTGGCTGGGGCTGCTGTTTCGTTGGCGAAAGTTCCTGAAACGACGGAAACAAACCAGAAAGATCAAAGGACAAACCCAGTGAGCGGCGGCCCAGGTGACGACCTCACGAGGATGAGTATCCGCGAAGTAGCGGACCTGATACGCAAGAAAAAAGCCTCGCCTGTGGAACTGACAACAGCGTGTCTCGCGCGGATAAACCAAATCAACCCCGCACTGAATGCCTTCATCACGATCACGGCAGAATCAGCCCTGGAACAGGCGCGTGAGGACGAAGCCGAGGTACAGCGCGGGAAATGGCGGGGGCCGCTTCATGGTGTCCCGATTGCCTTGAAGGACTTGTTCGATACAGCCGGCGTGAGGACGACCGCCGCCAGCGGTGTGTTTAAGGATCGCATTCCGACGGACGATGCCGAGGTGGTGCGCAGACTCAAGACTGCCGGCGCTGTGTTGCTGGGCAAGACCAACATGCAGGAATTTGCATTTGGTGGCAGCTCCATCGTCAGTTACTTCGGGGCCGTGCACAACCCCTGGGAGCTAAGCCACATCGCCGGTGG
>Ga0137418_10007515_pt1 | contig 10015 bp, 11 predicted proteins | sample CZODoug3_1_2_16f_FD_122242 | JGI IMG/M metagenome (GOLD analysis project Ga0137418, IMG submission 122242) | Vadose zone soil fungal communities from Angelo Coast Range Reserve, California, USA - CZODoug3_1_2_16fungal (Hybrid Assembly) | ecosystem: Environmental > Terrestrial > Soil > Vadose... | reverse complement strand
CCGCCGAGCTTGCCCTCGGTGCCGACCTCGCGCGCCACACGAGTCACCTCGCCCGCGAAGGCGTTAAGCTGATCCACCATCGTGTTGATCGTGTTCTTGAGCTCGAGGATTTCGCCCTTCACGTCCACGGTGATCTTCTTTGAGAGGTCGCCGCGAGCGACAGCCGTGGTCACCTCGGCGATGTTACGCACCTGGTTGGTGAGGTTGTTGGCCATGAAGTTCACGTTGTCCGTCAGGTCTTTCCAGGTACCGGCCACGCCTTTCACCTGCGCCTGGCCGCCGAGCTTTCCTTCTGTACCCACTTCACGGGCCACGCGGGTGACTTCCGAAGCAAAGGTGGAGAGCTGATCCACCATTGTGTTCACAATCTTGGCGGTTCGAAGGAATTCGCCGGTCAGAGGCCTGCCCTCGATCTCCAATGCCATTGTTTGCGACAGGTCGCCCTTTGCCACTGCGCCGATGACGCGCGCGACTTCCGTAGTCGGCTGCACGAGGTCGGCGATGAGTGTATTCACCGATTCAACGCATTCGGCCCATGATCCTGTGGCCATCGGGAGCGATGCGCGCTGCTTGATGCGGCCTTCCTTGCCGACGACATTGCTCACTCGCTCGAACTCCCGGGACATGCGATCATTCAGATCGATGACATCGTTGAGCAGGTCGTAAACTTTTCCCGTAAGTCCTGTCTGTTCCGACGGTAAACGGGTAGCGAAGTCGCCTCGCTTGAAGTCCGTCAGGACTTTGAGCAGCAGTCTCGCATCAAGGGTTTCTGCCGTGACCTCTGTCACTCTCTCAGGCTTGGGTCTCATTAATGATCTCCGTGCCACTGTTTTTACTCGAGGTTTGAAAAAAGCAGTCTTATCCTGCCGAACCGGGCAATTGTGCACTCCCTCTGCCAAAGGATCTCCAACCCGCAAAACCACTGAGGGGAAGCAACATACCACCGTCACTCCCAACCTGATTTGAACTCTATTTTCCCCGGAATCGAGGCAATTTGTCCTGTTTGTTTGTAGGAATCGGGGAAATTTCGCCCTGAGTGGGAGAACACAATTACCACCAGCGATTCAAGAGTATCGAAAATAAGGACTTAAAACTGGTCGTCGCCGTGCACATTGTTTGGATAATTTATGCGTGCTGCCCACGACCATGTTGTCCAATTTTATGACGATGAAAGTTACCTCTGCGAGGCAGTTACGCGGTTCCTTTCTCCCGGCCTCCGACCCGGCCAACCCCTCGTCGTGATTGCCACGCCAACTCACCTTGATGCGTTCACACAACGGCTAAAGGTGCAGGGTTTCGATGTCGAGAGCGCTATTCTTGACGGGCGCGTCACATTGCTGGATGCGGGGCGAACGCTTTCGACTTTTACGGACGAGAACATGCCGGATGCCGCGCGTTTCAAAGAAAGCATCGGAAACCTGTTCGAGAAGAGCCGTGCGGGGACGGATGCTATGTCTGTTCGAGCATTCGAAGAAATGGCTGACCTTCTCTGGCGCGAGAACCGGCCCGAAGCGGCACTCTGTTTGGAAGAACTGTGGAACGAGCTGGCGGACACTTATTCCCTCTCGCTTTGCTGCGGCTATGCAATGAGCAATTTCTCCAGAGAAGAGGACTCCGACCGATTCCAGGCCATCTGCTCGCATCACGCGCGTGTGCTTCCGACGGAGCGTTACAGCCACCTCCTTGACGAAGATGCGCGGCTGAGGGAAATCACCTACCTTCAACACCGGGCCCTGGTGCTGGAAACTGAAATCCAGCGAAAGCGCGCCGAAGCCGAACGTGTGAAACCCCTGGAACGGGAGAAGGCAGCGAGCGAATCGGCGTCTCCTCCATCGTAAGAACAGACTCTTCAGTAGCCGCCCTGAAGGAACGATACCAATGGAACACGTCATGGGCTCGAATCTGTGACCGCATGGATTTCATGCGCGTGCACTCTTCTGACTCGTCCATGCTCAATGCCAGATCCACTACCCGGGCCACGGTCTCGGTGTCATGGGGATTGACGAGAAGCGCCCCGCATCTCAGTTCTTCCGCCGCGCCCGCGAATTCACTAAGAACCAGCACTCCCCGATTGTCGATCCTTGATGCGCAAAACTCTTTCGCGACGAGGTTCATCCCGTCTTTCAAAGGCGTAACCATTGCGACGTGAGCCGCGCGATAGAACGCGATCAGTTCATTCCGGGAAATCGACCTGTAAAAGTAATGGATGGGAACCCATCCCGGTTTGGTGTATTGCCCGTTGATTTTGCTTATCAACGTTTCGATGCGAAGCCTCAACTGGTTGTACTCCGGTATCTCTTCGCGGCTCGGGACGACGATCTGAACCATGTTGACCCGGCCGCGCAATTCCGGCCTGGCGATCAAGAGTTTCTCAAATGCGATCAAACGCTCGGGAATTCCTTTGGTGTAGTCCAGGCGGTCAATGCCGAGAACGATCTGCGTGTCTGGAAATTGATTTTGAATGGCCCTGGAACCGGAGCTGATAGTAGGGCCGGCCGCATCCCTGGCGAACTCTTCGTAGTCGACACCGATCGGATAAGCCCCGGTATGCGCGCAATGGTCTCCGGCCCGGACGAGCAGCGTTTCGCCCATGGGGCACACACGAACCTGAGACAGGCAACGCCGGAGACAGGCGACGAAGTTACGCCGGTCACGGACTGTCTGGAAGCCCACCAGGTTGAAGCACAGCAGCGCACGGAGCACTTCATTGCGCCATGGAAGTGTTTCGAAAATGTCGGGTGAAGGAAACGGAATGTGCTGAAAGTATGCGATGGGATTACTCAGTCCACGACTGCGCAGTCCCTGAGCAACCATCATGAGGTGATAATCGTGAACCCAGATGAAATCATCTGGGCGGCATACCTGCTCGACGGCGTCTGCGAATTTCTTATTCGCGTTGCAGTACCCTTCCCAGTAGGTCGTTTCGAACTGGCACCGCGACGGAAGACCGTGAAACAAGGGCCAGATGACCCCGTTGGAAAATCCCAGGTAGAACGAGGCTCTCTCAGCGGAGGTGAGAAACACCGGCGCGAATGAACACGGTTGAGTGGAGGACCACTCATCCAGGAGTTCAGCCAGTTTGGGCTCATAAGGCGCACCTGCCGATCCAACCCAGCAAGCCCAACTGTCATCCAGCAGAGGAGCCAGGGCGCTGATTAATCCTCCGCTGCTTGGCTGGAATTGCGGCGTGTTTTCAACCGCTGTAACGGGCAGGCGGTTGGAGACGACAATCAAACGGTGTTCGGCCTTCATACATCACCCCGGCAGGTGCGGATCCAGTCCATGAGGAACGTCAGCAGTTCGTCCGGCGGTCTGAGCCACATCTGGGCCGCAGTAAACCGGTATTTCGGACTTACCAGTACAGTAAGGCCCCTGCCGTTCAAAACACGGAATGCGTCTTCGTCCGTCGTGTCGTCGCCAACATATGCAACAGGTACCTCCCTGTCCAATTCGTGAAGGAGACCTTGCAGCGCTTCGCCCTTGTTCGCGGAACGAAGACGAATCTCCAAGCCTTCGTCGAATTTAGATAAGACGAGTCCGGACTCCAACGCGAGAGGCTCCAAAATCCGATAGGCGGCCGCCCTTATCTTCAGGACTTCGGCCGGCCGCCGGCCTCTCCAATGTACGGCCACGCCGGCAACCTTGACTTCGATCAGGTCTTGCAACCCCTCGCGCTCCAGGCGTGTTTCGGCTTTGGCAAGCACTTGAAATGCGTCCTCACTGAGCACAGTTTCCACGGAACGGCCATTCCGATCCAACCGTTCGAGGCCGTGTGATCCCCAGGTCTCGGGTCCCGGAGTCATGCCCAGCAGCGGCGGAACTTCGCGCGCCGCACGGCCGCTCACCACGATCAGCCGCGTGGCACATCCGCTCATGATGCGGTGGAGCAAGTCCGGCACATTCGGATAAGGGAATGCGCGATGACGATTCGCGCAGAAAGGGGCGATCGTGCCGTCGTAGTCCAACAGCAAAACACGGCTTTTCGCTGACGCCACTTCTTCAAAGAACCAGCTGTGATTCGTACTGTGCACTACGGCTCTGCTCACGTTAGTCCTCCTTAATCGGCCAGTAACTGTAGCGGCGGTCTATGACCGCCGGAGCGGCGGTCTATGACCGCCGGCGCTCACAGAGCGCCGCTACAGTGTCGGATACTAAGCAGTATGTTGGAGGGCTCGCGTGATGGGGAATACGGCGTTCAGGGTATTTTCCCCGCAAAATCGGGTTACGAGAGTCAGGAGATAATTCTTTTCCGAACGGCGTAGAGGACGATTTCGGCGGCGCTGTGAAGATCCAGTTTTTGCATGATTCGTGTCCGGTGTGTCTCCACTGTGTTGGTGCTGAGGTTCAGTGTGCCGGCCACTTCCTTGTTCGATCGGCCTTCGGCCAGAAGCTGCAGAATTTCTTTTTCACGGTCGGTGAGCAGGTCATAGGAATCTTGCAGGCCGCGCTGCTGAAGCTCTCGCATGTAATCTTCCAGCAATGTATTCGCGATGGCGGGACTGAAGAAGGGTTTCCCCTGTGCAACCGCCTGTACGGCGTTGTGAAGATCCATGTCCGCGTTTTCCTTGAGCAGGTATCCCTTCGCACCCGCCGCCAGAGTTCGAGTCAGGTACGTTTCATCCGAATACATACTCAGGATGATGACGCCGATCTGAGGATTTTTTTTTGTCAATTGAGCCGTAGCCTGTATCCCATTGAGGTTCGGCATTGCGATATCCATGATGACAATGTCCGGGTGGAGTTCGTCGGCCATACGCACGGCCTCGCGCCCTTCGGTCGCTTCGCCGACAACCTCAAACATCGTATTCTGCTCGAGTTGCAGCCGAAGGCCTGTGCGAACTACTCCATGGTCGTCCGCAATCAGGATCCGGATCTTCTTCATGCGGCGACTCCAACGGGTATTTCGACTTTGAGAGTGGTTCCCTTGTGCGGTTCGGAGAAGATGTGCAGCTTCCCATCCAATGCCTGAATCCGTTCCTGAATGCCGAGAAGTCCCAGGCCTCCGCGTATATGGGCGAAGGGATCGAAGCCAATGCCGTCGTCCTTGACAAAGACCACAATACCGTCATCCTGCCTGCCGACCGACACGTCCACGTTCCTGGCATTCGCATGGCGTGCGCAATTCGTCAGTGCCTCCTGAACCACGCGGTAGATGCAGGTACGCTGCGCGTCCGTAAGGTAATCAAGCGCGTCGTCCACATGGACGGCTGCAGGTACGCCCGTATGCCGTGAGAACTCCCGTCCTTGCCATTCCAGAGCGGCCTGGAGCCCGAGGTCGTCCAGCATGGAAGGGCGCAACCCCATCGCGAGGTCGCGGATGGCGCGCATCGCCTCAGCATTGAGCCGCTTCACTTCTTCCATCCGCTTCTCGAATCCGTGGCCGTTGGAATTACGCAGCATCTCCAGGTTTCCCAATTCAATGCCCAGCGCAGTCATCATCTGGCCTACTTCATCGTGAAGCTCCCGCGATAGAGCCCTTCGCTCATGTTCCTGCGCCTGAACCAGGCGCTGCGACAGGCGTCGAAGATTGTTTTGAGTTTCTTCAATCTGCTTTCTCTGTAGATCGTGTCTTCTTTCCAGAACCAGGACCCGATGTGTTGTCAGGAGTGCCACGCAGCTGCCGATGATTAGAGCGCCGGCCATCATTTGAAGTAAAAACCTGTGCAGCACTTGCTGGTTGTTTTGCAACCGCTCACGTTCCTTTTGGACGTTTTCGGTGTTGATCCTCGCTACTTCGCGAGCCAGATTGACGATGGCTTCGCGGCGAGGCAGCACCTTGCGCGCGAGGAAAACCCGGCTTCTTTCCGCTTTTTCCTGCGGTGTCCATTCAAAGATCGGGTCGAGCGAATCCCAGTAAGCCTCGACTTCAGCCTGTAAGCGCTGCAGGCGCGGACTGTCATTCTCGGGAATCCATCCGGAAAGTTGATTCAGCCGGTCCTGCAGGGAGTCGCGAATCGGAAGTAACTCCTGCCGGTGGCTGGGAGCATTTTGGGGCGAAGGGTCGAGCAGGTAGTCCCGCACGAGGATGTCCGCCAGATACATGTCCAGGACAACGCCTCGGCGGAATGTCTCCGTGCGCGAATACGAATCCTGCGCCGCCTGCATTTCGCGATAGATGGTGTCCGTCCTCTCGACCGCTCCAAACCCAAGCGTGGCAATAAGGACCAGCAGAATGCCGAATCCGACAGCGAGAACAAATAATGAAGAACGCGAATTCATTTTGATTGTCCAGCGTATCATTATGCCCCCTTCCCCCTGCTCTGCGGATACAGTGGATACCGTATTTTCCGCGCCTGAACTCCCGTAGCCCCGAAAGTCTGGTCTAGAATACTTTCGGTTTGTCCGTTAAGCCAGGGGCTTCGAAGACCTTATCTCGATGGAATCCAGATTTTCACGGGGCACTTTTTCGTCAGCCGGGGTATGCTGATTTCTATGATGAAGAATCTGGCCCGTTACGCGACTCTCTCCTTATGTCTTGGCTCGATGATCTCCTGCACACAGGGTGCGGGGCAGGGTGCTTCAGCTTCCCCCAAGCTCGAGACCGAGGACCAAAAGACGCTGTACGCACTCGGCCTACTGGTCGGGCGGAATATCAAGCCGTTCGCGTTGAGTCCAGAGGAACTGGCAATCGTCAAAGCAGGCCTCACCGACGCCGTGACTGACACGAAACCGCAGGTCGACCTTGAGACCTACGGCCCTAAGCTGAACGAACTGGCGCAGAAGCGGGCCGCCTCCGGAGCCGATGAGGCGAAGAAGAAGGGCCAGGAGTTCGCAGACAAGGTCGCGAAGGAGAAGGACGCGACGAAAACCGCGTCCGGAGTCGTGATCCGAACGATTACCCCCGGCTCGGGCCCGAGCCCGACTGCGGACGACGTGGTGAAGGTACACTACGAAGGCAAGCTCACCGACGGTACCGTTTTCGACAGCTCGATCAAGCGCGGGCCCGCCGAGTTCCCGTTGAACGGTGTCGTGCCGTGCTGGACGGAAGCGCTCCAGAAGATGAAGAAAGGCGAGAAGGCGCAGGTCGTGTGTCCGTCCGCGGCAGCATACGGCGATCGCGGCTCACCGCCGAATATCCCGCCGGGCGCCACTCTCAGCTTCGAAGTGGAGCTGCTCGATTTCCACAAACCGTAGGTTGAAATGAAAGCCAGGGTGCGATGCGTGTGTAATCGTTCCCTGGTTTAGCGGGACACAGTTCTGTGCCTCGCGCCAGTCCTCATGGCAGATCTCCTGGCTGAAAGAGAGCGGCCGGTTTAGCCGGTCGTGGAGGCAATTGTGTCCACGACGGTAATGATTGCTTCAGTTACGGAATCAATAGTGTCTGTCTCCGAAACGATAGGGAGCGTGACGGATACGATAGGGAGCATGACGGAGACGATAAGAAACGTCACGGAGACGATAGGGAACGCGCCGAAGTCATGAGGGAAAGCGACGAAGTCATGAAGGAAAGCGACGAAGTCATGAGGGAAAGCGACGAAGTCATGAAGGAAAGCGACGAAGTCATGAAGGAAAGCGACGAAGTCATGAGGGTACACGGCATGAGGCGGCCACTAAGCGGCAGATTCAGTTTGGGTTGAAGTATGCCTTCTAGTACAGTAACGGGTCATAGTTCAGGAACGCATGCGTTCGTGAATTACTCACCGGAGGAAAAATGCCACGCCAGATAGGTAAGACGTTACCGTTCCTTATGGCGATAGCCTTGTTGACGCCCATCGCAGTCGCCCGCACGCAAAGGGCGCAAGTGCAAGAACAGAAACCGCTCGACATCTATTACATCGACACCGAGGGCGGGAAGGCCGTGCTCTTTGTTTCACCCACGGGTGAAACGCTGTTGTACGACACCGGCACGGGCGGCGACGCCAACCGCGATCTTGACCGCATCATGGCTGTGATCAAGACCGCGAATCTGGCGATCCAGCAACTTGATCACGTGATTGTCTCGCATTACCACGGCGACCACGCAGGCAACGCCGCCGCGCTCGCCGACAAGCTACCCATCAGAAATTACTACGATCATGGCGGATGGACCGTGGAGCTTCAGACCAACCGTGCCGCGGCGTTCAACGCGTATCGCCCAATTCGTGAGAAGGCACATGTCACGGTGCCGAAACCGGGCGGCAAGATTCCCATCACGGGTTTTGAGGTAACCGTCGTGGCCAACGCGGGAGAGTTGATTACCAGCCCGCTTTCCGGTATGCCAGGAGCCGGGGCGCCGAATCCGCTCTGTCGCGAGTTCGCGCCGAAAGCTCAGGACCCGACGCCTGAGAATTATTATGCGATGGGTACGGTCATCAAGTACGGCAACTTCAAGATGCTTGACCTCTCGGATCTGACCTGGAATCAGGAAAAAGAACTGGTCTGCCCGAACAATCTGCTCGGCACCAACTTCGACGTGTACAACACAACGCGGCACGGCACCGATTTCGCCGGGACCCCGGTGTTGGTTCATGCGGCGCGACCGAGGGTCGCTGTGATGAACAACAGTCCCACCAAGGGGGGCACACCGGACACATTCAAGATCGTCAAGAGTTCACCCGGGCTTCTGGATTTCTGGCAGTTGCATTACTCGGAAAATGTCGGTAAGGAAATTAACTCGCCGGATCTGCTCATCGCGAACATGGACTCGACGCCGACAAACCATCCGGCACACTTCATCAAGCTGTCGGCAAGGACTGACGGCAGCTTCACTGTGACGAACGAGCGAACCGGGTTCAGCAAGGAGTATCCTGCACTGAAAGCCGGCACGGCGGCAGCAGCGAAAAGCCTGGGGCAGGCTTCCCGATAACCCCGGAAACCGAATGTTTACGTTCGGTGCTCGTTTGAACTTCTGAAATTCTCGATGCGGGCCAGATGATGCCGGTCGTGCATGCATTTCGTCAGCATCATCTGCGCCGCCGAGAGGATCCAGGGGGCTCGCGGGTCGGAGTCGAACGCAATGGGGAAGGCGCGCGGCGTACTGAAGATGTCTTGCGGAAGTTCCAGCGCAAGATCCTGAAGCCGGCGCGTTCCGGACTCGATCTCGTCAAAGATTTCGTCCAGTGTGTGCTCACGGCGCCGGCCCACCTGTTCGTCGTTCCATTCCTTCGGTCCCACCTTCGGCGAGAAAACAATCGTGTAGTCGAACTCAGCGCGGCGGAGCGCCGTCTGGATCTGATTCACGAATTCGGTTTCCCACGATGCGACGTGAGCCAGCAGGTTTTTCAGTGTCCATTCTGAAGTAATGAGCTGGTCTTGCGCTTCACCTACCCAGGCCGAAGCGCGCAGTTCCTGCCAGTTCGCGAGCGTGTCTTCGAGCTCGGCGAAAACAACCGTCGGCCGGATCCGGACACCGCCGCGCTCGCGCAGGAACCACTGCGGATTCGAAGCGGCATCGCGTTCGAAATCTCGAGCGAGCGCTTGCCATTCTTGTGTAATCCGCTCAAGCATCGAGTTCCTCCTGTAGCCGCGCTAGAACATTTCTGAACTTGTGATCGACCGCTGGTTCAGTAATCCGTAGTGTTCGTGCGATCTCCCGCGCCGGGACACCGGTTATCTTCGCCATCAGGATATCGAATTCCTCGGAGGAGCAGACGGCGCGCGCCTTTTCCAGACAGCGGCCGAATTCGACATGCCGGATAAGCCGTGCAGGAGTGAGATTCGAGTCGGCGGCATCGACGCCATCGAGCGATTCATCGGCATGCGCTGTGCGCCAGTGAGCTTTCGCGACGAACTGGACGGTGCGAAAGAGGAAACTCAGGACAGGTTTCGCTTCCGGCGCCTCCATTTCCGGCAGGTGCTCCCAGCGTTGCCATCGCTGGAAGAAGACGGTCCAGACGTCCTGCATCAGGTCATCGACCGACGGCCGGCCGACACGCAGAACGAGCCAGCCCAGAACCGTCGGGGCATACATGCGGTACAACTCTTCAAAGGCATCATCCTTCGAGAGTCTCCGGTTCGCGCATGCGGCGAGCATTGCCGCTTCGCTTTCGCTCATACGATGCACTCTACCGGATAATGTCGGTTTTGGACGAAATTC
>Ga0137418_10007514_pt1 | contig 10015 bp, 9 predicted proteins | sample CZODoug3_1_2_16f_FD_122242 | JGI IMG/M metagenome (GOLD analysis project Ga0137418, IMG submission 122242) | Vadose zone soil fungal communities from Angelo Coast Range Reserve, California, USA - CZODoug3_1_2_16fungal (Hybrid Assembly) | ecosystem: Environmental > Terrestrial > Soil > Vadose... | reverse complement strand
TGAGATAGAGAACCTGGCTCTGCGCCACCCAGGCGCTGTGCTGCAACGCTCCGCGAGAAAACGCCCGAAATTGACCCCGGCGGACCGCCTGTTATGGGGCTGGCTGTCCCGCCTCTGGAGAGACTGGCGTTCGGCCCTGGTCATCATCAAGCCCGAAACGGTCGTGGCCTGGCATCGTGCCGGCCTTCGCCGGTTCTGGACCTTAGGATTTAACGGCTACGCGAGGGGAGATTTGTGCAAACATCTTGTGGCTAAACACTGAGGATGTAATTGTGCTCCTTTGACGTTGGCCGACATCGCCTATCCGAGCGAAGCTTCCATCGTCACGGGTTTGGCGACAGTACAAAGATCACGTCTCGGTAACGGTGAACAGGGCGGCAAGTGACCTAGCAAGGCTCTCGAGCGCGGCTTCGTTTGGCAGTGTGACAGTGAGTCGCGGGCGGCCCTGCTCGTCGCGCTCCAGACACTCGGCGAGACGAGCTTTGAACTCGCTTGCCTTTTGCTCTGCACCGTTCGTTGGCTGACGCTGCGGGATCATTTCGCCGAGGAATGCGAATGCGGCAGCGACGAGTTGGCCTCCAGCCTCTGCCACACGCGAGCGGCGAGCGAGCCGCTCTGCCTCTTGCTGCTGGCGCTGCTTTTCCGTCTCGTCTACCGCGGCGTGGGCCCTCGCGCCGAGCAGCACCTCGAGGCGCTGCTTCAGCTCTTCCATGCCGGATGCAAGTGCGACCTCCCGCACATTAGATTCCATATCCAGCGCGGCGAGAGCCAGGTCATGTTTGGCCGAGAGCGTCGCCAGCAGCTTCTCCTCAATCGTCCCTTCCGTCACGAGCAAATAGACCTGCACCGGGTTCTTCTGTCCCATCCGGTGCGCGCGGGCGATGCGCTGCTCGAGAACGGCCGGATTCCACGGCAGATCGACATTAATGACGGTATTCGCCGCCTGGAGGTTGAGCCCCGTCGAGCCCGCGTTGGTGGTGAGGAACACGCGACAGGTCGGATCGCGCTGAAACTGGTGCACCAGCTGCTGCCGCTTCTTCTGCGGGACGGATCCGTCCAACCTTACGGAATCGAGCTTGAGTCGCGTGATCTGCCGCTCGATCAAAGTGAGCATCGTTGTCCATTCGGAGAAGAGCACGATCTTGCGATCGTCCTCCGCGGCCAGCTCTTCCAACAGCTCCTGCAGCCGCTCCAGCTTGCTCGAAAAGCCCGGAGCATGCTTGTCCACGAGAAAGGTGCTGTCCGCATTCATCCGTGCGAGCAGCAATGCTTTCTGCAGACGCAACAGGTCCATCTCCGAGATATACGACTTACGGACGATAGCGCTCACAATCTGCATCTGCGCGAGTTCGATGCCCGCCTGCTCATCCGTGGGCGCAATCCGCACAATTTCCGTCGTGCGCGGGGGCAAATCCTTCATCACTGCGCTGCGCGTCCGGCGCAGCAGTACCGGCTTGAGTCTTTCGCGCAGCAGATTGAGATCCTTGTAACCCAGGATCTTGCCGCTCTCGTCGGTGACGCGATGACGGTTGAAGAATCGAAATGCAGGCCCGAGACGTCGGTCGTCGATGAACTCGACGACGGAGAAAAGATCGTCAAGCCGATTCTCCAGCGGCGTGCCGGAGAGCACGAGCGCGAACGGCGAACGCAGGCTCTTGATGGTCTGAGCCGTCTTCGCTTCCCAGTTCTTGATGCGCTGGCCCTCATCCAGAACAATCAGATCCCACCTCACGCGTTCGATCGCGATAATGTCACGCAATACCTGCTCGTAGTTGCAGATGGTGAAAAAGCATTCGTTCTCGTACTGACTGCTCCGCCCCGCAGCGCTCCCTAACACGATCTGGCAATCGCGCCCTGAGAAGCGGAGAACCTCGCTGCGCCATTGGGCTTTCACGGACGCGGGGCAAACGACCAGGACTTTGCGGATGTCTGCTTCGCGCGCCAGCAGCTCCGCCATACCGATACCCTGAAGGGTCTTCCCGAGTCCCATGTCATCAGCCAGGATCGCGCGCCCAGCGCTTGCTGCGAAAGCGATGCCGTCCAGCTGATAGGGAAGGATCTCCACCTTCAGCAGGGTCGTGCGCAGTGGATGAGATTTCGGATTGCGCCGGATCTCGGCGACCTTTGCCGCGATGCGCAGCAGCAGCAGACGGGTCTGGATGTACTCCTCCGCATCGGGATAGACCGTCACGGCGACGTCGTGGGCTTCGAGTTGACGGATGCGTTTTAGCAGATCCGGGAGATCGGTGATCGGCCTATCGCGGATCGGGCGCACGATGCCGCTGGTCACGTCATCGAGGTGGGGCGGCAACAAAATACGCAATTCCAGCTCCTCCCCATATGACAGATGCACACTGATGTCCCGGCGCCGATACGGTCGATTGCGCTGCGAGTCTGAGAATCGTCGTCGGACTTTTTCCAGCGCATGAAGGATATGCTTGCAGGTGCCGAGCGTGTTCTTACGGAAATCCGGGCACGAGCAGTACGACTGTCCCGGCTGCCACCCTCGCAGAGCGACCCGGTACGACTTGCCAGAGGCCGCATTGGTCAATGTGTAGTCGGTCCAGATCTCCTGACTGTCCAGAGACGTGAGCCGCATTTTCTCGGTCCGGGCGCGCTCTGCCCGCTCCGCGAGCGCTTGCGCGACCAGCGCCTCCTCGCTCACGCTTTCAGCTGGGGCCCGCGCGGGTGGCGCTCCGGCCAGTCCCAGCGCGAGCTTCTCTTCCAGAATCAGAGAGAAGGCCGCCCCGGCGTGCTCACACGGCACCTCGCACACGTCGCAGCGCCATTCGAGACGATGGCGGGCGGCCGGACTCAAAGTCAGCGTGACCGCCGCGCCGTCCAGAGTCAGCCGAAACATGTCCCGATCGAATTTGACCTGAGTGGTGAGGTCAATGTCGAATTTGCCGCCTGTGGCGATGAGGCGGTTGCCCTTGGGGCCGAGCAGCTTCGCCGCTCTGGAGAAAGTGAGTCGCGAAAGTGTGTCGAACAGCGTCAGCTGGGCGCTCGGTTTCGTCAACATGAGGTATAGGGAGTCATAGGGTGATTATTCAATTGGAGGAGCGAAATCCACCTCACAGCCGACGGCTTGCACTTCCGAGATCCGGCTCGGATCCACTATCTTTGCTTCTGACTCACCCGCGAAGAACGTCGTGATCCGGATGTTGCTCAGGGGGGTCTTGACGACGACATGGTGGGGACCGAACTTCACTACTCCCATCACCCGTTCGAGCGAATACGACTGCTGGGCGCCGTGCCAAAGATCCCTGGCGAAGCCTGATGATTGAATGTCTAATCCGGCCTGCCTGGCCAGCTCGTCGCCCACCCAAGTCCCGTCGCGCAGGCCTGCGGTCTCGCAGCGCTTGAGGCGGTCATGAATCGTGTTGAAAGACGGGATGGAGTCCGACAGCATGTCTGCCTGGACGCGCAGGTACTTTCGCCATATTTCCCCGTTAGCGGGCGAGAGTTCTTCGGGCCGGAATCGCAAGCAATGGAAACGAGTGGCCTGTCCGATGCCCCGATAAAGCGAGGCCTCTCCGGCCGGGATGCTCGGCTGATCCTCCAGGGAGACCCACTGATAACTACCATGTTGAATGAGCAGGGAACCGGGTGTGTCGCGATAGTCGCGGACATGATGATAAGCCGCCATCGGCGTCCTCAACTCGTTGTCTGAAAAGAATCCGAACTGGCAGTATCTTTGCAGCGCCGGTCCATCTCCTCTACGGGCATTTGCCCAGAAGTCGAAAAGGAAGCGTGCGCTGTCCTTGAGGGGACTGCCGAAGTAGCGATGCTCGCGCAGATTGACCTGCGGATTGAAGATTCCCGGGAGGATCCAGGTGTACTGGTAGAAGTAGTCCCTCGCCGGCGGCTTGGTGGGGCTGTAGGCCAGGGGTCCTTCTGCGGACAGCCACGGGACGAGGTATTCCGAATCGATGACGGTGGAGGTGGAAAAGCGAGACCGTGCAGCCATATGGAGCTTCATCCTGCACCGAGCAGCATTTGAATGGCACCGCGCGTTTCTGGGCTCAGACTGGAAAATTCATCCTCTGTGAGCAACCCCTGCGAGCGAATCTGGGCCAGCATCGTTAGTGCATGAGAGCGCCGCGGATTGTCGAAGAGACGCGCCATCTCCCGATCACGTTGTTGGAGAATCCTGAAGATTTGGAGGTAGCGCGCATCGTGACTCGTCGCGCCATCGCGCGAGACGCGGTCGATCTCGGCAAGGACACGCTCCGAGAAGCGTTCGAGTCGAGGCGCGAGCGGATGCACGCGCCGCAGCACTTTCCAATCAGGCTCCTTAATCTCCCGCATAGGGTTTCCGTGCACTGGGGCAGTGCAAGTGTAACGCGAGAAGCTGCGGCTTGTGGAGGTCCCCGCGACGTCCGTGTGAAACTCTTTGATAATGTCCCCTCGCGGACTCATTAGAAATGTCCCCTTAAACTGAGGCCCCCAGCCAAGGAGGTCTTGTTGAAGAGGACGGCGACGAGCACTCGTGACCTGGAGCGAGTGGAGGTGATGGGACGAGTTGCCCAAGAGGGACTGAGGTTGGTGGATGAGCAGCCATGCTGCAGTTGAGTTATCGCAAGGTGAAGCGTGTGTGGCGACGTTTATCAGCAGGTGGGCAGGCAGGGAATGAAGCACGCCCATGCGGGTCGGCCCTCAAACCTCAAATCGCCGTAAGGCGATGAAACTACGGCGTCGAGTGCTGAACTTAATCAAGAAAACTCAAGAAAAAATATTCCGGTTCGGAGGAAGAGCGATTCGGCCCCGACCTTAGCCGCCGAGCACTTGGCTGATGAAAATGGGATTGTGGTCGATCACGAGACGTTGCGCCGCTGGATGTTGGCGGAGCACCTCTGGAGTCGGCGGAAAGGGAAGAAGCACTGCCTAACGAAGGGAGCGCAAGGAGCACTTTGGCGTAGCTGGTGCAGCTGGATGGGCGGGAGTCGAAATGAAGCTGAACGATGCTCTTGCCAGGAATTGGTCATGTGGTTATACTCTGGGTATGAAGACGGCGATTTCCATTCCTAATGATCTGTTTGATGGAGCGGAACGTCTTGCCCGACGTACGCGCAGGTCGCGGAGCCGGCTCTTCACTGATGCCTTACGCGAATATCTGGCCCGCCACGCGCCGGACAAAGTCACCGAGTCAATGGACCAAGCAATAATGGAAGTCGGCGAGGGAAAGGACGAGTTCGTTTCCTCCGTAGCTCGCCGTAGGCTAGAGCGAACCGAGTGGTGATCTCTCAGGGTGAGATTTGGTGGGCGGACCTGCCAGCACCCACCGGCTCCGGGCCTGGGTTTCGGCGACCCGTGGTTGTCGTTCAAAGCGATGCCCTTAATCAGAGCCGCATCTCTACGGCCATTTGCGTTCCACTGACCAGCAATTTGAAGTGGGCGCTAGCACCGGGCAATGTGAGCTTGTCCGCGCGGGTTACTGGATTGCCAAAAGATTCTGTCGCGAACGTTTCTCAAATCATTTCCTTAGACAAGTCCCTTCTGAGTGAACGCGTCAGCAAGCTGCCACGTCATAAGTTGGAGTTGCTTTTTTCGGGAATCGATCTAGTCCTTGGCAAATAGGCCTCATAGCCGACCCAGCTAAGTGCAACTTGCTTCCGGCATTCCGGGCAATCGCCTCGACAATATCGGGCGCCTGGCACAACAGTAGGATCCCAGATGTACGGCGTCTTCTCGTGTCTTCAACCGTCTCATTCATGCTCAATCATGCCAGTTTGGAGCCTTTGTAAACCCGCGGATGATCAGTGCGAAATCGGCGTCCGAAAGAATGTAAATTCTTTTATGTAAACCCTGTGCTGGTTCGCGGGCATTTCACCTTCAGTTCGTGAAGGTGCCTCCATTTAAGTCGCTGAGAGTAAAGCCGCGTGAAAATGAAATTGGGTGCGTTACCAGGGGTTCGCATTTTTGGACCTTGACTCGATTGTAAATTGCTGAAAAGAAATGGTCGGGGAGAGAGGATTTGAACCTCCGACCCCCTGGTCCCGAAACAAAGAACTTTAGCCAAGGTGTTGATTTTTCAATCCATGTGAGTGGTGCTTCAACCGCATAAACTCACGTCATTCCTGCTCGGCGCTCCCAGTCATTTTCTTATGGGTGCCCCAGAGTGGGTGCCCCAACGCCAGGGAACAAGTCGGCCGTCTAGCTAGCTAGGCAACTCGCGTATCAGTCCATAACGTCAGGGTCGATGCCAGCACTCCGATGCAGAGACGGGGCGTGCTGGAGTTTTCCGGGGACGCGGGGAGACGGAAGGCTGGGCTATCAATAACGTCTTCTCGGCGATAAAGGTAGCATGCCCACACGAGCCTTTCACGTCGGGCGGCGCGAACCAACCCAGTAATCTCTACGGATAGTATTTTGCAGCCAATCGGCTTTGACTCGGTACGATGCGAGTTGACGGAAATCCCGAAACAACCTACTTCATCTCAGGTGCGGGCCTTGGGCACTTCACGCTTTCTCGACGCTTAGAGGAACCGATGGGCAGGATCATTGGCACGCGGCGGCGGTACTCGGCGTATTCCCCGTGCAAGCGAACCAGGTCGCGCTCCTCGAATTGAATTGCGATCAGAATGTACGCGGTAGTAGCGATTGCGAAGACCAGATGCGCAGAGCTTCATCAGGGTAGCAACAGACGACGCGGTCGAGCGTCACCACGTCAGCATCGGTCAAGGTATCCGCGAGCATGGCAAAGTCGCCGAGGAGGAATCGGGTGGGACGTGATTGGTAGCGTGATTCAATCTCCGCCCGCGCGACATCCAAGTAAGCAGGCGATGCTTCCACCAGTGTAGCGCTGACTAGCCCGGTGCCAGCGAGTTCAGCGCCAACGACCCCAATCCCGCTGCCGACATCCAGGAGATCTTCTCCTTGTAGTGGCCAACGCTGGAGTTCCGCCAACATGAGCCGTGTGATAGTGTTAGGGGGGCGGCGTCGGTAGCGCTTGAGATCACGCTCAGCCACCTTGCTATCGAATTGTTTCTCCGCAGCGCAATACTGAGTGCCAGCACACCATGGGAAAACGACTCCAAACAAACGCTCCCTCACCCTCGGCAGTCGCGTCCCCTAATTTTCTCCCAATGAGTCTGCACATTCATACCAAGGATGCCCCTGCATTGATAGATTCTGATTAATGATAAGTCAGTGCCAAACGCGCCGCGCGTGAAATTTCTGGCCAATTTAAAGAACGGGGCCGACCCAGCCATGTCATTTTACAGAAACCATGTCTATCCTTATCTCGTGAGTGCGCTGGGAAATCCAAAGCCGATCGAAGACATTCGCCGAAGCATCGTCCCATTGGCGCGAGGGAGTGTCCTTGAGATCGGGGCGGGTCCCGGCGTCAACTTCGCTCACTACGATCCCGTAAGTGTGACCAAGGTCTATGCGCTCGAACCGAATCCGGGCATGCTGCGGCGCGCAGAGGAACAGCGGCGGCGAACTCATGTGCAGATCGAGTTTCTCGATCTGCCGGGAGAACGCATTCCTTTGGGAGACTCATGCGTTGACACAGTTGTGAGCACTTTTACGTTATGCACGATTCCTGGCGTGGTGGAGGCGATTGAGGGTGTACGCCGGGTCCTCAAGCCGGACGGCAAGCTCATCTTCTTTGAGCATGGTCTGTCACCCGATCCTCCAGTGCGTCGCTGGCAAGAGCGATCGGAACCGATCTTTCGCTGGGCATTCGAAGGCTGCCACGTGACCCGTGACATTCCGTCTCTCATCGGCAAGGGCGGTTTCAATATCGAACAGATGGATGCAGGGTACCTCGCACCATTTCCAAAGTCAGGGTCGTATTGCTGGTGGGGGGTGGCCCATCCAGAAATACGAAAGTAAGACTCACGTTATTGCGGCAAGGAGATTTTCGCAAATTTGCCTGTTTCCTACGTTCCTGCACATGGGTGAAAGGGTCGGGACAAAAGCGTAGCGGATAATACTTAGCGAATTTGTTTGATCCCGGATGTTTCTGTGCCGCAAGTGGGATCTGCTCTTAGAGGTGAGTTATGCGACTGTCGATGCGGCTAACCATTCCCGCGCTCGTGCTTCTTTCTATGAGCGTCGGTCGGCTTGGAGCACAGCAACCACACGAAGGCGCCGACATCCAGAAAGCGAACGTTGGTACGATCGCGTGGCAATACGACACAGGCGGTTGAGTGTTTTCCACCCCCACGGTCGCGGGGGATGTACTACCAATCGGATCATGCGCTGGCACCTTCTATGCTTTCGATAAGCGGAGCGGTAAAGTGCGGTGGAGCTACGATATTCACCAAGACGGGAACCAGACCAGCTTCCACGGCAATCCTCTGATTACTGATCAACTAGTCCTCATTGGCACAGACAAAAGCTGCGCCTCCGGCGGGATCGGCCACGTGTATGCATTCGACCGAGCAACTGGAACGGTCCGTTGGAAGTACCGCACGGCCGGGACCCCAACCGATATCGCACGCATTGGTTCCACGATCTATGCCGCGAGCTTCGTTGATGAATTGAGTGCACTGAACCTCGCAGACGGTACCTTGCGTTGGAAATTTGCGACTGGAACCCCTAACCCGGATTGCGCTTTGCCTCCTGCTCCGGTCGTTGTGGGTGACCGAGTTGTCTACGCTGGGTTGGACGGAATCCTTTATGGCTTCGACGCCCAATCGGGGAAAGTATCGTGGAAGCACGATCTCGGTAGACGTCCAACCACGAAGCTGAGCGTCGTCGATAATTCAGTCTATGTGGGAAATTCGACAAAGCGGTTGTTTCGGATCTCTGCCGATGATGGCCACCTTCAAAGCACGCTGTCAGTCCCAGCTTCCCCAGAGGGTCGCTTTTTAGTGGACGCCGATGCTCTTTACATTTTCTTGGAGGACAGTGATAGCCAAGGCGGGTATCTAATCAGCACGGATCTGAATTTGTCCCAGATTAGCTGGACTCGTAAGGCAGATCGGGCTTGGTCATCAGAGTGGCCACGGCTTTGGAATGGGACTCTGCTCGCAGGTAATTGCCGCAGCGAACTGGATGCTTTTCGCACCTCCGATGGCGCCCCTCAATGGTCGGACAGGCTGAAAGGCTGTCTCCGCAGCATCGGCACGGATGCTGATAGCGAACAAATTTATGTCGGAGCGCAGGAGGGTACGGTATACGCCTATTCGCCGCCCTTGGCGGCATCGCGCTATCGAAAGCATTAGCCTCCAGTTGACGGACGGAAGCAGCCCGAAAATGCATACTGCACACTCTTCGCGCTTCGGCGGAACATCGAACAAACCGGCCGGTGGTGAAATGATGCGTTGGCTGACCCCACCAAATCCATCGTCACTTTGGTCGTGGTTGGCTCGCTGCGGATCGGAGAGGTTGCAGCGTTGCGTTGGGAGCGAATTCATCCGGATCGAATCGAAATCGTAGAGCGATTCTACGAAGGCGAATTTGACGATAGCAAGACCGATGCTGGACGCCGGAGCATTCCGCTCGATTCTCACGGAATCTTGCGGACGGTTCTAGATGCAGCTTGGCAGAGATCGAAGTATCGGAAACCGGAGGATCTCGTTTTCACCAATGCAAAAGGAGGTCCGGTGAACCGGCGCAACTTGCTGCGGCGGCATCTGAAGCCCACGGTTAAAAAGCTTGGCCTGCCTGAGACCGTGGATTTTCGGAGCTTCCGCACCATGCACTCAAGCCTGATGAGCAGTATCGGCGTCCGGCCTGAAGTGACGCGGGACAACATGGGACACGCAACTGTTGACGTGACCCAAAACGTTTACAACCGCACGTGGTGGGAAGAGAGGGTTGAAGCTGTGAGCATGGCAGCCGCTACAGTGTGGCGCGAGTTTTTAGCGCAACCTGTACCGGCGACACGAAATGTAAGTCCTTTTGGAAGTCCTCGTTGACCCGGCGATTTCGCAAGTATTTGAAAAGAAATGGTCGGGGAGAGAGGATTTGAACCTCCGACCCCCTGGTCCCGAAAAAGGTACTCGGGAGTCGTACCGAATGTTTTCAATCTCTTACAGTGGTGCTTCAACCGTCTCAT
>Ga0137418_10007512_pt1 | contig 10016 bp, 10 predicted proteins | sample CZODoug3_1_2_16f_FD_122242 | JGI IMG/M metagenome (GOLD analysis project Ga0137418, IMG submission 122242) | Vadose zone soil fungal communities from Angelo Coast Range Reserve, California, USA - CZODoug3_1_2_16fungal (Hybrid Assembly) | ecosystem: Environmental > Terrestrial > Soil > Vadose... | reverse complement strand
TTCGCCACAGGGTCCTAAGACCTTGACAGGCAAACTTCTGCCTTCTGCCCATTAGACCTGGCTCTGGTACCCCCGCGCTCTGATGATTCGAGCCAGCTGGCACACCGTAGAAGATTGCGCAAATTAAGATTATTCGGGCAACCTTCGTATGTCCGAACCGACCAATACAGGCTGGAAAACAATGATCCGAATAATGGAAGTCCCTAGCTGGTCTCGGATCGCCCAGCTTCGAGCCCTCAGCCATTGTGCCCAAAGAAACCGCCGCTGAAAGGAAGCTAAATATTTCGGGAGGCATTGCAATTACCACGAGAGTTGTTTAACACTTGAACAAGAATTTACTAGTCGTCATCCCGATCATCGCCTCTCTTCTCCTAAATTCCCCAGCGGTTCCAAGGGCTCACGCTTCACCTGGCACGGGCCTCGTCTGTATAACCGCCTTATCTACTGCTACAAGTTGTCCAACGGCCCCCGCTTCCGTTGGACCGCTTAACGTCGGGTCGACTTTTACCGTCGGAGTCTTCATTCAGGGGTCTGACGCCATGGGAGGCTTCGACATCTACGTCAAAGTCGACACTGCCGTCCTCAATCCGACAAGCGCCGCCCTCGGAACACTAATCGCAAGCCCATCTCTAACATCGATCTGCGTCAGCGGTTTAGCCACAATTGGCTCGTGTACTGTCGGAGGTGCGAATGGTCGCGGCGTTGTCGAAGTCACGACTCTGGACAGTTCGGGGGGCAACGAGTGTGGCGGTCTCGGACCGTGTTCCGGTCTGGCTTTCACCATAACCTACAATGTGGTCGCCGCGGCGACAAGTACTCCCATATCTTATCCGATTGCACCCGGCTGTTCTAACACCAGCGTATCTTCACCAGCAAACATGTGTGTTCTCGTCGATGACGCGTTTGGAACCAGTCTCTCAGAGAACATTCAGGGTGCAAATGTAACTCAGACAGTAGTGACTGCCGTGTCTTGCAACTCTCCGCTCGTGGTGGGCACACTGACCGTTTGCACAGCCACCGTAACAGACGCCTCAACTTCACCAACGAATCCCACTGGGATTGTCACATTCTCTACTGACGGACCTGGGTCCTTTGGTCCATTCACTTCATGCAATCTCACAAATGTCGGGACAGACGCTGCCAACTGCACTCTTTCCTATGCCCAGACTGTAGTGAACAACGGATACGTGAACATCGGGGCGAGCTACGGTGGAGATGCGACCCATTCAGCGTCGACGGCAGCTCCCTTCCCGCTGATCATATCGAAGGCCACTCCCGTTCTAACCACGTCAGTTAGTTCTACCAGTATACCCGTTGGTGGCTTCGTTACAGACCAGGCAACGCTCGAGGGCGGATACCCTTCAACTGGCGTCTCGGGTTATGTCGATTATTACATCCATTACAACGGCGTTTGTTCTGAACTTGGGCATGCGGTCTCGACTGTAGTCGTTGGCTCAGGCAACTCTGTTGGACGATCTGGGTCCTGGCAACTGGTTACACCGGGGAATTACTCGTTCGACGCCATTTACCTTGGTGACGGAAAGAATTACGAGGTCATAAGTGCATGCGAACCTTTCACTGCCACCATGACCAGCAAGGACTTCGGACTGACCCCTGCCGCAGCTAATGTTGTTGTCTTAGCTGGTTCGACCGTTACCGATAGGATAAACGTCACAAGTGTCGGTGCGTTCAGTGGTCTCATGGCCCTAACAAACAGTACTGTGCCAGCTGGCGTCACGGTAACGTTTGTACCCGACCAGTTCATCATAACGGCATTAGGAGCTCTTGTTTCGGTCCAGATTGCGGCCTTACCCACTGTCAGAGCCGCAACCTTCGGTCTCGTCGTCACTGGCACCAGCGGATCAATATCTCACAGATTTACCATCAATGTAACAATAATCGCAAGTGCCCCGATGTTGAAACAGCTCAAATGGGACCATGACCTCTCACTGCCAGCAATTCAGAACTGGAAGGCATCCGTTTTCAACCCGCAGAAGAATTCCGTGAATGTAGTCATCCGCATTGTCGGAGTAACGGTGACTCAGGGCTCTAACATGTTCGACGTCGTATGTGGAAAAACATGCATAGCGACACTCGGCGGAAGTGTCGACGTGACGCCTGGACTTTCGCCTGTCTCAATAGATCCAGGAGGGGCTGCTAGGTTGAAGTTCAACTATTCCTTGGGCCAGGGTTTCCAGGAGCAGACAGTGAGGTTCACCGCTACGTTATACTGGACCGTCGGTGGCGGCACGAGCTACATCTTAGGCAACGAGATCTCCGGCACTTTCTTCGTCGAAGGCAACGATTGAGACTGGTTCATCGAAGCGACTCATCGCGAAATCGCCCAGAACAAGCCCGAATCCCAGATCTGGCCAAGCGGTCCCGCAGCCACCCTTCTTCCACGCTTTCCCTAGGGGAAGAGTACCGTTTCGAGGAACATGACTCAAACCCATTCTACGCCTAAAATCAGAATCTTCGCCGAGAAACGTTCAGACTGGCGAGAGGCCTCTCGAAAAAAGGGGGCCAGCAATATGATCGCCGCGACACGAGAGTGGTTTGCACCCGTGGCTGACAGAATTATTCCTGGAGTCTTCGAGAGATCTGATTTGTGAGAGTCTGACCCTAGCATAGTTCCTATGGGAGTGGTTTTGAGCTCTCCCAGAGATACTCGAAATAGCTCTTTCCAAACTTTACAAGACCAATATGGTCCGAGGAAATAGCCAGCGTCAATCCTTTCTGAGGATCCTCGCCCAGAAGTATTATGATCTGGTTATCGTCCGAGATTATTCCTCCGCCGAACATTTGTTCTCTAGTCCGGACCTGGGCGAGACCCTTCAACTTCCGCAGAGTCTCCCGACCCGTCGTCTGCGGGACCATAACGGAGACATTGACTCCGTTCCCCCTCATCAACGCGAGAGCTGGAAGCGCCATTGAGACGATCGGGTCTGGAACCACCGGCATCGCGACGAAAAGCTCCTTCCTAGTTCGTCCAAGAGTCTCTCTAATCTTGTCCAGGATATTGTTCTGGCCTCTAACTATCCAGATGTCCGGCTTCTCTCGAACTCCCTTCTTCTCGTAGAGCGGTTGAAGCTCCTCCATCGCGTCCGATTGGCTCAGCTTCAGAGTAGTCTCTTGCCGAGACCTGGACGACTCGAGAGCGGTCGAAGGAGCTTTCGGATAATACTTGCTAGGCCTACCCTGCTCAGACTCAACCCATCCCTTCCGCTCAAGATTTCCCAGAATCTCGTAAATCTTCGAATAAGGAATAGAAGCGGTCTTGCTAAGTTCACTAGCCGTCTGGGTGCCTGACTCGACCAGTGAAACGTACACCTTTGCCTCATAATCCGTCAGACCAAACTCCTTCAACGCCCTCCGTGTCTTCTCACTGACAGACATCGATTCTCCAACCCTCAACTCGGGACGAGGCGACCCGATAAAATTGTGCCCCCGTCGACTCCGCAAATTCCTCGTCGAGGAGGCTTCGTAGCCTAACGAAAGAGACTGTAAATAGCGTCCAGTGCCCCTAGACAGGAGACTCTCCCGGATAATGGAAGAATTTTGATCGACAAGACCTCAGTTGTCAATAATCTCCGAGGCGTCCTTGACCCGGAGATCGGCATCAGCATAGTCGATCTCAACATGGTCCGAGACATCTCAATAGAGGGCAGCCACGTCAAAGTTACCATCGCACTAACAGTTGCTCACTGCCCTCTCGCAAAAACCCTCCAGACAGACGTCGAGAAAGCCCTGAAAAAATCAGGCGAGATAAAAACCGTCACTGTAGAAACAACAGCAATGTCCAAGACAGAGCTGAACGAACTCAGAACGAGCCTCCAAAACAGAACAACTCAGCCCCAGCCCGATCAATCGAACACTCCGGGCCCGGGCATCAATCGGCTCGGAAAACGTGAACTGCGAAACATAATCGCTGTAGCATCAGGCAAGGGCGGAGTCGGGAAATCCTTCGTCACAAGCATGCTCGCCGTCCAGCTCCGAAGGCAAGGATACGAAGTAGGAATCCTCGACGCGGACTTGACAGGCCCCAGCATCGCAAAAGTCTTCGGACTGAAAGATCGGCCCTCCAAGACTCCCACGGGCCGCATAACTCCCGTTGTAACCAAGACCGGAATCAAGGTGATGTCGATCAACTTGGTCCTCGACGATCCTGAGATGCCTGTTATATGGAGAGGCCCAATCGTGAACAGCGTCATTCGCCAGCTCTACTGGGACGTAGATTGGGGCTCCCTGCACTACCTACTAGTAGATCTTCCTCCAGGGACGAGCGACGCCCCGCTAACAGTACTACAGTCCTTGCCATTAGACGGAGTCATCGTAGTATCTTCTCCCCAAGAACTAGCCTCCCTCATCGTCACAAAGGCTGTCAACATGGCGAAGAAGATGAATGCTGAACTGTTGGGTTTAGTGGAGAACATGAGCTATCTAAACTGCCCACACTGTGGCGTGACCATCAATGTCTTCGGAGAACCGAAGGGAGAGAAACTAGCCAAGCAGCTCGGCATACCATTCCTAGGGTCGGTGCCGGTGGACCCGGTAATCGCTCGATTGTCAGACGATGGCCAGATTGAAGACTACGCGACCCCGGTCTTTCAGATGGTCGCTGACGAGCTCCGAATCAGAACTTCTCAGCAGGTACAGCAGCTCACGCAAGGTCTCCCAATCGCGTGGTCTATTCAACCCTCTGAGAGCTGACTTGTACTTTCATCCGAGCGTATTAATAGCCGGAGACCCATAATGTATGGAGTAGAGTGGGGCAAGCTTACTCTCCACGCGATGAACTCGTGAAAATCATGGCGAAAAAGAAAACTCGGAGCACTAAGACGAGATCAAAGAAAGTCTCGAAGAAGATCGTCAAGCCGACCAGTGCACGGAACAAAAAGTCACAAGGAGAGCCAGTCCCAAATCTTACTGATAGGGGCCCGCCAGCTCCGAGCATCTCACTGTCGGCCCGAAACTTGCCGTCTCAAACGATGGACAATTCCCGGGTTTTCACGATAGAGATAGATTCGATTCGTGCTGAGACCACGATCGGTGATTTGATAGTCGCTTTTCCTAGGACAAGAGACGTCCTAATGAAGCATGGTCTAAGGTTTGAGGTGGAAGAAGCTGGCTATCTCTACATGACACTCAGCGTATTCTCAGCGATTCACGGTCTCGCTCTGACAGGCTTCCTCCAAGAACTAGATGTTGCATCGAAGGAAATGCCCCTTCCACCTCTCGCTGCACCCGTGCGTCAGATCGCCCCCCCTCCGACAGCTTGATAGCTGAATTTCTTTAGACCCCATCGTGCGCCTTCTTTGAAGCAAGAGAGAAATGCTTCGAAGTTCTTGCGTCAGCGAATGGAAGCCCGAGCAAGAATCCTGATTACAGGTCTGGTCCAAGGCGTCTTCTTCAGAAGAGAGATGACCGATCATGCTAGAAGACTTGGAATCTCGGGATGGGTGAGAAACCTCCCGAACGGTAAGGTGGAGGCCCTCGCTGAAGGAGAGAAAAGACGATTGGACGAACTCATTCGATTCTGCCACGTTGGTCCTCCAGGCGCAGTGGTAAGAAGAGTGGATGTCGAATGGTTGGACTATTTGGGAGAGTTTCGAGGGTTCAGAATTACGAAATAAGGGACCGCTGGCAACACGAGACGATTTGTAGCTCGGAAGAAATTTGCCGCGTCTTCTGGGTCTTACCAAAAGGTAAAAGAAACCGGGTTCGAGGTCTTCGGTCGCTCCGGTGGTGTAGCCCGGTTTAGCATAGCGGCCTTTCGAGCCGTTGATCGCGGGTTCGAATCCCGCCCGGAAGGAGGCAAAGAGTCCCTTGCTTCCCGGGAAGCACCATTATGACTCGCGATCCACCGGGGCTTTTTCAAAGCTTCGTATAGTCGATGTTTTCTTGAGGGATGGTTAAACCCGATAAGTCCAGCATATCTGGATAGATTCTTTTTGGGGATCGTCAAGGTAAACCGGTCCAAGTATGGTCGGCGATGGTATGGGCCCCTCAGCTTGCTGCTAATCCCGAGGGATTGTAACAGATCCTGAACCTGTTCTAGGCCCGGTCGATTAGCAGAGTCGAAGTCTACTTCATACCGCCTAGCGGTTCCATCTCCGTCGGCATATCCCCGGCACCAGGCTGCTTTCACCTTTTCATCTTTGCTTTTCAAGACTTCGGAGGGAACTTGCCATTGAAGGCTGCCGAGTCTGCTGTGATGCAACAGATCTGAAACCATCTCCTTTCGTCTCATTCTGATGCGGTATCTACTGCCGAAGGATGATTTCTGTTTCCCATATACCTTGACTAAAAGGTCATTGAATCTTTGTTGGATAACTGGTTCAACATTTGTGAACTCAATGGCGTTCTGACGATAATTGATACGATACCATTTGCCAGCTGGGCCTCTGTCGGGAAAGAAGCGGTCATGGCTACGAGAGTAGTGGTACTCGTTGCCTTCAGCAGCGAGAAAGCCGAGCAGCTCCGCCTTCGCAGGATCGAAACGCGTGCTACTATGTTAACACGGAACAGTCGAATAAATGATAGAGGTTGCCGAATCAGTGCTCCTGCCACTGCTTGTGGGGCTGGGTTCGAGAAAACCCTGAGAAGAGTGTCGAGGCGATAATGATTCTCTATATCCTCCGGATTTTTGCACTAATAGTTCTTGGCAACTTTGTTGACGGACTCCTGGTGGTGCGGTTCGCGACTCTGTGGTCCCCGCCCGGAGCACCATCACTCCGATGCTTGCTAAGAAAGGTGTGATTGCCAACCGGCAACGATCGGATTTTGCGACTAGTTCTGCTTACATGCTTTCGTAGAATTTTCGGGCCAAGTTCACCGCGTCTTGGGATCGGCTTGCGATAGTCTTGTATTCTGGTCGGCGGTCTCCGGCAATTGAAGAAGCTTTCTCGAAAAACTTTCTCACGCCGTCTTGGTCACCTCGGTAGAGCGCGATCCCCCCTGCAATCCTGTACCAGACCTCCGCCCGAGTCCGGTTTCCCGTCGAGTCAAAGGTGGTCGCTTGGCTAACCGCGTCTTCCAAAGAGGTGATGATTTTCTTGGGGTCAAGGAATAGAAGTCTAGAGAGGGATCGATACATCTCATCATCTCCCGCTGTAATCTCCTGTAGCTTGCTGAGAACCATCGGCTCCTGATTTTCTGTCGGGTTTTCCGCGGGAGAGGGTTGGTTCTTCTTTTTGCCAAACAGACTGAGCATCAGCTGATCACTCTCTTCCCTTTCTGAGGGTCAGCTTCGGGTCTAGCCCATTTAAGAGTTCATTCCCGAATGTTGATATTGGCGAGCAACTGCCCTCAGTCCGATCAAGCAAAGATGAGTGTTGAAGACAAGCTAGTACGACGACGCGAGCTAAAGGAGAAGTCTCGAAAGAGAAAGCGAGGACCCTACCGGAAAGCTTCAAGCGGAAGAATCATCAAATATTAGTTAACTTCATGCCGCCTGGGAAGTCCTGCAAATCCATTCTACGCTACACATCGAGGCCGCATTGTAGGGGATTGAAGGCGGCTTCCGGCGCGGCCCCTGTGGCCTTTTCTTGTGAACTTAGGAGTGATTAGCTGCGATAAATATTTCAGGAAAGCACAGGTATACGCCGATACTTCCCGATGCTGCTCGGTTCAATGCTCACAAGTTCGGAGCAACTATGGTTCCCGAAGCATATGGTGCAATGTTCCACATCCCATGTAGGATCTACCTTTCGGCACGTCTCGCACATCAAGCCAAGTGCCCGAATATCGGTGCAAGCTTGACATAGCTTCTGTGAGACCGCGAGTGGATTAGGGTTCTTTGAGAGCATTGATGCAATGTCTTTACTCATGGCTCTAACTTCAGGGGCCGATCCGAGTTCGACAGCCTCTCCGCGGACCTGATGCTGATATTTGCTAACAGCCGCCTGGGTTACTCCCAGTTTTGTTGCGACTTGTTCCTGCTTCAGTCCGTACTCTTCTATGAGTTCCCGAGCCACAAGTGCACGGAGCGCTGGGATAACGGACTTCGAAGCCACTTCGCAGGGAATTATCAAACAGAAACGGTAAGTGAAGAGGACGAGCAGTCTATTTAAACATGACCTATGTCATACTCCACTCTTGTGGGCCTCATCACTTCAAGGTAAGGGGTCGAATAGTCAATCGGCGTGTTCTGGATTCGACGGTCTGAAGCCGGTCCTGACGAAACGAATGCATAAATGAAATCATGACCATTTCGGTGAGGGAGAACAAGATGGTTACGGTTGATGAGGTCACGAAGGAGCTCGAGAAAGTGGTGGATCCCGAGATAGGTCTTCCGATAACAGAGATGCATCTAGTCGACGAGATCGACATCAAAGAAGACGGAGTGTTATTTATCAGGTATCATCTCACAGCTCCATTCTGTCCGCCGATTTTCGCGGAGGATATCGGCATGAACATTCGCCAACTTACCTCGAAACTGGATGGGGTGAAGAAGGTAACAGTGATTCTTCATGGCCATGCCTTGGCGAACGAGATCAATCAAAGAGTTAATCCCGACTACACTCCTCCTCCCCCATCGCCCTAACAATCCGATTTCTATTGCATTGGTTCCATCGAAGTGGTTATTGCCCAGACTTTGTTCTGAGTCGGACATTGTGGACAATTCGGTCCGTCGTTTTAGTCGAAGGGAAAGAAATTCTAGTAGGAAAGCTTGCGGGAAAGTACTATACTCTAGATGAGAGGTGCACCCATCGCGGGGGTCCCCTGTCGGAAGGGACTCTTCAAGGTGGAGTCATCACGTGCCCTTGGCATCATGGACAATTTGATCTCGCAACAGGTGAAGTGAGGGATCCTCCGCTAGCGGAACCGCTGAAGAGTTACGAGCTTCAAGTCGAGGGAGCGGACATTCTCATTTCAATAGTATAGTGGATTCTACCGGACCACTTCGTACAAGAAGCCACCGAGTAGCCCTCCGAAGATTGGCCCTACGATGTATACCCACAATGTGGCAAAGGGTGTCAAGCTGAACGCTGCAGAGGCAAGGGTCGGACCCCATGTTCTTGCGGGATTCAGAGACGCTCCAGATATCGGCCCGAACATCCAGATCGACGCCGCTAAGACCAGTCCTATAGCGACGCCTGCCGATGACTTATCAGCCTTCTTGTCGGTCGCGCCGAATATTGTGAATACTAGAATGGCAGTCGCAACAACCTCGGCGAGCAGTGCCGCCCCGATTGTGAATCCTGACCCTGGAGTAGTATCGCCCAGAAACGTCGCCTTTGCCACATCGTACGTTCCGCTCGACGATGACCACAGGGCAAGCTGAACCAGTCCTGCGATCGTTGCGCCGACCAGTTGAGCGATGATGTAGGGTGCGACCCTTCTCGGCTCTATCCTCTTGGTAGCCCAAGATGCGATTGTGACGGCCGGGTTGATGTGCGCACCTGAGATGTGCCCGATCGAATAGACTGCTACCAGCAGTGCGACTCCGTGGGCAAGTCCTATGAATCCTAGGGCAGCAGCCGTCGATCCAAACCCATCGGCAAGCCGAGTTGCTGTAATGGTTGCCGGACCGACGAGGGTCAAGAGAAATGTTCCGTAGGCTTCCGCCGCTGAAGCTCGTCTTATCCCATTCAAACTAAGCGCCCAATCGCCGAGCTTAGGCTATATAGTGCTTGTTTTTAGCCGCCGAATCGAGTCGACAAAGTAGTGGATATTCAACGGTTTTATGCGCTCGGTTGTGTAGAAGCAAGATTATTTCTATCGTGGCAGCAGTAATTAGTGTTGAATAATCCTTGAGCATGGTTAACAGTTTCACATGGATGATTGGCGGTCCCCAAGGCAGCGGCATCAATTCCGTCGCTGAGAATTTCGCGAAAGCCTGTATCCGGGGAGGATTACATGTCTTCGCCAATATTGAATATCATTCCAACATTAAGGGTGAGCACAGCTATTACCGGCTGAGGGTCGATTCGAAGGAGCTCCGATCCCATGTTGACTGGGTAGACCTTCTGGTTGCCTGGATAGGGAAACGATGTTCGGAGACCTCAACAAAG
>Ga0137418_10007511_pt1 | contig 10017 bp, 6 predicted proteins | sample CZODoug3_1_2_16f_FD_122242 | JGI IMG/M metagenome (GOLD analysis project Ga0137418, IMG submission 122242) | Vadose zone soil fungal communities from Angelo Coast Range Reserve, California, USA - CZODoug3_1_2_16fungal (Hybrid Assembly) | ecosystem: Environmental > Terrestrial > Soil > Vadose... | reverse complement strand
CGCGACTTGCGCGCCGACGACATTCCGGAACCCGTCGATCTTCTCGCCTTCGATGTGTCGTTCATTTCCGTCGGGAAAGTTCTGCCCGGCGCGTTGGCCGCCGCCAAACCCGGCGCCGATCTCCTGATCCTCGTAAAGCCGCAATTTGAATTGCCGCGCGAAGATGTCGGCCCCGGCGGCATCGTCTCCAGCCCGGCATTACATGACAAAGCCGTCGCCGCCGTTCGCGACGCTGCGTTACACCTCGGACTTGAGGTCCTTGGCACTCGCCACAGCCGCCTGACCGGCGCCGAAGGCAATCAGGAGTATTTTCTGCACGCGCGAAAAAAGAGCCTGGAGTAGAATCCCAGAACGCATGCAGAAGCCCGCCATGTTCCACACCATCGGCATCATCTCCCGCCCGCGACGTTCCGATCTCGAAGGCGTCGTGCCGCCCTTGCTGCGCTGGCTCGAGGCCCGCGGGATTCGCGCCTTGTACGACACCGAGACCGCGGACGCCTTGCCCAATTTGCCCAAGGGACGCGATCGCCTCGAAGTCGCCGAAGAATCGCAACTCTTGCTGGTCCTCGGCGGCGATGGCACGCTGCTCGCCGCCGCTCGCGTTGCCGCGCCTCTCGGTATCCCCATTCTTCCCATCAACATGGGGAGTCTCGGTTTTCTCACCAGCTTCAAGCTGGAAGAAATGTATCCGGCGCTGGAAGACATTCTGAAGGGAAGATTTTCCTGCAGCGATCGCGTCATGCTGGATGTCGAGCTGCACCGCGACGCCGAGGTCATCGAACGTCAGGCCGTGGTCAACGAAGCCGTTATTCACAAAGGCGAGCTGGCCCGCATGATCGACTTGCAACTGAGAATCGACGCCGATTTTGTTTGCCGCTACCGCGCCGATGGCCTGATCGTCGCCACGCCAACTGGTTCCACTGCCTACTCCCTTTCCGCCAACGGGCCCATCGTGCATCCCAGCGTGGAATCCTGGATCATCACTCCGATTTGCCCGCATACCCTGACAGATCGTCCCGTGGTTGTTCGCGATTCCTCATTGGTGGAAGTCCATCTGTCCGGCGATACGCAATCCGTTTATCTGACCCTGGACGGACAAACCGGAATCCCCATGCAAGCCGCCGATGTCGTGCGCATGCGAAGGTCTGCCCAACGTTTGAAGCTGATTCAGCCCGCCCAGAAATCCTATTTCGAAATCCTGCGCAGCAAGCTCAAGTGGGGCGAAGCCTAAGGAGAAACAACATGAAATTGCTGGCAATTTCCGCACTAGGCTTATACTTGGGTGTTCTTGCTCAAACGGCAGTTGCTACATCACCGGGTGCGTGCGATCTTCCGCAAAACTTACAGCGTGAAGTTGCGAGGAAGTACTCAGGGAAGAGAGTCGTCACCTTGGCCGACCTCCAGGATGACGACAGAGGATTCTTTCAAGCAGATCACGGCAACAATTGTCCCGGCCTGGTCAAGGTTGACTTCTACGGTGATGGCAAACCGACTCTGGCCCTGGTTTTGATCGCGAAGGACGAAGCGAAGGAGAGCGCGATACTTATTGTGGCCCACCAGGTCGGAGCAATCTGGAATATCACCATGTTGGCCACCGGCGGCCCAACAGTACCGGTCGTCTGGGAGTTTGCCCACGGGCGAGTACGGGGACGTTTATGGCAAGAAGACAATTCGAGCGACCAGACCCGTTATCGTTTTCACCAAGTACGAGGCGTGCGGCATCCTTTACGCCGATTATCCGGGCGCTGCCAGGGCCGATTACTGGTGTTGATGGAATCTCTGAAATCCTCCCGCTATGGCTCAGCGGGATTGTCTTTCGACCGAAAGCAAGCCCCGTGTTTGTTAATATACACGGCAGCAAGCGGTACTCGCCGGACGACAGAAACGAGCCGTTGGAACCCGGCTGATCTCGCCAGGGGCCTGCTCTGGTGGCAAATTCGATGTGTACAGGGCGGGAGGAGCATACGATGAGCGAGGTAGAGGTCCAAATCGGAAATTCGTGTTAGATTTCTTGGAAGGGCTTCCCGAGATCACGAGGAGAGTGTCCAGGCCCTTGTCAATGCTGACCAAGTTTGCATTTCGTTCCCGTCGCCTCGGAATTGTGGCCATTTCGCTTGGGGCCGTGGGGCTAATGTGGGCGAGTTGGTCCCGTGCAGCCCCTCTATTTTCTCGGTTTTTTCGCAAGCCAGTGGATTTCAGTCGCGATATCAAGCCTATCTTGAATCAGAATTGCATTTTATGCCATGGGGGAGTTCGACAGAAAAACGGCGTATCATTTATATTCCGAGAGGCGGCGCTCGGCATTGGCAAGTCCGGTCGCCCAACCATTGTGGCAGGCAACGCTGACGGTTCTGAGTTGATGGCACGAGTTACGTCGACAGACCCGGATGCGCGGATGCCTTATCACGCGCCGCCACTCCCGCCAGACCAGATCGAATTACTTCGCCGGTGGATCAAAGAAGGCGCAAAGTGGACAGATCATTGGGCGTTCGTACCGCCAAAATCGCAACCGTTGCCGCCGGTGAAGCACCCGGATTGGGTACGCCAACCTCTGGACCGCTTCATCCTCGCGCGCCTGGACCGAGAATCACTCAAGCCCGCGCTTGAAGCTAGCAAGTCGGAGCTTCTGCGCCGTGTGTCTCTGGATCTCACCGGGCTCCCGCCGACCGAAGAGGAGGAAGCTACCTATTTGGCAGACTCTTCTCCCAACGCGTACGAGAAACAGGTAGACCGTTTGCTGGCATCGCCGGGCTACGGCGAACGCTGGGCATCCATGTGGCTGGACTTGGCCCGATACGCCGACACGATGGGCTACGAGGCGGATCGCCGCCGTCCCGGCGTGTGGCCCTACCGCGATTGGGTCATTGATGCATTCAATCGTAACCTTCCCTACGACCAGTTCGTGACAACGCAGTTGGCGGGCGATCTGTTTCCCAATCCGACGTTTGCGGACCGCATCGCCACCTCCTTCCACCGCCAAACTCCCAACAACCAAGAGGGTGGCACCGACGACGAAGAATTTCGAATGATCGCAGTGATAGACCGGGTTGCCACCACGTGGTCCGTGCTAAACGGCGTCACTATGAATTGCGTGCAGTGCCATTCGCATCCGTACGATCCGATCCGCCACACGGACTATTACAAGTCGCTGGCCTTTTTCAACACCTCGAACGACGCGGACTTGGACGACGATTCACCATTTCTGCGTGTTCCGAAAGATAGAGCCCGCGATGCGGAGGCCTCTCAAATCCAGCAGGAGATTGCCCAGCTGCTTCGTTCGCAAGAAGCGTCAGACCGCGCCGTTGTAGAGAAATCTGGGTGGGAGCTTCTGCTGATCCAGTCGGCGGGGGCCAATGAGGTATTAGCGCTGGAACCGATTGTACCGGAGCTGGAACTCGAACTCTCGAAACTCAAAGAAAAGAAAATGCCGCCGAAGGCAAAGGCAGACCAGATGAAAGATCTGCTTGACACGCTATCCGTGACGAAAAAGCGCCTCGCTCATGCCAAGGCTGTCGGCGGTCCGGCGAAAACTTTCCACATTCACGATGGCGAGGCGTTCGCCGATGCAAACACTCCGCCGCAATCCTTTTATGAGCTGATAGCTGCCGCGAAAGCGAGGGTAGTAACGGCGATTCGTGTCGAAGTGCCGCCGCTCGAAGAGGTAAAGGCCCGCCACACTCCGGAGCCCGGCTTTATAGTGGATAAGGTAAAAGCCTCGATCCTCCGACCGAATGGCCTTAAGGAAGAAATTGCCTTTCGCTACTTCATTCAGGACTCTGAAGCAAATCTCGAAGATTCCGTTTCGAAAGGCCCTGCTCCAAAGCAGGCGCCGAGAGGCAAGGAAGTTGCCGGTGGTTTCGCAGCCAATTCCAAGCTATTCCGCACACGCTGGATCGTGGGGATTCCCTCAAAACCTCTGCAACTGGCGCCTGGATCCCGTATCGTGGTGGCTCTGAAACAGACGCAAAGCATTGACTCCAAGCCCGCGCTCATCCAGCGTGTGCGCCTGTCATTGAGCGGCAACCCCTGTTGGACTTCCTTGGGCCAAGATCCTTCGCGCGCGAAAGACATTGCGCGTCTCAAAGACCTCGAGCGGAAATTGGCCAAGATCCCCACCGTCAAACTTCCCGTCATGTCGGAAGAGCAGCCCTATGAGCAGAGGGCCACGCTGGAATTCGAGCGTGGAAACTTTCTTACCAAGATAGGACCGGACCTTGCCCCGGATGTGCCGGCTATTTTCCCGAAACTTCCCGCCGACGAGCCACGCAACCGGCTCACCCTTGCGAGGTGGTTCTTTGCTCCAGGTCAGCCGCTAACGGCCCGCGTGGCTGTGAACCGCTATTGGGAGGAGTTGTTCGGCACGGGTCTCGTAGAGACTTTGGAAAACTTCGGAAGCGTAGGCGAGGGACCTAGCCACCCCGAACTGCTGGACTGGCTCGCGCTTCATTTCCAGAATGACCTACATTGGGATATAAAGGCCCTGCTGCGCGAGCTTGTGACCAGCGCCACCTACCGGCAGAGCGCCGCATCCACCCCGGTTCTCACGGAAAGAGACCCCCGCAATCGCTTGTTGGCACGTGGTCCCCTGCAGCGGCTCACGGCCGAGATGTTGCGCGACCAGGCGCTCGTAGCAAGTGGCCTGCTAAATAGAACTATGGGCGGACCTCCGGTCATGCCGCCGCAACCTGCCGGTGTTTGGAAAAGCGTCTACAACGACGATGGCTGGAAGGACGCCACCGGTCCCAACCGCTACCGGCGCGCAATCTATACTTTTGTAAAACGCACGAGTGGATATCCCAGCTTCCTCACCTTTGATGCTTCTGACCGGGATACCAGCCTTCCGAGGCGCATACCGACGAATACTCCCTTGCAAGCATTGGTGACCTTGAACGATCCGGTCTATCAGGAAGCGGCGGAGTCACTAGCGAGGCGAGCCATAAGAGAGGCTGTCACGAAAACAAACGGCGGCTCAAGCGCTGAGGATGTTCTCGATGCTCGCCTTTCCTATGAATCGCGTTTGGTATTGTCTCGCGATCCCACACCACGGGAACTATCGGTTCTGCGCGACTTCTTCAAGAAGACTCTTACTCTTTCGGACCAGTCGTCCCTCGTACCGGCAAAAATGAAAGTACGCGATAACTCGGTGCAAGAAGTGGGTGCTTCCACGAAAGAAATGGATGGACTAACGGCTGTGGGCAGCGTTCTGTTCAATCTTGACGCCGCCCTCACGAGGTGATTGCCATGACAAGCTCCAAAGCCAATCAGCAAAACCCGCGCGCACCTGCAAGCGAACTGCTCCCTGAGGAAATACACGCGCGCTTGCTGGCGCAAACCCGCCGCCATTTTCTGCGATCGTTCAGCGCTGGGCTGGGCACCATGTTCCTGGGCACATTAGCTTCGCCCCTCCTCAGTTCCTCGATGGCAGGAGAAATCGCAGCAGACGGCACACGGCGCCTCGATTTCACTCGCGATCCCAAGAGCCCGCTGGCGGCCCTGCCGCCGCAGTTTGCTGCCAGAGCGAAGCGCGTCATCTATCTGCATATGGCCGGGGCGCCAAGCCAATTGGAGCTATTCGAACATAAGCCCGAGCTGACAAAGCTGGACGGCCAGGATTGTCCCATGTCGTTTTTGACCGGCAAACGCTTTGCCTTCATTAACGGCGTGCCCAAGTTGCTCGGCTCCCAGTATCCTTTTCACCAGACGGGACAAAGCGGCCAATGGATTTCCGATCGCCTCCCCCATCTGGAAAAACACATTGACGATCTTTGTTTGATCAAATCGATGCGCACGGATCAGTTCAATCATGCGCCCGCACAATTGCTAGTGCAGACGGGCGATGCGCGCCTCGGCCACCCTGCACTCGGCTCTTGGGTGCTCTATGGACTTGGCACCGAAAATCAGAACCTGCCGGGTTTCATCGTACTGCTCTCGGGAGGCAATTCTCCCGATGGTGGCAAGCAGCTTTGGGGACCCGGATTTCTGCCGAGCGTTTATCAGGGCGTGCAATGCCGCTCCCACGGGGAACCTGTGCTATATCTCGATAATCCCGCAAAAGTGAGCAGGTCCCTGCGACGCAGCATGTTGGACGCAATCGACGAAATCAATCGCCAAAGCTATGCCGAGTTTGGGAATCCCGAGACGGTCACGCGGATTGCCCAATACGAGATGTCCTTCCGCATGCAAATGGACGCGACCGACGCGATGGATATCCGCAAAGAGCCTGACGCGGTCCGCGCAGCCTATAGGTCGAAACCGGGTGAATCCAGTTTCGCCAACAATTGCTTGGTAGCGCGGCGTCTGGCTGAACGAGGTGTGCGTTACATTCAACTCTATCATTGGGGCTGGGACAGCCACGGTTCAAACGCGAAGGAGGCCCTGAATATCGGTTTCGCTGATCGTTGCCGCGAAGTGGATCAGCCCATCGCTGCGCTGCTGGCCGATCTGAAAGCTCGTGGCATGATGGAGGACACGTTGGTGGTTTGGGGCGGCGAATTTGGCCGCACCTCAATGAGGGAAAATCGCGGCGGCCAGGCCATGACACTGATCGGCCGTGATCACAATCCTGGCGCTTTCACCATTTGGATGGCCGGAGGCGGAGTCAAACCCGGCCTTACTTTCGGCCAGACCGACGATATGGGATACGAGATCGTAAAGGATCCCGTTGAGGTCCGGGATCTGCACGCAACCATTTTGTATATCTTGGGCTTCGACCACCACAAGCTCAACTATTCCTACCAGGGCCTGGATCAAAAGGTGACCGGCGTAAAACCGTCGCGAGTTGTGGCCGAGGTTCTGGCATGACCATGTCCGTCCGTGGCACGGTTAGCTAGCGGGGTTTCACGAATTCATGACATTTTTGGTTCACCATATTTCAGCCCGGGTTTGGTTTGGGCTTCTCACGCTTGTGCCAATCTTGATTCTTCTGCTTCTTGTGCTGCTCGCTCCGCCGGACGGAAACGAGCGGGCGCAATTACTGCAGTTTGTCGGCCGTTTTCACCTCTTAGCTGTTCACCTGCCAATCGCGCTACTCGTGCTGGTGCCGGTGATGGAGCTGGCCGGACGCAGCCGTTACTTTCCCTATCTGCTTCCTTCGGCCGACTTCATACTGGGCGTGGCGACTTGCGGCGCTATTGTGGCCGGAGCCCTCGGATGGTGTCTTGCCCGAAGCGGTGGTTATTCCGGTCCGCTCGTGACGCAGCACATGTGGGGTGGCGTATCCGTCGCAATCGCAGCCTGGTTGTGCTGGCTCTTTCGGGCGCGGAGCAGCGAATCGCACCTCGATCCGGTCTATGCCATCGCGCTACTAGCCACAGTCGGTCTGGTGTCCTTTACGGGCTATCGCGGTGGCCAGGTAGCACAAGGGGAGAATCACCTAACGGAACATATGCCGGCACGCCTGTGCACATTGTTAGGGCTTCCCGCCCCCGAGATTCTTGAAACTATCTCGTCGAATGGCGGTCCGGCCACATTCTTTGGCGCTCGGATTCAACCGCTTTTCGCGGGACACTGCATTGGCTGCCACGGCCACACCAAGCACAAAGCTGACCTGCGCCTTTACAGTTACAATGCAGTCATGCGCGGCAGCAAGCATGGCCCGGTCATCAAGGCTGGCGACCCCAAAAGTAGCAAACTTTTTCACCGCATCACCTTACCTCCAGGCGACGATGACTTCATGCCCGCCCAAAACAAGCCTCCTTTGTCGCCGAACGAAGTGAAACTGATCGAACTGTGGATTTCCGCCGGAGCATCGGGTACCCAATTAGCGGACGCCATCAAAGATATCCCATTGGATTCGGCGCGTTTACCTGCAGTTGCGGAAGTGAGCTTTGAGGAATTTGATCCCGTTGCTACTGCCAAACAGCGCGCTGGCCTCGCGCCTATCGTCGCGCAACTGCAGCAGCGCTTCCCGGCTGCATTGGACTACGAGTCGCGTGGCTCCGCCGATCTGGTAATCAACGCGTCGTTGCTGGGTTCCAAGTTTGGAGACAATGATCTGGCAGCGCTCGTCCCTCTCAGCGAGCACATCGTCATTGCGGATTTCTCCGGCACCACCATCACCGACAGCTCTTCCAGCGCCATCGGTGCGATGAAGCGCCTGCGCTCATTACGTTTGATGCACACAAAAATCACGAACGCTACGGTGCAGGCGCTCGCCCCGCTATCCCAATTGGAGTCCTTAAACCTCTTTGATACTCCGGTCACGCCTGCTGCCCTGACCGCGATCGGCCACCTGCCCAAGTTGCGCCATCTTTATGCTCGCGAGACAAAGATTTCGCCAGACGCGCCTATGTCAGAAGATATGAAAGAAAAGATTATATTTTGATCTGTTGCAAGCGGTGATTAGAGATAGACATCAGCACCAACTAGGAGATGCTCTCACGACAGTGTTCAATCGTCGGGTATTTTCGCGTCGCTCACTCCTGACTGGCACAACAGCTTCGTTCGCAGCAGCGGGCCTCGGCACTCTTGACCACATTTACAACGTTCGATTCGAAGAAGTCACAAACAACCAACGATGGTTGCGATGGCGAAGTTCTCGGTCGGGACCCTTTCCGTTATCGCGCGCATCGCCACTGGGGCGTGCTCGATCGTACCCACTATCCAGTAAAAGACTGCCATGGCATCACCGAAGACCGAAACGGGCGCATCGTTCTGCTTACCAACAATACGCACAATAATCTTGTTGCCTACGATAAGAGTGGAAGATTTCTTTTGGCCTGGGAGAACCGCTTCCCCGCCGCCCACGGCCTGGAAATCGAGGACCATCAGGGCGAAGACCGCTATTGGATTACCGATCACGACTTGCAGTGCGTCTCCGTGTGTACAGCCGATGGGCGCGAACTGCACCGTACTGGCCCCGATGCGCTGGCTTCCAAGTATCACAACCTGAACCAGTATCATCCGACCAACTCCGCCTTCATGCCCGAGGGAGATTTCTTTATTAGCGACGGCTATGGCTCCAGCTACGTTCACCATTTTGATCCGGCAGGGCACTACATCTCCAGCTTTGGCGGCACTGGGAATACGCCATCAAATCTTAATACACCACATGCCGTGTGGATTGATACGCGTTCCGGCAAGCCTTCGTTGTTGGTTTGCGACCGCGGGAATGAAATGCTGAAGTGGTTTTCGCTCTCTGGAGAACTCCAGCAGGTTGTGCCTGTGCCGGGCGCACAGCCCAGCAACGTGGCGCCGCTCTGGGGAAACCGAAGCGCTCGCTTCAAAAATCACATAGCGATTGCAAGCCTAAACGGGATGATTCTGATTCTCGATGGGACGCAACGCGTTGTTTCGGTCGTGGGCGGCGAGCCCCCCGTCTATGTGGACGGGAAACTGCTGCCGCTGCAAGTCTTCAATTACACCTTCAACCATCCCCATGACGTTTACGTAGACTCTGCCGGTGCGTTGTATGTGGCACAGTGGTGGTCCAGCCAAACCTATCCGATCAAGCTGGCGCCGTTAAGCTAGGGCCGATATTGCTTGCTCTCGTGAAGCACCAGACACAGTCCGAGCCCCTCGGGAAACTCCGCATGGCAGAGTAGCACAAGCTTTCTCACGGTGAGGACGGTGAGGTGCAAGCATTTACTTACCGCAATTCTGCTCGGCACAGATCGCGGCCCAAGTATCTTGCACAATAAATCTTGCGGATTAAATGGTTCTTGGTAATCCTCCATAGAGGCCCCTTATTCCTCTTTGTCACATGCGGCATGGCAATCGTTCTCTCTTTTCGTTGGGATTTTCTTGTTCGGGTTGTTAGTTGGCTTCCCACCTCCCCTTGGAAATCGCTACCGCGATTCCCACATTTCCACCGCTCCAGCAACAACAAGCTCCTCTTCCATGTTGATTTCGGTTGACTGGTGCTGGCCACTTCGTCCACTATCACTCCGCCAGCGTCGCTTCGCTCCGAACGAGCCCGGCTTCAGCTCGGAATCGTGTCCGGCTTCATTTCGGAATCACTGCCTGACTTCATCGGAATCCCCACCGATTACGACAATGGAAGGGAACTACGCGGTTTTT
>Ga0137418_10007509_pt1 | contig 10017 bp, 5 predicted proteins | sample CZODoug3_1_2_16f_FD_122242 | JGI IMG/M metagenome (GOLD analysis project Ga0137418, IMG submission 122242) | Vadose zone soil fungal communities from Angelo Coast Range Reserve, California, USA - CZODoug3_1_2_16fungal (Hybrid Assembly) | ecosystem: Environmental > Terrestrial > Soil > Vadose... | reverse complement strand
GGAACCGACTATCGGGAGACCGGCGACAGCTCAATGGCAATCAGCCGCAGACCGGCGACGACCCCGTTGAGGCTATCGTATACAGCAGCTCAATGGCAATCAGCCGCAGCGTTCCCTGGCTAATCGCGATCCATGGCTTCAACACGCGCGGGCCATGGCAGGAGGATTTTAGCTGGCGGATTGCCAAGCGGTTCAAATATCACGCACCAGTTCTGATCTACAAATATGGTCTTGTGCGCCTCGGCGTGTTGTTTCGTTGGAGGCATCGGATGTTGGCAAGGCGGCTCGGACAACAAATTCGGAATGCAGTTGCTCATGCGCGGAAGAATCAGATCGAGGAGCCGCCCGATATCGTCATTCATAGCTTCGGCAGCCAGCTCTTTCGTCTTGTGCTAGATCTGGCGGATTACTCCGATCTTCGGTTCGGCCGTGTGATTGCGGTGGGCAGCGTTATAAGGCCCGACTTTGACTGGTCGTCCCACATTCGCAATGGTAGGATCGAGGCTGTGCTCGATCAATGCGGCGGAAGTGATCAGGCCGTTCCCTTCGCGCAATTCACTATCCCCGGCACGGGGCCTGGCGGTCGACACGGCTTCACGGACCCGGCTGTTATCAATGTTCGAAATAGCGAGTACGGCCACTCAACAGCGTTTACCGAGGTGGAACTTGCCCGCAATCTTGCTCGTGGCGGTTTGTGGGATCGATTCCTGCGTGAGCCTCTGGCGACCTTCTCGGATCAAACAAAATTTGTACCTAACGCGTGGTCACCTGCACACGGGCTTATACGCTGGTTCGTGCACGCATGTGTCATCATGTTATTGGGCGCAGTAACACTCGTCTTATCGGGGTTGATCATCCTCTATGTATTCGGGCGCCATTGATTTTGAGTCCGTTCCGCAGTCGCCGGTGGAGAGCTAGATTACCGATTTGTCTCGTGGAACGGGGCCTGACTTCAGCTGCCTCCGGCCGCGTTGGAAATCGTTCGCATTTCATAATCGTGGATTGGCGAATCTGCAGCAACATCCGCTGTTGGCGCGAAGCGAACGTTCGGTTTGAACGGACTGACAAAAAGCTGTACCGGGAGCTTAGGAGTTCCTCCCTCTCCGCCAAACCAACAAAACTCGAAATGTTCTTGTCGATTAAGAGTTGGCTGGCGGCCGCCGGCGCGCTGTTCGTCCGCGATTGCGGCGTGCTCGTGTCAGATACCGGTTACGTCGTTCGCTCGCTCGCTCGCTCTCTCTCAACCGGCGCCGCGCCGGTATGACTGACGGCGAGATTTACGCGTTTGCGGTCGTGGAGTTCAAAAAGAACGGGATCGATACACCGCGTCACGCGTTGGGACGGCATGGAAATGTGGTTCCACCAGGGCCGATGTTGCGCCGACTTCATTGATCGCGCTCACTCAATCCACGCAGATGCTCTGATTTCTCGCTTAGCCGTCGCCTCGCGGGCGAGACGTTCGATCAGTCGTTGCCGAAGCGCGATAACGTCAAGCATAGCTGATGCGTGATAACGTCAGGCATAGCTGAATTGGATTTCGCGGCTTCATGCGGCACAATTTCGCTCAACGACTAGACAATAGCGGACTTCATTCCGCATCGCGCGCGGCAAGCGTCCCTAGAGCAGACTCATCGGACGGCTGACACAATTCAGTAAGCAACGAATAATACTCTGTCAGTAGGGAACGAATACGACTCTGCGATCGTTGTGACGACTGTGTCACGACACAAATCAGAAATGTTGTCAGGAGCCGCAAATCGGTCATGAATCAGATCGACTGTTTAGTCGCAATGGGACAAGGGCGTGCAAATGAATAAAATATTTGAACAATTCGTTCAAAATCTTTCGCTGCACGACAACGCGTCTGACATTGAGGGTTTGTTGCGACGAACTTTGGATCAATACGGTTTTCCGTGTTTTGCCTATCTGAGCTTCGCACCACGAGGCGATGACGACGACACGCTGGCAATGACGACGTATCCGAGTTCCTGGGCGGAGCAGTACTGCGTAAATCGGTATGACAGGATCGATCCAGTGATCGCGCGCTCGATCGCAACGACGCTTCCCTTCGCGTGGTCGGCCGATCGATTCGATACAAAGCTGACCAAGAAGCAAAAGTGGCTGTTGGAAAGGGCCAGCGAGTTCGGGATTCAACATGGCGTCACCATTCCGATCCATGATCGTCAGGGAAAGGTCGCAACGCTCACGGTCGCCGATTCGGGTTCCCCTTCGGCGTTTGATGCCCGAGTCGAGGAAAACCGCCATCAGCTGCATCTCATTGCGATCTACCTGCATGCGAGACTGCGCAATGTAACGCCGGCGCCCATTTCATCGCTTCGCCCATGCCTGACTCAGCGCGAGAGATCCTGCCTGCAATGGGCAGCTCGCGGAAAGAGCACTTTGGATACCGCGGAAATTATAAGCATCAGCCGGCGAACGGTAGTCTTTCACACCGAGAACGCCAAGCGCAAGCTCGGAGTGGCGACGGTGCAGCAGGCGGTCGCCAAGGGACTGATGTACGACATCATCGGTATGTAGCAACTCGTTGATGCAATCCGAAGCCTGGCCCTGAATAGTCAGTAGCGGCCCGTGGCTGCCGGTGCGCGTCATCGTATCATAGGTGCCGGCGGGCCGAGCCTCAGCGCTCATTGGTCTATCGCGGCAGCATTGTGTCTTGTTTGCAGCATTGTGTCTTGTTTCGGCCGCGTGCCGCGGAACCGCGTTCACGCGCGTCCAGCTCCGACTTCTCGCATCCCCGCCGCGTGCAGCATACCTGTCAAGGTAGACAGCTTAAGCGGATGCTCGCCGCCGGGTAGTGTTCCATCCTGAAGTACGGGATGAGGACTCCGATGATAAGAATTGTCACCAAAGACAACGCAGAGCGCAACGTCAGCAATCTGTATGACATGCATCGCATTCGGAAGGCGGTCTTCAAGGACCGGCTCGGCTGGGACGTCACCGTAACCGGCGAACTCGAGGTCGACGAATATGACGCCCTGGGGCCGAGCTATCTGCTCTCGATGGACAGGTACGGTAACCTCAACGGTTGCGTCCGCCTGCTACCGACGACCGGTCCGAATATGCTTCGCGACATCTTTCCGTCTTTTGTGACTAAGGGAGCCGTGCCTCGCGGCGAAGGGGTGTGGGAAGCCAGCCGATTTGCCGCCAACGGGAACAGCACCGCGGCCGAAGCAGGCCTGTCGCAAACGACCTACGATTTGCTGATCGGCGTTCTGGAATTCGGCCTGTCAAACGGCATAAGCACGATTGCCTGTGTCGTCGACGTGCGAATGGAGCGAGTCCTGAGGCGCGCTGGCTGGCAAATCGAGCGCCTCGGCCCCGCACGCCGAATCGGCAACACCATCGCCATGGCCGGACAGCTCGAGGTGTCCGCACCAATCCTCCGACAGCTTGAAGCACGCGCGGGCCTCGCGCACGCAGCCGCGGCCTGACCGCAAGCGCAGCACTGAATTCATCCTCCTCGTCGATATCGGAGCACCACACATGAGCAACCCTTTCGACGATCAAGGCGGCGCCTTCGTCGTCCTGATCAATGACCAAGATCAACATTCGCTCTGGCCCGCAGCCGCCGAAATTCCGGCCGGCTGGTCTATCGCCTGCGAGCAGAGCCCCCGCCAAGCCTGCATCGAATACGTCAACGAGAATTGGACGGACATGCGTCCGGGAACCGGCGCCGATATCCAGCGCGCCTAGCCGCCGAGCCGGTCATCGATCATCCGTCAAAGACATACAGAATTGGGGAAGCCGTGGACGCAATCAACAACTCTGCACAGCTGCTGCCGCTCACCGCTGCCCAGACCGGCATGTGGTTTGCCCAGAAATTCAGCTCGCCGGATTCGATATTCAATCTGGCCGAGTCCATCGAAATTCACGGGCCGATCGATCCTGCGCTGTTCGAGACGGCCTTGCGGCAGGCCGGAATCGAGGCGGAAACCGTGCGGGTACGGTTCATCGAGCAGAGCGATGGGCCCCGACAGCTGATTTCCCCCATATTGGATACGACCTTTCCGTTCATCGATGTCAGCTCCGAGCCGGATCCGCGGGCCGCGGCAGAAAGCTGGATGATGGCGGAGCTCGTTCGACCGGTCGATCTGCTGACAGGGCCGCTTTGGGTCTGCGCCTTGTTCAAGGCAGCGCCGGAACACTATTTCTGGTACCATCGCAGCCATCACATCGTCATGGACGGCTTCACCGGCGGGTTGTTCGCCCGGCGCGTCGCCGAGATCTACACCGCGTTGGCCGAGGGACGCTCTCCCGAAGAGGGCGCGTTCGGTCCCCTGGAGTTCCTGCTTGAAGAAGAGACCTCGTATCGAGGCTCGCAACGATTTGCACGCGACCGCCAATATTGGCTGACGCACTTTGCCGATCGGCCGGTGGCGTTCAGTCTCGCCGATCAGCGACGGCAAAATGTCGGCGGCCTGCTCCGTCAGACTACCCATCTCTCTGCCGAAAGCGTCAAGGCGCTGCGCGCGACAGCGCAGGTGAGCGGCGCAAGTCTGCCGCAGATCATGATCGCCGCGATCGCGGCCTATCTCTATCGCGTGACAGGTGTTGAAGATCTGGTCATCGGTCTACCGGTCGCGGCGCGGCCCAAGGGGCGCCTGCGCCGCATTCCCGGCATGGTCGCGAACGCCGTGCCGCTGCGTTTGGCCATGAGTCCGGGCATGAGCGCCACGTCGCTGATTCGCGAGGTGGGACGGCAAGTCCGCGAGGCGATTCGTCACCAGTGCTACAGGTATGAGGACCTGAGGCGGGACCTCAACCTGCTTCCCACCAACCAGCACCTTTTTACGACCGTCATCAATATCGAACCGTTTGACTACGATCTCCGCTTCGCCGGCCATGGTGCGACGACGCACAACCTGTCCAATGGCTCGGCCGACGACCTTGCCGTGTTCGTCTACGATCGCGGCGATGGCAACGGCCTCCGGATTGATTTCGATGCCAATCCCGCGCTCTACAGCGCAAAGGATCTCGCCGGTCACCTGCAACGTCTCGCGAGGCTGGTCGACGCCATCGTGCGCGATCCCAGCCGGCCGATTGGCGCAATCGACATTCTCGACGCGGCGGAGCGGCGCCGGGTGCTGGTCGAGTGGAATGACACCACGCACGCCGTACCGCCAACGACATTGCCGGCGCTGATCGAGGCCCAGGTCATGCGGCGCGGTGACGCCACCGCCGTGATCTGTGAGGACACCACGCTTAGCTACGCCGCCCTCAACGCCCGCGCCAACCGGCTCGCGCATCTTTTGATCGCGCAAGGCGCCGGCCCCGAGCAGATCGTCGCCGTTGCCTTGCCGCGCTCCGCCGAACTGGTCGTCTGCCTGCTCGCCATCCTCAAGAGCGGCGCCGCCTATTTGCCGCTCGACCCGGATTATCCCGCCGACCGCCTCGCCTTCATGCTCGCCGACGCCAAGCCAGTGTGCTTCATCACCGCCAACGCCATCGCCCAGCGCCCGCCCGAGACCGCGCCGCGCCTTGTGCTGGGTCAGCCCCACACCGCCGACATGCTCGCCCGCCAGCCCGACACCAACCCGCGCAACCAGGACCGCATCGCACCGCTCGACCCTGCCTACGTCATCTACACCTCCGGCTCCACCGGAACTCCAAAAGCCGTCGTCGTCTCGCAGGGTGGTCTCCTCAATCACATGCTGTGGATGATGAGCGAATACCCGGTGAGCGAACAGGACCGGGTGCTGGCTCGGACCTCGGTCTCCTTCGATGCCGCGGGTTGGGAGATCTGGCTGCCGCTGCTTTCAGGTTCCGCGCTGAACGTTGCGCCTGCCCATGTCACGCGCGATCCACAGCGGTTGATCGACTACATCAGGCATCAGGGTATCACCGTTGCCCAGTTCGTGCCGTCGCTGCTCGCGGCAACATCCGAACTGATCGGTCCGGCGGATAGGCATTGCCTCAGGCAGGTCTTCGCCGGTGGCGAGGCACTGGCTTCGAGTCTGGCGCGAACCGTGACGTCGGCCTGGAACGTGCGACTGGTCAACCTTTACGGTCCGACCGAGACAACGATCCAGGTGACGTCGGGGCCCTGGCAGCACGACGGCGATGGCCAATTCGCGCCGATCGGGCGTCCGATCTGGAACACGCGGGTCTATGTGCTTGACGATGGCCTGCAGCCGGTGCCGGTCGGTGTGGCGGGCGAACTCTATATCGCCGGCAGCGGTCTGGCGCGCGGCTATCTCAACCGCCCGGACGTGACCGCCGAACGTTTCGTCGCCGATCCTTTCGGACCGCCGGGCAGCCGCATGTACCGCACCGGCGACCGTGCGCGCTGGCGGCCCGACGGCGCGCTGCATTTTCTCGGCCGTGCCGACCATCAGGTCAAGATCCGCGGCTTCCGCATCGAGCCCGGCGAGATCGAGGTTGCGCTCGCTCAGCATGAGGGCGTCGTCCAGGCCGCGGTGATCGCCCGCGAAGGCCCATCTGGCGACAAGCGCCTGGTCGGCTACGTCGTGCCCGCCGCCGGTCATGCGCCGGACCCGACGATGCTGCGCCAGCATCTGGCGCACACGCTGCCGGACTACATGATCCCCGCCGCCTTCGTCGTGCTCGACGCGCTGCCGCTTACGCCCAGCGGCAAGCTCGATCGCAACGCCCTGCCTGCCCCCGACCAGCAACTCCTCACCGAATACACGCCACCCCGGACAGCGCGGGAGGAAAAACTCTGCGCGCTGTTCGCCGAGGCGCTCGGGCTCGCCCGCGTGGGCATCCATGACAACTTCTTCGATCTCGGCGGCCATTCGCTGCTCGCCATCCGCCTCGCCCGCCGCATCCGCAACGAGATCCGGCCGGACTTCCCGATCACGGCGGTCTATACGACTCCGATCGTCAGCGACCTTGCGGCGCTGCTGGACCTTGACGGAGCTTCGGACGGCATCCCGGACCTGTCCCGCGACATCCTGCTGCCGCCGCACATCAAGCCGAGCCGCGCGCGCGCGACCGACAAGCCCGAGCGCATTTTCCTGACCGGAGCCACCGGTTTCGTCGGCAGTCATCTTCTCTCTACGTTGCTGCAGGAAACCGACGCGCATATCGCCTGCCACGTCCGCGCTCCGGACAGCCGATCGGCCGAGGTCCGTTTGCGGCAGGCGCTCGACAAGCGAAAGCTTTCGGCATGCTGGGACGAGCGTCGTATCGAGATCCTGACCGGAAATCTCGCACAGCCGGCGCTCGGACTTGATGAGAAGGCAACCCGCATGGTGCGCGATGAGTGCGACGCGATCTATCATTGCGGCGCCAACGTCGAATTCCTTCATAACTACGCCGCGCTCAAACCCGCCAATGTGGACAGCGTCCTGACGCTGCTCGATTGGACTGCGAATGGACGGCCCAAGAGCCTGCACTATGTTTCCACGCTTGCGGTGATCGACAAGCTTCAGTCCGGGCCGGTGTCGGAGCACACCGATCTCACCTCGTGGCAGGGTCTCGTGAGCGGCTATGGCCAAAGCAAGTGGGTCGGCGACACGCTCGCCCGCCAGGCACAGGCGCGCGGCCTCCCGGTGTCGATCTATCGCCTGAGCAGCGTCACCGGCGATCGCGTCAATGCAATCTGCAACGAAACCGATCTGATCTGGCGGCTGGTCCGACTCTATGCCGAACTCGGGGTGATTCCCGACCTGGATGTTCTGGTGAACATGACGCCAGCGGATGACGTGGCGCGGGCGATCGTCCGGCTCGCGGGCCGCGAAGCGTCCTGGGGCAGCGTCTATCACCTCATCAACAGCGAACCGCTCCATGTGCGGGAGGTCCCCCGGATCTTTGACCGGCTCGGCCTGCGGCTCGAACTCGTGTCGCTCGATCGATGGACCGAGATTGCGCAACGGCGGCTTGCGAAAACCCATGACGATGATCTCGCAGCCGTGCTGTCGATCCTGGCACAAGAGGACACCTCGCGATCGCACCCCGAAATCGCGTCAGACTTCACCCAGCAACAATTGGCCGCGGTGGGCGCGCCGATCGCTCCGGTCAGGCCCGCCCTTCTCGAACGCTATTTCGCCAGCCTGCGGCTCCCGGAAGTGGTGTCCGATGCTCTCGCGCCGGCAACCCCGAATGAGCAGCGAGTCGGTTGATGGGTGAGGGATAGGGAGAGCACAACATGGCGCGATTTCTCATCGCCGCTACCGCGGTACCCGGTCACGTCTTGCCGCTGTTGGCGGTTGCCCAACACCTCGTTAGTCACGGCCACGAAGTGGTGGTGCATACCGGGAGCGTGTTCAGGGAGCGAGCCGAGGCGACCGGCGCGAGATTCGTCGCGTTCCGCCCGGAGATCGACATCGACTATCGGCAACTCGACGAGCGCTTTCCAGAACGCCGCAACATCCCGCCTGGCCCCGCCCAGTTCTGCTTCGGATTGCAGCACCTCTTTGCCGATGCGATACCGCATCAGAGCGCGGGGATAGCCGACATCCACCGCGACTCCCCGCTTGATGCGATCATTGTCGACACCATGTTCTGCGGCACCTTTCCGCTGCTGCTCGGACCACGCGAAGCAAGAGTCCCGATCGTCGCGCTCGGAATCACGGCTCTCGGCCTGTCGAGCGCGGACACCGCATTCTTCGGCACCGGGCTTCCGCCGCCGCTCACGCCGCAGGAGCGGGCGCGCAATGTCGTGATGAACGGCCAATTACAGCAAGCGGTCTTCGGCTCCGTGCAGCTATACTTCAATGACGTCCTCGCCAGGCAGGGCTCGCGCCCGTTGCCGGCATTTCTGTTCGACGCCATGATCACGCTGCCCGATCTGTATTTGCAGCTCACGGCCAAGGCATTCGAATATCCGCGCGGCGAAATGCCCGACAGCATCCGCTTCGTCGGACCGCTGCTGCCGCCGCCATCCACCGACTTCCGCCCGCCGCCTTGGTGGGACGATGTCGGCACGGCCGGTTCGATCGTGCTCGTCACCCAGGGCACCGTCGCAAACCAGGACCTTGGGCAGCTTGTCGGGCCGACGCTGACGGCGCTGGCGAACGAAGATCTGATGGTGATCGCAAGCACCGGCGGCCCTCCCGTCGAAGCGATCCCCGTTCCGTTGCCGCGCAATGCGCGGGCGGCGTCATTCCTGCCGTTCGACCGCCTGCTCCCGAAAGTGAGCGTCATGGTGACCAATGGCGGTTATGGCGCCGTCAATTACGCGCTCAGTCTCGGTGTGCCGTTGGTCGTTGCCGGGGATAGCGAGGAAAAACCGGAAATAGCCGCGCGGGTCGCGTGGGCGGGCGCCGGCATCAATCTCGGCACCGGCCGGCCATCGGTCTCGCAGATTCGCGAGGCGGTCCGCGCCGTACTCACGAAGCCGCAATATCGACAGCGCGCGCAGGCGCTGCGCACCGCATTTGCCCGCCACAACGCGCCTGACGAGATTGTGGAACTGGTCGAAGACCTTGCGGCCGGCGGGACGGCGGCGAGCTCTCACGGAAATACACGTCGCGGGCTCTCTGTCGGCGCTCCGGCGGAGGGTGCAAGCCGCCAGGCTATCGACGTGGACACCGGTTCGGTACGTGTGATGTCGAGAACGATTTGATTCGCCCCGATGCTTCGATGGTCTCCTCCGTACTCCCTCGGGAAAGCCCGCAGTCGTCGATGCTGACGCTGGCTGTCACGTCCGGATGCCATGCCGATCGGCTAGGGTGGATCCAAAGGAAGGTAACGGGGTGAAAAAGCCGTCGTTGAGGCTCGCCTGGATCGCCCTCGCAATGCTCGTCGTCATAGTCTGCATTTACCTCTTCGCCGTGATCGGCGCGGAGCGTCAGCAGATCGAGGCGGTTGCAACGCAACTCCCCGACCCAAGACGGGAGACGGATCGGCCCTTGGGCGCGGCACCAATTGCCATGACGCTCGCCCGAGCCGAACGGCATTCGATAACCGAGACGGTCCCGGTTACCGGATCCCTCGTGGCCCGAGAGGAGATTGTCGTCGGTGCCGAGGTCGACGGGCTACGCATTGTCGAGATCCTGGCCGACGTCGGCGATCGCGTCGAACAAGGCCAGG
>Ga0137418_10007508_pt1 | contig 10017 bp, 5 predicted proteins | sample CZODoug3_1_2_16f_FD_122242 | JGI IMG/M metagenome (GOLD analysis project Ga0137418, IMG submission 122242) | Vadose zone soil fungal communities from Angelo Coast Range Reserve, California, USA - CZODoug3_1_2_16fungal (Hybrid Assembly) | ecosystem: Environmental > Terrestrial > Soil > Vadose... | reverse complement strand
CGCATGTTCGCAAGATATCTAAGCCGACTCTTTTAGCTCAGACGGGAACGCAATAACCTTTCCACGTTGCTCCTGGGCGGATCAACAAATCGCTCGACGAAAACTTCAGGCGATCCAATCAGGCCAAGAAACCTGCGCGGCTCCTGCTTCGGCATTTTGATTCTTGATGGTCTTTCTAAGCTCCATACAAACGTAATGGCAACTCCGAGCCGTGTCGATGTGAGGCAAGTCTTAGCCTCAGATTTGTACTACCTTGCTTGACTCCAATAAGAAGGGCAAAAACAGGCATTGGAAGTCTCAGAGAGCGAAACTACACCAGGTGTCCCAACCTCGTTTGTCTCAACAGAAGGGGTTTATCCAGGCAGCTGCAGCAGGCATCCGTTGGGCCCCTGCCTGCCAACTGAGGCATTATTCATTTTCAAGTGTGACTCTCAGGGGTGCGCGAAGTCGTGCGACGAATTGTCGCACGTAATTCTCCCAGTCTGTTTCCTCGGGAAAATCGCCGCTCTTGCTCCAACCCGCACCGAGATAATACAGGAATGGCTTGCCGGCCTCCGCCGGCGCAATAGCCAGTAAGTTCGCAACTGGCGGCAAGCCCTCGTCGCTCGGCGTGGTGAGATCCGCCTGCGATAGCTTGGGCAGCGTGGCACTTTCGGTCGCGAATTCCTCTATCTTTTCCGGTATCACGATCGCACAGCCTATGTTTCCGCGGTCGCGGTCCGCAGGCTGCCAATAGCTCATCCAACCCTCTTCCTGGTTCTTGCCGATCTCACCGTCGCCGGAACGTTGTGCGATGCCAATCCCGATTTCGAACCGCGGGTGATGGTCGCTGGCGAAGATACTTTCGACGCGGGTCATATTGGAACCGGCGTCTATGCTGATGCGCTTGGTTTCGGAGATCTTTCGCTTCCCGGCGTCCCAAGCATCGTAGGTCACCTCGAATTCAGAGCGGACCGGCCCAGTGGTGATGACTCGCGCGCTGCGATAATTGCTGGATACGTAGTAGGTATGACCGTCCCCAATGCCGAGCCCACCACAACCCCGGCTTTGCCCGACGCGATAATCATCCAGTCCTTCGCCGTGGTCGTTGTGATAATCGCCGTTCTTGTACCACTTGTTGATCACCAGGGCACGCGTGCTCTTGATCCACACATCCACGCCACTGCTCACCGTGCCCTCGCCTGGAATCAGGTCCTGGTGGTACATGCGATGAGCGATGCGATCGCTCTCCCAGGCCATGTCGCGGTAGCGCTCGCCGATTTGCCGTGCGTAGGTTTTCACAATCGGCTGCGGTACGGCGGCCAGAGCGGAAGTGTCCACGATGTAGTAGGTCCGCGACTCCCTCGGCGCCAGATCTGCCTTGAAAAGAAATGTGTTTGGCGCCTGCCCTGATTCGCTGGCGTAAATCTGCGAATCGAGGATGCGAGACGCGAGGCCGTCCATCACGGCCAGGTTTGTCGAACGCATTCCCCGTCGGGCCAATCGAGAAAGGCTCAATTCCACCGTTTCGCAATGGCGATACAGATGGGCTGGATTGGTCACCCGGATCGCCAGTTGCTTGGCATTCTCAAACACCGCCATGCGGTACAACTCGCTGCCCGCCAGCAGAAACGCGCCGACGCCATACGCCTCGGTGGAATCGTCTGCGAACGTTTTCGGATCGGAACCGATGGGTTGAACATGCGTCAATCTGCCCTCGCCGTCCACGCAACCGACAAGGGCAGTCCACGCTTTGCGGATTGCAGGCTTGAATTTTGCGCCATCGAGCAAGCGTTGATTCATGCCCCAAGCCAACGCGTAGGCGTAAAAACCAGAGCCGCTCGCCTCCTTGAGCGGATAACTCTGCGGGTCGAGCAAGCTTGAATGCCACAGGCCATCGGGTTGCTGGTCCGTCAGAATCGCCTCGGCCATGTCTTGGAACAACTGCTGGAAACGCGCGCGGCTCGGATGGTTTGCCGGCAACAACTGCAACATGCGGACTAGCCCGGCCATGACCCAGCCGTTGCCGCGGCTCCAGAAGATTTTCTTGCCGTTGGCTTCGCGCCGGTCGAAGTAGGTGCTGTCGCGGAAGTAGAGATGTTCGCGTGGGTCGTAAAGATAGTCCGTCGTACGCCACCAATTCTTCACCGCAAAATCGAGATAGCGCTCGTCGCCAGTGGCGGCGAAGAGTTGCATCCACACGGGCGGAGCCATAAATAGCGAATCGCACCAGGACCAGATTTGAGACACTTGGTCGTAAGGCTGGTGGAAATCCAGGCTTTCGACTTCCGGGGGCGCGGAGAGAATGGCCTCGAGCCGCGACCTCAACGGTGCAATCATTTTCGGGTCGCGGTAAAGAAGATAGAGATCCGCGAACGTTTGGCCGATAGCCAAATCGTCGGCATGATACATACGTGGTCCAGGCTTCCAGCCGTTGGCCTCGCTCATCGCGAGCAGCGCGTCACGGTATTTTGGGTCACCGGAGATTCCGGCCAGCGCCATCATCCCTGCGTCCCCGGCGGCCTGCGTCCAATCGGTCGCGGAGTGTGCGGAAGGGTGCGCGAGCTGCCAATCCGCTACGCGGTGCATGACCGCAAGAACATCCACTGTCGTTAGTCGCCAGTTCGGAGAGTCCGCCGCGGCCATTGGCAATGTGATGGCGAGACCCAGGACGGCGGTTCGCCAAATGCAGCGGCTATAAGAACTGAGCAGAAGAGCTTTCATCTTCATGCGGAGGTGCGTTGATAGAGATTGCCTAAATCGGGCCAACGCTCCGCCTCGAAGCATACTTCAGAACGCCGAAAGTTTCGAATTCCTACCGGGGGAAAACATGTTATGTCCAATCGGCACGCCTGAACGGAAAGTCGCTAGAGCGGGCATGGATCACCCGTTCTGAGATCACAGGAGTTCGGGCCGCGACCAAACTTCAAATGGGGAAGTTCGGTGCCTTCCGGTGTGCTTTTTTCGGTGTGAGCGAATTCTCCTTAGTTGAATCTCTCTTGCTGCGGTCCTGTTTTTCCTGTCGCCCATACGCTTGCCCGCGAACAACCGTCCTGAGAGTCTCAGATCCGTCCGGCTGCCCCAACTGGTTGGTGGTGCCTGTACTGCCTGGCTGCTCTACCTTGCGCCGAGGAAATACTCTGGGTGAGCGTAGTCGATGACCAACCTCCTGTCCCGCATACCGGTACGCGGAGCCGTATTTTTATCCTAAAGAGCTTGACAATCTATGCCTCAAAAAGAATGATTTGTTCGCATAGCAGTGCGCCGTACCGCATTGAAGTATGAAGCACAGCTGCCACGAGGGAGGCGCATGGCTGCTGAAACGTCAGGCTGATCGCGATAAAAGACCGCCGGCTTTTATCAACGATGGAGGACATTTCCATGACAGCTCCAGTGAACACATCCTTTGCAATGCCTCTTTCCGAAGCGGTTGCCAAAACCGACGGACCCTATCAACTGCATGGGTTGGAGCGCGCCGTTTCTGTTCTCGAAGCCCTGAGCGAGAGCGACACACCACTCAGCCTGGCCGAGATATGCCAGCGCATCGGCCTGCACAAAAGCACAGCGCATCGATCGCTCATGGTGCTGGAGCGCAGTGCGTTGATCGAGCGAACACTTGAAAACCGTTTTCGCCTCGGACTCAGGCTGTATGAACTGGGCAATCGTGCGGTGGAGCAGATTGACTTGCGGGCGCGTGTCTATCCGTTCTTCCGGCGTCTCGCGGCGGAGGTAGGGGAAACCGTACACCTGGGCGTTCTGCAGAAAACATCGGTTGTATATCTCGACAAAGTGGAACCCAATCGCAGGGTTTGCATGAGTTCAAAGATCGGGACTTCAAATCCCGTTTACTGCACCTCAATGGGAAAGGCGATGCTGGCCTTTCAGCCCGAGGAGATGATCGAAGAAATTGTTGCGAAGATTCGCTTTACGCCCTACACGCCCAAGACGCTGTGCTCGCGGGAGAAGTTGCTCGAATATCTGAAAATTGTGCGCCGCCGTGGATACGCCATTGACGACCAGGAGATCGAATTGGGGGTCCGCTGCGTCGGCGCTCCCGTTTTGAATGAAGATCATTGGGCCATTGCGGCGGTAAGTGTATCCGGACCGTCTTCGCGCATCACCGCACAAAGAGTGCCTGCAATTGCGGATCGTCTGCTTATTTGCTGCCGCGAAATCTCCGCCTCGCTCGGGCTGCGCCCCAAGAAGAAAAAGCACCTGCCGTCGGCCCTTCTGCTGCGATATGGCAACTGAGGCAATTACGTGCTTCTTTTACGTAACTACGACTGCGCCGAACATAGTTCCTCCGGCGATTAACAGCTGGTGCGGGGTGCCGGCCGGGATGTGAACGATGTCTCCGTGGACAAGATTCTGCGACCTTCCATTCCGAATGCTGCTTCCCTTTGTTCCGCAGTCGCTGTCAGTTTTAGCATTTACCACTGTCTCCCAAGTGAACCAGAGTTGCTTTTCCCTCCGTGACAACAAAGATGTCATCATAGTGTGCGTGGATTTCGGCTCCCCCGGTCGCAGTGCGAACGGAAAGCTTGACGGCATGTTTTGTAGTGTTCGAGTGTAGCTCCGCTGCCGCCCGAAGCTTGCGCTGCCGTGACGAGAGCGCGAGTTGTGACTTGACGTCCGTGCCGGAAAAGGCCTCGTGCAGTCGTTGTCTACACTAAGACCAGCTTCATCGCTTCTCCACAAATTTGATCTGTCGTCTCAACGAACACTTTCGAGCGGAACGGGATCCATGTCTCCATAGTCCTGATTCTCTCCACCCATTCCCCAGCAGAAACTATAGGCCTGCGTACCAACACCTGCGTGAATTGACCAGCCAGGGGAGACCACTATGTCGCGATTCTTCATAACAATGTGACGCGTTTCCTCCGGAGGACCCATTAAGTGAAAAATGCGACCTTCCTCCGCGAGATTGAAATACATATAAATCTCAGAGCGACGCACGTGCGTGTGGGCAGGCATTGTATTCCAGGCGCTTCCCGAATGAAGATGCGTGACTCCCATTACCAATTGGCAGCTCTGCGTGCCTTCGAGGTGAATGTACTTGCAAACGGTGCGGCGATTGCAGGTTTCGGCGCTGCCTAATTCAACCGGGCTGGCCTCAGCCTTACGGACCAGCGCGGTCGGATAACTATAGTGGGCAGGATAGCTGAGAAGATAAAAGACAGCCGGAGAATCTGGATCGGTTGATTCGAATGCAATCTCTTTTGTGCCTCGCCCTACATATAGGCAGTCGAGATTGTCGAGAGGGTAATTCTCGGGGCCAACGTGAATCATGCCGCCGGCGCCAATGTTAAGAACCCCTAACTCGCGGCGCTCCACGAAAGACTTCGCGCGTAACGTCTCATCAGCAGTGAGCGAAATCGGGTTTCGCAACGGTACAGCCATGCCTACGACTGCGCGGTCGAGATCGATATAGATCTGATGAAGCTCTCCAGGTATACAAAGAGCATCGATCAGGAACGCCTCTCGGATTTGCCCAGTCGTCATTGTGGAGTATCGCACCGGATCGGCCATCGAGCGCGTTATCATAGATTCCTCAGCCTTGGTCTCCCGATTGCCATGTTAGGTGACGGCGTCTCAGTCATTGAGACGCAGCCGTAGTTGTGGGCGCTAGAACACTTCTCGCAGTGTCAACGTACAACGTCGCCGACTTCTGTGTATCAGAAGTAGCCGGCGGTGTCTGCACACTTATACACGCTCGTCCCGCTATACGGGAGATATGAGTTATTTTGTTATGACAGAAAACACTTGGCTAGAGCTTGCCGGAAACCTCCAACACCGCCAAATCAGCGGCTAGTGGATTGCGACCAGCGACGGACCAAGCCTGGTGAGGATCACTCCGTGGCGTATATCGGGAGTTGATTGGAGTCAAGCAAGGCGTTACGAACTCTGGGGATTATCAGGAACAGTATGCTCCGCAGGAATTTGAACTGAAACAATCCATGTCGAGACCTTCCGGAAATTAGGCACTGGCGGAGAATCTCCATGTGCATCATGCGATCGGTTTTCTTGGGCTTAGTAATTCTCTCGGTCGCCGGAGGAGGTTTCTCATTATCAATCACGTCGGGAAGCACTTCAGAAAATTAGTAGGATTATCGCCAGCTGACCACTCTGTCGGCCAGGAACACACGGGTCTCACGCTCCGGACCGGGTTTCTCCAATACCACTGCCTTGGTCTCATCAGGATTCGCGAGAGCGACGTTAGAGACTTAGGGCAGTGAGCAAGAAAGATCATTTTTATGAGAAGGTGTCCCGCATACTGGGACGACGCGGCACAATCTTCTTGACTCCCGCTGTTGCAGGCTGCAAGAATCCCGCGATAAAGACCGAAGTTCCGATTGACTGTTTTTGCTTGACAGTAATAATTGAAAAAGACTATGGTCTCGGCCAGTTGGGGTGATGTGTTCAAGACAACCGTTTGTCTTGTCTAACGGCGCCCCCTGGAAGGGCTTTACTGCACGAAAATTTGGCGATTCACTGAGGCCGTGTAAGCCCGAAGAATCGGCAACCAATAGCATCCACGTCGGTGCAAAATGGGAGGGGTGAATGAGGAAAGCACTTCACGTCGCGATCGCGTGTGGTCTTCTGTTGTGCGTGGCCCAGGTTGGTCTCGCGCAAAATACAAACTCCAGTGACATTCGTGGTACGGCCACCGATCCGTCGGGAGCGGTTCTGCCCGGCGTGAACGTTACCGTGACCAACGTAGACACCGGTGTGGTTAGGGACTTCGTTACCAACAGTGATGGACTTTACGATACCAATTCGATTTTGCCTGGAAGCTACACCATCACTTTTACCAAGGACGGGTTCCAGAAACTGGTGGTTGGCCCGATCACGCTGCAGATTGGCCTGGTCACGGTGAACGGTGATCTGAAAGTCGGCTCGAGCAACCAGATCATCGAAGTTAAATCCGACGCCCCGATTTTGAAGACCGAGGATGCCCAGGTAGCGACCTCTTTGTCCACGCAACAGTTGACCGACCTGCCGAGCGTCGATCCGGCGAACGGCTGGACCAGTCTCCTGAAGCTGCTTCCCGGCGCTACCAGCACCCCAGGCGGCACCAACGGTGGCGGCAGTGGCGACCAAAATCCCGGAGTTGATCAAGCCATTGCCGGAAGCATGCCATTTTTCTCCAGCTACCTGGTCGACGGCGGCTCGATTTGGTTGCCGCATAGCGCCAACATTGACCAGGGCCAGAGCGAGAGCGTGGCCGAAGTGAACGTGATTACTTCGACCGCCTCGGCGCAGTACGGCGGCGGCGGCAATGTCTTCAACGTCATCAGCAAGAGCGGGACCAATCAGTTTCACGGCTCGCTTTACGATTACTTCCAGAACGACGCAATGAATGCGAGAGACTACTTCAACCGGACTGGCGCCAAGGGGAAGCAGCGTTTCAACTACTTTGGCGGCGCGATTGGCGGGCCGATCCTGAAGGACAAGCTGTTCTTCTACTTCAACTATCAACAGTTGGAAAACCCCAATAGCCAGATCTCTACGGTTTCGGTTCCGACCGCGGACATGAAGGCTGGTTGCTTTGATCCTGCGATCTTCGGAACCCACCTTACCCTAGACACTGCCCATGGGAGCGCGCCACTAGCTCCTAATCCCGCTCAATGCGGGGCCTTTAATCCTGCCGACCTCGCCCTTCCTACCGCTGATTTCGACCCGGTAGCGGTAAATATCCAGAAGAATTTTCTTGCTCCCAATCTGAGTGGAGTAGGAAACAACTTCAGCTTTCTGAAAGCTGGCAGCGGCAACAGTAAGAAATTTTTTGGGCGCTTGGACTACAACGTGAGCGCCAAGAACCGGATCAATATTACGACCACGATGCACGACAATCCGCACAAGACCAATATAGATCCCGGACCTAATTGCCCTATCGCCTGCGAGAACAATGCGGCCGAAGGGTATAACGCCCAGATCACGGACGTGTACACCATCAGTACGACCATGGTGAACGAATTCCGGTATTCGTTTGTCCGGCAGGGGAATTGGTTTGTTCCGCAAACCCTGAACAAGGGCTTCCCGGCTCAGCTGGGATTGCAGTTCTCCAACGCGGATGTGTTTCCGACGGTGAACTTCAATGGAACCGGCGCCCCTTCCAACAACATGCTTAGCCCGGGCACTAACGCAGTTTTCATCGAGAACACCTTTATTCCCTCAGATGTGCTCACCCTGGTTCATGGCAAGCACATTCTCCACTTCGGGGGCGAGGTGATGTTTGAGCAGGATAACTCGACTCCATGGGGCAGCATCCACGGGGCGGACTTCACTTTCACCGGCCAGTTTACCACCAACAACCCCACGGTCAACGTAGGCTACGCCGACTTCTTGTTGGGAGACGCGCAGCAATGGAGCACCTCGACTCAACCGGAACACGGAATGCGGGCCAAGAACTTCTCGTTCTTTGCGCAGGACGACATCAAGCTGCGGCCGAACCTGACCGTTAACCTCGGTGTGCGCTCGGAAACGCATGGCGGAATGAGCGAAGTCCGAAACAATTTGGGTGGCTTTAATCCGACGATCATCAATCCGGTCACCAACACTCTAGGCTCGGTTTCTTTTGCCGGCGAGAACGGTGCGCCCACTCAATCGTTCAAGACAAAGACCAAGGTGATGCCTCGCCTGGGATTCGCCTGGCAGGCGTCGGATAAATGGGTCGTACGGGCCGGAGTCGGCCAATACGCCGCCCTCTGGAGCATGGACACTGTCGGTGGGCCTCTTGGCTTCGGAACAGGCGTCACGGGCACTCTGTCAGCCAATCCTGGCGACCCGCCGGCGATTCAGCTTTCGGGGACGGGAGCAGGTCTACCCATTATCGCCGGTCGCGATCCTGCTACCTACATCACGCCGGCAAATCCGCAGGGAAACGGGTTTATACCCTTTACCCCTTACGATCTGCCCATCATGAACGGCTGGCAGTGGACGGGAAGCGTGCAGCGGCGTTTGCCGGCTAACATGGTGGTAGAAGCGCAATACGTCGGCAGTCACTGGGACAACTTGCACTTCGAGGCCGACATCAACCAGGTGCCTGTGGACAAGCTCGGAGGCGGCCAGGCGGCACGGCCGTTCCCGCAATTTAGCAGCATCGGCATCGGCTCGGGCGGCGCCCGAACCGGCTTGTACACCGGTGTTTCGAACTACCACGCAGTGAACGTCTTACTGAAGAAACCCTTCGGCTTTGGCTTATCCGCCGATGTCGCTTACACATGGTCGCGTCTGAAAGATGACATGGATACTTCCGGCTGGGGCAACCAGTTCGGCGCCGTGTACTATCAAGACGCCTTTAATCCACATGCCAACTACGCGCTCTCGAATTTCGATCGGCCCAATTCGATCAAAGGGTCATTAACCTATTCGATACCCCTGGGGAGGGGGCACCAATACCTGCACTCTGGCCTAGCGGATGCGGCGGTCGGCGGTTGGCAGGTGTCAACTATCATCATAGCCCAGTCCGGAGCCCCGTTCACGGTAGTTATGAATAGCGCTACTCCGTCCGGCGCGCTGTGCAACGGATGTGCTCTATATCCCAACCTGGGCGGGAATCCAAGCGCGTCCCATCAGTCGCTCAACCAATGGTTTAACCAGCTCGCCTTTGCGCCGCCGGCGGCTAATACCTTCGGCGGTAACGAGAGAAACTCGCTCCGTGGGCCCGACCTCACGGATGTCGACTTATCACTGGCCAAGACGTGGGGTATACCGGGGTGGGAACGAGGCAAGCTGCAGCTTCGGATGGATGCTGTCAATATCTTGAACCATCCCAGCTTCCGAAATCCCAGCAACAACCTCAATCCAAACGCGCTGACATCGGGCGTACCCGACCCGAGCGTGGGACAGATCAGCGCAACCACGATCACCGGTCGCACTCTTCAGCTCAGTGCCAGATTTACTTTCTGAGGAGCTGGGCCGCGACGGGCGTTTCTGGGAACTAGAAAGGACGGCGGCTCGCCGCCGTCCTTCTATTTTTTACCGAATCTTTTTACCGACCGGGCGGATAGATGTCGGCAGTATCATTGGCGAGGA
>Ga0137418_10007507_pt1 | contig 10018 bp, 11 predicted proteins | sample CZODoug3_1_2_16f_FD_122242 | JGI IMG/M metagenome (GOLD analysis project Ga0137418, IMG submission 122242) | Vadose zone soil fungal communities from Angelo Coast Range Reserve, California, USA - CZODoug3_1_2_16fungal (Hybrid Assembly) | ecosystem: Environmental > Terrestrial > Soil > Vadose... | reverse complement strand
CATCGCCACGATCGGACGGTTGATGAAGAACTTCGACATAGCTCAGTCTCCTTCCCCGGAGAGTTGCGCCGGCTTGGGTGTAACGAGAGTTCCGTCCCTGAGCTTCTGCAGCCCCTCAACTACAACCTGCTCACCTGGCTTCAGGCCGTCGTCGATAACCCACATCGTCCCGACCGTCTGCCCGGGCTTCACGGCGCGCATACTAACTTTGCGATCGCTGCCGACCACCGCTACCTGGTAACTCCCCTGCGACTGCGCGACGGCGCTCTGAGGCGTTAGCAAGGCGCCTTTTTTCATGCCGGTTTCTACGCGCACGCGTCCATACTGACCGGGGCGCAGAATGTTTCCGGGATTCGGAAAGGCGGCAACGATACGGATCGTGCCCGTGTTTGGATCTACTTGCCGGTCCGCCAACAGAATTTTCCCTTTTTTAGCGTAGACGCTGCCGTCAGTCAGGATCAGTTCGAGCGAGTTTCCGAAAAAACCGATGGCGCGCGTGCCGAAAATCGTTTTGCTGTTTTTTTGTACGAGGACGTACTCCCGTTCGCTGATCGGAAAATAAGCCTTGATAGGCTCGAGTTGCGAAACCGAGGTCAAAATGGAATTGGACCCAACCAGATTGCCGATCTGAATTTGTGCAATCCCGGCAATTCCATCCACCAGCGAGGTGACTTTCGTCCACTCCAGGTTGAGTTCGGCCTGCTCTACAGCCGCTTTGTCCGATTCGATGACGGCCTGCGCGCCGAGCTTGGCCTGAATCTCGTTATCTAATTGACTCTTAGCGATGGCCCTAGCTTCTGCGAGCGGCGTGTCGCGTTCCACATCAAGAGTGCTTTTGCCAAGTTGTGCTTGCGCCTGCGCAAGGTCACCCTTAGCGCGGTCGAGGGCCGCTTGGAAGGGCCGCGGATCAATTTCGAACAATACCTCCCCTTTGCGGACGAGCGAACCTTCTCTGTAGTTTTGCTTGATTATGTACCCTGAAACCTGGGGTCGCACCTGCGCGTTGACGTAACCATCCAATGTCGCGACCCATTCGCTGTACACGGGGACATCTCGCTGGATGACGGGGACAACCCTTACTTCGGTTGGTGGCAGGGGCGCTGCTGCCTGTGTTCGTCCGCACCCGGTCATCGCGAGAGTGAGGACGGCAAAAAGAATGAATAACAACACCCTCGTCGCACAAAATCCTTCATGCTTATGCATTCACTAACTACTCCCGGTAGGAAATGTGGCAGGATTTCCCGTCAAGGACCTAAGGAGCAAGGTGAGTGCCAAAGCTCACACGACATCAGGTTTGCGTAAGCGGTTGAGACGGAAGGATGATTCACAAGCGAAACGCGTCGGCACATGACAACTGTTGACGCTGTCGAAATCAGCTTCAACAGCTTCGAAAGCCCCGACGAATCGGCAAGGCGATGGTCAGTGATTTTCTGGCGACTCCCTCACAACTATCGTGCGGTAATCGGCACAAGGCCGGCAGTTGACATGCATCGCGGTTAACCGGTCGCGGGTCAAACGGATTGTAGGCATCATGTCGGACCACCACAGCTTGACTGGCAAGATCCGATCGAGTTTGGAGCCGACTTTAGCTGCTCGATTTGACGTACTTCATAGGCGGAGTGCTGAATTTTGACCACGATGCGACCCGCAATGCGTGCCCGAGTTAGCGACTCGCCCTGCCCCGACATCGTGAAGTCACCGACATCGACGTAGTCCTGGACGAAATCGACTCGCTTGATCCACCACGAAGGTGACTTGCTAAGGCGCCCCACCGCCCGCACGATATGCCCTGTCTGCGGGTCAATGAGGATTTTCCCTTTGAACAGGCCTGGATCCTTGCGGCGCGGCTTAAGAGCGAACGCGTACAAACGCCGGCCGTTCAGGTCTTCAGTGCCCTTGTAGGAGAACCGATAGTTACTCTCTACGATGGCGACTTTCTGCCCCGTCTTCTTCTCCGCGTTTTCCACGTCTGACTCGAGGACACGGTAGATCACATTGGTCTTAACGAAGGTATCCCCCACGAATTCTACTGCTGTGTAGATCAGCGACTGCGGTGCGGAAAATGTTCGCCTCAAGGTGCATTGTCCCTTTTCTCCGATCGCTGGTATCTCGGCCTCGATTGTGGTTTTGTCCGAATATGCAGCTAGTGTGGTGAGTTGTCGCAGCGCTCTTGCCTCGTAGGTGATTAACGCCTGCTGAGGCGACAGGACGGCCGCCGGCGTCGATGAAGCTTCGCCGGCTGGTGAGACCGGACAGTTCATCGGGGCCGCAAGCGGCTCATCCCATGGGTAGCAACAAGCCACTGCGGGGCCCACCCAGAGCACCACTGCGACCGCCACCCTAATCAGATGTCGCACACATGCCCGCGCACGTACCTGCAATGTGGCTGCTCGGGGCCGAGTCGCACCACTAGTGGCATGACTGTCTGTCTCTTCGCCCGAACGCCTACAGAGTAAGGGACTCATCATGTCTTAGTCTCGAAACCCAGGACAAGACACCTCGAAAGATTTCGGGTCGCATGGGCTCGCCCATTCCTTGTGAGTCATTTCCGGGCGTGAGAAAGCAAGGCGCGTGCCAAACTAGCGGCGGTTATAAATCCTGGATGTGAGGTGTACCAACCAAGCTGGTGCAGAGGTTGAAAGCGTCGAATGGTTGAAGTGTTGTGGAGAGTTGTTGGCTGCACGAACCATCTTGCGAAATGCGGGAGGGACTGTAAGTACACGAGCGGCACTTGTCAGCGTTTCTGAGTCCTACAATCCTCGAAGGTGCAGCAAGGCCATAACCATACAGACTATACAAACTATCGCCGTCAAGGCGATGGCTGCTGCGATGTCACCCTGCCTGCGATCTGATTCTGATTCCGGATCGAGATAACGAATTGCAGACCAGACTTCCCGGTCGGAAATGACTTCACTGTCGTTCGCTTCTTTCTGCTCTTTGCCCCTCGGCACTTTGGACCTCCACCACAAGTTCGCCGGCAAGGTAAGGTGAGTGACAACCGGCGTTCAATAACCATGTATTGATTCGTGCATCTTTACCATGCCGTAATAGACGGAGTATCCCCTCCTTCGGTTTGAAATGTCTCTTCGTCTCGTTCTCTCCGATAATTGTTAATGTCGGATCTCCCCGGAGCGTTGTTTGCTCTCGTAGCCTCCCTGAAATCACGACGGACCTGCTCTTCGTCTTTTAAGGCCTTGTTGAGCTCCTCAACGATCTCCAGCAACTCATTGGGATCTTTTGCTTCCAGGCGGCGCGGCACAACTCCCGCCAGCTCTTATGCTCTCCTATCGCCATAGTGAATTCCTCCGAAAGTTTGCCCTGTAGCGAAACTTGACCACTCGGGCACATCTAAACGCGCAAGTCTTCACGGCAAGCTTCGCTAAACGCCCGAAGCACATCGGTGTCCCTCTCCTGCCTATCTTCGAGATTACGAAAGTCTATGTTGGGGCGGTTGTAGGTTCCGAAGATGAGGCGCATGGCCTCCTCTGCCTTCACGATGACGTCAGCAGAGGCGCAGAGCCGCAAATTCCCGACCAGCGCGTAAAGGCGGACGAACTTTGATGGCTCGTCGAGCTGATGGGTTAGGGCATCGGTAAATAGTTTCGAAGCTTCTTCGATGAACTCTCCATAGAGACGCTCCCGGCGAATCATTGCCTGGGCAAAGCGTTCGGCACGCTCGTGCGAGTGCAGTGTAAGCCAAGTCGTCGCGAAAGAAGCTAATGCACCAACCGCTGAGCCAGCGAGAGCAGCGATAGCGGACATATAAGCATTGTTCATGGCGCCTCTGCCTAGGTCGGTTGGCTCGAGTTCCTCTTGCTTCTGCGTCTGAGCTCTCGGATCACGTGTTTGGTGACCACCCCGCTGCAACGAAACTTTGCTCCTTCACTCATCAATTCCAAAAGTGCGTTCTCTCCCTCTTGGCTGATGACGCAGATGTTCTTCAGGTCAACCACCAACTGACGGCCCGCGATCTCCCCGTTAGCTGCCTTCCACGCGGTTCTCAGCTCCGCAACCCAGGGGGCGATTAGCTTTCCTTCAAGAACCAACCGGCGCTCTGTCCGGCTGTCAACGACAGAAATCTTCAGCATGCCGCTCCTCTTCGCCCATCGTGGAAGGGCAATTCGCATACCAAACTTTGGGAGCCGTAAGTTCCCTGGATTCCAAAGCTGTGCTGGAAAACTGAGTGTTGCGGTGTCAAGAGTGACGAACCGGCTCTACAAAGTGGTCAAGCGGTTTGGGCCGGAATGCAGCGACGGGACCTCAACACGCTTGAGTCGCTCATCGACGAAGGTTGCCTCCAACAAAATCACGACAAACCTTTATAAAGCGTGAGCGATTGCGGCCAGGATCAGCGCAATCGAAACGAATACCCATAACCAAACGACGATGCGCACTGCACACGTAACTTTGGCCTTCCCATAGACGTAATAACGCGTATCAGGAGTTCGCATAGTTTTACTCGTCGAGCCTTGTGTCACGCGGGAGATCATTTTCCTCATCAGAACTTCACTACCGAAATTTTCAGCATCGTAGTTCTCGTTTCAACAAAGGGGGTAAGCAATACATATGCCAAAGGTCAGACTGCTATAAGTCTGTGAAATTCAGGGCTGAGGCGCGAGAGGCGGGTCTGTCGTGTCGAAACTGTCGAAGCCAATCTCAACGGTCACCATCCCTCGCCGGGCGGTGCGGATCTGACTTAAGCGTGAGATCAGAGGCTTATGTAGGTGGAATGCCGGTGAAAGCAAAAAACGTGCGTTTCGAAGTCAGAAAAAGAGTCTGGGATTAATGCCAAACTTTTTGATGCGAGAAATCAGTGTAGTCCGATTGATTGCCATACGCACTGCAGCACCGTCTGCGCCTCCAACCCGACCTTTTGTCTCGCGCAGGATGCGCATGATCTCCTGCCGCTCCGTCTCATCATGCTCTTTGGATGCGTCTCTCGTAACTCCCTTGTTGATTTCGCTGATCGTTTCTCTCACAATGCGGGAAATCTCGTCTTGCTGGCCGTTGTGGTTCGGAACGGAGGACGCCACTCTCGACGTGGGCAATTCTGGGATCGACACCTCAAGCGATTTGCCGCGCGTCAGGATTACGGCACGCTCGACAATATTCTCCAGTTCCCGAATGTTTCCCGGCCACTCCCAATTCGTCAGGGTCTTCATTGCGGCGGCCGGAATCGTTTCGATCTGTTTTTTCATTCGCCTTGCGAACTTTTGGACGAAGAAGCGTACCAGCAGGGGAATATCTTCTTTCCGCTCACGTAACGGAGGGATGCGAATCGGGAACACGTTCAGGCGGTAATACAGATCGCTGCGAAATTCGCGTGCTGCGATCATCTTTTCCAAGTCCCGGTTGGTTGCGGCCACCAGCCTGACGTTGACCTTCTTCGTGTGGGTGCTGCCCAGGCGCTCGAATTCCCGCTCCTGCAAAGCCCGCAACAGCTTCGGCTGGATTTCAAGCGGGATGTCACCAACTTCGTCGAGAAACAGCGTGCCTTGGTCGGCCAGCTCCAGTCGTCCGATCTTTTGGCTTATCGCGCCCGTGAAGGCGCCCTTTTCATGTCCAAACAATTCGCTCTCTAGCAGACCGGTGGGAATGGCGGAACAGTTGAGCTTGACCAATGTGCGATCTTTGCGCCGACTGTGGTCGTGAATGGCACGAGCGATCAACTCTTTCCCCGTCCCGGTCTCACCGAGCAGAAGGACTGTCGAATCGCTGGGCGCGACGGTCTCGACTAGTTCCAGAACGTGCTTCAGGGCCGGACTGTTCCCGATGATCTGGTCAAAGTTCAGCTCGCTGCGGATCTCTTCTTCCAGATACAGCTTTTCCTGGGCAATCTTGTCCTTGAGTTCGGAGATCTCGCGGTAGGCAAGTGCATTTTCAATGGCGATGGCGACCTGGCCCGCTACCTCAGTAAGAAACTCGGCATCGCCCTCGCTGAAATGCTCTTCTCGCTTCCGCGCAAGACCGAGTATGCCGAGTGCGCGTCGTCGATTGACCAGAGGAACAAGACAGAGGGTCTTGAGTCCTTCGCCGCGGAAGATCTCAGCCACCTCGGGACCGAGCTCGGCCGGGTCAAACTGGTTCATCGTGACCGGCTTGAGCGTTGCAAAAGCCCTCGCGCTGGCTCCGTTGTGAGAAATGAGCTGTCCCTGGTGCAAAAAACCCTGGCTGCTCGGGAAATCAAGGGCGTGAAACCGAAATTTGCGACTGTCGGAATCCAGTAAGCTAATTGCCACAAGATCGCATTCCATCACTTGGCGAACGCTCGCTGAGATTGCGCCGAGTAGTTTGGGTAGGTCCAAGTTGGAGGTGATCCGATTCGTCAGATCGAGCAGCAGTTTGAGCCGGGCATTTTGGCGCTCGAGTTCCAGCCGTGCGACCTGGGATTTCCTGAGATTAAGGCCATCATCAATGGCCAGCGCAACCACCCGTGAGACCAACTGTAAAAAACTGACATCTTCTGAATGATAGGCATTGCGATCGCGGCTGGCGATGCCCAGCACACCTAAGCGCCTGTGGGCCGTGGTCAATGGAACGCGAACCAGCGAGCCTAGACTGAAACCGGTCGTCTCAAGCAATCGTTTTAGGCGCGGGAACCGGCCGTCTCGGCTCCAGTCGGCGATGTGAAGCGGTTCCTGCGTGTGGTAAACATGCCAGATCGATGTCTCCTCGATCGGCATATCAGGGAAGGGAATCGGCCCCTTCCCCCACACATGCCATTCAATCTGTTCGGAACTCTCCTTAAAGACAAGTACGTCCAGATGATCGAAACTGATCAGTTCGACGAGCTGGTCAGCAAGAAGTCGTGACAGTTCCTCCGGTTCGCGGCAGGCGGAGAGTGCCTCAGCGAGACGGAACAGAGCTTCATAGCGCTGGGTATCGGTTCCCAACGCGAGCTGCGAGTCGGTGCTCATAACGATGATGAGGTGGCTCGACGCACATTCCTCTCGAAAAACCACAGGCCAACAACGATGTGATGACTCATCTCGGCGGGAGGTCGCAGTTTTCAGCCTTTCTCGGGTCTGCCAGACCGGTCGGTCCTCGCTTATTGTTTCCCCATCCCATCCAGTGGCGACTGCACACGTCGGGCGGCGCTTCGGTGTCGGGAAGCAATTGACATTTTTTCGACTTTGACACCTGTTCCCAGTCTGTGTTTTTCGAACAACGTTGTGCTTCAGCGAATTAGCAGCGAAGGTCCATGCCCTGTCATTGGGAACGTCAGTTGCGGTTGTTCCAGGGGAGACGGCAAGACTCCAAAATTGAAAGCAGTGATTTGTAATCGTCGCTGAAATGGCGATGAGGACGGAGCGAAGGGACCTCAGATGGAGACCCAAAAGCAGCGGAATGAGTCGGACAGCGATCATGGTCGCAGGCCTCATCTGCGTGCTGGCCTTGGGTGCGAGGTCGCAAGAAGCTCGCTCGGAGATCAGCCTGCAGGGCACGGGTTTTTTTACGAAGGACTCCACCGGTCAGGCCACGGATCTGGAGGGTGAAGATGAGCCAGAAGATTGAAAACAAGAACAACCCTTATGTCCTTGGAGTGAGCGCACGACGAGAAGGAGGAGAAGCTATGGCCAGCAAGCATTTGCGGTGGTCTCCACCGCCCGAGCCTGCCCCCTTGGGCACCGCCGGGACCGACAGGCTCGCAGAAATCGTCGTCTTCGTCGATGGCCGGACCGAGACTGCGGCCATCCTGGAGTTTGCCGGCGCACTCGCCCAGGAGCACGGCGCGCACCTGATCGGCGTATTCATGCAGCCCGAGCCCGCGCGTACCCAGTCGGAGACGTTTGCCCGCGGCGAGGGCATCCTCGGTGTGATCGAAGCGCACCGAGCACAACTCGAGAGGATCGAGGCGGATCACCGGAGCCAGTTCGAGGACATCGTCGGTAGTCACGGAATCCGGCCGGAGTGGAGATCGTTGCCCTACCTGAGCAGTGAGGTAGCTGTGCATGCGTACTACGCGGACATGGTGGTCATTGCCCGCCCGGATCGAGCGGGCGAGACGGCCGGCCCGCCTGGCCTGGCGGAGTCTCTCGTCCTGACCTCCGGCCGACCGATCATCATGTTCCCGCCGGGCAGCGGGGTATCCCGGATCCGCCGCATCCTGGTGGGCTGGAACTCAAGGCGCGAGGCTATCCGGGCGGTGGCGGACGCCCTGCCATTGCTTGTAAGGGCCGAGGCGGTCGAGGTCTTGGTCGTCGACCATGAGCGCCACCCGGCGGATCACGGCCAGGAACCGGGGGCGGATATCGCGCGCCACTTGGCGCGTCACGGTGCGCAGGTCGAGGTGCAGCGCCGGTCATCGGGGGGAGAAGACATGGGCCGTTTTCTGCTGTCGCAGGCTGTCGCTTTCGGCGCCGATCTAGTCGTCATGGGCGCTTATGGCCACTCCCATCTGAGCGAGTGGGTGTTCGGCAGCGTCACGCGGACCGTCTTGCGTGAGGCCGGCCTCCCAGTCCTGATGTCCCGATGAGCGTTGGTCCTGGCTGAACCTCGGCAAAGATCCGAAGCGTTTTTGTGAGAGCAGCGTCGGGCTTCCTCCCATCACGCATCTTGGCAAAATCGCCCACGCCTGTCAGTGCCGAGTTCGACAGTTTCGACACTGGTTTCCTTCGATCTTTGCCACATTGTGCGACCGAACGGTCTCTGCCGTAATCTGATCGAGATATGCAGAGACGGTTTGGACACCGGCAGCGCCCTCGCGGGAAAGCAACATGCGGATCCTAGTCGTAGGTGCAGGCGCGATCGGTGGGTATTTCGGAGGCAGGCTCCTTGATGCCGGGCATGATGTGACTTTCCTCGTCCGCTCGCGGCGCGCAGTCGAACTGGCGAGCACCGGCCTGGTCATCCGGAGCCGATTCGGAGATACCACCGTTTCGAATCCGCCCACCACGGTTGCCGAAAACCTTCGTCAGGTTTTCGATTTGGTGTTGGCGAGCTGCAAAGCCTATGACCTGGAAGGCGCGATCGCGTCCTTTGCGCCGGCAGTTGGGCCGGACACCGTGATCCTGCCTCTGCTCAACGGCATGCGTCACCTCGAAATCCTGGACGCGCATTTCGGTGCCGGTCAGGTGCTCGGCGGCCAGTGTCTGATTTCGGTGACCCTCAACCAGCGGCATGAGATCGTTCACCTCAATGAGACGCACAATCTGTCCTTTGGCGAACGGGACGGTGCTCGCTCCGCACGCGTCGAAACCATTGCGTCGGTCCTGTCGAGCGGCAATTTCGAGGCCCGGCTGAGCGAGGCCATTCTTCAGGAAATGTGGGAAAAATGGGTTTTCATCGCGACCAACGCGGGAATCACCTGCCTGATGCGTGCTGCGGTTGGCGACATCGTGGCCGCCGGAGCCGCCGACCTGGCCATCGGTCTGCTCGAAGAGTGCGCCGCGATTGCCGCCCAACAAGGCTTTCCCCCGAGCAGTCGCTTTATGCAGCTGAATCGAACCGTCTTTGCGACCGCCGGTTCGCGGCTTACAGCTTCGATGCTGCGGGACATCGAGCGCGGCGCGCCGAACTGAGGCCGATCATATTGTTGGGGATCTGCTGCGGCGTGGTGACGAGAGCGCCCGTTCACTGCTGCGCATCGCCTATGCGCATTTGAAGGCGTACGGGTCTCGCCGCGCGCGCGAGATGGCGTTGAATGACAAGGCCGGCTGAAGGCCGCACGAACTCGAAGAGAAAGGTGGCTTCCCATGACATCCCAGCAAGTATTCGTGAAAGTCGCGATTCATTCTTGGCGACTGGTGGTGGAGAGAGCGGACAAGATATTTTCAAATCGCACCGAAGACCAGCTCTTGCAACAGGTGGCACCGGGAAAGAATCGTCTCATTTATGTCTGGGGGCATCTCACCGCGATTCACGACGCGATGTTTCCCATTCTGGGCCTGGCAGAGCGACTGCATCCCGAACTGGATGCCCTCTTCGTCTCGAACCCAGATACAACCGCCGCGCAACTGCCTGCTCGACGGGAGCTCAAAAAATATTGGGACGAAGTGAACGGCAAACTCCTTTCCCA
>Ga0137418_10007506_pt1 | contig 10018 bp, 4 predicted proteins | sample CZODoug3_1_2_16f_FD_122242 | JGI IMG/M metagenome (GOLD analysis project Ga0137418, IMG submission 122242) | Vadose zone soil fungal communities from Angelo Coast Range Reserve, California, USA - CZODoug3_1_2_16fungal (Hybrid Assembly) | ecosystem: Environmental > Terrestrial > Soil > Vadose... | reverse complement strand
TACTACGGCAAAGGCTCCGCCCTCGAATACAGCGAAGCCATCTATCAGGACTATCTGGAGAAGACGACCAACATCCTCGCTTGGCTGCTCGATCGCAAGTACACCGTCCGGCTGCTCATTGGCGACTCGTCGTACGACCGCCGCATCAAAGGGGACGTGATCAAGCGATTGCAGGAGAGGGGGTCGAAGTACGAGAAGGGGCAGGTCATCGACGAGCCGGTATCGTCCGTGGAACAGCTCATCGCGCAGCTCGGGGAAGCAGACATGGTCATTGCCACCCGCTTTCACAACATCTTGTTGGCGCTGTTGCTCAACAAGCCGGTCGTCGCGCTTTCGTACCACGAAAAGATCGCGTCGTTGATGGCGGGCGTGGGAATGGGCGAATACTGCCAGAACGTCGATCAGTTGGATGTCGATCTTCTATTGGAGCAATTCCTCGAGTTGGAGAAGAATGCCGGGATGGTCAAGTCCTTGATCGAGCGGAAAGTGGAGGATTATCGCAAGGCCCTGGATCAACAATACGCGCACATCTTCAATCACCGTTGCGCAGCGGCGCCGCGCTAACACCAGCCCATGGTCGAAGCGATTCTCAGAAGGATGAAGAAGCTGCGGATGTTCGGAAGGTCCCCGCTGGGCGCCTGCTTGCGACTGAACGAGTGGATCTGGAACCGCCTGCCCCCATCATTGACGGCCCTTCGCCCGTTCAGATCCTTCGCTCATCTGGTGCATTCCCTGGTTGGGCTGCAGGACCGCCGGATGTATCTGGGTACCTTCTTCCTCCGGAACCGCCCGGAATTGGAATTGCTCCGCCGGCTCTCGGGCCTGGGGAGCGGGGGCCGCAGGGTCAGGATCGCGGTCCTTGGCTCCAGCAATGGGGCCGAGGTGTATTCCATCGCATGGGCACTCCGTTCGGCGCAGCCGGACGTCAAGCTCGAGATGCGGGCCGTGGACATTTCGGCGGATGCCTTGGAAGCCGGCCGAAAGGGTCTTTACGAGCCGGGAGTGTCCGAGCTGGTGAATGAGCCGATCTTCGAGCGCATGACGGTAATGGAACGGGAGGAGATGTTCGAGAAGAACGGGGACCAGTTCAGGATCAAGCCGTGGGTCCGGGAAGGGATCACCTGGGAGGTCGGCGATGCCGGAGACCCCCGGATTGTAGAAGCGCTCGGGCCCCAGGACATCGTGGTGGCAAACCGGTTTCTTTGCCACATGCCCCCGCCGGATGCGGAGAGGTGCCTTCGCAACCTCGTGCGACTGCTCGTGCCGGGTGGGCATCTCTTCGTTTCAGGAGTCGACCTGGACGTGCGAACGAAGGTCGCCCACGACCTCGGCTGGAAACCCGTCCCGGATCTCCTTGAGGAGATCCACGAGGGCGACCCTTCGCTGAGGGCGAGCTGGCCTCACAAGTACTGGGGCCTGGAACCCATCGACAGGAGAAGGTCCGATTGGCAGATCCGGTATGCCTCCGTCTTCCGGATCGGCGAGGGCGTGCGGTCAAGGTGACGGGGCGGCCTCGAGGACCAGGGCCCAGTCGTTCGTTCCAGCGGCGTTCGTGCCTGGCGTCTCCACCGCGACGCGGGCCGCGCGGGGAAGGATCCCGGCGACGGGCAACCACGTGCCAGCGCTCGGGTCGTACCAGCGGGCGCGGGCGGGGCCGCGCATGCGGGACAGATCGAGATTGAAGCTCCGCGACCCGCTTCCGGTCGGCGGGACGTAGGCCACCAGCAGGTCTCCTTCGTGCGTCGAAGCCGCAACGATGCGCCGCTCGCCCCACCACTGCCAGGAGCTGACCAGCTTGCCAAGGCCGGAGGACGGGCCGGCCGGGACCAGTCGGTGCCACGGCAGCCCCTCGAAGAACGCGTGCAGGTACAGCGCCTCGAACGTCCCTCTGGACTCGAGCTCGTCCGACCAGGACGAGAGGGCGCGATCGGTATCGCCGTAGTCGGCCCGATGGACGCCGCGCGCCGTCTCGCACATCCAGAGGAAGTTGTTGCTCCAAAGCACGCCCGTGCCGCCCGAGAGCATCGTCCACCACCACGCCTTCCGAAACGGCTGCGCGTCTGTTCCGGGGTCCTCGTGCTCGTACGTGCTCTCGAGCAGGTATACCGGCCGCGCAGGCTGCACGTCATACGCTCGGCCGGCGTACCTGTACGTGCTGGCGTACTGGTAGACCCCGTTGAGGGTCATGGCATCGAGGAAACGCGCCTGATCGGTGGAGATGCCTCCCAGGTGTTCGACGTTCCAGTGCCCGGTCCATGGCTGGGATGCCCCGGCAGCGCGGATGCCGTCGAGGATCTCCCTGTGGCGCGCCTCGCCCTCGGAGCCGGCGGGCGGCGTGAAGTCGCCTCCCGCCAGCCAGATCAGGTTCTTCTTCTCCTTGAACCGGGTCCCGAGGTACCGGCCGAAACCGGCGCAGACGCTGCGCGTGTTCACCGGAGAATTGAGCTCCTGCCACCAGCCCTCGCGCCCGCCGTCGTAGCCCAGGTAGCTAGGGGCGAGCAGCACCGCGATCCCGTGTGCCGCCGCGCGATCCACGAACGCCGCTGCCCGATCGAAATATGCGTCGTTGGGCGTGGAGAAATCGCCCGGCTTCAGGAACGGCTGCTCGCCGGCGCGATTCGAAGGCGGCACCGGGCTGGGGCCCGTGGTGTAGTCGTGGTTGGTCAGCATCACCTCGACCAGGTTGAATCCCTTGGCGCCGCGGTCCGCCAGGTACCGCTCCTGCTCGCCCTCGGTGAGGTTGGCGAGCGCGAGCCACGCTGTCTCCCCTTTGATGAAGAACGGCGTACCGCGCCGGTCGACGAGGTACCTTCCCCCGGGGGCGACCTGGAGCGGGTACTCGAAGGACCGACCTTGGCTTCGAACGACGACGGTGACGCTGCGGCGGTCGCGGCCGTTCGCCCCTGCCGCGGTGAGCGTGACGGTGCAGGGGCCGGGGGCGATCGCCGTCCACTCCGTCGAGGCAGCGGCAGGTTGCGCGAACGTGCCGCACCCCGATGGCGCCGCCGTCCAGGAGAGGACCAGCCCCGCGGTCGGCGCCACCACACCCTGCAACAGCATCCGCTCGCCTTGCACTGCTGAGCTCCGCGGCGCGACGATCGCATCGACAGTCGGCGCGCCTGCGGCCCCCGTATCTTCCGGGGCGAGCACCTGCAACGTCGCATCGAGCAACGCCGGCGAGCCCCGCGCCGACGAGACCCGGAAGGACGCGCCGCCCACCCGGATGTCGGCGTCGTTGAATACCTCGATGGCGACGCTGTGAAGGCCGGGCTCCACCGCGATTGCGCCGGCGAAGGTGGCCGGTGAATCGCCGAGGCGCAACCTCATCGCCGGCGCCGCGTCGGAAGAGGCTGCCACGCGCCCGACGCGTGCGCCCGCGGGCGAGATCCGGACGGCGATCGAGATCAGGCTGCCCGGATACGGCGGTAGCACCGCCGACGGGCATCCAGACAGGAGCACGAGGGCGAGCGCGAAAGACACCATGTCTGGCCGTCGGTTCACGTGCGCGATGCTGCCACCGTTGCTGACCGGACGCAGGGGAGCCCGCGTCGTGACGCCGCCCCTCGCTTGCCAGATGACACCTGGCGTCCCGCGTGTTTTCATTCCGCCGCCGCCTGGAGGCCCGATTGAAGAGGAGCATCGCTCTTACCCTCGCTGGGGTCGCCATCGTCGTGGGGCTCTCAGCGGTGGCACTGGCGTCCGGGAGGGGAAAGCGCCTCGTGAAACGCGCGCTGGCGCGTTGGAACGGCCGCAACCGGTTCGCGATGAGGGTGGTCGAGCGCCCGTTCGCGCACCTCGCTGCTTCGCAGGTCGGCTACGCCCCCTCCATGCCGAAGCAGTTCACCTCGGCGCACGCGTTCGGCAGGTTCCAGGTCAAGGGCGAGCGGGATGGCGCGGTGGTCTTCGACGGCGGAGCGCCCGTGCGAACGGTGAAGACCGACCTTCTCGGGTCCATCGACACGGTGTGGATCGGGGACTTCTCCAAGCTCAGGACGCCGGGCCGATACAGGATCGAAGCGGACGGGAGCGACGCCAGCTTCCCCTTCGAGATCGGCCCCGACGTGTTCGGCCGTCCGCTGCGGGCCGTGCAGCGCTGGTTCTACTACCAGCGCGCGTTCACCGCGGTCGATGCGGCGCACGCGGAGGGGCCATGGGTTCATCCGAGCGACGCCGACAAGGCCCCTCCAGGCGTGCGGATGGGCTGGCACGATGCAGGCGACCTCTCGATCTACAGCGCGTCGCTCAATACCGCGCTGTTCTGGCTGCTCGACGCCTTCAGCGATTTCCGGCCGGCCGACGACGACAGCAATCTGCCCGAGTCGGGCAACGGCGTGCCGGATCTCCTCGACGAGGCGAGATGGGGCCTGGAATGGCTGCTCTCGGTGCAGGACGCAACGGGCGGCTTCCGCAATACCACCTGCCAGGACCAGTACCGCGCGTACGGCACCAACACGCCGAACAACGTGCCGCCGTACCGGCAAGGCGAAGTGGGCACGCTCGCGACGGCCCGGGCGGTGGGAAACCTCGCCTTTGCCTCGACGGTCTACCGCGCTCATGACCCCGCGTTCGCCGATCGCTGCCTGGACGCGGCGCGGAGCGGCTACCACTACCTCAAGCAGAGATGGAGCGAGAACAGCGACGGCCCGACCTGCCCTGCTTACCGGGCGGACGGCAACGCGGAGATCGGCCGGCACGCGCGCATGTTCGCCGCCGCCGGGATGCTGCTCGCGGCCGGCGAACAGCGCTTCCGCGACGACTTCGAGGAAAGCTTCGTCGAGCTGCAATACGATCCCAGCTACCACCATCTGAACGGCTTCGCCGCGCAGCTCTACCTCCGCGCGCCGGCGGGCGATCCTGCCCGCAAGCGGCACCTGCGCGAGCGGCTGCGGGTTCTCGCCGCCTCGGCCCGCGAGGACGGCGGCAAGCACCCCTTCGGATGGGCCACGCGCTACCACTGGGGTTCGATCGGCGCCGCCTTCACCAGGAGCAACTCGTACAACGCGAAGGCGTGCCTCGAAGATCCCGTGGCGAACGCAGCCGATTGCGACCAGGCGCTCGCGAACGTGCATTACGCGCTAGGGCGCAACCTGCTCCAGCTCTGCTACGTGAGCGGGCTGCCGGGAACGACGCGAAGCCAGACCTGGGCGTTCCACCACTGGCTGGCGTCGCTGCGGGCAACGCCGCACGACTTTCCCGGCATGGTGGCAGGTGGCCCGAACCCGGCGCCGGACCCGAACGACATCTCCAAGCCGGACGGCTGGCCCATCCCCGCCTGGGGTTACTGGGGCGACCCCGCGTTACCGCGCGACGGCACGACGCCAATCGACGGCCGCTACACTGACAACGACAGCTGGTCGACCAACGAGGTGTCCGTCGACTGGCAGGGGGCGGCGCTGTACAGCCTGTATTTCGCGCAATGGGCGGCGCGGCGGCGGTAGCCCCGACGCCGCAGCCAACTCAGGGGCTACTCCGGCCGCTCACCGCTCTCTTCATCGCAACACAGCGGACGATGCTTCCGCACCCGGCAACTGTCGTGACGATCACGGCTAACGAGGTCGTGATCTTGTGTGTGACATCTCTATACCGGTCCCCACATCGCAATATCGATATTTTGCATTTTCGTCGTCTGGCCCGATAGAACTTTGCAGTCGTTCCACGTGCGGTTGCCGGACACCGGCTGAACACCGCTGCCAGCGGATGTGCGGGGCGTCCTCCCTTGCAGCGCAACCGCGTCCGGAGAGTTGCTGGACAAGTTCGGAAGTCGACACCGGGGGATGGCACGTGTCCGCACTTGGCAGGCGGCGGAGGTCACCGATGTCTCGGCAATTTGCGATCACGGCCCTGCTCTTCGCAATGGAAGCCTGCAGCCCCCCTGGGGTCGCCACGGCGTCCGAGGCGACGATCCAGAGCTTCATCGCCAGCCCGGCCACCATCGCGCCGGGCCAGACTGCCACGCTGGCGGCGACCTTCAGCAAAGGGACGGGCCGCATCAACCAGGGAATCGGCCCGATCGCGAGCGGTGCCAATGTGATCGTCGCGCCCGCTACCGACACCACCTATACCCTCATGGTGACGGACGCGATGGGCCTCCCGGTAAGCCGGACGGCCGCCGTCAGAGTCGCAATTCCCGGCACGCAGGTCGTCACCATCACGGCCTCGCCGCCAAGCCTGACCAATCAAACGACGGCGATCTTCTCTTTCAGCTCGAGCCAGGCAAGCTCCATCTTCAATTGCAAGCTCGATTCGGGCGCCGTGGCCGCTTGTTCGAGCCCGTGGAGCTACTCGGGCCTCATCGCCGGCAACCACACCTTCACGGTGACGGCGACCGACCCGGCGGGCAATGTATCGACGCCGGCCACCTCTAGCTGGACAATCGATCTGACGACTCCGGTGGCGAGCATCACGGCCTCGCCTGCGAATCCGACCAGCCAGACGACAGCGAGTTTCTCCTTCACGTCGAGCAAGACGGGCTCGACCTTCAGTTGCACGCTCGATGCGGGCGCCGCTACCGCGTGTACCAGCCCGCAGAGCTATTCCGGCCTCGCCGCCGGCAGTCACACCTTCACGGTGACGGCGACGGATCCGACGGGCAAGGTATCGAGTCCGGCCGTTTCTACCTGGACGATCGATCTGGCTGCGCCGGTGGCCAGCATCACGGCCGCGCCGCCGGCCCTGACCAACCAGACGACGGCGAGCGTCTCGTTCACGTCCACCGAGGCGGGTTCGACCTTCAGCTGCCAGCTCGACTCGGGCGCCGCGGCCGCCTGCACCAGCCCGCGGAGCTACTCGGGCCTCGCTGCCGGGAACCACACCTTCACGGTCACGGCGACCGACCAGGCCGGCAACGTCTCCACTCCGGCCACTTCCACCTGGACGATCGATCTCACTCAGCCGGTGGCGACCATTACGGCTTCGCCTGCGAATCCGACCAATCAGACAACGGCGAGCTTTTCGTTCAGCTCGAGCAAGGCGGGCTCGACCTTCAGCTGCAAGCTCGACTCGGGCGCCGCTGCCGCCTGCACCAGCCCGAAGGGCTACTCGGGCCTCGCCGCAGGCAGCCACACCTTCACGGTGACGGCGGCCGATCCGGCGGGTAACAGTTCGGCTCCGGCCTCCTTTGCCTGGACGATCGATCTGACTCCGCCGGTAGCGAGCATCACGTCGTCCCCGACGAATCCGACCACGCAAACGACGGCGAGCTTCTCGTTCACCTCCAGCAAGGCGGGTTCGACCTTCAGCGGCCAGCTCGACTCGGGCGCCGCGGCCGCCTGCACCAGCCCGCAGAGCTACTCGGGCCTCGCCGCTGGCAGCCACACCTTCGCGGTGACGGCGACTGACCCGGCAGGCAACGTCTCGGCTCCGGCCTCCTACACCTGGACGATTGCGGCAGCCGGCGGATTGGTGATCTCGTCACCGCTCGTGCTCGACAAGCTGACGGTGAGAGCAGGCGACATCTTGAACGGCACCGTCACCTACCAGAACACCAGCGCCAGTGCGATCACCGTTCAAGCGATCGCAATCACCTCGCGGCCGCCGGGCGGCACCCATGCCGGCGGCCCGTTTGACGGCCTGACGCCCTCCCTCGGCAGTACAACGATCCAGCCGGGCGCCACGCTGACGCTGGCCGCGTCGCGCGCCTTCACCAGCGCCGACCCGCTGGGAGCCTGGTACGCCTACGCCACCTATCAGGACTCCGCCGCCGCCTGGCAGGACGGGCCCAACGTCAACTTCACCGTCGCGCAGCCTGCCCCGGTCATCACGGTATCGGTCAGTCCCTCCATCGCCTCGCTGGCCACGGCCGGCACGATCACTTTTCAGGCGACGGTGAGCGGAACGAGCACCGGACAGTCGACCGCAGTGACCTGGTCGGTGTCCTCCGGCGGCGGGGCCATCGGCGCGGCGACCGGCCTGTACGTCGCGCCGGCAGTGGCGGGCAGCTATACGGTGACCGCGACCAGCGTCGCCGACCCGACCAAGACCGGCACCGCCTCCGTCGGCGTCTCGGTGCCCGGCAGCGGAATTCCGGCCGCGCGCCGCACCACCTGGAGCCCGGGCATTCCCGGCGGCATCCCCAGCCGGACGACCATCTGCGCTACCGTCAACGCCAGCACGTACGGAAACGGCACCACCGACGCGACCTCCGCCATCCAGGCGGCGATCGACGGTTGCCCGGAGGGCCAGGTGGTGGTCCTCCCGGCCGGTTCCTATCGGACGACGTCGAACCTCAACATCGCCAAGGGGATCGTCCTGCGAGGAGCCGGCCCCGCGCTCAGCAAGATCAAGGCGTCGCTGGCTCCCGGCTCGGTGGCGGCGATCTACATCGCCAACCTGTGGCCGACGTACGGGAGCGCGGTCAACGTCACCGCCGACGTGCCCAAGGATGCCACCTCGATCCCGGTGGCGGACGGCAGCGTCTTTGCCGCGGGCGACATCATCCAGATCGATCAGCTAGACGACTCCTCCTATCTCTTCTATGGCGGGTGCCCCTGGTTCAAACGCCCTGACTATGGCCCTGCTTCGTCCGGCCCTCGCTCGCAGGGACAGACCGTCGAAGTGGTTTCCACCAGCGGAAACACCCTCAACATCGGAACGCCCATCCACCTCGGGTTCAAGCTCGCCTTCAGCCCGCAGGTCTTCAAGCCCAATGGTCCGGCCACGCCCAGCGGCAACACGGTCAAGTACGCCGGGCTGGAAGACCTCTACGTCACCGGCGGGCAGCAAAACCAGATCGACATGCTCAACTGCGCCTATTGCTGGGTGAAGAACATCGAGTCCGACGGCACCGTTTCCGCTCCCAGCTCCGACGGCACGGCCGGGCCGGGGAACGGCATGAGCGGCGCGCACTTGCAGATCGATCGATCCTTCCGGGTCGTCATTCGGGACTCTTACTTCCACCACGCCACGCACGTGGTCCAGGGTGGCGGCGCCTACGGCATCTCCATCAGCGACCACACCAGCGACAGCCTGATCGAGAACAACATCGTCTATTACATGAACAAGCCGCTCACCATGCGCGCGACCGGCGGCGGCAACGTGATCGCCTACAACTACATCGACGATGCCTGGACCAGCGCCGATGCCTTCATGACGGAGACCGACATCGACATGGGCCATTCAAGCTTCCCTTATATGGAGCTGGTCGAGGGCAACTATGCTCCACAGATCGCCACCGATGACGTCTGGGGCGGCTCGGGCTGGATGACCGTCTTTCGCAACTACGCCTCCGGCAAGCAGCGGCGCACCGATCTCCACGAGCGAGAGCGCATCGCCGCGATCGACTTCGCGGGCGGCGCGGTCTTCATGAACGTGGTTGCCAATGCCCTGGGAATCGCCGGGACGATGGGAACGTTCAACCTGCCCCAGATCTACGAAGTGCATTCCAATCCGCCGGGCGATTTGCCCACGGTCTGGAGGCTGGGCTCTTCCCCGATCTCCCAGTCCGGCAACGGTTACCACAACCAGGATGCCTACGATGCGTTCCCCTGGGCGGCGGGCACCACCGGAGCCACGCTCCTGCGCCAGGGCAACTTCGACTTCATCACGAACACCATCGCCGACGGAGCCGTTTCCGGCCTTCCCCTTTCCTACTACTTGAGCGCCGCCCCTTCCTGGTGGGGAAGCAACCCTTGGCCCTACGTCGACCCGACGCGCACGCCGGTGGTGGGCACCCTTCCCGCCAAGGCGCGCTTCGACGCCCTGGGCGTGCCCCTCCAGTGAGTGACACGCGGGGGACCGGCGGTCGACAACGCCGATCCCCCGTGCCATAACTGCGCGCCCGCCGGGCGCAGATGACCCGCGACCGATTGAACCTTCTCTACCTCTCGCAGTTCCCTCCCGGCCCCCCCCGGTACGGCGCTCAGCGCCGCATCCAGGGCTTGATGAAGGCGCTGTCGCGCAACCACGACATCACCTCCGTGGCGCTGATCTCTCCCGATCTCGATCCTGCAGAGGCGCAGCGCGCCGCCGGCGAGTATTGCCGGGAGGTGGTGCTCGTTCCTTCGCGGAGCTGGGGCGGACT
>Ga0137418_10007504_pt1 | contig 10019 bp, 5 predicted proteins | sample CZODoug3_1_2_16f_FD_122242 | JGI IMG/M metagenome (GOLD analysis project Ga0137418, IMG submission 122242) | Vadose zone soil fungal communities from Angelo Coast Range Reserve, California, USA - CZODoug3_1_2_16fungal (Hybrid Assembly) | ecosystem: Environmental > Terrestrial > Soil > Vadose... | reverse complement strand
CGTAGGAAGCCAGGCCGAACGCCGCAATCGCTCCGGCCACGCCGACCCAGGGGGCCAGCAACCCTGCGACCAGGACACCGGCGATGAACAACGCCGGAACGACTTGGCGCGCGGTCATGACCCCGCCGAGCTTGCGTACGACGAGGGGCTTGAAGTAACCGTATTGAAAGAACATGCTCCAGACCTTCTTCACCGAGTCGCGCGCATAGTAGTACGACACGACGGCCGGCACGAGGAGCAGGTGTCCGCCGCCTTTCAAGATGCGCAGGTTGAACTCGTCGTCCTGATCCCGCACCAGCTCTTCGTCGAAGATCCCGAAGCGGTCGAAGACGTCGCGCCGGTAACATCCGAACGGCACGGTGTCCACCCAGCGCGGCTCGGCGGTCCCGGTGCGGAAGTACGAGTTTCCCACGCCGAACGGGTGCGATAGCGCGGCGGCGATGGCCCACGCAGTGACGCTGTCGCGCCCGGGACGGGCCACGCAGCAGCCTCCCACCGCGTCCGCGCCGCTTTGCCCCAACCAGGCGACCAATTCCGAGATGTACGTCGCGGGACACGCGGCGTGGGCGCCCATCAGCATGATCACCGAGCCGCGCGCGGCCGCGACGCCGAGGTTCAGCGCTACCGGTGTCACCCGGCGGGGATTATGCACCAGTCGGATGAACGGATGTGCGCGGGCGTAGCGTTCCACGATCGCCCCGGTCCCATCCTCGCTCATTCCGTCCACCACAAGGACGTCGAGGCATTGCTTCGGATAGTCGTTGGCAAGCAGTGAGTCGAGGCACGCGGCGATGTACTTCACTTCGTTCCGGCTCGGGATGATGACCGATACCTGGGGGACTGTGGTCATGGCTCGAGGGTGCTGTAGCAAGACGCGAGCCCTCGGAAGGCGTGCCCAATGTGGTTCAACCGGAATGCACCGGGTGTTGCAGGTCTGTGACAAACGACGGACACCAGCACCCCTGAGCACGGGCAAGCAACACCTTACACGGCTTCGGATGAGGCACGGCATGTGCGCGGGAGGCTTCCCGTGAACCGGCACGCACCCCTGCAACGCACAGGTGGCTCGTGAGTAAAGCCGCGTTTGGCTTGCTCTGGTGCTTCGTCTTTGTGATGCCGTGGGAGGAGGTCGTCAGCCTACCCGTGTGGGGTTCCATTCCGCGTCTGGCCGGCGTCGTGGCGTTGGCGTTCGGCGTGCTTCACATCCTCGCGCGGGGAAGCATTCGCCCGTTAACGTGGTTTCACCGGCTCGCGGCAGTCTTCGTGCTCTGGACCGGGGTGAGCGGCCTCTGGTCGATTGATCCGGAAGCGAGTCAGACGCGGTTCATAACCTATGCCCAGCTCGCCGTGCTGGCATGGCTGATCTGGCAGATCGCGTGGTCGCCCGAACACGGACGAGCGCTCCTTCAGGCTTACATCTGGGGCGCATGCGTCGCCGCCGTCGCAACTATCTACAACTACGTGTCCGGCGTTTCCGTCTATGCCCAGGGGGCTCGGTACACGAGCCTCAACTCCAACCCGAACGAGCTCGGCATCACGCTCGCGCTCGGCCTGACCGCGGCGTGGTACGTCAGCCTGTCCGCGCCGGACGAGCGGGTCGCTTGGAAGTGGCAGCTTTACCTCCCCCTCGGCGTCACGGCGATTTTCCTGACGGGGTCTCGCGGTGCATTCGCAACAACGCTCGTCGCGCTCGCGATCATTCCCTGGACCGCGGGGCGTCTGCCGTTTCGGGCGAGGGCGGTCCTCTATGCGCTCGCGGCCGGATCACTCGTCCTCGCGGGCAGCGTCGCACCGCAGGCGACCCTGGAACGTATTCGAAGCGGGCGAGCCGACGCAGCGGCCGGGAACTTCGGAGGCCGCGGGATCATCTGGAAATCGGGCTTGCAGGTAGCGCAAGAGCATTCGCTATTGGGCGTGGGCGCCGGAGCGTTCATGACGGCCATAGAGCCGACGCGCGGCCGTCGCGAGAGCTCCCACCAGACGTTCCTGTCCATCCTCGTTGAGGATGGCGTCGTGGGTCTCTCGCTGTTTCTCCTGATGTTGGGAGCGGCATTGCAGCCGACCCAGTACCTGCCGCTCCTGCAACGACGGTTCTCGACCGTCATGGTGGCCGCGCTGGTGGTGGGCTCTTTGTCCGCGGCGCTGGACTATCGTAAGCAGCTGTGGTTCATGTTGGGGCTCCTCGCGGCACAAGCCGCGCTGCGCCCTGCGTGGACGGCCTCGACGCCAACGGTTGTGCGGACGTGGCGGCGCCTGCGCCCGGCCGTAGGGAACTAGTCACTGCCTTCGCGGCGTGGACCGCAGAACGTCGGCAAGGCGTCTGCCGTTGCTCCAAAGATCGTATTGACGCTCTACGTGCTCCCGCCCCGCAATCGCATACGTCTCGCGCCGCGCCGGATCTCCCAAAAGCCCCTCGATCGCGGCGGCGAGCGCCGTCACGTCCCCGGGGGCGACCAGCACCCCACACCGGCCACCGTTCAACATCTCCGGGATGCCGGCCATGTCGGAGGCGATCACCGGCGTCCCCAGGGCCAGTGCTTCCTTCACGACGTTGGGCATCGTGTCGAGGTCTACCGCCGGATGAACCAGGATGGTCGACTCGCGCATGGCCTGAAATACCGCGCCGGAGCCGATCCACCCGCGGAACGTCACCTGAGGGGCGATGTCGAGCGCCTGTGCGAGCTTGCGAAGCCTGGCTTCCTCGATACCACCACCGATCAGCACGAGATTCGCCTTACAGCCGCGGCGCGCGAGCTCGGCCACCGCTTCAATGAGGCAGTGGAATCCCTTCAACCTCTCAAACCGGCCCACTGCCAGCAGGTTGGCCGGTGCTCGGAGGGATGGCTGGAAATGCAGGTGTTGCAGATCGAGTCCGCTCGGATGGATGTGGATCTTGGAAGCCACCCGAGGGAAGATGGTCCGGTAGCGGTCGCGGATGTAGCCGCGATTGAACTCACACACGAGGAAGATGTTGTCGGCGTACAGCAGGTTGCGTACGAGGCCCACCGGATACTCGTACAGGTCCGCTCGAGCACGCGCGAACGTGGAAAACGGCACGCGCGAATCGGTCAGACGGTGAAACAAGTACGCACACGAGGCCGCGTAACTCCCCCAATACGCAAGGATGTGGTCATACGCCGGCCCGAAACGCCGCGCCCATGCCCAAGCCTTTGCGGCCACGTAAGCGGTCTTTAGCGTGGCACCGACGCCGTACCGGACGGCCGACGATTCGACCCTAACCAGGTCCGCGAGGAACGACGGCAAGCGTCCGATGCCGCCCAACCGAAGTTGTGCCCGGAGCGCGTCGCGCAGCGAGATGTGGTGCACCCGATCGGGCGGGATGATGCTCTCGTCGCCGGTCTCGCCCCCGTCACTCCCCCCCGCGTCGGGCGGATAGAATGGGAAGATATCGACCTCGCAGCCCTCCTTGACCAGCGCGCGGATGTCTCGTGCAAAGAATGTCGACCTTCCGGGAAACTGATTCGTGAAAACCGCAAGCCGCACGCTGCCACTCTCGAGCCGGGGACGCCGCTGTTAGGGGGCAGGAGCTGTGCCGCCTGACGCACCACGGCACGGTCGCGGGGTCGGCTCTCGTCGCTCCGCCGAAACAGCCGCAACTGTCAGCACCAGAAGCAATTGCCCACCAGCGCTCAAGCTTGAGTCACGCGGTTGACGGTCGCGTGGGACTCGTGTCGTGGCTCAGTTTGGACGAACAGCTGTTTGCTGGCGTGACAACTCTGATCCAATGACCTCTGATCGCCGCAAAACGCCATTGAGCGTGCAAATAGCGATATAAATGTCGTGGCAGTCGCACCCAACGGAGTCGCAAGTGTGCTGGTTCGGAGGCGCTTAGCAGACTTTGGGTCTGCGGAACGCCATTTGCCGCCAGTAAACCCCAGGGAACAGGAAAAAACGAAATATTCGACATAATAGGAAGCATCGGTGGCTGGTCGCAGCGTCGGCACCTGTTCGGAACACCCTATGTTGCGCTACCGCAACGAGATATGGACACAGCTGGCCCACTCACCGATGACCGGGGTCACAGCCGGGAAGGAAAAAGGCTTGGTAGGTTGACGCCAGGCAGGGAACCAAACCCCTGCAAGCACGCTGCTCAGAGCAAAGCCGTCGAAAGACGGTGACGCAGAGTCACGGGGCTACCGCGGACTGTCCGCCATGCTAGCCGGGCCGCCAGCGTTTCGACTCAGGTCGAAATCGGCGTCCGGCTTTTTTTGCGCTGCGGTGGACGGGATGCTCGACGGTTTTAAAACGCCCTAGGTAAAGGAACCGTGCCATGACGTTCAAACACAAGCTCTCGGTCCGGTTGGCGATGCTGAAGGATAAGCGCCTGCTGGTCGCCCTGATCGGGCTGCTGGCGTGCGAAAAGCCCGTGCAGCTGGCCGGTCCAGCTCCTCTCGTAACGCGCATTGTCATCACGCCACCCCAGATCGCGCTTCGGACGAACCAGCCCTCCGCTTTCACCGCGGTCGGATTGACCGCTGTGGGCGACACGGGCAATATCCCCGTCACTTGGCACGCGACGGGGGGTAGCATTGTCGACACGACGAGCAACGGCGACCGGCACATTGCGACCTACCAACCCAGCACCCAGCCCGGCACTTACATGGTGGTCGCCACCACGCCCGCGGGTGGGATGGCCGACACCAGTACCGTCACTGTCGTCCCGACGCCGGTCGCTGCGGTCGTCGTGACTCCAACCGTTGCGAGCCTGCTGCTGGGGGCCACCTTGCAGCTTGCGGCCGCCCCCCAAGACTCGAGCGGTGCACCCCTCAGTGGGCGCATCGTGACCTGGGCGAGCAGCGCGCCCGCCGTGGCCGCGGTGAGCGCCAGCGGCCTCGTCACGGCCGTGGCCGCGGGATCCGCGACCGTCACCGCGACAAGCGAAGGCAAGACCGGTAGCGCCGCCATTACCGTGACGACAGTGCCGGTGGCAACGGTGACGGTCAGTCCCGCGTCGGCCAACCTCGCAGTCGGGGCGACGCAGCAACTCTCCGCCGCAACCCGGGACTCCGCCGGTGGCACCCTCACCGGGCGGGTCATCGCATGGTCGAGCAACAACACGACGGTCGCCACGGTGAGCACGAGCGGCCTCGTCACAGGCAGAGCCGCCGGGTCCGCGACGGTCACCGCCATGAGCGAGGGCAAGACGGGCAGCGCCACCATCGCGGTCATCAACGTGCCGGTCGCGACCGTGACCGTGAACCCCGCATCGGCGACGATCCTGGTGGGTGCCACCCAGCTGCTCGCGGCGGTCACCAAGGACTCGGTGGGCGGCACGCTTACCGGCCGCGTCATCACCTGGGCGAGCAGCAACACGTCTGTGGCCTCGGTGAGCGGCGGCGGTCTCGTCATAGGCCAGTCCGGCGGCACCGCAACCATCACGGCAACGAGCGAAGGCAAGAGCGGGACCGCGGTCATGACGGTCCAGATACCTCTGCCAGGGACGCACACGGGCTACTACGTCACGCCGGGCGGATCGGCCAGCGGGAATGGCAGCGCGGGTCAGCCGTGGGACTTAGCCACGGCACTCGGGAGCTCTGTGGTCCAACCGGGCGACACGGTCTGGCTCCGCGCCGGCACGTACACCGGTAGCTTCACCAGTCGCCTGAGCGGCAGCGTAGCTGCACCCGTTGTCGTGCGACAATACCCCGGCGAGCGCGCGACCATCAACGGGCCAATCACGCTCAACGGCTCCGATGTGTGGTTGTGGGGATTCGAAGTCATGCAGAGTGCCAACGGGGGCTACGGCATCTTCGACAACGCCCCGCGCAGCAAGATGATCAACCTTGTGGTGCATGATGCCAAGTACAGTGGCATCGGTTTCTGGAAGGAGGCCCCCAACAGCGAAGTGTACGGGAGCATCCTTTACAACAATGGTACGCGGAACAATCAAGATCACGGCATCTACGTCCAGAATACGACGGGTACCAAGCTCCTGAGAGACAATATCGTCTTCGATAACTGGGGCTTCGGGATACACGGCTACGCGGGACCCGGCGAGACGGGGTATCTCACGGGCATCATCTATCAAGGGAACACATCGTTTAACGCCAGCCTCATTGGCGGTGCACTCTGCTGGGACATCTTGATGGGCGGGAGCGTGGCCACGGGGCCCAATTCCACGGCGGATACGAACTTCGTGTATCGCCCGGATGGCCAACTGGGCGTCCGGCTGGACGACGGATCAGGGGGCTTGCGGTACACGTTCAACAACATCGTCGGGGCCACCGCGACGGTGGCTTCCTCCTGGACGCAGAGCGGCAATACCTCGCTCGGCAACGCGGTATATGTCCGTCCGAACCTATACGAACCGGGGCGGGCGAACATTACGATCTACAATGCGACGCTCGCGAGCAGCGTCGCCGTGAACCTGTCCGGCGTCTTGAGCATCGGGCAGGCGTTTACCATCGTCAACGCCCAGGATTTCTACGGGACACCGGTGGTGAGCGGGACATTTGCTGGGGGCACCATCAACATCCCGATGGCCGGGGTCACCCCCCCGGCACCAGTTGGGCGCGGGCACGCCGGTCCCGCGACGGGGCCAAGGTTCCAGGTGTTCGTGCTGCGCCTCCAAGGAGCCTAAGGCCAACTCCGACGTTTCAATGTGTTCGTCGTCATGAAGGCGCCGTGACGCTGGGCGGCAGCTTCGCCATCATGCTCACGTAGCCACTGTGTCGCGCCGCGGCGCGATACACGCCGAGTAATCGATCCGCGAGTCCGTCGCAAGCATACCGCGCTTTGACCCGTTCGTACCCTGCGTCGCCGAGCTGTTGCCGCAAGGGGGGTGACCACGCGAGCTGCACCAACCGCTCCGCGAACTCCTGGGTGGCGTCGAGCGGCACGACGAACCCGGTCATCCCCTGGTCGATGAGTTTAGCGGCATCGCCGGCCGGCGTGCTCACCACGGGCAGCCGCGCCGCCATCGCTTCAAGGATCACGTTGGGCAGGCCCTCCTGATCGGAGGTCAGCGCCAACATCTGCGCGTCGGCCATCAGTCGTGGAACGTCGTCCGACACACCGCAGAACGCCACGCCATGCGGCAGCAGCCCAAGGCGACCTGCACTCGCTTCGAGCACCGGGCGTTCCGGTCCATCTCCGACCACCAAGCCCGTTAATCCGGGCGTGGAGCGTCGGGCGAGCGCCAGGGCTTCGAGAAAACGGTCGACGCGCTTCGCCCGTATCAGCTGCGCGACCAACAGGACCACCGCTCGCCCGGCTTCAGGCGCCGCTGGGCGGGACCTGCTCGCTCGATCGAACATCCCGGTGTCGACGACATTCGGGACCACGTGGATCTTGTCCTTGTCGACCCCCAGCCGCATCACCGCGTCCCGAGCGCGCAGCGAGTTCGTCACCAGCGCGGACGGCGCGCGCAGCGACAGCGGGCCCCACCGCCCCACATTCTGGACGTCACGTACGCCGTCGCTCCGGATTGCTCCGATCGCGAGCGAACCGCACAGCCGAGACGCGAGGGCGACGTACAGATTCACGTAGAATTGCCCCGCCTGCGCCACGTGCGGCCGAAACCGCCGCAGCGCGCGAGCGAGCATCACGAGGCGCACCAAGGGATTCGCCGCCGCTCCGATGACGATGGGGCGAAGGCCCACCTCCCGCAGCACGGGCTCGTAGAACACTTCCGCGCCGAACGTGTACACTTGAACGGACACGCCCGCCCGGTGTAAGGCGCGTGCCATGTACACCACTTGCTTCTCGGCGCCCCCGTAGGTCAGCTGGCCTGCGACCAACGCCACGCGCAGGGTCATCCCACGCCAACCTTGAATCTGCGCAGGTGGTTACCCCAATAGACCTTGAAGCCTAGCACGTCGAGCGAGGCCGCATAAACGCCGACCCGGGGTATCTCATACAAGGACGTGCGATCGGTGTGCGGGACAACCGCATACCCGTGCGTGATACCGAGAGTCCGCGTTTGCTCCACGACCGTTTCATTGTAATCCCCGCTCGGATACGCGACGACATCGCATGGCCTATTGCAGACTCCCTCTATCCAGGCTCTGTTGTCCTGTACTTGTCGCGTTAGCTCCGGGCTATCGCATTTGGTGAGCAACGGATGATCCACGGTGTGAATACCGATCGAGAACAGTGGAGAGCCGGCAAGGCCACTCGTCTGCTCCGCCGTCATGCCCGCATACGAATCCGCGATCACTTGCTCGCTCATGAAATCCCCTAACCGGGGCAGCTCTTCATCAATGACCTGATACATGGCGGCTGGATGCGGAGTGAGCGTGAGGAGGAACTGCCGTAAGCGCTTCACACTCGCGTGGCGCGCGGCGGGCTTCAAGTCGATGTATTGATCACGAAACTGGAAGCCCTTCCCGGGGAAGTGCGTCTCCAGGGCACGGAGGTACACGAACCAGAGATATTTGCCGGGAGTGGCGTGACGCGAGCTGACAAAGAATAGCGCCGGGACTCCGTGCCGCTCCAGGATCGGCGCCACGACGGTCGCATTGTTGCGCATGCCGTCGTCGAAGCTCAGCAATACCTGCAGCCTATCCGATGCCTTGCGACGTTTCCCGATGTTCTCCTGCGTCACCATCTCACAAGAATGCTTGAGAAAAAGGACGTGCCGCTCGAAGCTCGCCTCATCGATGCCGCCGTTGGCACTGCGTGGCGGCACACCGTGATAGAGGAGGATGACAGGAGAGCGAGATGAGAGCGCCCTCAACATCGGAAGCTTGTACGTGACGGGGAGAATGGATCTGGCGAGCCTACTCAGCGCGAGATGACGCATGTCAACGCACCTGCACCGTTACGCTTGCCGTTCGAGCCAAGACTGGAACATCAGGACCGCCCACAGCACGGCGCTCCAACGACGGGAGCCCCGCTGGTAACGCTGCCACCGGTCCGTGATCGCCGCGGGGTTCAAGAACCCATCCCGCTCGAGCTTCGCCGGAGACAGGAGGTCGTCTGCCCACTCGCGCAGCGGCCCGGAAAGCCAGGACTCCAGGGGAATCGCGAACCCCCGCTTGGGCCGGTCGACCAGCTCCCGCGGCACGTACCGGTAGAGCACCTGTCGCAACAGCCATTTGGCGTCCCCGTTGCGCATTTTGAGATTCAAGGGTACACGCCAGGCGAAGTCCACCACTTCGTGGTCGAGAAAGGGCGCTCGAGACTCCAGACTCACGGCCATGGTCGCTCGATCGACCTTCACGAGGATGTCATCGGGCAGATAGCTCGCCAGGTCCAACAGCATCATCCGCTCAAGCAGCTGGGTGGTTTGCGGCCATCGACCGGGGGCCGTGAAGACCGTCGCCAGATCGATGCCGTGGGCCACGAACCGGTCCGGGTCGCGACACGGGGACATGAGCTCGCGGTACATCGCCTCCGGCGTCTGCGCGCCGAGTACCGTCGCCCAATCGCGGACTCGATCGCCCGAGAGCGCTCCCCGACCGAGGTCGGGCACCCCGCGCGCCATCCATGCCAGCCCGCGCCGCACGGGTGCGGGCACCCGCCCGAGCACCTGCCACAGCCGGGTTCCGCGCCGGTAGCGCTCGTACCCGCCGAATAGCTCGTCGCCCCCGTCACCCGACAGGCTGACGGTCACGTGTCGACGCGTGAGCGCGGCGAGCAGGGCCGTCGGAATCTGTGACGAGTCTCCGAAGGGCTCATCGTAGACGGCCGCGATGCGGGGCACGACCGCCAGGAGATCGCCCGGCCCGACGTAGAGCTCCGTATGGTCGGTGCCGAGCTGCGCGGCCACCGCCCTCGCGTAGCCGGATTCGTCGTAGCGCCGGTCTTCGAATCCGATCGTGAACGTACGCACCGGTCCCGAAGCCTGCGCTTGCATCAGCGCGACGACGAGCGTGGAGTCGACCCCGCCGGACAGAAACGCGCCCAAGGGGACGTCGGCGATCATGCGCAGCGCCACCGATTCGGTGAGGCGGCGCTCGAGCTCGTCGATGGCCTCGCGCTCGTCCCCGTCGAACGGATGGGCCATCCCGTCGGCGGCGACGCCGGCAAGCGTCCAGTAGGGAGCGAGCCGTCCC
>Ga0137418_10007503_pt1 | contig 10019 bp, 6 predicted proteins | sample CZODoug3_1_2_16f_FD_122242 | JGI IMG/M metagenome (GOLD analysis project Ga0137418, IMG submission 122242) | Vadose zone soil fungal communities from Angelo Coast Range Reserve, California, USA - CZODoug3_1_2_16fungal (Hybrid Assembly) | ecosystem: Environmental > Terrestrial > Soil > Vadose... | reverse complement strand
CGCCCCGGTACGTCCCGTCGCCCAAACGCTTGTCAGCCGAGTTGGGGTGGTTATTCGTGTTGACATCCCACGGATCCGGTTGGCTGGCGGGATCCATCATGTGGGCGACGCGGGTATGCACCCGCATCGTGGTCATGTCATTGCTCCAGACCTTGAGGTAGTCGCACCACGACGTGCATGCATCCTGATGGAAGGTCAGGTTGAACGGGGTTCCGGAGCTGATACCCTTGGCGGCGTAGGCCGCCACGCGATTCCAGTCCACCAGGCCGCCGGCCGAGACATCCTTGTTCTCCGCCGCGTTGCGCGGGGAGTAGGCCAGCAACCGCGCCGCCATCGTGTTCGCGATCTGGCCGATCTTGACGTTGTCATAGGTGACCGCGGGCCCACCAAACCAGTCGGTCGGCGGAACGGTAAAGGTGGCCGCGGCCATGGTGATCGCCGTGTCGAACTTCGCGAGCGCGGCGTCCCGCATCTGGGTCCGCGTGGAGAACGTGAGCGAGAGGAGATCGGTGTTGTAATCGACGATGAACCCCTTGTCATAGTTCAAGGAAATGCCGCTCAGCACCAACCCCTGCGTGAGGACCGCCATCGTTTCGACCATGTGGGCGTCCGGCACCGCCAGTTTATTCACGCGGATGGCGGCCAGCACGTCGTTGGCCGACGACAGGGCCGAGTAGTACCCGTACCACATCGCCTCGATCTGGGTCCGCTGCGCCGACGAGAGGCTGTTCTGCCACTCCACCCGCGGAAAGGCCGGGCCTTCGGTGAGGTTGCCGCACGTCCCCAACGGAGCGGGGTAGCCACCCGCCGGCCAATCGGTGGTGCATCCGGTATAGAACCGGATGTTGAAGTTGTTCCACATCGCGACGTGGCTACGCGCCATGACCGAGATCGTCAGGGCCGGATACTGGTCCTCCCCGAAGCCACCTTGCGTCGTGAGGTACCACGTCTGGAAGGCGCCGACCGCGATGCTCGGAATGCTGTTCGGGTCCGAGAGCGCGCGGCGGCGATCCGGATCGTTCGGGTTCGTGATACTGAGTGAGTCACATCCAGCCACGAAGACCAAGGCGACGAGGCCCACGATCTCCGGGATTCGCTTGCTGATACGCATAGCAGTAGTCTCCTCAGAGTTCGGTCGCGGGGTCAGAAGCTGATCTCCATGAAGCCGGTAAACGTCCGGAAGTTGGGGTACGAGAAGCCGTCAAACCGGAACGAGTACGGGTCGCCCGACAACCCGGCCACCTCGGGATCGTATCCGGAATACTTGGTGAAGGTAAAGAGGTTGCGCCCGATCACGCCGATGCGCAGGCTCGAAACGCCCCAGCCGAGCTTCTCGAGCGTGCTGCGGCCGATGGTGTAGCTGACGTTCAGCTCTTTGATCTTCACGTACGTGCCCGACTCGACGAAGTAGTCGATGGGGTTGATGCCGTTGTACAGGCCTTGATAGTAAGCAATGGGCTTCTTCCCGGTGCTGTAGGGGCAGTGCACCGGGTCGGTGGTGCCCGCGCAATTCGCCGCCGGTTTGGTCGACTGGTCGTACAGGCGGTCGCGATACTCGAAGAACGGCCATTGCCGCGTGCCGTTGTAAATGTTCCCGCCCTGCACCCAGTCCACGAGCACGTAGGCAGAAAAGCTCTTGAACCGCAGGCTCGACGTGAAGCTCGCATTGAAGTCGGGGTTGACGTCCCCGATCTTGACGATCGGGCTCCCATTGCGGTCCACGTACGTGAGGAATTTCTCGCCGCTGGTGTGGTAGGTGCTCTTCCGCACCACGTAGCCGTCCTCGTTGACCGTCAGACTGTCCCGGCACCAGGTCCCGGGGCACGCCGGGGACTTTTTGGGATCGTCGTACAGCTGGTCGATGCTACGCACGATTTTGGTCCCGTACATGACGCCGAACGTCTCGCCGGGGGCGATCTGGAAGATCTGTGTCACGTCGCTGCTGCCGGCGTAGCTCGGCCCGGTCAGGAACGGTGCCGTGTTGAGCGAGGTGATCGTCTGGCGCGTCCGGTCGGCCGCGATGTTCAGCCGCCAGGAGAGCTCCGGTCGGTCGGCGAGGATCACGCCCAAGGACAGCTCGTGCGTCTTTCCGAGCAGCGCCGCGGCATTCTCCCACCGGAACCGGTAGCCCGCGGCGGCCGAGAGGGGCACCAGCAGGATCTGGTCGGTCGTGTTCTTCCGGGAATAGGAGTAATCGAGCGAGAAGCGCGAGTTCAGGAAGTCGACGTTGCCTCCAATCTCCAGCTCGCCCGAGTGCGCCGGCTTGAGTGCGTTGTTGCCCAGCGTGACCTTTCGGAGTGAGCTCCCCACGAAGGCAAACGTCTCATACTGCGCCGCGAAGGAGGGACGCAGTCCGGCGGTCCCGTAGGATGCGCGCAGCTTCAGCTCATCGATGCCGTTGATGTGGACGTCCTGCGACAGCCGGTACGCCCCCGACGCCCGGTAGTACGTCTGCCACCGGCTGTCCGGGCCGAACAGGGACGATCCGTCCCACCGCACCAGGCCGTCCAGGATATAGCGATCGTTGATGTCGAAGTTCGAGACGACGTAGTAGTTCTTGTTCCGGATCGTGGCGTCGTAGGAGAACGGCGACAGCTGCGTGAAATCGACTGCCGTGAGCTCGGGCGTCGCGATGACCCGGAACACCTTTCCCGTGTCGCCCAGGCTCCGCAGGGTCTGATCCTCGTAGATGTACGCAGCCCTGGTGGTGTTGCGTACCCGCACGCCGCCCAAGTTGAAGTTCCGAGTGCTCGTGAGCGTGGCGCCGGTGTTGAAGGTCCGGCCGGCGCTGTCGATCTTGACCAGCGTACCTTTCGTCGCGATACCGGACGCGTTGAGGAAATTCTTGGGTGTTTCGTCCGTGAGATTCGACGATTCCTCGTCGTAGTTGTAGTTGCCTTCGAGCGACAGCCAGTCGAAGATCCGGTAGGTCGCCTTGGCATACCCCGTGATCCGCGTCCGAGCGGTGGTGATGTGCTCGTTCGCAAGCGTGTACAGGGGATTGGCGGCGTTGGGCAATTGGTGCGGGATCACCGCCGCGTACGGCGTGCCGTCCGGATTCGGCGCGAACAGGTTGATGTACGGCTCGATGAACGTCACCGCGAAGAACGGCGCCCCCGGGCCTTGCGTCACCTGATTGTTGGTCGACTTGCCGAAGAAACCCCCGACCGACAGGTCCATTCTGGGGGTCAACCCCTGGTCCACGTTCAGCCGGAAGTTCTGCCGGTCGTAGCCCTTGAGCAGCCGGATGACACCGTCCTGCTTGGTGTTCTCGAACGAGACGTTGTAATTCGAGTTGCCGTGCCGCTGGCCGATCGAGATATAGTTGGTGTAGAACGGCCCGTGTGTCATCAGCGCCGTCTGCGCATCGTACACCGGCCGCCCGTAGGCCGGATAGGGTATATCAGCGATCCCGCTGGACTTTACGGAAGGCAGGTCGAGGGTACCGACGAAATTGCCCGTCGGCGTGATGAAATCCCCGTTATTGACCGTCTTGCCAGCCCCATCTACGTACGTCCCGACGGTGTCGATCAGGTACGGGTGCGCCAGCGAAACCGGGATCGTCTTCGGGCGCACCGACTGGCCGTACTCGTTTCGGACCGTGACGGCGAGCTTGCCGTCCGCGACCTTATCACCGCGCCGCGTGAAGATCTGGATCACCCCGTTCGCGGCATTGGACCCGTACAGCGAGGACGCCGCGGCACCTTTGACGAGCTCTACGTGGTCGATGTCCTGCGAGTTGATGTCCGCGAGTCCATGGTGCGTGATGGTGCCATCCACGATGATCAGCGGACCCGACACGTTCGTTGACGGGCAAGGATCGCTGGTGCACGCCGACTTGGTCGTGAGCGCGGTCGCGGAGCGCAGACGAATCACCGGCTCGCCGCCGGGCGCGCCACTCGGCTCGATCAGCCGGACGCCGGCCACCTTACCCTCGAGCGACCCCAACGCCGACACCGCGGGCGCTTCCTGGAGCTGGGAGCGGTCCACCTGGGACACGGCAAAGGGGACCTTCTTCAACTCGGTCCCTGCCGCCGTGCCCGTCACGATGACCGCGTCGAGTGTCATCGGATCAAACTTGAGCTCGAAGTCCTGCGACTGATTCCCGGGCGTCAGCGTGATCTGCCTCGTGGCGGGCGAGTATCCGACGTAGCGCGCCCGCAACGTCACGGCCTGTCCCTTAACTCTGTCGGCCGCGACTGTGAGGGTGTAGGTGCCCGATGCGGTGGTCGCGGCGGAGATGCCGAGGGGCTCGATGCTGACCGCAGCGCCCCCCAAAGCTTCGCCTCCCCTGCCCGTGACCTTACCGGTGATCACCGCGGATTGCGCCTGCGCGACACTCGACGCGGCACCTAGCAACGCGAGCAGCGCACCGGCGCAGCCGACTAGGCTGAACGCACGATATCTCATGATGATCCCCCCGCTCTGGAAAAAAAGAGGATACCCACGCTCGAATCCCTGACGGCTCTGGTGGGGGCGAGCAGTGCCTATTCTGCACCGCTCACGGGAAGTGCGCAATACCACCCGCACGGGCTATCGGCCCTCGGAATCGGGGGTTACCTTGGGAAGCAAGCTCCAGGGGGGCCCAACCCTATGGCCACGAACCACCCCTCCCCCGCCTGCTCCCGGGCGGCCTTTCGGCTCGGTTTCCACGCTTTGTGCCTGAGCTGCGTGTGCCTGGGCCTCGCTCTGGCATCGGCAGCCTCGCTCCTGGGACAAGGCGCTGCAGCAGTCCACCCCGACTCCAGCGGCATCGCAGGCCATCTCGCGGCCCACGACACGCACGAGCCGATCGGCAGTGCTCGGGTTACGCTCGCCAATACGGCGCTCGCGACGAGCACGGACTCATCCGGACAGTTCGTCTTCACCGATCTGGACTCCGGGGTGGTCGTGATCGAAATCCGCGCCGTCGGGTATGCCCCGGGCACGTGGCGCGCTTCCCTCAAGTCGCACCACGTCCTCAAGTACGACTTCGAGCTGGAACGCCTTCCCATCGAGCTCCCGGAGGTGGTGATCAAAGGGAAAGAGCCGCTGCACGTACGCCACTTCGCGGATTTCGAGCGGCGGCGCCAGTCCGGCATGGGCGCGTTCCTGACCCAGGAGCACATCGAGCGCGCCAACACCGCCTCGTTGGTAGACGTCCTCGTCACCGTGCGCGGGGTCCAGCAGGTCTGCCTCGCGAACCAATGCGTCGCCAAGATGGTGCGGTCGCCCCCGGGGTGCTACCCGCAGTATTTCCTGGACGGCCGCGAGTCGTCCGCCTACTTCGCGCGGCTCACCCCGCCCCAGGACGTGAAGGGAGTCGAGATTTACCGCGGCTCGTCCGAGACGCCGGGCGAGTTCCAAGGGAGCAACTCCGGCTGCGGCGTCATCGTCATCTGGACCAAGTCCTCGCCCTGACCCCGGGCAGCAGCGTCCCACGCCACTCGGTTACCTTAGGCGGCATGACGCGCAGCCTCGTGACGCGGCCCGCCGGCCTGCTGGTATCTGCGTTGGTCGTTCTCGCCTCGTGCCGCTCCCATCCTCGCAAACCGCTCGCGACCGCCGGGCCGCCGTGGCTGCTCGAGCGCGCCCGCCAGGAAGCCGCGCAGGCCGAGCACTCCCCCGCGTTACACGACTTCCAGTTCACCGACCGGCTGGAAGCGAGCGGGATCACCTTCCAGAACCGGATCGTCGACGACGCCGGCAAGGCTTACAAGAAAGTCCACTACGACCACGGCACGGGACTGTGCGCGGCGGACGTCGATGGCGACGGCCTGCCCGACCTGTACTTCGTCTCCCAGCTCGGCGGCAACGAGCTCTGGAAAAACCTCGGCGGCGGGCGGTTCGCGAACATCACCGACTCGGCCGGCGTCCGTATGCCGGACGCCGTCGCCGTGGCGTGCACGTTCGCCGACATCGACAACGACGGCGATCCCGATTTGTTCGTCACCACCGTGCGGCACGGCAACCGCTTGTTCGAGAATCTAGGTGGCGGAAAATTCCGTGACATCACGGGGCCCTCGGGCGTCGGCTACGTGGGCCACTCGTCGGGCGCGGTGTTCTTCGACTACGATGGCGACGGGCTGCTCGATCTCTTGGTGACGAACGTGGGCGTCTATACGCGCAACACCAAGGGGCCGGGCGGCTATTACGTCGGCCTCCCGGACGCGTTCCACGGTCACACGCACCCGGACCGTGCCGAGGCGAGCATTCTGTACCACAACCTCGGCGGCGGCCGGTTCCAGGACGTCACGCGACAGGTCGGGCTCGTCGACCGCAGCTGGAGCGGCGACGCGACGGTGATCGACGTGAACGACGACGGTTGGCCCGACCTCTACGTCCTGAGCATGCAGGGCGAGAATCATCTCTGGCTCAACGAAGGCGGGAAGCGGTTTCGCGACGCGACTCGACAATACTTCCCGAAGACCCCGTGGGGCGCGATGGGGGTAAAGGCGTTCGACTTCGACGGCGACGGCCGCGTCGACCTCTTCGTCACCGACATGCACTCGGACATGTGGGTCAACATCCCGCGGGGCGACTGGGCGGCGGAGGCCCGGAAAGCCGACACCACGCCGGCACCCCCCGATTTCTTCCCGACGGGCAAACGCCAGTTCATGTTCGGGAACGCGCTGTTCGCGAACCGCGGCGGCGGACGGTTCGAGGAGGTGTCCGATTCAGTCGGCGTCGAGACGTACTGGCCCTGGGGACCGAGCGTCGACGACCTCAACGCCGACGGCTGGGACGACATCGTCATCACCGCCGGGATGAATTTCCCGCATCGCTACGGAATCAACTCCGTGCTGCTGAACGAAGCCGGACGGCACTTCCTCCCCAGTGAATTCCTGCTCGGCGTCGAGCCGCGTGCCGGCGGAGCGACCGAGCAGGTCTGGTTCCGCCTCGATTGCCGGGGTGCCGACCGGGCCGAGCTCTTCTGCATGGTCTGTTCCCAATCCGGGACTGCGGAGCTGGGCTGCCGGATGGATGCGAATGGCCACCTGACGATGATGGCCGCGCGCGGCACGCGGGCCGCGGCGATCCTCGACCTCGACGACGACGGGGACCTGGACATCGTGACGAACGAATTCAACGCCCAGCCTCAGGTGCTCGTCAGCGACCTCGCCCAGCGGCACCGCGTTCACTTCCTCAAGGTGCGGCTGCGCGGCACGCGCTCGAACCGGGAGGGACTGGGCGCGCAGGTCACCGTGGTTTTGCCCGATGGCCGGCGGGTGCTCAAAGTCATGGACGGAAAGACAGGGTACCTCTCGCAGAGCGATCTGCCACTCTACTTCGGCCTGGGTGACGCGGACCACGCGGCCTCGCTCGAGACGCGCTGGCCTTCCGGCGGGCGTCAGACCGTCGCGGGCCCGCTCCGGACCGGGCAGACGATCGAGGTGGTCGAGCCCTAGTTACGGCCGCGCCGCCAGGAAGCGCGCCGCCTCGGCGAGGCCGGCAGTATTCGGGTCGGCGCGATGCCAGATCTGCTGCAGCTCCCCGTACGCGCGGCCGGCGGTCGCCCGATCCCCCGCCGCCGCGGCTGCGCGGCCGAGGCCCAGCAGCGACAACGCGCGCTTGGGCGCGAGCTCGAGGGCGCGCGCGAACTCACCCTGCGCCTCCCGTGGTCGCTCCGCCTCGAGCAGCATTTCGCCGAGCAACTCATGTACCGGCTTCACGTCCGCGGGCGGCCCGAACTCGCCCGCGACCCGGTCCTCGAGCGCCGACGCCTCGCGCAGCAGGCGTACGGCGTCTTCGAGGGCTCCGCCCGCGTGCCGCATGAGCGCCTGGAGCTCCATCTGAAGAATATCCGGGACTTCGTCCCGCTCCCGGCCCGGAGCGGGCGACGCCCGGTTGTCGTTGAGGCTGGCGAGGTCGGCCAGGGCTCGCTCGGCCCCGGCCCGCTCCCCGCGTTTCAGCGCGCTCAGCCCGACCGCGAACAGGTCCACGGCGGCATCGCGCGCCCGCACGGCAGCGAGGTCGATCTTCCATCCCAAGCAGGTGCAGTCCCAGCGCTCGGTGTTCACGACGTACTCGGCGCGCATCTGCGCGAGTACGGCCCGGCCGCGCATGCCCCGGTCCATGTTGCGGCGCATGAGGTCGAGGTGGCGTTGGGCGGCTTCATGTCGGCCCTGCTGCAGGTACCCGTAGCCCAGCCACTGGGTGTAGTGGTTGGGGGCCCAGCGTGCCCGGTCGTGCCCGGACGCGAGCTCGTTCTGTGCTACGACTTCATCCCACATTCCCAGCGCAAGGAAGATGTGCGTCGGCATGTGCTGCGCGTGTGGGGCGTCGGCCGCGATCCGGGAGTATGCCCGGGCCGCCGGCAGACCGAGCGACGCATGGGCGGGGTCGTCATAGCAGTGAATCAGCAGGTGTGCGGCACCGGGGTGGTTCGGGTTGTCCCGGAATACTCGTTGAGCGATCGCGGCAGCGCGCAGATACGTGGGAACGTCTCGAACGCCCTGGCTCAGCCCGAGCAGCGAGACGCCATACAGCACCTGCGCCTCGCGGTCGGTCGGGAACGCCGCGACCAGGCGCTCCATGGCGCGCGAGTATGCCGTGTCGCGCGCCGCTTTCGAGCCGTCGCCGTACAGGACCTCGATGGCGCCGAGATACTGCTTCTCCCTGGGCGTCGGCGCCATGGCGCGTCGGGCGTCGGGCGACGAGCCAAGGCGCTGGAGCACGGTGCGGGCGGCACTTTGGTCCTGCTCGTTCCAGACCGGGTGGGTGTACGTGAGGGCCTCGCCCCAGTACGCCAGGGCGAATCGGGGGTCGAGCCGCTGCGCGTCGCGGAACGCCTGCGCCGCGTCCCGGTACTCGAAGCTGTGCAGGAGCAGAACGCCGCGGATGAACGACGCCTGCGCCCCGGGGGCCCCCGACGTAGGGAAGTCGATGGTCCCCAGATGCCGCGTCTGAGCCGCCAATCCTGCGCCCGTCGCGACGCTCGCCAGCGCCACCAGGCCCAGCAACGAACCTCGCATGCTCACGGATCTATTTACTCCGTTCATCGCTGTTCGATCGCAGCACGGCACGAGCAACCTCGGGGTAGATACCGATCGCATGGGTCCGATAATACAGGGCGAACGGTTTTGTCGCCGTGTTGATCTCGATCGCCTTCGACTTTCGGTTCGGCATGTGGCAGTCGATACATGCGGTCATGAGTCGCCCCCCGATCTCGGCAGCCATCGGATGCCGGCTCGTCTCATGACACCCGAGGCACTTCTGGACGAACGCCGCCACGTCGCGCTGCGGTCGATGGACGTCGTGGCAAGTCGAACACGACATGCCCGGGCTCGAGCGAAAACACTTGCTGCGCTGCAACAACGACACCTGATTCCCGTGGACGTCGGGGACCGCCGCCGTCGCGCGCGCTGTCGACCACCGACTTGAGAAGCGCATTGGCGCTGCCCTTGTCGGAGATCGTTAGAACGCCCGACGCAACCGCAAACAGGAGAAAGACGCCGGACATGGCAAATACCGCCAGCAAGGTGAGAATAAATGGCGCGGAATTGGCGCGACCGACCGTCACGAAGCCCGCCGCTACGGCAAGGAACGCAATCGCCAGGACCAGCACCATGGCGATACTGCCGCCGTGCGTTCCATCCTGGTTGCCGTTGAGATCCGGACGCATAAAGTTTCCGCTCAACTGCTGGTGGGCCATGGTGGGCTGACCTTCTTAGCGACAACAGAATCATTGTGTTGCCAGTGTGCCCATTCCGCGTGTCCCATCAATATGACTCAATATGTAGGCAATGGCGCACGAGTGGGTTGGTAGGCCGACTTTGTCTGGTGTAAGGTTAATGGTCCGTTAACGGTTGGAACGGGGAATTGCCTTTAAAACGGCCTTTTGCCGCGCCAGACACTAAATCCGGTGAATTGTGCAGGTTACATGGACCGCTTTATTAAGGCTCTGCTATTGATAAACGCGGCATATGTTACCTCTGGCGTTAAGCTTTCGGGGTCTGTCCCCGGCGCCGCGGAACAACGCCGAACCCCTGGGGGGCGCAGGGAGGACCACTGTCGGACTTTCTTCTTGGTGAAGGCTA
>Ga0137418_10007501_pt1 | contig 10021 bp, 7 predicted proteins | sample CZODoug3_1_2_16f_FD_122242 | JGI IMG/M metagenome (GOLD analysis project Ga0137418, IMG submission 122242) | Vadose zone soil fungal communities from Angelo Coast Range Reserve, California, USA - CZODoug3_1_2_16fungal (Hybrid Assembly) | ecosystem: Environmental > Terrestrial > Soil > Vadose... | reverse complement strand
GGGTTGTCGAGCGTCGCGAGCATCGCGCCCGACAGCGGCGCGAAAGCCGACACCACCGCGGCGGGAAACGAGCCCCCGTTGATCTCCAGCACCGCGCCGGCCCGCGACCGGCCGGAATGGATCCCCGGCGCGATCTTCCGCGCGACGCTGGACACGACACACTGGTTGACGCTGGGATACGACCGCAACCGGATGCCGGTATTCATCGACGGCGACACCTTCTGGCGGCCCTCGAAGGGCGGCGCCAATGTGATCACCTTCACCGATCCCGTGGACTCCCTGGTGCTCTCGGGGTTCACGTGGCCCGACAACACCGCGCGACTACTCAAGGGCTCCACATGGGCCGTCGTCGAGAATCAGGGCAGTGGGCGCGTCGTGCTGTTTCTCGGTGATCCGCTGTTTCGGGCGTTCTGGCGCGGACCGGCAAAGATGGTGACGAATGCGATCTTGATCGGGCCGAACCGATAAACAAGGGCGGCAGGGGCGGCAAAAAAGGCGGCATGGTTTGATCCATGCCGCCTTTGCCGTCAATGCCGCCCTTGCTCTTTAGATCGCCCGGCTGGTCCGAATCACGTCTCGAATCTTGATCGCCGGGATCTCCATCCGCTGGTGCAGCTTCGGCATGACGCGGAACCAGCTCGGCTCCTCATGCATCCGCGGCGCCATCCGGAACTTGCGGTTCTCACGGTCCGGCACCTTCCACGTCACTGCGACATGTCTCTGCTTCCGCAGCACGTCCAAGGTGACCGTCTCACCCACATCGTAGGAGCGCAGGATCCGCATCGCCTGCTCCGGCGAGGACGGTTTTCGGTTGCCGACCGAGAGAATGACGTCGCCGCCCTTCAGGGCCAATGACGAATCTTCCGGTGCGCGAACGACCAACACACCCTCGCGGCTCCCAAAATAGTCGCCGAGATCAGGATTGAGTTTCACGAGCTCGATACCGCCCCACGGGCCCCCGAAGACGAACTCGCCCGGCTCCATATTCATCCGGTCCATATTCATCCGCGTGAGCTCTTTGAAAGCGCCCATCTCGGGGCCCTCCATCGGTCCAGTCCAGGCTCCGCCACCCAGGTCCTCGGCCACGATCGTCACCTTGCGGGCATCGCTGCCGCGACGGTACTCGACCTGAACCGTGTCACCGGGATCGAGCGCATGAGCGAGATCGATGAGCTTCATCCCCGGCCCCGACCGCTCGTCGTCCTCAGATGCCGCGCCGCCAAGGGCGGTGCCGTTGAAACGGGTGATCACGTCACCGACCTTGAGGCCGACCTTCTCGGCGGGCCCGCCGGGGGTGATGCCCTCGATGCGGGCGCCCACTTTATCACCGGTAGCGTCGGCACGGACGTCAACGATGACCCCGATGCGGCCGCGGCTCTCGCTACTGAACGAATACACGCCAAACGGCCCGTCCCCGGTCTGGACCCTCACGCGGGGCCGGGTACTCGGCCGGCGCGGGGTTGCCTGCGCGGCCGACACGGCCGGCAGAACCAGGCTGACGGCGAGAACTGCCACAGTCAAATTGCGCATCATCTAATTCTCCTCCGGGCTCTTAAAGCCCGACGTAGCGAGCGCGCGTCGCGCGGGCGTTCATCAGCTCCCGCATCAGTCCAACACGCTCCTGCCATAGTTTGACGAGCTCGGCGTCCTGTGCGCTCTGTTCGCGCTGCACGAGGGCGCCGTCGAGAATGGAAATACGGTCTTCGAGATCCGCCACGACCGCAGCGGCATGACCGCTCAATACGCGGCCGTCTGTGTCGTAGCGTTGCAGAGAATCTTCCAGCGTTGCCGACTGTCGCTTCACCTGACTCAGCTCGGCGTGAGCCGTGCTTGGCGTCATCGGCTGCATCAGCAAGACGGCAGCGATCGTGGCGGCGAGCGCGAGACTCCCCGTCCACGCACCCCATGTGCGACGGCGGCGAGAGCGCTGCGCGCGCAGCGCCGATCTCACGGCGGGCCAGCGGTCGCGCGGCGGTCGCAGCGCCGGCAGCGCCTTGAGCTGCGCGATTCGCTGGTACAACCCCTCGAGCTCCGCCTGACACGTCGCGCAGGTGGTGATGTGCCGGCGTGCCCAGACCGACGCCTCACCCGCCTGCAGCGCTCCCAGATCTTCCATCGTGCAGTGCATCATGCTTGTGCTCCTTCATCCAGCATTCGCCGCATGCGCGCATGTGCCCGCGCCAGCTGCGATTTGGAAAAGCTCACCGACTTGCCCATCTGCTCCGCGATTTCCTCATGCGTGTACCCTTCGACGTCGTGCAGCCAGACCACGGCCCGGGAAGTCTCCGACAGGTGCTCGAACGCGCGCTCCAGATCGAGATTTGCGCCGACATGCATCCCCGGCTTGCCCGGCTCGTCGTCCAGCGACTCCGTCTGCCGCACCTGATCGCGACGAATCCGCATCAATGCCTTGGTCGAGGCGATGCGGCGAATCCAACCCCAGAGATGGCCCTCACCGCGGTACTGCTTGATGTTGCGCACCACCTCGAGAAACGTCTCCTGCAGCACGTCCTCTGCGTCCTCCGGCCGCCGCAGCATCCGGCGAACGAGGTTGTAGACAGGCGTCTCGAACGCCCGGTAGAGGGCTTCGAGCGCTGCTTCATCTCCGGCTTGCGCGCGGGCGACGAGGACATCCGGAACGGCGAGAGACACGGTCATTGTCCGAAAACTATGATGCCACAACTACGTAGAAGGTCGCGAGAACAATCCTAGGGGAAATCACGGTTCCTTAAGGCGTTGCAAGGTAGTAGCTTGGCGCATGCCCACGGCTGACATGAAAGAATGGCTGCATCACTGGCAGGATGAAGCCGACGCGGCCTACCTCTATCTCGCCCTCGCCGGCCAGGAATCCGATCCGCACAGGAAAGACGTCTACATCAAGCTCGCAGGCGTCGAGGAGCGCCACGTGCAGATCTGGAGCAAGCTGCTCAGCGAGCATGGCCACAAAGTGGATCACGCGCGGCCATCCCTGAACGCCAAGCTCCGGGCGTGGTTCGGGCGGCGGTTTGGGACGCGGTATCTGCTGCCCATGCTGCTGCGCGAAGAGGGCGAGGAGGTAAAGGGGTACCTCAACCTCCACAAGGAATCGAGCCTCCCCGACGCGCAGGAAGTCTCGCTCCAGCTCGCCAAAGAATCGGCCGCCCACGCCGGGACGCTCGCGGAACTCGCCGGCAAGGGAGCCGAGCCGTGGCACAAGACGGGCTCCGGCGGCTTTTTGCGCAACGTGGTGTACGGCTTCAACGACGGGCTGACGGCGAATTTTGGGTTGGTGGCGGGCGTGATCGGCGCGGCGGTGCAGCCGCACGTGATCCTGATCTCGGGCGTGGCCGGCGCGTTCGCGGACGCATTGTCGATGGGGTCGTCCGGCTATCTGGCCGCGAAAAGCGAGCAGGAGGTGTGGGAGCACGAGATCGCAATGGAGAAGGAAGAGATTCGCTTGATGCCGGAAGTCGAGATGGAAGAGATGGCGCTGCAGTACGAAGCGAAAGGCGTGGACCAGCGTACGGCGCGGCGCATGGCGGAGGAAGTGATGCGCGATCCGGTGCGCGCGCTGGGCGAGCAGGTGCGGGACGAGCTGAAGATCGGTGAGGCGCACTCGACGCCGTTCCGCGAGGGGTGGATCACCGGGGTGGCGACCGCGGTCGGCGCCTTCATTCCTGTATTTCCGTTCCTCGTGCTACAGGGGCGCGCGGCCATCTGGCTGGCGTTCACGATCGCGATGGTGTCGCACTTCGCCGTGGGCGCCGCGCGGAGCTTCTTTACCGGCCGCGGCGTGATCCGCAGCGGTATCGACATGTTCGTCGTCGGGATGGGTGTCGCGGCGGTAGGCTTCCTCGTCGGCGACCTGGTCGCGAAGACGCTCTAGACGACCAGATTGACGAGCCGGTCCTGCACGTAGATCACCTTCTTTACCTTCTGCCCGTCGACAAACTTCTTCACCGCTTCATCCGCGAGTACGCGGGTGAGCACGTCCTTCTCGGCCATCCCCCTGGGCACAGTGAGCCGGGACCGAAGCTTGCCATTCACCTGCACGGCGATCTCCACGTCACCCGCTGACGCGAGCCGCTCGTCAAAGGCGGGCCAGCGGGCTTCGAATACGGAACCCTTCCCGCCCAGCACCGACCACATCTCCTCGGCAATATGCGGCGCATACGGCGCAAGCATGAGGACGAGAGGTTCGAGCAGCTCCCTGCTCCCCGCTCCCTGCTCCCGCAGTTCGTTCACGTACTCCATCATCGCCGCGATCGCGGTGTTGTACTGCAGGGCCTCAGTATCTGCCGACACCTTGCGAATGGTGCGATGCAGTTTCTGCTCCGCCGCAGGCGTGCTCTTCGCCGCTTCAGTCTCGTGCGCAAGCACCCACACCTTGTCGAGAAAGCGCCGGATTCCCACGATCCCCTCATCGCGGAAATCGCCGCCTTCCTGAAAAGGACCGAGAAACATCAGGTACATCCGGAAGGTGTCCGCGCCCCACTGCTGGATGTAGGTGTCGGGCACCACGACGTTGCCGCGCCGCTTCGACATCTTGGCGCCGTCCTTCACGATGTGACCGTGCGCCCGGAACCTGGGGTACGGCGTGTCGAAGTGTACGAACCCCAAATCGCTCAACACCATGCAGATGAACCGCGAGTACAGCAGGTGTAGCACGGCGTGCTCGTTTCCGCCGATGTAGCTCGAGACGGGCAGCCACTTCTTCGTCCGGGCGGGGTCGAACGGCCGGTCGTCGAATTCCGTCGACGGGTAGCGCAGGTGATACCATGCCGAATCGAGGAACACGTCAGACACGTCAGTCTCGCGTCTACCCCGCCCGCCGCACTGGGGGCACTTTACGAAGTACCACTCTTCATGGCGCGCGAGCGGGCTCACACCGGTGTCATCGGGGCGGAAATCCTCGATGAGCGGGAGCTCGACGGGCAGGTCCTTCTCCGGGACCGGCACCACGCCGCATTTATCGCAATAGATGATCGGGATGGGCGGGCCCCAGTAGCGCTGCCTCGAGATACACCAATCGTGGAGCCGATACTGGACGCGCGGGGTCGCGAGCCCGCGCTCGGCGAGCCAGGCGACGATCTTCTTCCCGCCCTCGACGCACGGCAGGCCATCGAACGGTCCCGAGTTCATCAGCAAGCCGCCCCCGGACACGCTGGGGAGTGATTCGCCCTCGACATGCACGACCTGGCGGATGGGGAGCTTGAACTGCGTCGCGAACTCGAAGTCGCGCTTGTCATGCGCGGGGACCGCCATGATCGCCCCAGTGCCGTACTCCATGAGAACGTAATCGGCGATCCAGATCGGGATCGCTTCGCCGGTCGCCGGATTGCGGGCGTAGGAGCCGATAAAGACGCCGGTCTTCGTCTTGTCGCCGACGCGGCGCGCTACCACGTCCTTGGCCTGCACCTCGCGCTGGTACGCTTTGACCGCCGCGCGCTGCTCGACCGCATTCAACTCCTCCACGAGCGGGTGCTCCGGCGCGAGCACCAGGTATGTGGCGCCGAAGACGGTGTCGGGCCGGGTCGTGAATACGTTGATCTTCTTGCCGCTGGGCGTTTCGAAGATGAGCTCCGCCCCGTCGCTCCGGCCGATCCAGTTGCGCTGCAGGGACGCGGTCGAGGACGGCCAGTCGAGCTTGTCGAGGTTCTGGAGGAGCCGCTCGGCATAGCGCGTGATCGTAAAGAACCACTGGTCGAGGAAGCGCTGCTCCACCGGCGTGTCGCAGCGCTCGCAGCGTCCGTCGATGACCTGCTCATTGGCGAGCACGGTCTTGTCCTTGGGGCACCAGTTCACGGCGGCGCGCTTCTTAAAGGCGAGCCCCGCCTTGAACAGCTGCAGAAAGATCCACTGTGTCCATTTGTAGTACGCGGGATCAGTCGTCGAGAGCTCGTGCCGCCAATCGTACATTCCGCCGAAGCGCCGGAGCTGGCGCCGGAACGCCGCGATGTTCTGCGGGATGAGCTTGGCGGGATGGATACCAGTCGTCAGCGCGTAATTCTCGGAATGGATGCCGAAGGCATCGAAACCCATCGGCTCGAAGACGTCGTAGCCCTGGAGCCGCTTGAACCGGCCGTAGATGTCCGCGCCAGTGAACGCGAACATATTGCCGACGTGTAACCCCTCGGCCGAGGGATAGGGAAACATCATGAGGTTGTAGAACGGCCGCGCGGCCCGATCGAGATCGGGCTCGTTGGTATGGCGCTCGGCCCAACGGGCCTGCCACTGTGCCTCGACGGCTTGTGGATCGTAAGGTGGAGCGGTGTGCATGCGCAGGGTTTGAAGCTAATCACACCGCTCCACCGTGGAAGCGTCCTACCGCAGCTCGTACCCCGTCTGGCCCGGCCTGCGGCCGTTGACCACCACCACCTTGACGGTGCGATCGACCGCGGATACCGGAATCAGTGCGATGGCGCCGCGAGTGGTTGCCACCTGGCGTTTCGCCTCTTCAGCCGTCGCGATGCGCGGGCCACTAATGACTTCGGCCCGAAAGATCTTGGCAACCCAGTACTGCCGGTACTCGACCTCGCGCATGCGGTAGACGACACGAAGGGCTGTCGCGCGGCCGGACGATCCCGGTGACGGGACAATCAGCGTGATGCGGGTGCGCTGGGTCGTGTACTGCCGGTCGCCCAGAAACATGCGGCGCAGATCGCCGAGCGAAACCGAATCGATCGGCGCATCGGGCGCGACCACGACCGCAAGGACGACATCCGGCGTCTCCTGCGCTTGCGTTGCAGCCGAGGGGAGGAGCGCCAGCGCGGCGACGACGCCGGCGGCGAGAATGGTTCGGGCACTCACGGCGTCACCCCCTCGCTCGACGCATGTTCTTCCTGCCAGCGAGGGAACGTGAAGCTCACCTGAATGATGATCGTGTCGAGCCAATTGGGACCGCCCGGTTTTTCCCGGCGGTACTCCGCCTTCAATGCCGCGACCGACGCGAAGTCAAATCGGAGACCGGCGAGCACCGCCCGATAGTCGAGCGTCGGCGTGATTGCACCGAGCAGCGGATCGGTCGGCGGCACATCGACGCGCTCATAGCGGGCGTAGGGCTTCCACGCGCTCGCCCCGCCCGGCAGGCGATAAGCAAGCTGCACGTAACCCGCCTTAGACGTCGCGCGCGGACCGCCCCCTGTCTGGGTGTGGCGAACGCTGGCGTATTCGGCGATGATTTCGGGACGTTCTGCGGTCCAGGCGAAGAAAGCGCCAACGAGCCGCTCATCGACCGGATTCCCGACGGCCAGAGTCGCCCGATCTCCATAGGCGCTCGCGCCGATTTGTAATTGCCGCGGCGTTCCTGGACTGACCGAAAGACCGGCAACCCAAGCACGCTGCGGATTCACGTCGCCTGCATCACCGCCCCGCGCGATGTTGAGACCTCGTCCGTTGCCGATTCCCGCGTGATAGCGCACGCTGAGCCCGCCCGAGCCGACTGACCCCTCGGCCAGGAGTCCCACGAAGTGCACAGGCAGAAACTGTCCGCCGAACTTCACCATCTCGGGGCGATTGACGCTGGTTTGAAGCCACTGGCCGTGGTGAAATGCCGTGTTCCAGTACCCGACCGGCGTATGGTAACGGCCGGCCGAGAGTTTGAGATAATCACTGAAGTCGTAGCGAAGGATGCTGCGCTCGACCTCGAGATTGAAGCCGGTGGCGGTCGCCGTGGCGGTGAGCTCCGCGAACACGCCGAGCCGAGGCGCCAACTCGGCACTGAGATGCCCGGCGAATTGCCCGGAACGGAATCCGTCGGGCACGGGACGTTCGGTCGTCAGAAAGTTGAAATCGGCAAAGCCGATGATCTGGGCGTTGGGGTGGCGTTCTTGAGCGGCCGCTGGCGCGGCGAGGAGCAGCGCGAGGACTCCGGCTCCGAGCAACGATCGCATCTCGTCCTCCAGTAAAAGGGCGCCACAACATAGGGGTTGACGGAGCGAGAAGCATAATTCCGTCGCCTGCTCTTGCTCGTGCCTATCACGGACCGTACGTTGCCTCGGGTCTTCCGCATGACCGTACAATCACAGCGTCTTCGTCAAGGCTTCCTCATCACGGGAGCCGGGTTCGCCGCGGTCTTCGTCGGGGCGCTCGCGATATTTGCGGGTGCGCGAATCTCCAAGTCGCTGCGTGACCAGTCTGATGACCGGGGTCGCGAAGTCGCATTCCGCGTGGCCGGCACCGTCACGCAGTACATCACCGAGCGCCGCCGCGAAGTCGTCGCGCTGGCCCATCAACCCGAGCTCTTGACCATTCTGCAGGAGGTCGGCAATGATGCCGCGCAACGCGGACTGGATCGGATGGACATTCCCACACTCGAGCGGATGTTTGCGTCGCGGCGGCAGTTGAGTGGGGAGCGACCCTACCTGCAATACCTCCGTTCGTATACCGAGATCTCGGATTTTGCCGAAATCATCGTGACCGAGCGGCACGGCTTTGTCGCGCTGGCCTCGGGACGTCCATCGGATTTCGTGCAAAACGACGAGAAGTGGTGGCAGCAGGCCATGCGGGTAGGTTCGTTCGAGGGCGAGGGCACATTCGACTCTTCCGCGGCCGCGACCGCCCTGGAATTCGACGTCGCCGTCCGCCCTCCGAGCGGAGGCCGACCGCTCGGAGTCCTCAAGAGCGTCCTCACGCTCCGGAACCTCGGAGACCTCCTGGCGACTACGGAAACACACGGCGGAGCGTATCTACAGGTCGTCGATCGCCGCGGACTGGTGCTCGCATCCGCCACGCCGACGGAGATCCTCCAACCAGTCCCGCAGCGCGCCGACATCCCGCTCACGGAACAAGCAGCGGTCACGATCGTGACGACGCCCGCCGGCGACGAAGTCGTCGTGACCCAACCAGCGAATCAGGGCGCGTGGTGGGTGATCGTGCGGCAGCCGATCGCGGCGGCGTATACCGCGGCGCGCAGCGGCGTCCGGACCGTGATATGGGGTGCGGTACTCCTGTTCCTGACGAGTCTTGGCCTGATTTTCGCCCTGGCACAGCGACTTCACCGCACCATCACGGAGCCGGTCCGCGCCGCCGGCGCGATCGCGAGTCGCGTGGCGGGCGGCGACCTGTCGGTCACCGTGTCGTCACACCGGACCGAGGCGAGCGAGGTGGCCGACCTGCTGTCGTCGGTGCACTCCATGGTGGTCGCATTGCGGCGACTGGTGGGCGCGATCCGCGCGGCCGCTGATGAGGCCGCGGCGATGGCGACGGAAATCTCGGCTTCGACGCAAGAGATGAGCGCGTCGACCGAGGAGATGGCATCCACGTCACAGGACCTCTCCCGACGTGCGGGCGAGCAGGCTCAGCTCGTCCGCGCGGCTGCCGACGACGCCGGCCGAATTCTCCAGATTGCCGCCAAGCTCGCGCACGGCGCTGAGGAAGCGGCACGGCGTAACGCCGACCTGTCGGCGCTGGCACGACGGCACAAGGATGGCCTCGATCAAACGACCGTGCGCCTCGCCAAGCTTGCGGATGAAGTCGCCAAGGGAGCTGAGGAAGCCCAAGCGTTGACGCAGGCGACGGCGAAGATCCAGACGTTCGTGGCGCAGACCAAGGCAGTCGCCACGCAGACGAACATGCTCGCGCTCAACGCCGCGATCGAAGCCGCGCGCGCCGGTCCGCAGGGCCGCGGGTTCGGAGTCGTCGCCGATGAGGTGCGTAAACTCGCATCCGTGGCCGCGGCGGCGGCGGGAGCGACCGCGGACACGGTTCGTGTCGTGCTCACGCAGGTGCAGGCGACGCGCGACCGGCTCGTGCGCCTGGCAGAGGGTGGCGCGGCGGTGCGCGAAGCGTCGCAGACGGCGGCGCAGGGGTTGGCGACCGTGGCGAGCGAGGCCGATGCGAACGACGTCTGGAGCCGCGAGATCGCGCAGTCGGCGGGGGAGCTCCGTTCGCTCGTCGAAGAGATCGCCAACCGGCTGGGCACCATCGCCGGCCAAACCGATACGCTCCTTGCCTCCGCCGAAGAGCTCGCCGCGTCAGGCCAACAGCAAAGCGCCTCGACGGAAGAGATCGCTTCCTCGGCGAATCAGCTCGCCGAAGCGGC
>Ga0137418_10007500_pt1 | contig 10022 bp, 2 predicted proteins | sample CZODoug3_1_2_16f_FD_122242 | JGI IMG/M metagenome (GOLD analysis project Ga0137418, IMG submission 122242) | Vadose zone soil fungal communities from Angelo Coast Range Reserve, California, USA - CZODoug3_1_2_16fungal (Hybrid Assembly) | ecosystem: Environmental > Terrestrial > Soil > Vadose... | reverse complement strand
TCTAGGACGGCCCATGGACGTCCCCTCATCGAACGAATGGACGCGCGCGATCGGTCACGATCCACGACGAATGAAAGCAACCCGACTCGGTCCATAAGTGTCGACGATCATCCCGATCGTCGACACTATGATTCTACACAAAGGGGCACGGGACGCTCCGTCGCTCATCGGAGCGATACATCGCCCCGCTCATCGTCTCGTACCCCCTCTCGTACCTCCTCCCGCACCTCAACACGTGCACAGCCTGAACGTTCGGATGACGCTGCGCGTCATCTGCGCGACATTGAGAAGCGTTTGGCATCCTTCGCCGAACTCTTTGAATCAGGTAACGAGACCATTGGCCAGGTCAAAGACCTGGCTAATGCTTCATCTTTTGCTACCGAACGTACAGAGGCCTTCATGTCTAAAGTACAAGACATGTATATTGACCTTAAATTCGACATTGATGAATATAAAACTAAATATTCATCATCTCATCATACTAAAAGTACTCATGTTCACCAACATAAGAACATGAAGAAGGTTGATGATGATACTAGTTATCATGCTAGTAGGTCAGATGTTGATGTTCATGATCAACACTCTGAAGCTCCTACAGCTGGTAGCCATAACCTCTCACCCTTGTCTCATGAGGGTGCAGATGAATATGGTGAACGCTTAAAGAAAGTGGCAGACTATCGCAGGCTGCAGGCTCGCAAAGCTGAGAGGCTTGTAGAGTACTCTCGCTTGCCAGTCGCCACACAAGGGCGGCTAGTAATGGCATATGGTTCACTGGGTCAGGCTGCTGAGCATGACATACGCAACAGTGACCGAGCTAGTGCTGCTCTTGGTGCAGATGAACGAGCACCTGCTCATTCATCATATAACCGATCAAAATACCAAGGAGCACCTAGTGCTCCACAGGGTACCATTAAGCGAGGACCACCTGGTGTACCAGATTCCTCATCATCATCCTCATCCTCAGATGATGATAAGGATGGGGATCAAGGTCCTCGCAATAACCGTTCAGCTCAACGTCATCATAAACGCACTGATGATGTTCATAGGTCTCCTGCTCACTCCACACCACAACGTGATAGCACACCTCACTATTACCGTGATGTGTCACTTAAACCTCAGTCAGGTCATCGTGACAATGTGGCAGAGAGACGTATTCGAGCTATGGTGCATGAAGCACTGGCAGTGGAGATCCCTGAGTTACCTAAGGGATTTAAAATTGCAGTGCCTAAGCGCTATAATGGTAGTTCAAAGTCAGAAGACTTTGAAATGTGGCTAGCAGAGTTTCTAGGCTGGCTACAAATGACCCGATTGACAGGGCATGACATGGCCATGCCACAAATCATAGCAATTGGTTCAGCACTCAGTGATGTTGCAGCTGAGTGGTATAATCGTGAAGTGCGTGACCCAGATCGTCGCGTACGTATCTGGGATTTGGAGAGTATTGTTGTTGCTCTTCATCGTCGCTTCCTGTATCGTGCCACAGTGCAAGATGCAGCTGCTAAGTTCCGTGCAACTAAGTATGATCCTACACAAGGTGTTGTTGGATTCTACAATGAGTTACAGGTGCATGCTACACGGATGGTTGAGCCTCCTAATCAGTATGCATTTAACCACAAGTTCCTTGTGGGATTACCACCTGACATCGTTAAACCAATGATGTATTTGCGTGGAGTTACTGCTGAATTCTCAGCAACTGATGATATACTTCAGGCTGCTGTAGAAATTCAGGAGGCAAATGAATTTGTTCGTCGTCTTCCATCACGGTTCACGGCATCAACAAATGTCTTGCCTTCCAATACTGTGTCTGGCACTACAAGAGTTTCTAAAGCTCATGTGGTGTCACAGACTAGACCACAATCAGGTGGTCTTCACCCTCAACGTCATGGTGCTCATCGTTCATCTACAAATGACCGACGACATTCCATGCAACCAGCACATGTTTCCCCTGCTAAACATGTCACTATTAAACCTCCTGTACCACCAACCAAACAGCGTGGTGGTCAATCTAATGACCGCAATGTTGATCCTACTCAGATCACATGTTGGGGCTGTGGAAAGAAGGGTCATTATGCTAATGATCCTGTATGCTCTCAGTATGGTAAAGCTGGTAAGGCTGGAACTCAGCGTGTCTTCGCGGTCACTGCCAGTGACCCTGAGGGCATTGATGGTGATGAACCCATGCCACAAGTTGTGGGTGCCTCTATTGAGGATGCATCTGCATCAGCAGATGCTAGTGCCTTAATGGCAACATCTGTGTTGGATGATACATCAACCAATGATGTGCAGTCTCAAGTTGATGATCCTGCACATGATGATCCAGCATTTGATGGTTCCCAGTATGATGACTCTTCTGCTTCTCCTGCTGAAGAGGAATATCATACTGATGATGAGGATAATACTCAATATTTGATGGGCATGCGTCTTGGTTCTGCTGTTGAGCATGAAGTTCAACAAGCAGCAGCATATCAACAACGCTGTGCAACATATGTTGCAGACCGTGATGATACATTGCACTGGCATCATTGGACCTTCTCAGAGAAGGGTCTTTGGATGTATGATCCTTCCTGGGGTATCATTCATCATGACGGTTGTCACACATGTATGCAATATGTGGAACACTGTCACGCTGCTGCTGATGATGCCACCAGTAACTTCCAGCAATGTATTGCATTGCGCAGCCATCTATCTGACCATCATCGTCGTCGTGGATGTCATGATGGTCATGGCATCGCTGTTGATGCTATCAGATCTTTAGCTCGTCTCAATTATGGCAATAACACACTTGCCCTAGCACCAATACAGAGGGTATTGGAAAGTGTGCTAGGTGTTGCTCCTGCAGAGCCTATTATTGCTTTTCCTGAGATGACTGATCCCCGTTATGATTTCATCTTTGGTGACATTGATGAACCTATGTCCATTGCTGCTGGCTCTGACTCAGGTGATGCAACTGAGTCAGAATATGCTGACATGCCACCATTGATTGAGTCTGGTGATGGAATTGATATTCCTAATGACTATACTGACTTCGAGGCTTTCTATGGCCTTGAAGTTGGTCCCAGTCTTGCTTTGGATCGTGTTTATCGATCTTCTGCTCGACGTCCTTATGCAGTTGGTCAGCGTCCAACTCGCTCATCAGAGCAGCAAGCTTGTCTTGCAATTTATGTTGACATTGGTGGTCATCGTGCTCTTACCTTGTTTGACACTGGTTCGACTACAGACATTGCCAGTCCTGAGTATTCTCGGGTTGCTGGACTTGATGTCTTTGCTTTAATGGCTCCTGTGCCATTACAGCTGGGCTGTGTTGGTAGTCGTTCATCCATTAATTATGGTGTCACTCCACATGTTGCCTTTGGCCCAGTTACTGGACCATGGTATTTTGATGTGGCTAACATTGATCGCTATGATGTTATCCTTGGCATGCCTTTTATGACACAAGCTGGTGTCACTCTGGATCTTACTGCACGTGAGATTCGTGTTGGATCTTCTGTCTTTCCTGCTCTAAAAGTGGGGGAGGACCCGCGCATGCAACGCACACGGGTAAAGAAGTTAACACAGACACAGAGGTCAGATTGACTATCTGACCACCAGGCAAAACAGTTGCCAAGACATGTGACTGAGGTAGAGGATGAACACTTTCGTCATCTTCATGAAGAACAATCAGCCAAGACTGATTGTCAAATAACCATCACAAAGGTTATTTATAACAAAGGTGATATCCCAAACCTGTGTTCCAACTGGTTTGAAAAATGCAAGGATATCATGAGTGGAGTTCCATCACAACTGCCACCAATGCGTGCAGTTAATCATCAAATCCCACTAATTGATGATAACAAACGACATTGTTATTATCTCTCTCGTTGCCCTGAAAGTATGACACATCTTCTCCAAGAGAAGATAAAACGTTATACAGCAGCAGGTTGGTGGAAACCAACATCCACCCCACAGGCTGCACCAATGCTGTGTATTCCTAAGAAATCAGGGAAATTGCGGACAGTTGTTGATTGTCGTAAACGCAATGAAAATACAGTAAAGGATGTCACTCCTTTACCAGACCAGGATCGCATCCGTATGGATGTGGCACGAGCAAAATATCGCTCAAAGATTGACCTGTCAGATGCATATGAGCAAGTGCGCATTGTACCTGAGGATGTATGGAAAACATCCTTTTCTACTATATTTGGCAACTTTGTCAGTCTTGTAATGCAGCAAGGTGATTGTAATGCACCTGCTACATTTCAGCAATTGATGACAACAATATTCCGTGATTATATTGGAGTCTTCATGCATGTCTATCTGGATGATATTTTTGTCTTCTCATCATCCATTGAAGAGCATGAAGAACATCTGGAGAAGGTGTTCTCAAAGCTTCGTGATTCATCTCTCTACCTTATGGGAGATAAATGTGACCTCTACTCAGACAAAATGGATTGTCTGGGGCATGTCATTGATGCCAAAGGTCTGCATGCAGATGCAGACAAAATGTCAAAAGTACGTCAGTGGCGTACTCCCCGGTCACAAGGAGATATACAACGCTTCCTTGGATTAGTGCAATATCTGGCTCATTTTATGCCAGATGTCTCTGCATATACTGGGCCATTATCTAGCATTGCACGTGGTGGTCAGCCGTTCCATTGGCGTCCCATCCATGACAAATGCTTTGAAAGCATTAAGATGCTTGCTTGTAAAACACCAATCCTGAAACCCATTGACCCATCACTGCCAGAACCAATCTGGATAATTTGTGATGGTTCTACTTCAGGAGTGGGAGCAATGTTTGGACAAGGACCAGACTGGCGTCATTGCAGGCCTGCTGGTTTCATGTCTAAAAAGTTCACTACTGCTCAACATGCATACCGTGTGTTTGAGACAGAAACACTTGCTATATTGGAAGCATTGCTCAAATGGGAGGATAAACTCCTTGGGCGTAAGATCCAAATTATTTCGGATCACAAGGCTCTTGAATTTTTCAAGAACCAGCGCAAATTGTCCAGTCGTCAAACACGTTGGATGGAATATCTATCACGTTTCGACTATGACATTCAGTTCATTCCAGGTGAAATGAACAAGGTGGCTGACTGTTTGTCTCGCTACTATGAAAATGATGAGTGGGATGAGAAGCATTCCATTGATCAGTATGTCAATGCTGATGTACGCTTGGATCCTGAGGGTGAAGATCTTCCTCAGGATCGCCTCCTTGAACTAAATTCAATGAGAGTACGTAAATTGACAGAAAAGGGACGAATATGGGCAGCAGAACATGCTAAATGTCATGATCATGTTGAAGTGCGTCAGGAAGAAGCTCAAGCTCTTCATGATGCAGCCCCACCTGTGTCTGCACAGGCACCAATCACTGAGGACCTTCAGTTATTTGGTCCCACTGACTCAGGTCCACCTTTGCGTCAACTAGTTGAGACAACTACCAAGTTTCTCCATGACGTAAAAGGGGGCTATCATAAAGATACCCTCCTATCCAAGGTACTTGCTACACCAAGTGAGTACCCACTGTTCCACTACAAGGACCATCTCTTGTGGACAATGAATCGGGCGGATCAACTAGTGCTTTGTCTGCCTCGCACCATGCATGGTCGACGACGACTTCCTGAAGTTGTCATTGATCAGGCGCACCATGTCCTTGGACATCTTGGTAGCCAGCGTACTGCTGACTATGTCCGTCGATGGTACTGGTGGCCAAGACTTGGCATTGATATTGACAAATATTGTCGCTCTTGTGGCACCTGTCAAATGTCAAAGCCTGGTAACCAACGGCCTGCTGGGCTGCTTCATAGCATGCCAATACCTTCCCGCCCTTGGGGTTCCATTGGTATGGATTTTGTTGGTCCATTTCCAAAGTCTAAAGGCTTTGACTATATGTGGGTCGTCATCTGTCGACTTACTAGCCTGGTACATCTCACACCAGTCACTACTACTATACGAGCATCTGAGCTTGCATGGTTATTTATGCGTGACATTGTGCGGTTGCATGGAATTCCTGAGTCTATTGTCTCTGACCGTGACTCCAAATTCACATCAAAGTTCTGGCAGGAACTTCATCGATTGTTGGGCATTAAATTATTGATGTCTACCTCATTTCATCCTCAGACAGATGGTGCCTCTGAGCGTGCCATTCGGTCTGTGACACAGATTTTGCGATCTGTGGTTACAAGTGATCAAACTGATTGGGTTGACCACTTACCTATGGTGGAGTTTGCCATTAATTCATCTGTCAGTGCATCAACAGGGTATGCACCCTTTGAACTGACTTATGGATACCTTCCATCCATCCTTAAAGGATGGGATGCTCACCACACAGCTCCTCCTGGTGTGCTTTATTTTGCACACTGTGCACATCATAACTTGATGATTGCCCATGATGCCATTATTGCTAGTCACATCATGCAAACTCATCATGCTAATCGTCATCGACGCAGGGATGATGAAATTAACACTGACACTCTTGTATATGTGTCTACAGAGAACCTTTCTCTCCCAAAAGCTCGTGCTAAGAAGCTTTTGCCTAAGTTTCTAGGCCCTTATAAGATGCTTGCCCATCATCCTGAGACATCCAGTTATACATTGGATTTACCTCAGGAGCTCAAGCAACGTCGCATTTATCCTACCTTTCATGTATCAAAGCTTAGGCCCCATGAGCCTAATGATGATACATTGTTTCCCCATAGGGAAACTCAACATCCATTTGATATGGGTGCTCCTGATGAACAGGAGTGGCTAGTGGATGAGATCTTGGCTCATAAATGGAATGACACAGCTGTATCATTCCTTGTCAAGTGGAATTATGGTGATTCTACTTGGGAACCACTGGAACATTGTGCTGAACTTGAAGCACTTGATAATTACTTGGCTTTATTGGGTGTGAAAAGTGTTCAATCACTTCCAAAACACCTTACTGTTGGTCCTAAGGTGTCCAGGACTGCTCCTACATCGTCCTCTACAGCTTTATCTGGTGCTGCTCGAATGAACTCACATCATTCACTGGGCCTACCATCACATCACTTGCTGTAAATCTACGAAAAGCGGCTCGTTTTTCGTCATTTCACCGTGTAAACGTGTCTATTACTCTTCTCTACACGTTTCACTGCTTTTGCGTCCCTTTTGCGCATCTTTTCGTGCTGTTTTACTGCTTTTCGTATGCTATCATACTCGGCCTTTGCCCCTGTCGGCAATTTCCGTTGCTCGAACCTAATGGAGTAACCCGCTGACATCAGCTTTCGCACGTCCTTGTCGGTCCGTTTCGGGCTCACCTGTGTCTGTGCGTGGGATCTTCACCGTTAGGGGCCCTGTTCTCTGTGGGATACGCTATTGTTGAATCCCACTTTTGGTCTCTGCCGTTATCCCACTCTACCGCTACTTGATTTCCCACCGTTTGCTTCTCTCCGCCGTCATGCCTACCTTTGACGATGCTTCGATGCCGGGTGACAACATTTGTACGTCATCCGTTACCCGGTCCGCTTCTTACAGCGCCAATGCCGTGTTCTTAGATCCGAACACCACTTCTGATTGGCTCACTGATGCCGTCTTCCACTGTCCCCTTCACCGCTCGGAATGCTCGACATGCACACAATATGTCGAGCATCTCTTCCGTGCTACTCGGCATGGTGATGCTTCAGTGTTGTCTGCGGTTGTATCTCCAACTGCTCCCCATTCCTCTGCTGCAATTGACACTCTTCACCATTCCCTTGCCCGTTGCACTGAGGAACGTGATTCTGCTTATGCAGAAGTCACTCGTCTTCGCCAGGCCTTGGCTGGGGAGGCTCCTCCAGCTCCATACCATCCTTATGCTGGGTATGCCTTTGGGCCAGCCTCTGTTCCCCAACCTCCATTTTGGCAAGTGCCATCTCTATCTTCATCGCATGGTGCCCTTGAAGGACACTATGCTTTCCCTGGCATGCCGGCACCCACTGCTGTGCCGTCATTGTCCCCTCCCTTGCCCTCTGCTTCTGTTCCCCCTGTGGCTGGTTCATCCTCTGAACCAGCTGTTGCCTCTGGGTCCTCCATGCTTCCTCCCCCGTTGGGGCATCCTGGACAGCGGGGGGGTCGTGGTCGTGGTACTATACCACCACGTGAGTCATTGTCCAAGAAACGCAAGATGAATGACAATGACTATGAACCCTTCCCCACCACACAAGATCGCATTGACAGGGTCAATGCTCTCGCCAGTCGACCTGGTCATATGACTGAGGTTCGCCTGATGGGCCATTGGGTCAATATTGCCCAACGAACACCTCCTGATCAGCGTTCTGCACTGGAACGCTATGTCATTACTAAATATTCCTCTCGACCTGCTTGGGCTCGTGAACGCGAACCTAAGAAATCATCCAGTAAGGCTTCAGCCTTACCTCCTGGATTGGAACCTATGGCCAATCCAACCCTTGCTGATGGTCCAGCTGTGTGGGCCCGTTATCTCCACACCTATGCTGGGCGTGCCTCCAGTATATCTGGAGTCCAACCCAATGCTCAGGGCGAGTATGCTGTTGTTGACCTCCACGCTCATTTGCGGATTACGCGAATGGCTCCTGCTGCCACTGACAGCAACAGTACTGTGTTACGGCGTCGTTATTTTGACGCTGCAACTACCATGTTGTCACAACATGGACGCTATGCTACCCTTGTCCAGGTTAACAATATTTCTATCCACACACTGGCTACCAGTGAAGTGTTCTGCATGGATCAACGTCTCTCAGAAGATCCTGATCTATTGGAACGGGCAATTGCTGCCCACCTTGGGCATATGGGTATCCGTCTTGAAGAGGCGGCTTCTATGCAGACATGGGCTGCACATTATCGGGCAGGGCGTGACCATGCTCGTCGTCGTTACCCATCTCATACAGTCACACCCAGTTCTACTGTGACTGAACCTACACCCCTTCTGCCGACACCACTGCTGGTGTCGTCTACCAATAACCTCGTGGCATCTACCAGTGGTGCCACCACAACCATCCCTGGGTCGGCAATACACCCTTTGCCTGCCACACCTACCCCTGTGGTGCCGTCTCATGGTGCTGCCTTTACCACCCTTGTGCCGGTAGCTTCTGAGCTACCTGCTCCTCACATCCCTGTGGCGCCATCCCCTGGCACTACTACCGTTGGCACCACCACCACAGGTGCATCCTTACTACCTTCCGACAACACAATGGATGTCGATGACTCTCCTGTGTCTGGATCTAACTAGGCACTACCCTTCTCTTATGGGGGGGAGGGTGTAAGGGTTTTACCCCTTACATAATATATTAATTATACTACTACTGGATGAGGCAATTCGTACTTATCCAAATCCGGACTATTTGTACTTATATGGATGAACTGTATAGTGGCTACATGTGGCTTGACTACATAAGACACATGTAGACGAATCATGTAGGGCATTCGAAGCCCACCTACTTGTACACTACTTATCCTGAAAATATCAGAGACGAGTTCGGTGTATTAGGTCTGCGCTGAGAATACCCCGCTACGGCTATCTTACATTTTTTTACACCTTCGAAACTTTGATACTTTCGATCTATCTATCGCGCTTCTATTCGCTTCGGCTATGCCACCGCGAAGAACCGGAGTCTCGACTCGGCGAACTGCCGCTAGTGACAGCGGCGGCAACCGAGGACGGGGACCCACAACGCCTAATAGTGGCACACAGGAAAGGACGGGCATAGAGGCCCCTACCGGTACGCAAATTCCTTCGCTCCTCTCCACACCAACGGACGGCAACAACACTGCCGTCGACACAACCGACCGAGGTGGAACCACGCCCGTCGACGATAACTCGTCGACGATCACCACCCGGCGGGATACAAGCGAGCGTCTCGACCAAACTCGAGACGCTCCAAACACTCTTGCCGCTGCCGCCGTCGAGACCGATCAGGGACCCGTCAGGACCCCTGACGACGGCGTCCACAGTGAGCAAGACGAAACAAATATAACATCAAACGAGAACCCCGCCGATGTCGGCGCTGCGCGCAATCACACTACGATGCGCGGCAGACGCTCCATCCAAGGCGAGGTTCCAATGG
>Ga0137418_10007499_pt1 | contig 10022 bp, 13 predicted proteins | sample CZODoug3_1_2_16f_FD_122242 | JGI IMG/M metagenome (GOLD analysis project Ga0137418, IMG submission 122242) | Vadose zone soil fungal communities from Angelo Coast Range Reserve, California, USA - CZODoug3_1_2_16fungal (Hybrid Assembly) | ecosystem: Environmental > Terrestrial > Soil > Vadose... | reverse complement strand
CCTCCGCGAAAGCGGCATGACCATGATTGTGGTCAGCCACGAGATGGGCTTTGCCCGCAACGCCGCCGACCGCGTGGTGTTCATGGACGACGGGCTGATCGTGGAACAGGGACCGCCCGCCGCGATCTTCGAGAGCCCGACCCAGGAACGCACCCGCGCCTTCATCGGCCAGATCCAGCGGCACTAAGCATGCCTTCAAGCGGAGCGCGGACCTCCAGGTCCGCTCATGATCATGATGCGGACCTGGAGGTCCGCGCTCCATGAATGCCTGGGACCGCTTCACCGAGACCTTCTTCAACGGCAAGGTGATGCTGAAATACCTGCCGGACATCCTGTCCGGCATGGTCGTCACCATCGAGCTCGCGCTGCTGATCATCGCCAGCGGGCTGGTGGCCGGTCTCGCGCTCGCCCTGCTGCGCAGCCTCGCCATTCGGCCACTGAACTGGCTGATCATCTTTGTGGTCGACCTGTTCCGCGCGCTGCCGCCGCTGGTCATCATCGTGCTGATCTATTTCGGCCTGCCCGCCGCCGACATTTCGCCCTCGGGCTTCGTCTCGACCTGGCTGTCGCTCGCCTTCGTGCTGATGGCCTTCTCCGAGGAGATTTTCTGGGCCGGCATCACCTCGGTGCACAAGGGCCAGTGGGAGGCCTCGCGTTCGACCGGCCTCTCCTTCGGCCAGACCTTGATGAACGTCGTGCTGCCGCAGGCGCTCCGCCTCACCATCCCGCCGCTCACCAACCGCACCATCGCCATCACCAAGGGTACCGCGCTCGGCACCGTCGTGGCCGTCACCGAGATCCTGGGGCAGGCGAGCTCGGCGATGTCCAACTCCTACAATCCCTCGCCGCTGATGATGGGCGCCGCGGCGTACCTCGTGCTGTTCTTTCCCGTCGTGGTGGCGGCGCGCTGGGTCGAGACCCGATTCGCGTGGAAGCGATGATCCAGACCTTCTTCAACCTGGAGATCATCGCCGCGTCCTGGCCGATCGTGCGGGCGGGGCTCTTGAACACGGTGCTGCTCTCGCTGCTCGTGGTGCCGCTGGGCCTGATCGGCGGGTTGATCCTGGCGCTGCTGGCGAGCGTGAAGAATCCCGTGGTGCGCTGGCCGCTGATGGCCTGGGTCGACTTCTTCCGCGCCTTTCCGCCGCTCGTGCTGCTGATCTTGCTATTCGCCGGCCTACCGTTCGCCGGGCTGGAGCTGGGCGGCTTCGTCTGCGTGGCGATCGCGTTCTTCCTCAACACCGGCGCGTACTACGGCGAGATCCTGCGCGCGGGAATCGATTCCGTCCCGGCCGGCCAGGTCGAGGCCGCGCGCTCCACCGGTCTCTCCCGCCTGCAGGCCATGCTCTACGTCGTGCTGCCCCAGGCCGTGCGCAACGTGCTGCCCGATCTGCTTTCCAACACGCTCGAGGTGGTGAAGCTCACCTCGCTCGGCAGCGTGGTCGCGGTGCCCGAGCTCCTCTACCAGGCGCGTCAGGCGCAGAGCCTCACCTACAACCCGACGCCCATCGTGGTGGCGGCGATCGTCTACTTCCTGATGCTGTGGCCCGTGGTGCGGCTCTTGAGCCGACTGGAGAACCGCGCGCTCGCCAGGCGGTAAGGAATCGCCGCGATCACGGCCGCCGGCGCGCGGGCTGTCGATCGTTCCGGCCTTGCGGACTCCCCGACCGCACCTGCTCTCGGTCTTCCTCGGTCCTTCTCCGACGCGCCATGCTCCGCTGCTGGCGAACCGCCCTGGCCTGGCGCTCGACATTGGCGACAAAACCCGGATCGCCACCGCGTTTCAGCCCCTCGTCGATGAGCGCCCGCAGAACAATCTGGAGGCTCACCGGGAGCTTGAGGGTGATGGTCGACCTCGCCGCAACGACCCGCGCGCGGTCCAAGGCTTCCCGGGAGAGAATGAGAAGAACTGTCGTCCTGTCTTCGGGCACGCTCACCTCCATCTCCTTGCCGGCCATCGTCCCGGCCCTCTTGCGTAGCAGTTTAAGCTAATATATAAATTATACTGAAGCACGGGGCAAGCGATCTTATGCTCGTATCGGGCGACGAGGTGCCTGGGACAATGGCCGAACGCGTGATCTCGCTGGGGGCCGTTCCGGCTCGCGAGTCTTGTGCCCAGCTCGGGGAGACCGGCTACGCGGAGCGTGCGTTTGCGGAGTGCCAGCGTTACGAGGCCCTCTTGCGAGCGGCGATCGGCCCCGAGCCCCCAGGCGCGCGGCTCCGCATCCGGCGCTCCGCGCCAGACTTGGGCTCATACCTCGAGCTGGTCGTCGAGTACGACGACGAGAACGTCATCGCGCGCGCATATGCCATTCGTTGTGATCGAGAGGCCCCGACGAAATGGGAGTAGGAGACACGCGCTGTTGAAAGGAGTCTGGATGGCCAGACCGCACCACATTGCGAGTGCGCTCGCGCTGATCGTGATCGTCTCGCTGACCACCACGGGAACCGCCGACGGCCAGGTGCCCACCCACGCCGACTTCGCCGCCTGCAATGCGGAAGCGCCGAAGTCGGTCAAGGCCGGCAGCGCGTCACCGACCACGGGCGACCTCACCAGGGCCGACACCGTGCGGGGTGACGCCACGGCGTCGAGTCCCCGAGATGAGAAGGGCGCGGGCATCGAGTCGTCGGATCCGCAAATCCACGGCATGAGCGCGGAGGGAGCGCGGAACGCCGCCTTCCAGGCCGCGTATCGCAGTTGCATGCGACGGAAAGGCTTCTGAGCGATCCTCCGAGGCGCTCAGAGTGGCGAGCGCAGGCGCTGTCGAGCGCGCAGCCCCATCGGCTCGTCAAGCGGCGCCGCGGGGACCGCCATGAGCACACAGCGGCAGCCCGGGTGAATCGGCGGTATGGTGTGACTCCCCTGCCTCACCTCACACCCGTTGTGCAACTCACACACCGCACACCGCAGGCCGTCTCCCTGCTGCACGATCCGCGCCCGCATCCCCTGCCTCGTGTAGTGGTGCAGCGCCGTGGCCCCGCGACGGAGCGTGTCCAGCCATTCAAGCAGGAGATCCACCTTCCGCAGCCGGTAGGCCGTGCTCGCGGCCGACGTCATCCAAGATGACGGGACTTCGTGCAAGCCCTTCCACCGGGCGGGGAACGTGCCGCTCGCGGCGAAGATGCCTTGCCAGCGATCGAACTCGGGCCAGATGAAGCCGCGAGTCCCGAGGACGGTCACGGCCGTCGCCCCCTCGCGGGCGGCCGCCACGCGGGTATGACCGACCTTGAGGAACTCGACCACCGCTTCTCGCTCATCGTCCGAAAGGCCTTGAATACTGTCGAGGGCGCTACCGACCGCATCAAAATTCCGGCTCACTCGTAGGTCATCCTGCTGCAATTGTATACTATTTATTTTTTATATAATTTATGATAGTGTCTAGGACGCCTGACGCAGTTTCCCGTTCCGTCCGTGCTCTCGTGCGTCCGTCAGGTCGTGACTCCAGCGTTGATCCACGTGCTTCTGGAGCCCGCATGAACTCACAGCGTGGACACGGCAAAGGAGTGGTCCCCATGGCGCAAAAACTCTTCGTTGGCGGTCTTGCGTTCTCCACATCGACGGAGCGGCTTCGTGAGGTGTTCACGGCGGCCGGCCAGGTCGAATCGGCCGCCGTCGTGACCGATCGGGACACCGGTCGCTCACGCGGCTTCGGTTTCGTCGAGATGGCGACGGCGGAAGAGGCCGATCAGGCCATCGCGCAGTTCAACGGTAAGGACGTCGACGGCCGTCAGCTCAGGGTCGAGAAGGCCTCGCCCGGCAGCAATCGTAACGCCGGGGGCGGATCTTCGCGGGGCTTCGGCGGAGCCTCACGCGGAGGGCGCTGGTAGGGCGGCTGCCTCGGCGAGGCCATGGCGACGACGTGCCCGGTTTGCGGCGTTGAACTTCCCGACGACTCGCAGCGATTCTGTGGGGGCGACCGGTGTCAGCGCGTGTTCTTCAGGGCCCAATGCGATACGAAGAAGTCTAACTTCGACAACCGAAGAGGTGTCCCATGCAACTGCAAGTACCGTGGTTCAAGCCCGCCGCTTGGGGTGTGGTCGTCGGCATCGTGGCAACCATGATTGTCGGCTTTTCCTGGATGGGCTGGACCCTCGGCAGCACCGCCGAGCGGATGGCGGTCGAACGCACCAGTGCAGCCGTGGTCGTCGCGCTCACGCCTTCCTGCGTCACGAAATTCATGCAGCAGCCAGGCGCGGCCGCAAAGCTCGTAGAGTTTCAGAAGATCGAGTCGTGGAAACAGCGGGAGTTCATCGAAGCCGGCGGATGGGCCACTCCGCGGGGAGATAAGGCGGCGAACTCGGGGCTTGCGACCGCATGCGCCGAGGAACTGGCAAAGACCAAGACATAGCGTCCGACCCGAGGTCGAGCGGAGGGAAGTCGTCCACTTGGCGGACGGCGGGGGCGCTCTAGGTGTGCGCTCTATCAATGGAAGGGAGCGCTATGGCTACGCACTCGAAGACCAATCGAGCGGTTCAGCGACTCCGCCGACTCGCCAGGCGGCGGCGCGTGGCCGACTTGAAAGAGGCTCGGCGCGGTAGGTCCGCGCCATCTTCCGGCGGACTCACTCAACGCCGCGACACGAGCTGACGACGGACGCCGCGATGCGAGGTGTCGATCGCTGGGATTGGCGTTCGGGCTCGACCCGTGTTCGTGCGCCGCAGCGTCTCGCGCTCTTGCGATCCCTCTCGTTCTCGTGAAGCCAGGAGCGTCCCGAAACGATGGCTGGACGTTCCTGCTTCCCATGCCATGTCTGATCGCTTTATGAAACGAGGAGACGGAAATGGACCGAGGGGCGGCGATGCTGGCGGTTGTCGTGGATATTTACGAAGGCGGTAAGGATCTGATCCCGGGTTGGGAGCTGAAGGAGGGAGCGGAGAGCGCGCTGGCAACCGGCGGTACCGAAGGCTTGAGGCGCTATTACGAGGCGTGCCTCGCTCGTCAGAGTCACCAGGTAAAGACCACTCTCGAGGGTGACCGCCGAAAGACTCTCCAGTCGGAGCGCGACCGCTTCATGTCGATTTACCTGGGCGCGGCCCGCTGACAGCTTGGCGGTCCGAGGCGTTCCAACGGGCGGGCGGCGACGAATATCTCAGGCCGCAAGAGCACGAACGACGGTCGTCTCCTGGAGACATTCGGAACACTTCCCCGCGGAGACTTGAAAGCCGGAGCCGATCAAGACCACCGCTTCGCGTACGTCGCGAGGAAAGGCCCCCATCTTCAGCGCCAGACACGCGTCACAAAAGCGAATCGTCCGGTACGCCCGGAGCAGGAGGCTGAGTCGATCCTGCACGGTTTGCATAGTGCACTCCAAAGCCGCGGAGGGAGATTTGCGCCTTCGTCACCGGGTCTCGACGCACGCTGCCGCGTCAACCATTGGGGCCTCAGTGGCTGGCGAAGGCACTGTAACACGAGACCGGACGAGCGACAGCGATCCCCAACACGGCTCCTCGAGCCGATCTCGAAGGCGAAGGGCCAGTCGCGGCGTTAGCCCTTGACGGCGCCGGCCGTGAGACCGGCGACGTAGTACTTCACGAAGAACGAGTAGATGAGGGCGACGGGCACGGAGCCCAGCAGCGCCCCGGCCATCAACTGGCCCCAGTAGAAGGCGTCCCCGCGGATCAGCTCGCCCACGACTCCGATCGGCACGGTTCGCACGCTCGAACGGCTGAGAAACAGCAGCGCGTAGAGAAACTCGTTCTGCGCCAGGGTGAAGGCAAAGATGCCGGCGGAAATGAAACCGGGCATGCAGAGGGGAAGAATCACCCGGGTCATGGCGCGCCAGCGGCTGGCGCCGTCGATCAGCGCTTGCTCCTCCAGTTCCTTCGGCACCGTCTTGAAGTACCCCATCAACAGCCAGGCGATGAAGGGCACCAGCAGCGTGGGATAGGTGAGCATCACGGCGCTGAGCGTATTGCCGAGCTTCAGTCGCCCGATGAGATCGGCCATCGGAACGAACAGGAGCGACTGCGGGACCAGATAGGTCACGGCAACGGTGATGGCCAGGAGCGGAGCACCACGAAACCGCATACGGGCCAGCGGGTAGGCCAGCATGGTCCCGAGCAAGAGGGAGATGCCGGTCGCCACGACGGCCACCAGCATCGTGTTGGCGATCCAGATCAGGAAGTTGGTCTCCCGGAGCAGATCGATGTAGTGGACCAGCGACGGGTGCCGGATCGTCAGCGGCATCGCCTTGGGGTCGTACAGCTCGGCGTTGGTTTTCAGCGAGGTGGCCGCCATCCATGTAAACGGAAACAGCGCCACGACGTAAAACGCCACCAGTGGCACCCACAGCCCAACGAGGCGCCGGCGCCATGTCAGTTCGCCGACCATATCAGTCCTTCCGCACGTACAAGGTGAGCAGCACCAGCAGCAGACCCAGCACCGGCACCATGCTGAGCGCCACCGCGGAACCCAGTCCCATCTGGCCCGCGCCCATGCTCAGGCTGTAGGCGTAGGTGGCCATCAGATGCGTGGAATTGGCCGGGCCACCGCCGGTGAGCACGTAGACGAGCTGAAAGTCGAAGAAGGTGAGAATGATCGAGAACGTCGTCACGATGAAAATCACGGGCAGCAGCGCGGGCAGCGTGACATAACGGAAGCGACCCCAGGTGCTCGCGCCATCGATCGTCGCCGACTCGTGGAGCTCGACTGGAATGGTCTGCAAGCCGGCGAGGATCGAAATGCCGAAGAACGGCAGGCCGCGCCACGTGTTCACCATGATGATCGAGATCATGGCCATGGTCGGGGTGCCGAGCCAGGACGGCCCCGTCTTGGCCAGCCCACTCACTACCAGCAAGCGGTTGAAGAGGCCCATGCCGGGGTCCAGGATCCACTGCCACGCCACGGTGCTCAGCACCGTGGGCACGATGAAGGGGAGCAGGAGCGAGGCACGCGTGAGGGCTTTCATCCGGAAGCTCTGGTTCATCACGAGCGCCATGCCGAGACCGCCGCTCGCCTTCAGCACGGTGGCCACCGCGGTGAACAGGACCGTGTTTCTCACCGCCTGCCAGAAGATCGGGTCGTTCCCGAGGATGACGAAATTGCCCAGGCCCACGAAGGAGGCGGAGCCGGCCACCTCCCGGCGGAAGAAGCTCAGGTACACGCCGTAGAAGAACGGGTAGCCCAGGAACGCCAACAGGAACAGCACGGGCGGCGTGAGCATGAGCCAACTGAAGACGGACTCGCGCTGCACGAGCGCGCCTAACCGGCCCGACCGGATCGACCCGTGGGCCGGCGCTGCCAGCGCGGTCGCCCGCGATGCCTCGACGACTTCGCTCATGCCTATCCGTAGATCTGCTTGAGCTGCGCGACGGCCTCCGCGATGACGGTCTTGGTCGGAGCGCCCGTGCAGGCCTTGGAGAACATGTCGATCACGACCCAGCGATTGATCACTGCACCGTGGGCGCGGTTGGCCGGCGCCGGCCACGACGTGAGCTTCCCGGTCTCGAGGACCTTCTGGAACGGTTTGACGCGCGGCTCGATATCCCATTCGGGAATTTTGTCGAAGGCGTGCAGGTACGGCGCGAAATACATGTCGCCGGATGCGATCCACGGGCGGTACTGCTTGGGGTCCATGATCCAGCGCAGAAAATCCTTGGCGGCCTGCGGGTCGGGGCCGTAGGCGAATACGCCGTGCGTCACCGGTACGAGCGAGTGGTAGCGCTGGCCGTTGGGCCCCTTGGGGTTCAGCGCGTGGTCGATGACCTTCCCCATCTCCGGCAGATCGCGCTTGGCCGAGACCATGATGCTGTAAGCGTTGTTGGTGCACGAGATCTGGCTGGTCAGGAAGGCCTTGTTGTTGTGCGGGTCGAGCCATCCCACGCAGTCTTCGATGCAGGCTTCCTTGTAGAGCTTTCGCACGAAATCCACGGCCTTCGCGGTCTCGTTGGTGTCGAGCGCGACTTTCTTGCCGGCCTTGTCCATGACCGTCACGCCGTAGGACCACAGCAGGGGGTAGAGCCAGGAGTAGTTGTCGGCGAAGCCATGGCCCATCGACATACCGTACGGATGGCCCTTGGCCTTGAGCTTGATGCCGGCTTCCAGGAACTCGTCCCAGGTCTCGGGGAAGTGCTTGATCCCTGCCTCGTCGAACCAGTCCTTCCGGTAGACCATGCACTGGCCGATGTTCGCCTGGGGCACGGACTTCCATTTGCCGTTGTCGACGGACAGCGCCTTGATCTCGTCGTACCAGCCGCCTTGTTCCTTGCCCGCCGCCTCGGCGATATCGGACACGTCCACCAGAGCGTCGCGGTAGAGCCACTCCTGCTGGACCCAGGCAAGGTCGGCGCCTGACTTGTTCTCGACCATCGAGACCAACTGGGGCACCGCGCCGCCCCCGGCGGCCTGGATCTGGTAGTCGATCTTGATGCCCGTGGCCTTCTGGTAGGCCGGAATCATCACCTTGATGAAGTGCTCGTCGAAGTTCTTCACGTACGAGCTTTCGCGCGCGAACGCAATCGACACCGGCTTGGCCTGGGCATTGCGCGAGATGAAGGGGCCTACGGAGGCGCCTGCGGCGGCCCCCGCGGCGAGCTTCAGGAAATCACGACGGGTGGCCTTCGACTCTGAGGACTGTGCCATGTGTTTCCCCTTATGTTTGACGTGGATGGCCTAGCTGTCGGTCCTGGGGCCCTCCCTAGAGCTTGGACCGTGCGGCTCGAATTCCGGCTTCTGCAGCGATGATCCTGCCCCGGGGACAGGGCCATCGTCAAGCGCCGCGTGAGCGCGTCGCGCTCAGGACTGCGCGCGGTGGACGAAGAGGTCGCTCGCCTTGGGTCGCGCGAGCTGCACCGCGGGCGGACGCATCGCGTACCTCACGGGCCGCGCGTGATCACCGTACTGCCGGTCGGCCGAGTACACGCGGCTGAACTTCCAGAGGCTTCGCACGAAGTTGGTCTGACCCCGGAGGAGCAGGCGCCCGGCGATCCCCGCCACCTCGCGGAGGGCGGCCCAGCCGAGGTGCTTCTTGTTGATCACGGCCTGCGTCCGCACCAGCTCTTCGTAGAAGCGCCGGAGCGGTAGCCGCGTCGGCAACACCGCGTGCTGCACGTCGAAGAGCCGATAGTCGAGGGAGGCAAGCCGGCGTGATTCGGTGAACCAGCTCTCCGTACCCGGATAGGGGGTGTTGACGGTGAGGTGGACGATCTCGGGGCGGCTGAGCGCCCACTCGCGCACGATGGCAAATCGCCGCTCGTCCCAGTCGGGGTCGGCGATGATGTTGACGGCGACCATGATGTCGAGCGAGCGCGCGACCTCCAGCGCCCGGAGGTTCTCGCTTGGAGTCACGCGCTTGCGGTGCAGCTTGAGCGCCTCCTCGTCGAGCGCCTCCACGCCGAGGAACATGTATTCGAGACCGAGCCGCTTCCAGTACGCGAAAACCTCCGGATGGCGGAGCAGCACGTCGCACCGGGTCTCGAGGTAGTACCGCTTGCGCACGCCACGGCGCTCGAGCTCCTGGCCGATCGCGAAGCCGTGCTCGGGATGGATGAAGGCGACGTCGTCCACCAGGAAGACGTTCGGCTCCTCGATGCGCGCGAGATCCTCGGCCGCGGCTGAGGCACTCGCCTTGCGGTAGCTCCTCCCGTAGAACGTCCACGCGCTGCAGAACGAGCAGTCCCACGGGCACCCGCGCGTCAGCTCCGCCGAGGCGCAGGGGTCGAGCACGCCGATGAAGTAGCGCCGTCGGTGGCGCGCGAGGTCGCGGGCGGGCGGGAAGGCATCGAGGTTCTCGAGCAGCGTGGGCGGGGGCCCCGCACCGTGCCGTGTGACGATGCCGGGCAAGGCCTCGAGCCTCGGGTCGCCGATCGCCTCGAGCAAGCGGGGCGTGATGACTTCGCCCTCACCGCGCACGACACAGTCGAGCGCGCCCGCCGCGTGGTCGAGCACCTCGGGGGCGATGAACGACACGCTGTGCCCGCCGGCGAACAGGAAGCACCGCGGCCGGCGCCGGCGCGTCTCCTTGGCGAGGTCAAGGACCTGCGGCACATTGGCGAGATAGTTCAGCGAGAAGCCGACGGCCGCC
>Ga0137418_10007498_pt1 | contig 10022 bp, 13 predicted proteins | sample CZODoug3_1_2_16f_FD_122242 | JGI IMG/M metagenome (GOLD analysis project Ga0137418, IMG submission 122242) | Vadose zone soil fungal communities from Angelo Coast Range Reserve, California, USA - CZODoug3_1_2_16fungal (Hybrid Assembly) | ecosystem: Environmental > Terrestrial > Soil > Vadose... | reverse complement strand
TTTATTATCAAGGGCCGAGGTAGCTCAGTGGTAGAGCAGCCGATTCGTAAACCGTTACAAGGCGACGTAGACAAACGAGATAGCTGAGAATTCAAGGACTTAGCTGCCCATCACAGCCTGTCACTACCCATCATTACCGAACCTACAACGCAAAAGGAACGCAAAGTAAAGTGGGGTAGGTCCCGCCGAGAACCCTGAATATCCTCCGAGCGGGTTCCTTAACAGCGCTTCAGTCGTGTATAGCTCGAAATGACGGTCCAACGACTGTCTTAGTGCCGCACTAGGAGGTCGATCGCGGCAGGTCGGTTGCCGGATAAATCCCGAAGCGATTGTCGTGCGAATGGTTCCGCTGACAGAGGGGCGAGGATTCGAACATGGAAATTATGGGACGTTCTCGGGCACTCCTTCTTGCGCGTTGGGAAGCGGCCGCGATCCAAGATAGGCGCGAAAAACGCCGGCTTCGGACATGCGGCGAAATCGAACCATGCGCCGCCACGCGAGAAAGCCAGCAAGCCACAAGAGCATGAGAAAGCAAAACAGGAGCGAGACAAAGGTCAGCGGTCGATGGCTAACGTCCCAGGCGATGCGGGTTGCTGCCGGTGCGGCGACGACCACCAGCACGAAAAAAGATCGGGAGAGGTCTGCTGTCGCGAGCAGTATGTCACGTTTGGGAAATCGCTCCGCGAGCCGAGTCAAACAATAGTCGAACGCGGCGTCCACGGAGCCAGGGGTGACTCCGGATTCCGCCAAGACCGCGCTTTTGACGGCCTCCGCTTCCGGGCTCGCCCAGACTTCATCCCGTCCGGCTGCAAAAAAACGCGGCCCCTTGATTCTCTTAATGGTCACGTCGGCCAGTTCCTGAATGAAGTGACCAAGCACAAACGAGAAAACGAGCAGCAAGGTAAAGGATGTGCCGCTCATGTGATTCAGGGCCGTGCGGAAATTCACCCAGCCACGAAAGGTGACGCCGCTTTCGCAGACGAGGATCACTCCCGGAATGACAAGACCGAGGAGGTCGTAAACCCCCAGCTTGAGGTTAGAGAGATTCATTCCTTGGGGCCTTCTCCCCGTGCCCTGGACTCGGTGAACGCTACCTTAGTTTTCATGCAAGATTCTTTGCCGGAACAGCTCCAGCAGTTCCGCCGAAATCCAAGCACCTTCTCGAATCATGTCTTCAAGAATGGCGACGGCCGCCGTTGGCTGAATGCGTTCCATCTCAACGGCGCATTCGAGAACGCCGATGGCTCCCGACATCGGCACCCCCTCCTCCTCGGCGGCCGATCGCGCCTGCTTATCGTTGCTCAAGAGCGTCGCCTGGCGAAACTTGGCGACGGTGATGGCGCCTAGTTCGCCCGGTCCCAGAGCCTGCTTGCGCTTGCGCAGGTCATGAAAGAAGTCCCACTCGTCGTCGGCGGACAACACGATCTCCTGCGCCGAGTGAACCTGAATGTGGGCGTCAGCCAACTCCTTAGTGACGAAATTCGAAACCAGCATCCTTCCGGAGAACAGCCCTTCGAGGAGGTTGAGATTGCCGGTGAGATGGAAATCCACGACAACGCTGGAATCGAGAGACACCGTGGCCGATCGAAGCTTATGCAAGAGCCATTTCCCTCCGCCATGCCTGCGTTTTTCTCTTGGCCTCGACCACGGAGGTCCCGAGTAATTCCGCGAGCTTGCCGAGCGAGACCGCTTCTGTAAGCGCCGCTTTCTTGGCGAGGTGTTCAAAGCGATTGGTCTGCTGCCACTCCTTGATGAGGTCGTCCGAAAGCGGCGCAATTTCCTTCTTGGGTTCCCGCCGACGGTCGAGTTCCTGCTGCAAGGAGTCTGCTTCGAGCTTCGAGACCAAATCGAGTTCGCGCAAGCGGCGGATCATGACCTCGGCGCTGACGCGAAAATGGTGTTTGAGAAAAATAATGTCTTCCAGGGCGACGGCTTTGGTACCCACGTCTCGTTGAAAGGCTTCGCGAAGCCCGGTCTCCGGCACGAGGAAGTTGGCGGCAAACGTATCGGCCATCAACTCGAGTTCGTGATCACCTTCGAGCGTGCTCAGGGGTTCCGGGCTTTTGTAAAAGGCGCGGTGCATCAGCGGGTGCGCATACTCGTGGGCAAGTGAGAAAATCTGCCGTTCGAGGGTATTGGAGGAATTGAGCAGGATGCAGGCCCCGTATTGGCGGGAGAACGCGGACAGACCGTACACATCCAGGTTATGGAGATCGACGCGAAAGACACGCAAGCCTTTTTCATCCATCAGCCGAAACAGATTTTCGATGGGATCGAGGCGACCGAGGCCGAGCCGGTCGCGCTCGGAGGCCGCTACCTGCGCTGCAAATTGCAAGGGCTTTGATTGCACGTCGGGAGAATAGGAATATTCGGGTGGGGGCAGGAGATTGTCGGCAACTCCTACGATTTCCTCAAGCTCGCGGTAGGCCTTGCAGAACCGTTCAAACTGCGAGCGCACTTCGGGGGGAGCACTTACATCGGTGGCAGCGCGATACAACAGCTTCAGCTTCTCGGGAGTTTCCTCGAAGAATTCGCTGATCTGCCGGCCGAGCAAACGAGCGGCAGTGACGAGCATCGCGCTGTCGATGGAAGAGTGGCCATTTTCGATGGCACTCAGGGTAGCCCTGGAAAGTCCGAGCTTTTCTGCAAAGTCTTCCTGTGAAAACCCCGCTAACTCCCGGAATTCCTGTAGGTTACGCCCAATGATTTCTTTCAATTGCACCTCCTGGCGGAAATATTGTCAATCCGTCTTGACATATTTGTAGCACTAGACGTAAAATCTGTCAATATTTGTTGACACGCCTGTGTCCCAAGGGAAACACTGTAGGCGGCCAGAGGAGGAAAGCGTGGTCCCAGTTTTTACTTTCTTCGCGGTGGGCAAAGGGAACATGGTGTTGATCCAGTTTTCGAATGGGATCAACATGCTGGTCGATTGCAATTCCGTGGAGGGCTGGCCGACCCCTTTGGAATATCTTCGGTCTAAGATTCGAACTCTCGATTTCGTACTCATTAGCCATCCGCATAAAGATCACCTTACCGGGCTCGAAGAGATCTGCACGTATTTCCGGCCGAAGTATCTCTGGCACAACGGACGCTACTTCAAACCCGACCCAGTGTATGACGACTGGACATTTTACGAAAAGCTGCGCGGCGGCGGCTATGCCTACTGTGCGCCGACGCAGGTACGGGCAGGACAGACGGCGACGATCGGTACCACAAAGCTGCAGATTCTTGGGCCGCAAACCGCGCATTTGGAAGGGACGAGCGAGGACGAAAACAACAACAGCATCCTGCTCAAAATTAGTGATGGAGCCTCCAGCGTCGTGCTGACGGGCGACCCAGAGAACGCCCAATGGGACGCTACGGACTTGACGGCGCTCCGCGGCACGACGGCATTCCTCGCAAGCCATCATGGGCGAGAGAGCGGGTTCTCCGAGCGGGTGATGCGCGCGATGCGACCCCAGCTGGTCATCATCTCGGACGGGGAATGTTGCGACACCGACGCAACGCACAAGTACGAAAAGCTGGCTCTGGTTCGAACGACGCGAAACGGGAGCGTTGTGATTCAACCGCAAGCGCAAGTCGCGGCGGGATTCTAGGTTTGAGGAGGAACGAATGACGACCCACAGTTCGGAGCGGGTGCTGACCGAGCAAACTCAGGAAGAAATCATTGAGATCGACGAGAACGGAGTAGTGCACGCGGTCGGTTATACCCCGCAGAATTTGAAGAGCACCGTTCTTCGCGATCCGGAAGGAGAATACTGATGGCCGAGATCGAAGCCGCGATACTGGAGCTGACGGCAGCGCAGGCGAATTCCGCCTTGCGCTGGAGCTATGAGCAAGAGAAGCTGAAGCGCTTCCCGGCGTTTCGGTTCGTGCGCGTAGGGAGCAACATCACCGGTGCCCTGGGTGCCCTCGATACCCAAGTAGGCAACACGTACGGGATTCGCGTGGAATTGCAGAATTTCCCCTTCGCGCCTCCGAGCGTGTTTCCGCGCGACTGGACTCTGCATCCGGGCGTTCCTCACCGGTTCAACGACGGTAGTCTCTGCGTGATGCGCTCGGACCAGTGGCGGACTCACTTTACGGTGGCCTTGGTAATTGCCAAGGTGGCGATTTGGCTCGGCAAGTATGAGCTTTGGAAGCGCAACGGACACATCTGGCCGGGCCTGGGGCAACGCCATTGACTTCCCTCGACTTCGCACGCATCGCGCATCTTCTTGAACCCGAACACCTTGCGGGCAAGCTCGTCGTTCAGGTGGGACTCGGAAGCGGGGGCGCTCCGGTTTGCGACCATTTGACGATGAACGGAGTACGGCGCTGGGAGCTGTTCGATCCCGATGTCCTTGAGCCGGTCAATTTGGTGAAGCATCCGCGCGAGCGGAAGGATTTGGGCCGTTTGAAGGTGGAGATTCAGCGGGAGTGGATTCTCGATCGCAACCCCCGCGCAGAAGTGAAAGCGTGCGGGGTGGATGTGATGGCCGCGGAGTCCTTCGAGCGATCGGTGGAGCAGAGTTCATTGGTTCTCTGCTGCGCCGACAAGAAGGAAGTGCGGCAATTCGTGAACGCGACAGCGCGGCAGTATGCCAAGCCTTGTGTCACGGCCAGCGTATTCCGCCGGGGGTTCGGCGGTGAAGTATACGCGTACGTGCCGGGCGAGACGGGTTGTTTCGCGTGCATGGATCGGGCGGCCGGCGAGCAAGGCATCAATATGAACGATGCGATCCAGTTGTTGCCCGAGGAAGAAGACTATATGTACGGCTTCGACCTCAAGGACTACCAAGCATCAGGCTTGTCTCTCGATATCCAGGCCATCTCGCAGCTGCAGGCGCGCGTAGCGCTGGGCCTGCTTACCGCCGACTCGGCGCGGGTTGTAGCCGCGCCGCAAGCGAATTGGTTGATTTATTACAACTGGCCGCTCGCTGGCGTTAGCGCTAGTGGATTCAACAAGTTGGTGGGACTTCGCATTCGACCTCGAAAGGGCTGTGCATGCGCAGAACGAGCTATCCCGGCTTCCGCCCGATGAGCTTCGCCGATCACGCGGGCCGATCCGTGTCGGTTCTCATAGACCAGCGTGTTCCGGCGTTCATTCTGGAGGAGCTCGGAAAGCACCCGCATTGCGAGGAGGGCGGGAAATATTTGGGCTTCGTGGAGAACGATGGCGAGTCAACGCGGATTGTGATTACCGATTTCTTGCCCGGAGGGCCGAACGCGAAACGGACGCGCGTCGAATTCTTGCCCGACGGAAATTTCCAGGAACGGCTCTTTCGCCAAGCCGAACGCCTCGACGATCGCGTGGAGCATCTGGGCTCGTGGCACAGCCATCATTGCAACGGTCTCGAGTCCTTCAGCGAGGGCGACATCGCCGGCTATTTCAAGACCGCGAACAAACGAGAGTACCGGCCGGATTTCTTTGTAGCTTCGCTCGTTACACGAATTCCGGAATCCATCGAAGAACGCGACTGGCTGCAGCACTTCCTGTTTGCCAGAGCGGATGACCAATTCTATCGGCTGGATGACGAGCTACGTATCGTGGACACCCCGACGACGTTTGGAGAAATTACGGGACATCGCGTCGGTGCTCACATAGGGACAACCGGGTTGCGACACGAGAAGCCCGATTCAGGCGTTCGGCACGAGGTCACTTGGTACGAGTCCGAAATCGCTAGGAAGGTACTGGCTGAAGATCGTAGTTTTTTTGCTGAGATGTTCGGCCCGCAGGTGAAAACGACCCGCAAGGACGGGCGCATCAAATTGTCGGGCACTTGCCGGAGTGGCTCTGTGGTCTCCGTCGTGTATCCACTCGCGCCGAACGAGGAAGTCGTCGAAGTGAGCCTAATTCCTCGCAGCAACCGGCCGATTGCGATTTCCTGCCACCTGGCCGAGAGGCTGGTGGCGGTCAGGGGTGCCTTGTGCATGGAAGACTTGCTGTAGTCCCTCAGCGGCAGCCGGGAGATCGGTTTTCCCTGTATAGGGTTGAAGCGGATGTGGACGGATAGGGGGAAGAGAAGGCCATGGACAACCAGAGATTCTCACAAATCGAATTTGTTGCTTCGGGTGGTTTTGCAAGGGTGTACCGTGCCATGGACAACTGGTTGGGGAAAACCGTAGCGGTCAAGGAATTGATCAACCCGACTCCCGATGTTTTACCGCGATTCCAGCGAGAGCGTGACATGCTCACGATCCATCGCAACAATCCCTTTGTTGTTGACATATTGGATTCCAACTTTCGCGGACTGAATCCCTACCTTGTGCTGGAATACGCGAGTCTCGGGTCACTCCAAAAGTATGTAGGGAATCGCCGGCCCTGGCGGAGGGTCGCGGGATGGTTGTTCGATATCTCTTATGGACTGACGCTGATCCATGAGAGAGGCGACCTCGTGCGGGACGTCAAGCCGTCGAATTTACTGAGATTCAAGCGCGAGGATGGGTCCGATCTGATCAAGATTGCAGATTTTGGACTAGGGCAAAGAGCCGACAATCCTTTCGGACAGATGACAACTTCGGTGTTTGGCACCAAGGGGTACATCGACCCGGTAGCACTGACGAGCGGAAAGTTTAGAGCGGCGTCGGATATCTATTCGCTGGGCGTAACAATGAGGGAACTCCTGACTGGTAGCAGAGCGCTGTGGACTGGTATTCCTGGTCCTCCCGAATTTCAGGCTCTCATTGCTTCGATGACCGATGCCGACGTCGAGAAGCGACCAACGGCTAGGGAGGTATTTGAACAAGTCCGAGCGATCCTGGAAGCACCAGTCACGGCTCCGGTCGAGAACCATGACGCGAATGGGCTGGGGTGGCTCTTGGCTGGGGCAGCGGTGATCGTTGGAGCGTTGCTGTTGGGAGCCGGGGAGTGAACTTGTGGTGTTTCGAGGGTTTTATACAGTTCCGAAAGAAGAAGCGGGCGGTCTAGGTGTGGGGTTTTGAGGTAAGGGCAGAGAAGGCGAGTCGGAATGCACTGCGAGTATGTCGGGATGAAGTTTCGATGTTGGGTCTAATTCCTCGCAGCGTGTACCTACTCAACGCTTCAGCCAAAATCCCAAGATGGTTCCAACTGTTCCGAAAGCCCAATGCTTAATGTTGGGATCGTAACCCGCCCCGAGGATGACGAAGAGGGACGCACCCAACAAGCATAAGCTGACCATAATTTGCATGGCCCTTCGGCTATCGAATCCTATCCTTGCGGCCTTGGCGTCCATCTGTTCTCGTAAGTTGCTATCTTTTCACTTCTTCGTGGCTCTCGTAATCCATGTCTCTTTTTTAGGTTGCAACGGCGGCTCCGTGGAAACGCCTTCGCTTCCAGCGGCTCTTACGGCACGGCTGGGCACTGTATCCGGAGCACTAATCATATCTTTCAAGTTACCTGTCACTCGTCCGCCGCCGTAGAATTTCGGCTCAATTTCAAGCAGAGCACGTTTCAAGCTGCTGACCCACCTGTAAGCCTTGCCGTCACGCTTCGGAACGCTTTCTTCGATCTCGCCGTTTTTCAGAAGTCTTATGATGGTGTTGTGGATCGGCGGCAGTTCGTTTGCGTATTTATCCAGGTTGAAGCCAGAAGCCCTAAGTTTGTCCCGTACTTCCGTGGGCGTTAGCGGCTCTGGGGCCACCGACTTAAAGGCCAGGCGAATTGCATCACTCAAGCCAAGGTCAAGCTCGCTCGGCATCGGAAAGTCTGGAGGGGGAAGTTCTTGATCGCAAAGTGCGGACAGGTATTCAATCACTGGTGCGAGCTTGCCGATCCGCGAGTCTAAGTCATTGCGCTTGCGCAGCAGTTCGGCCATCTCAGCCTTAGCCGCTTCAAGCGACTTCTTGTAGGTCTGTTGTTCCACTCCTGGAGCATAGCATATATTTCACACAAAACAACAAGTATCTTCACGCAAAAAGTGAAAGCTACCAGTTCCCGCCGCAGACCTGGCATGTAACGTTTGGAGTGGTTCATGTGGAAGCCACCTGTCTTGGACAAGACTCTCCTCCCTATGCGCTGCTTGGGACGGATTTTGCAGAAGCAAGAGGCCGACGCTGCGATTGTACTCCTACCGGCTGGGTGTAGAATAACTAGAAAGTGATGCCGAGTGGATGAAGACCTCATCGTCGAATCAATGGTAAAAATGCTTCACAGCCGTCCCGGCGAGTGGCTCACGTTTGCCTATCTATCGTCACTAATGGCTATCCCAGACTGTGATGCGAACCTAGTTGGCGCGATGGCTGATTACCGGCCAGATCTTTTTGCTGTCAGCAGGGATAGAAAGCTAAAGCTTCGGACGGGGGTCGTCGAAGACGTTGCACGTCAAGGACCGACGAGTTGGCGGGTGCCCGATCGTCCGGAGCAAGCTCAACTCGGAAGCTTCAACCGACATGGCGGTACACAGTCGGGTCCTGCTCCGAGCGGGTGCTATTGCGGCGTATCCGATGAGGAAATTCTTAGTGCGCTCAAAGAAGGGTCTGTTCCGGATGAAGCACTAGTTTTCAGTTGTTGCTGGAAGAACATTTGCAGAGTTAGAGGCCTATTCTTCAATCTGGTTTCTGCCGAGACCTGGACAGAGATTTGTCGCAGGCGCGGGTACATCCAGCAAAGACAAAACCCTCGTGGCTTTTAGCCAGAAGAGAGTTGTACAGCAAGGATTCAACAACAAGGACAATTGGTTCTTGCCCCAGATCACAGACTGCTGGGATTGGACTCGCGCAGGTCGTCGGAAGCAAGATTAGTATCATCTATCCGAAAAATCATAAGCGAGCGAGCTCGCAGGCCGCTGTCCTTCCGCTTTCAAGTGCTTCTTGCAGGCTCTGTTCTGGACGACCAGGAGGGCTGAGATCGATGCTCAACATGGAGATTAGCCCATTCAACTCTTCAGATGAGAACTGATCGGCAAGAAAGTTGACCAGTTTCTGACGAGCTTGGCCGAATCGAACATACCGACGCACTGCCAGCATCATTTCTGCCCCATGACACGGCTATGCCATTTGACTCAGCGCGTTCAATAGCGCTACGTTGCGAGCTGAGATGCTTCGAGTCCTGCAGTCTCCATCCACGGCCGAACGGATCGCTGCCGCGACTGAATTCATTAGTGGTTTCGATGCCACAATTGAGCTGGTCCTTGTTGGCTCATCTCGCGAGGCTATCGACGACCTGGTGCGTGGGATCGCGACTGCGGCCGGTGCTACTTTCGGACTGCATCGGTTCAGTCTGACGCAACTAGCGGCCCGACTTGCCGCGCCAAAGCTGGCCCTAGATGGCCTCGTACCCGCCTCTTCAATTAGTAATGATGCCGTAGCTGCTCGAGCTGTATATGAGACAGTCTCGAAAGGGAAATTGCAGTATTTCGAACCCGTGGCTCGTTTTCCCGGTTTCGTACGCGCCACAGCGTCTACTTTGGCTGAATTGAGATTGGCCGGTATTACGAGTGACAACCTCTCCCCGCTCGACGCTTCAGCTGGAGATAATGCTGCCCTGCTGGAGCAGTTCGAAGAGCAAATAGCTGCTGCCTCCATCGCCGACCGGAAAATATTGCTGCGCACTGCTGGAGATGCTGTCCGAGGTGGAAGCGCCTTGGTCCGCTGCCCTATGCTCTTCCTGGATGTGCCCATTCACTCGGCAGCGGAACGCGAGTTTCTTACTACACTAGCCAATTCTTCGACCGAGGTTTTAATCACCTGTCCAGCGGGGGATGCGCGGACCCTACTCGCTCTGAAATCTCTGTCTGGTTTTAAGGAACTGGAGGATAAGCCGGTTCAAACGAACTCGAGCCTTGCCCGGCTCGGCCGCTACGTGTTTTCCGAGGCCGTCCCGCCCAAGGGAAAAGCGGATGAGGAAGTTGTGTTTTTCTCGGCTCCCGGTGAGGAGAGGGAGTGTGTGGAGATCTCCCGCCGCATCATAGAACAAGCTAGCGCAGGAGTTCGTTTCGATCAGATCGCGATTCTACTGCGCAATCCGGGAAGCTATTCAGGCTTGATGGAGAAGGCCCTGCGGCGTGCAGGCATCCCTTCATACTTTGTGCGCGGCACCCGGCGTCCGGACCCGTCCG
>Ga0137418_10007497_pt1 | contig 10022 bp, 10 predicted proteins | sample CZODoug3_1_2_16f_FD_122242 | JGI IMG/M metagenome (GOLD analysis project Ga0137418, IMG submission 122242) | Vadose zone soil fungal communities from Angelo Coast Range Reserve, California, USA - CZODoug3_1_2_16fungal (Hybrid Assembly) | ecosystem: Environmental > Terrestrial > Soil > Vadose... | reverse complement strand
ATCGCAAGATCGCCGATCACGCCCTGAGCGCGCTGGAAGTCGATGCCGCCGGTCTCGATGCCATGGACCGCCGCTATCTCACGACGATCGCGATGAACTATGGCGGCGGCCCGGTCGGCGTGGAGACAATGGCGGCTGCGCTGTCGGAGCCACGCGACGCGATCGAGGACATCATCGAGCCATTCCTGATCCAGTGCGGCTATCTGCAGCGCACCCCGCGCGGCCGGCTCCTGACCTCGCACGCCTTCCGCCATCTCGGCCTCGCTGAACCCTCGCGCGATCCCGCGCAGTTCGGATTGTTCGGGAGCGAAGACGAATAGTGCATACCGGTACGATCAAGATCGTCGCTGCGCTGATACGCGATGACGCGGGCCGGGTGTTGCTGGTGCGCAAGCGTGGCACGACGGCATTCATGCAGCCTGGCGGCAAACGCGACCCTGGCGAAGACGACGTCGCGGCCCTGTCGCGCGAAATCGCCGAGGAGCTCGGTTGCCGCGTGGTCCCTGCCTCGATCCGGCCGCTCGGGGAATTCGACGCCGTCGCCGCCAATGAACCCGGCTTTCGGGTGCAGGCCAGCCTTTATGGAATCGATGTGACCGGCGATATCACGCCGAGCCGCGAGATCGACGAGACGATCTGGATCGATCCGGCGGCCCCGCCCGATATTGCGCTGGCGCCGCTGACACGCGATCATGTCTTGCCGCTGGCTGCGGCGCGCGCGTGATGAACATCGGCGGGGTGACGCCGTCTGCTGGCAATCTGCACGAACACACCCGAAATTCGCTGTAAAGGCCGGCTACAGCGACGCGGCATCACACAGGTAGGCACCATGTTCACACGCCGCCGTTTCCTTCGCTTCGTTGCAGGCATAGGTGTCGCCGGGGTCTCGACTGCTGCCTATGGCTTTGGCGTCGAGCCGCTGTTTCGGCTGCGCGTCGCGCGCTATCACGTCACGCCGCCGCACTGGCCTTCTGATCTTCAGCTAAAAATCGCGGCGATCGCCGATCTTCACGCCTGCGATCCCTGGATGTCGCTCTCGCACATCGCGGCGATTGTTGAACGCACCAACGCGCTCAAGCCGGATGTGATCGTGCTGCTTGGCGATTACGTCACCGGTCATCGCCACGTGACGCGCCACATCCCGGCCGAGGAATGGGCGCCGGCGCTCGCCGAATTAAAGGCCCCGCTCGGCGTCCATGCGATCCTCGGCAATCACGATTACTGGGACGACAAGACCGTGCAGCGGGAAGGGCGCGGGCCGACCATCGCCCGGCGCGGGCTCGAGCGGGCGGGAATCCCGGTCTATGAGAACGATGCAGTGCGTCTGCTGAAGGACCGACGTCCGTTCTGGTTGGCCGGACTCGGCGATCAACTGGCCTATTTTCCCGCGCGGCATTTGAGGCCGGTCCCGCCCATCGGCATCGACGATCTCGATGCGACGCTGGCAAAGGTGACCGACGACGCGCCCGTCGTTCTGCTGGCGCATGAGCCGGACGTTGCGATGCGCGTGCCCGCGCGCGTCGCGCTGCAACTCTCCGGCCATACCCATGGCGGCCAGGTGAGACTGTTTGGATGGTCGCCCGTGGTGCCGTCGCGTTACGGTAACCGGCTGGCCTATGGCCATGCGCGGATCAATTGCGACGTTATCGTTTCGGGAGGACTCGGCTGCAGCATCATGCCGCTTCGTCTCGGCGTCCCGCCGGAGATCGTGCTGGTCACGCTGGGCGGGCCGGGGCCTGTTATCTCCTGACGTTGCGAAGTGCCCTGATGATAGGCACGTCGATGACTTCACATTTTTTGGGACATGCGATAGGCGATGTCTGCAGCCGCGCGACCGCCGGCTCGCGGGGCCGATATCGCTGGGTAATTATTCATGTCCATCCTCGACGGCGAGATCCGCGACGGCCGCCATCACATGCAGGTCCGCGTTTACTACGAGGACACCGATTTTGCGGTGTCCGCATCGGTCAGCACCAGCGCCGCGGCGCCGTCAGACACCAGCGAGCAATCGGTGCGCTTCAGCGGCCCGGCCACGAACGGATTCTTCTCGCTCTCGGCGCGGCAGAATTCATAGCCAAAATCCTTGCGCATCTGCGCATAGGGATTGGCGACGCCGTTCTTGTGGTTCTTGGCGGCGATCATCGCCAGCGCATCGGACTGGTCGCCATATTTCTGGAAATAGGCCTGCGCGATCTTGCCGAACACGCCGGCGAAACCGCCAGGGGTGTCGCCGTCTTCCGGCAGGTACGACGCCTTCAGCAGGTTCCTGCCGATTTCGGCAGGAGGCGTCCGCGTCATCTGCTCGACGCCGACCACCAGCACGATCTTGGCCGCACCCGCGGCAATCACCCGGGTGCCCTGATGCACCGGCTGCCGATCCGGTGGCGCAGGCGTTCTCGACCCTTGTCGCCGGCTTGAACCGCAATGCCGGGTCGGCCTGCAGCACCAGCGAAGCGGTGAAATCCTGCGGCGAGAAGCCGGCGTTGAAATGTCCGAGCACGATCTCGTCGACGTCGCCGGCGGAAATGCCGGCATCTGCCAACGCCTCGGTCGCGACCTTGACGACGAGGCTTTCCACGGTCTCGGTATCGAATTTGCCGAATGGCGTGTGCGCCCATCCGACGATGCTGGCAGTCATGGTCGTTCTCCGTGGTTCACTTTGCGTTTCACTCGCCCTAAATCAACCGCCTCGCTTGCGAAGGCAACTCGCACAGGTCAGCTCTTTTGATCAGGCGAAGCCTTTCTAAGTTCATCAAGGAGCACCGGAACGCCCATTGTGCACGTGTGCATGCCGAGAACGGAAGTCAGTTGATACACTTCCATAATTTCCTCTTTTGTCGCTCCATATCTCAAAGCGTTTTGGATGTGAATCCGAAGGCCGGGCTCATATAGATGGGTAGTTGAGGCATCGATAGCGATGTAGATGAACTCTTTGACCTTCGGAGCAAGAACACCCTGCTTCCAGGGGATCGATGAAAACTCGAGATACGCGGCAAAGAAAGTTGGATCTATCTTTAGCAAGCCGTCCCAAAATTCGCTCCAAGATCCGCGATTCTCAATGAACTTTTCCTTCAGCGTAAGTCGACGCTCGTCTAGCGGAATATCGACTTCGGCTTGTCTGCCTGCCTTGCGCATCTCGTCGAGAAAGACTGGCATACCCATCGTTAACGTGTGCATACCAAGTACGGATGTTAGCTGGTAGACCTCCATTATCTCTTCTTTTGTCGCTCCATACTTCAGCGCATTCTCGATATGAATACGCAAGCCGGGCTCGTAGAGGTGCGTCGTAGCGGCATCAATTGCGATATAAATGAATTCCTTGATCTTCGGTTCGAGCGGGCCGTACTTCCACGGGATTGAGGATAGGTCTAGATAAGACCTGAAAAAATCGGGACTTATGATAAGAAGTCCGTCCCAAAAGTCATTCCAGTAGCCTCGATTTGCGAGAAACTGTTTCTTCAGCTCCGCCTGTTCTGGAGTCATCGTACCGATAGCAGTGCTCATATCAGACCTCCTTAATCGTATGGGTTTTCCAATCGCGAGCGTAAAGGCGTTGCCCCTCCGCCCGGTCCTTCAGGAGGAATTTTTGGGTTTTGTAATTGGCGGTCTTGGGCATCTCCAGGCGGAATTCGAGAAAACTAGGGATCCAAAAGCGGGGCAGTGCCTCTTCGCAGAACTCCCAAAAAGACTCCGCCGAAAGATCCGCCCCTTCCTTGACGACTATCACCATCTTCACTTCTTCTTCGCCCAGATCTGATGTGACGGGGACGGCCGCGCATTCCAACACTGCTGGGTGCTTATTGACGGCAGATTCCAGCTCGTAAGATGAAATGTTTTCGCCTCGCCTCCGAATCGAATCTTTTTTTCGATCGGTGAAAAAGACATTTCCCTCTGCGTCCATCCGGCCGTTGTCACCAGTATGGAACCAAAGGTTGCGGAACGCTTCAAGCGTTGCGTCTGGCTTGCGGTAGTACGAGTGCAGCATGCTGAATGGCGTTTTCGGACGGACAACGATCTCTCCCACTTCTCCGCTCTCAACGGTGACGTCACGCTCGTCAACGATGGCCACGTCGAACGTCTCCAAATTTGGCTTGCCGCAGGATTTCGGGACGCGCGGCTTTCCGTAAGTGGTTCCGGCGACGATTCCGGTCTCGGTTGCCCCATAGACCTCGACGATGCGACAATTGAAACGTTCTTCGAACGCCGGGTTTTGATTGCCGATGTAGTAGGCCCGGGCAGGTTGCGTGGCGTCCTCCGGACGTTCGGGTTGCTTCAGCAGGATCGGGATCATCGAGAAAATACCATGCGTGACGTCGGCTTTTGCTGCGCGCACGTCGTCCCAGTAGGTCGATGCTGAAAAGCGGGAACTTACGGTGATCCGTCCCCCGTTTAGCATCGCGGGGACGACACCAAGCCAAGCCCCGATGGCATGGAAAAGTGGAAGAGGTGTGAAAATCGCTTCATGCGGTTGGAATGAGACATAACGGATCCAATCGAGCGCAAAAGTCACGATATGCGAATTGGTAGCGAGCACGCCTTTCGATGGCCCTGTCGTGCCGGACGTAAAACTGATCGCATGGGGATGGTCGTAGCGAGCCTCAAAGCCCGTATCCTTGGTCGGGCCGCCGCCCAGATCGGAAATAAGCGTGACCGTGGCAGCTTTTGCAATGCGCTCGGGAATCTGCGTTGCTTCCGTCAGGAGCACATGTTTGAGGACAGGAAGCGCTTCGATGATACCGTCGAGATAGCCCAGGAATTCGGGGTCTATCACTATATGGGTGACCTCGGCGTTTTCGAGTTGGTAGCGCAAGACTTCGCCCTTGTAGTCCGTGTTGATTGGAACATAGAGAGCTCCGAGTTTTGCAGCCGCAAACCAGGCCGCGACAAAATGCGGCGAATTGCGTGCAAAGATGGCGAGCTTTCCGAGGGGCCTGAGCTCCAAGGTCGTTAGTGAGTTCGCCACCCGGTTGGTGTGTTCGTGGAAAGCACCGAAACTGAACGACATTGATTGGAAAGTCAGGAACGGCGCGTCCGGAAATTTCTCCGCCGCTTGTCGTAGTTGACGGGTGATGACGCGTTCTTCCAGATCAATAGTGCGCATTGCGCCTCCCTTCGACAATTTTTGTGTTAGCTTTGCTCGATCAGATGGTGTGTGTCCCTTTTAGTGCTGCGATGGCGTCGGGTTCGTAACCGATTTCCCTCAGGATAGCCTCGGTGTCGGCTCCCAACTCGGGCGCGGGGACGAGAGAGTTGTAAGCCATTCCGTCAAAGCGCAGCGGATTGCCAATGTGGCTGAGCTTGCCGTCAATCGGGTCGTCGACGGTGATGACCGAACCTCGCGCGACCGCATGCTCGCTGTTGGCCGCCTCCCGCGTCGTCAAAATCGGAGTCGCGCAGGCTTCGTTGGTTGCAAAAATTGCTCGCCACTCGTCAAACGACTTCCGGCGAAATGCGGTTGCAATCGCTTCCCTGAGTTCGATCTCCTCTTCGCCTTCGGCCCACTGCCTGGTCGTCCATTGAGGAAGGTCCAGGACCAGACAGAGAGTGTCCCAAAACTTGGGCTCGTAGGCCCCGACGACGAAATGCCTGCCGTCGCGCGTTTCGTAGATTGAGTAGAAGGGCCTGTTGAACGGTGCATCAAACGGAGAATCGGGGGACAAGTCGCCGGGGACGTTCCAGCGGGCGGTAATGAATCCGATCCAGGAAAGTAGTCCATCGAAGATCGAGATATCGACAAATCTGCCGCGACCGGTCCGTTTTGCATCGAACAAGGCGGCAAGGAGCCCGGTGATTGCCATCAGGGAGCCCGCGCCGATGTCGCCGATGGGCAAGCCGGTTGCGCTGGGATTCTGCGTGCGACCGTTCACCAGGTGCATGAGGCCGGTCATGCCAACGTAGTTGAGATCGTGTGCGGCAACCTGCGCCAAAGGACCGGTCTGTCCAAACCCGGTCAACGCGCCGATCACTAGTTCGGGATTGGCTGAATGCAGCACGGCCGCGTCGAGACCGAGTCGCTTCATGACGCCCGGACGAAATCCCTCAATGACGACGTCCGCTGCTTTGCACAGCCGAAGGAATATTTCGCGCCCTTCTGCCTTCTTGAGATCGAGGGTCAAACTCTTCTTTCCCCGATTGAGGGAAAGGAATTGTGCGCCATGACGCTTCACCCTTGGCGGCATCCAACGCCAGTAGTCTCCCTCACCTGGCTGCTCGATCTTGATGATTTCCGCTCCGAAGTCGGCGAACATTTGCGTGCAATAGGCGCCGGGGAGAAGCCTCGTCAGATCAAGTACGCGGATGCCGGCGAGCGGTCCGGGGGCGCCATCACTGTCGACGGGTGACTTGGATTCAGGCCCCAGGGTCTGAAGGTGCGTCTTCTCGTCCATCCAGAATCTCTCAGCTCTTCGCGTCCGAAGGCGCTCTCGTAAAAAATATCTAACGAAGGTTTGGATTGAGATCTGAATATTCCGCTTTTTGGCCGATAAGTCCACCAAAATTTGGCTAGTAGCCTAAAGTTGACAGCACAAGATATTCAAACTACCGTTTGACCAACGAAAGAGCCGGTGCCTGAAACAGGCGCGATCGTCCATCCTTGGGAGGAGTAAACTCATGAGCATTTCGGCTTCGAAATCGAAAACTTCCCGCCGCAGTTTTCTGAAGGCTACTGTCATTGGAGGCGCCGCCGTTGCTGGCGCCCCTGTGTTGCCCTACTTCGCACGAGGTGCCTCAGCGAGCGCCGGTACGGTGCATATCGGCGCGTCGCTGCCGCTTACAGGGACCTACGAAAAGGTTTCGAAGATCTGCCGCGATGGCTACAATTTCTTTACGAAGGTCTACGGCGGCAAGATGAATATCGCCGGCGAGATGCGTGATATCAAGCTGACCATCTATGACGATGAGAACAACGCCTCGCGTGCAGCGCAGCTTACCGAAAAGTTGATCAGCGACGACAAGGTCGATCTGGTGCTTGGGACCTACGGGACGGACACAGTCCTTGCCCAGGGTTCGATTATGCAGAAACATAATCGTGTATTTCTGCAATCTGGCGCAGCGTCCCGTCGTATCGATGAGGAGATCGGAGGGCACACCGCGTTCACCTGCATCAATCGGACGAGCACCTATGGGTTGGGTGCCGTCGCCTTTCTCGGAAGCCTGAACCCGCGGCCGAAAACCTTGGCCATGATCACCATGGACGATCCCGTCTATCACGAAATCGGCCAGGGGGTGAAGGACAAGTGCAAGGAGCTTGGCATCAATTTGGTGAGCGAAATCGTGCTCCCGATGAACACACAAGATTTTCGTCCGGCCGCGCTAAAGTTGAAGGGCGCCGGAGATCTCGACATCGTCTATAATACAGGATGGGATATTATCTGTATCAAGCTCGTCGAGGAGATGGCGGCTCTCGGCATTCAACCGAAGGCCTTCATTGGTGGCCACCTTGCGACCAATCCGGTCGTTAGGGAGACGCTTGGACCGAAGATGAACGGCATTATTGGAACGTCCGTATGGTTGCCGCAGCTCCCTTTCAAGGACGACAAGTTTGCGTCAAGCGCTGAATTCGCCGACAAGTTCAAGGAGGCATACGGCTATATTCCAACTTATCATGGTGCCTTCACGTACATCCTGCCTTGGATATATCAGGAGGTATTGAAGAGCGCCGACCCGAAGGATCCATTTAATCAGGACTTCCTCCGGAAGGGGTTGGCGTCGTTCAATCGCAAAGAAACAATCTATGGACCGATTTCCTTCGATAAGACGGGGCGGATCGCGCGGGATGCTGCGCCGGCCGTGCAGTTTATCGGAAATCCCGTGCAACAAAAAATCATTGCGCCGAAAGAGATGGCGGACTCGACCGGCGTCTATCCGAAACCGGCGTGGTGATGTCGCTGGGGTCCGATAACAACGCCAACTGCTCTCCCGACGGTCTTGGCCGCGTCGAGGCGAGCCGGTCTTGTCGCCCCTTCCATGGCGCCGGCTCAATTTCTCGAGGGCCGGTCATTCGGATCCCGCCTGGGCGGGCCTGTCGATGCAGCGGGAACTGGGTGGTTGATGGGGCCTGGCCGCAGGCTTTTCTGGATTGTAACGCGAGGTGAAGCACATATGGAAGACGTCGTCATATACGGCCTGCTTCGCGGAGGCATTTTTGCGCTGGCGGCGTTCGGGTTCAGCCTGGTATTGGGCGTTATCGGAATCGTTAACTTCGCGCATGGAGCCTTTGTCGTATTCGGTGGCCTCCTTACCCACTACATGAGTACCCGGTTCGGGTTGCCGTATGTGGTTTCCCTGCTGATAGGGTCGGTCGGTACAGGAGTGCTGGCCAGTTCGATTCAGCGGCTACTGATTGCTCGCACATTCAAACTCGAACCGTTGATGGTACTGGTCCAGACCTTCGGTATCGCGACGGTCATAACCGAGGTTGGCATCAAGTATTGGGGCTCCGAGGAGCGCATGCTCCGCATCAATACGGGGCTGCCGCCGGGCTTCTTCATCGGTGGAACCTTCGTGCCTTCGTTCGATGCTCTGCTGTTCGTAGTCAGTCTTCTATCCGCGGGCCTGCTCTACATCGTATTGGAAAGAACCGAGTTTGGTCGGGCTGTACGTGCCTGCCGCGACGAACGTCAATCTGCTCAACTAAATGGTATCAATTTAGCGGCGACGTTCGAGAAAACCATGTTCGTGTCCGGGGTTTGGGCAGGGCTTGCGGGCGGCATGTTTATAACGCTCTCGCCGATCGCGCCTTATATGGATTTCATTTGGACGGTGGACTCCTTCCTCGTGATCGTGATCGGCGGCCTCGGTTCCATGCTCGGAGCCTTGATCGGAGGTCTGCTTTTCGGCGTCCTCTCGTTCGCTGCGGCGTTTTACGCGCCTACGATCGCTCCATCCGTAACCTTCTCCATCCTCCTTCTCCTCTTGCTGTTCCGGCCACAAGGATTGTTCGGAACGGGCGATGCGATGAGGAAATAGAATCATGCTTGCTAGGATAGGAAATTGCGCCTGGGCGATACGGCAGGCGGCCTTGGTAGGTCAGCTTGCCGTGCTCGGCTGCTGCGGACTGCTCGCCGGGCTGCTCCCCTTCGTCGTCAACGACTATTGGGTGCGCGTTGGCGCCTTTGTGCTTATCAATATCGGATTGGCATCATCCTGGAATATCATCGGCGGTTTCGCGGGGTATGCGAGTTTTGGACACGGTGTGTTTTTCGGGCTGGGCGCGTTTGTGGCCGCTATCGGGATCGTTCGCTTCGGACTGCCACTATACGTCGTGATGTTGCTCGGCGGAGCGGTGAGCGCACTGATAGCGCTGCTGTTCACACCCATTTTCCGACAGCGTGGGATGTACTTCGCGCTCTCGACACTCGCGTTGCTACTGATCTTTGACAACGTGCTACAGAGATGGACTTTCACGCGCGGCCTGCGTTCGTTTGACGTCGGTTGGAGCGTGCAACTCCCCTACGGATTGCACGCATATTACTATATATTCCTTGCAACCGTCGTGGTGTTAGTCGCCTCAGTAATGTTTCTCGCGCGATCGCGCGTCGGATATGCGCTGCACGCCTTGCGCAAAGACGAAGTCCTGGCCTCTTCGATTGGCATCCGCGTTCTAAGATTCAAGGTCATCGCCTTCGTCGTGAGCGCGGCTTGGCCCGGTGTGCTCGGAGCGGCCTTTGCACCGTTCCTCGCGTTCGTTTCGGTTCAGAGCGTTCTCGATATGAGATTCACTCTCAACATGATACTGGCGACTATCTTTGGTGGGGCCGGGACGATCGTTGGGCCAATTGTCGGCGCTGTCGCGCTTTCAATCATCGACCAGTTCACATGGGGCAACTTTCTGGAGTATCACCGGTTGATCTACGGCGTGCTCATCGTTGTCATTATCACGTTTGCACCCGGCGGCCTGACAAGCATCTTCTGGACCTTGACGCGGCGATCCACCGCGGCGGGTAGCGCGCCGAGTCCCGGCTTGCCGGCGGTTGTCAAAGTGGAAGCCTGACCATGATGGGACACGCCGCTCTGCTCGAAGT
>Ga0137418_10007496_pt1 | contig 10022 bp, 9 predicted proteins | sample CZODoug3_1_2_16f_FD_122242 | JGI IMG/M metagenome (GOLD analysis project Ga0137418, IMG submission 122242) | Vadose zone soil fungal communities from Angelo Coast Range Reserve, California, USA - CZODoug3_1_2_16fungal (Hybrid Assembly) | ecosystem: Environmental > Terrestrial > Soil > Vadose... | reverse complement strand
CATGCCAACTCGGAATGTCCCTGCACCACCGGCACGGGCCTCGGGCCCCAGCCCTCGTCTGCCGGAGCGAACTGCTCCGCGCACCCGATGGCAAACGTCGGCACGATGTCGAGACTGAAAGCGGTGGCGTGATCGTTGTAGACCAGGAATACGACATCCGGCTTCTGTTGCGCGATCCAGCGTTTGGAGAAGTCGTAGCCGGCAAACATCGGCGCCCAATAGGCATCCTGAGCCTTGCCGTTGTCGAGCGCCGCGCCAATCGCCGGGACATGCGAGGTCGTGACGCCAGCGGTAATGCGAGCCATTACTCTAACTCCCCCCTTCAGCGACTCCAGTAAAGGCGCATCGGGTTGTCAACCAGCAGCTGCCGCTGCAGCGCTGCCGTGGTCGCAACCTTCGGGATGAAATCGACCAGCGCGCCATCGTCGGGCATGTGTGACTTCATATTCGGGTGGGGCCAATCCGTTCCCCACAGTACCCGATCCGGGAAGGTCTCGACGATGCGCCTGGCGAAGGGCACGACGTCGTCATATTCCGGAGCACCGCTGCGCGACAGTCGGTCCGGGCAGCTCACTTTCGACCAGATGTCGGGATGCTCGCGCATCAGCTTGACGAAGAGCTCGAACTCAGGCCCGTCGACGGGTCTCGTCACGTCCGGGCGACCCATATGGTCCACGACCACGGTGGTGGGCAGGGAGGCGATGAAAGCATAGAGCTCAGGCAGTTCCGCGGCCTCGAAGTAAATGACGACGTGCCACCCCAGCGGCGCGACGCGTCGGGCGATTTGCAGCAGCAGCTCGCGCGGAGTCGTATCGACCAGCCGCTTGACGAAGTTGAATCGCGAGCCACGGACCCCGGCCGCATCGAGCGCCGCAAGCTCGCGATCGGTGACGCTGTCCGCCACGGTTGCAACCCCGCGCGCCCGTCCGCAAGAGCTCTGCAGCGCATCGACCAGGGCACGATTGTCGGCGCCATGACAGGTGGCTTGCACGATGACATTGCGCTCAAACCCCAGGTAGTCCCTCAGACCCCAGAGCTTCGTCTTCGGCGCGTCACAGGGCGTGTAGCGGCGCTCGGGGGCATAGGGAAACTGCGCTCCGGGTCCAAACACGTGACAGTGAGCGTCCACGGACCCTGGTGGCGGTACGAACCGCGGGCGATGGGGCGCGGGATGAAACGGCAGCCAGTCCCTGTCCATCGTGAAGGGGCCGGACGCCGAGCCCGAGGGCCAGGCCCGATCGCCGGGGCGAATGGCCTCCTCCCGACTCACAGTCCCCGCGCCTCGAGCCGGGCGTTCAGCCGCGGGAAGACCCGACGGGCGTTCGTTTCGAAGATCCGCGCTTTCCCGGCGGCGGGCATGGAAAGTGCGTCGATGTAGCGCCTGGTGTCATCGAAGTAATGCCCCGTCAGCGGGTCTATGCCGCGAACGGCGCCCACCATCTCGGACCCAAAGAGGATGTTGCCGATGTCGATCACACGCACGAGAAGATCGATGCCCGGCTGGTGATACACGCAGGTGTCGAAGAACACGTTCTTCATCACGTGTTCCTCCAGAGGCGGCCGCTTGAGCATGTCCGCGAGTCCCCGGTAGCGACCCCAGTGGTAGGGAACCGCCCCGCCGCCATGCGGAATGATGAAGCGCAGTGTCGGGAAATCCCGGAACAGATCTCCCTCGATGAATTGCATGAACGCGGTGGTGTCGGCGTTGATGTAATGAGCGCCGGTCGCGTGGAAATTCGCATTGCACGAGGCGGAGACGTGGATCATGGCCGGCACATCGAGCTCGACCATCTTCTCGTAGAACGGGTACCAGTGCCGGTCCGTGAGCGGTGGGGATGTCCAGTGTCCGCCCGAAGGATCCGGATTCAGGTTGCAGCCGATGAAATTCAGCTCGCGCACGCAGCGCTCGAGCTCGGCAATGGAGTTGGCGATGGGCACTGCCGGGGACTGCGGCAGCTGGCACACACCGACAAAATTCTCAGGGTACAGGTCGACTACGCGCCTGATGAGATCGTTGTTCGCACGCGTCCAGGCGCTCGAGATCGCCTCGTTGCCGATGTGATGCCCCATGGCCGAAGCGCGTGGCGAGAACAGGGTCAGATCCGAGCCGCGCTGTCTCTGCAGCCGCAGCTGATTCTTTTCGATGGTCTCGCGAATCTCGTCATCCGAAATGGCGCCGGGTCTTGCTGCCGGGGCGGTCGGGTCCTTGAGGCCCGCGAGCTGCGCGTCGCGGAATTTCTGATGAGCGGCCGGCGCCGTCGTGTAGTGGCCGTGACAATCGATGATCATCGGCGCACCGCCTCGGTCGACCGCGCGGGCGCGGGCGTACGCGCCAACATGTGGTCGAGCATGTCTGTCAGGGCTTGCTCGCTCAATGCCTCGGCGTGTGCCGCGGCCCACTCTTGCCGCTCAACACTGCCACGGCTCATCCAGGGCTCGAAGCCGGCTTCCGCCACTGTTTTTACCGCCTCTCTCATCTCCTCGGCTCGCCGGCGACCGTGCTGCAGGGAGCGCGAAATCATGTAACGCGCGAGTGCCCGCCAGTCGCCGACGGGGAACAGGTCCTGGAGCGATGCCAGCACGGCGTCCTCGACGCCATGACGTCGGGCCGTGAGAAGCGACTCGGCGAGCAGCGCCTCCATCCCCTTGATGATGACGCTGCGGCACATCTTGGCGGCAGACGCAGCGCCGATCGCGTCCGAATACACCTTGGCGCCGGCGAAACCGAGCGACTGTGCCAGCGGCAGGAAAGCCCCGGCGTGCGGACCCCCCAGCCACATGGGCGAGGCGATTCGTTTCGGCGCGATCGGCGACATCACCGCGGCTTCGACGAAGCGGACTGCGGCGGCTTCGATCGTGCGGGCGGCCTCCGTCCTGGTTCGAGGCGACACGGAGTTGAGGTCGAGATAGAGCGCGCCGCGGGTGAGCGCCGGTGCGGCTTCGCCAGCGGCCGCCCGACATTCGCCCGCGGTGACGGCGCAGATCACCATCGAGCTACCGCTCACCGCCTCGGCCATGGAGCTCGCAGCCTTCAAGCCGAGCGATCGTGCGGCTTGCCGGGGCCCACTGCCCTCGACCGCAAAGAGGCGATCCCACGCGCAGAGCGCCACGCCTCCCGAGCGGTGTAAATCGCTCGCAAGCACTTGGCCGACTTCTCCGAGTCCGATGAGACCGATGCGGCGCGGGCTCGTAGTCATGCATCGCTCCAGAGGCTTCCCGGGACGAACACCTCCCCCTGCATCAGTTTGCGCGCCGTGCGCAGCAAGGCGGAACGGTTCACCGTGACGTCGGTTCCGTGCACCGTCACATCCAGCTCCACCGTGAAGAATCCCGTCGGATGCTCGATCTCCAGGCGCTGAGACCCCGAGTGGGGTGTCAGGCCCGCGACCTGTGCGGCCACGGAGCCTGAAGTGACGCAGGCCGTGGCAACGCTGACTGCGCCCAGGACCCCGATCGCTTCGTGCACGCGGTGCGGGATGAAGGTTCGCGTATGGATAGTGCCGCCGTGCCGCGCGGGCGAAACGAGGCACATCTTCGGCACCGTCTTCTTGCCGACCTCGCCGAGGTTCATCCGCGGGCCCAGCGCCAGCCGGATTTCCTCGATACGGGCTTTGAGCGCCGCATCGCCTTCAAGCGCTTGGGGTGATTCATCGCCGCGCTTGCCGAGATCGGCCGCTCGCATCAGGACGACGGGCATCCCGTTGTCGATGCAGGTCACCTCCAGACCTGCGATGCGGTCCAGGTGCGCTCCGGTCGGAAACAGCGAGCCGCACGAGGATCCGGCAACGTCCAGAAAGTCGATCGGTATCGCTGCCGCACTTCCCGGTACACCATCGATACGAGCGTCACCCTCGTATTCCACCGTCCCATGGGGCGTCGGGACATGCGCGACGGCGATGCTTCCGGTGTTGAGCATGTGGATGCGCACCGGCGTGGATTCGCCCGCGATGCGCACCAGACCGTGCTCAATCGACCAGGGACCGACGCCTGCGAGGATGTTGCCGCAGTTCTGGGAGTCACTCACTTCCGCTTTGTCGACCACGACCTGAAGAAACAGATAGTCGACGTCCGCATCCGGGCGCTTGGAGGGGGCGATGATCGCGACCTTGCTGGTCAGCGGGTGCGCACCGCCCACGCCATCGATCTGGCGGGGATCAGGCGAGCCCATGGCCGCGAGCAGAGCCCGGTCGCGGGCAGGCGCGGATTGCGGCAGGTCCTTGGCGTGAAAATACAGTCCCTTGGATGTTCCACCACGCATCAGGGTGCTGGGAATGGCGCGCATGCTGAGCTCACTCCGCGAGCGCTTGCGGGCGGTAGACCAATCCGCGCTTGGCCAGCTTGTCCCGCATGTCGTAGATATCGACGCCCAATTCCCCCTTTTGCAGCCGCTCGCGCGCCGTGCCTTCCTTGGCTTCGCGGGCCTCACTGGCCTTGAGCACCGCTGCAGCCTCGAGGCGCGCAACCACGCACACACCGTCGTCGTCAGCGATCACCACGTCACCGGGATTCACCAGGCCGCCTCCGCAAACCACCGGAACATTCACTGATCCCAGGGTCTCCTTTACGGTTCCCTGCGCGTGCACGGCCCTGGACCAGACCGGGAAGCCCATGCCGGTCAGATCACGCACGTCCCGGACACCGGCATCGATGATGAGACCGCGGACACCGCGCGTGGCGAGCGAGCTTGCAAGCAGCTCGCCGAAATAGCCGGCGTCTGAATAGGAAGTCGGTGCGACGACCAGAACGTCCCCAGCCTGGCACTGCTCGACCGCGACGTGGATCATCCAGTTGTCCGCCGGAGGGACACTCACCGTGACCGCAGAGCCGGCGATGCGAGCCCCCGGATAGATGGGGCGCAGCTTCGGACCCAGGAGCCCGGTTCGGCCCTGCGCCTCGTGGACGGTGGCGACGCCGTAGCGCGCCAACCCATTCACCACCTCGGGATCGGCGCGGCGAATATTGGTGTACACGACATTCATGGGCAGCTACCTGAAAGCTCGGGAGCGGCCATTGTCCGGCCGCGCCCGCCCGGGCGGGTAATTGCAATTCACGGCCGGGTATAAGAGATTGTGGACATGGCCTCTGCGTGCCCAAGTCCCGGCGCGACGCCCAACGTCCGACATCTCATGCTCTTTGATCAGGTGGTCCGGCGCGGCAGCGTGAGCGCGGCCGCCCGCGCGGCGCACCTCAGTCAGCCCGCAGTCACCCAGGCGGTCGCTCGGATTGAAGCCGCCCTGGGAGCCCGTCTCCTGCACCGCAGCTATTCCGGGCTCGAGCTCACCGGTGCGGGGCGCGCGGCCGCGCAGCGCGTCGACCGGGCACTCGGGATGCTGCGGGAAGCGCTCGGGGCGGTGCGCACGCGATCGGACGATGCGGCGAACGAAGACGTCATGAGGGGCATAACCTCCACGCAACTCAGGGCGCTCATCGCGGTGGTGGAGGAGGGCGCTTTTGCCCGTGCGGCGCGCCGCACCGGGCGCGCCCGGGCGGCCGTGCACCGCGCTGCGCGACAACTGGAGAGCTCTCTCGGCACCGAATTGTTCGAGGTTACGAGCTTCGGCGTGCGCCCGACCCGGGAGGCGGAGAAGCTCGCCCTGCGCACGCGCCTCGCGTTTGCAGAGATTGCCCAAGCCCAGGCGGAGGTTGCCGCCGCCCAGGGTACCGGCAGCGGCTCGACGGTCATCGGGGCCATGCCGCTCGCTCGCAGTGTGCTGGTCGCGCGCGCGGTCCTCGAATTCGCCGCGGCACGACCCGAGCACGGGATCAGTATCCTGGACGGTCCCTACGAGAGCATGCTCGGCGCTCTGCGCCGCGGCTCCGCGGACGTACTGGTCGGCGCGTTACGCGATCCCATCCCGTACGAGGACATCGTGCAGGAGCACCTGTTTGATGACCCGCTGGCGATCGTCGCGGGGGCTCAGCATTCACTGGCCGGTCGCGGCGCGCCCACCCTGGCAGCGTTGTCGCGATTTCCGTGGATTGCGCCGCGGCGCGATTCTCCCCTGCGGCGGCATTTTGACGCGCTCGTCGGGCGACTGAACCTCAAGCGGACCGTGGCGCCGATTGAGTGTAATTCCCTGGTCGCGGCGCGCTCCATGCTCCTGGCCAGTGACCGCGTCATGCTCTCATCCGAGCACCAGATCCACCACGAGCTTGCAACCGGGCAGCTGGTCGCGTTGCCGCATCCGTTTGGCACGGTCACACGCTCGATCGGACTGACAGTGCGCCGCGACTGGCTACCGACGCAGGTGCAGGCGCAACTCGTTGAAGGACTGCGGCGCCACGCGCGGGCGGCTTCCTCCCGGCAAGCCAGGTCATGATGCACTCCACCCAGGTGGCGATCGTCGGTGCGGGGCCTTCGGGGCTGCTGCTCTCGCAGCTGTTGCGTCGCGACGGGATCGACTCGGTCGTACTGGAGAGCCGCTCCCAGGATCACGTGCAAGCCCGCATCCGCGCGGGGCTGCTGGAGTGGACCACCGTGGAACTGCTTCAGGAGGCCGGGGTTGGCGGGCGGATGATGCGCGACGGACTCGTCCATGACGGCTTTGACATCGCCTTCGCCAACGGCCGTCACCGGATAGACCTCAAGGGATTGACCGGCAGAAGCGTTCTGGTCTACGGGCAAACCGAGCTTCAGAAGGACCTCGTGCAGGCCAGAGCGGGCGAACCGGGGGCAGTCCTGTGGCAAGTGGGCGACGTGGTGCTCCAGGACTGGGACACACACCAGCCGCGGGTGACCTACACCCACGCCGGCACGCCTCACGAGCTGCGGTGCGACTTCATCGCCGGCTGCGACGGCTACCACGGCATCAGCCGCGCGGGTGTGCCGCCGGAGAAACGCTCACAGTTCGAGCGCGTGTACCCGTTCGGATGGCTCGGGCTGCTGGCCGATGTGCCGCCGCTGCACGAGGAGCTCGTGTACGCCAATCACGAGCGGGGGTTTGCACTTTGCAGCATGCGCTCGCGGGGTCGGAGCCGCTACTACGTGCAGTGTTCGCTCGAGGACAAGGTGGAGCAGTGGCCGGATGGCCGTTTCTGGGATGAGCTGCACGCTCGCCTGCCCGAGCGGTACGCCAGTCAGCTGATCACGGGCCCGTCGCTTGAGAAGAGCATCGCGCCGCTGAGGAGTCTGGTTACCGAACCGATGCAATTCGGGCGACTGTTCCTGGTGGGCGATGCGGCGCACATCGTGCCTCCCACGGGGGCGAAGGGCCTGAATCTCGCCGCGGCCGACGTGCGGGTTCTGGCGCGGGGCCTCATCGAGTTCTATCGCAGTCGAAGCTCGACGCTGCTCGATGAGTATTCCGCCAGGGCGCTGAGCCGGGTGTGGAAGGCCACGCGCTTCTCCTGGTGGTTCACCACGCTGATGCACAGGTTCTCGGCGGATCCGTTCGCGCAGCGCCTGCAGTTGGCTGAGCTGGAGTACCTTTCCCGATCCACTGCTGCATCCCAGACTATGGCGGAGAACTATGTCGGACTGAGACTTGACTGACCGACCATGGCGGCTTGACCGGCGGCCGCGCCAATGGTATGCAACACTTACAGAATGACGGGTCGGGCCGATGCGCAGCGTCACCTTGTATCACTGGGAACCCAACGCCAATTCCGGCAAGCCCATGCTGGCGCTGATGGAAAAAGGGGTGGCGTTCAACAGCCACTACCTCGACCTCCTCAATTTCGATCAGCATCAGCCCGATTACCTCGCCATCAATCCGCAAGGGACGATCCCGGCGATGCTGCATGGGGAGCGCGTGCTCACCGAGTCGACCGCGATCATGGAATACGTCGACGAGGAGTTCCCCGGTCCGCGCCTGATGCCTGAAGATCCTCGCGATCGCTGGCGCGTGCGCTGGTGGATGAAGCTCATGGACCAGTGGCTCGGTCCCAGTTTCTCGATGATCGGCTGGAAGGTGTTTGTTGGCCCGGCGGTCAGCTCCAGGGACCCCGGGGAACTGAAGGCGGCCATCGAGCGCATTCCGCTGCCGGAACGCCGCGTTGCCTGGCGCAAGGCGATCTACGGACAGTTCAGCGAAGAGGAGCTCAGGGAGTCCCAGCGCCGCGTGGCGCTCGGCATCACCATGCTGGAGCAGGAACTTGCGAAACGGCCGTGGCTCGCCAGCAATCAGTACAGCCTCGCCGACATCAACGGGTTCAATCTGGCGTATGCGCTGCCGCTGTCCCAGCCGGCGCTGTCCAACGACGAGCTGACGCCCAACACATTGCGCTGGCTGCGCGCCATCTACGCGCGTCCCGCCACCAAGGCATGCTGGGCCATGGGACGGACCAGCATGGTCAGGCGCGTCACGATCCTCGAGCAGCCGCACATCGGCCCGGGGCACCTCACATGAGCATGACCCTGTACCACGGGGAACCGAACGGCCCGTCGCTGGCCGTGCTCGCGACGCTGTTTGCCAAGGAGGTCCGGGCCGAGCTGGTGCGCATCGATCTCGGGAGCGGCCAGCGGCACACCTTGTCGTGTGCGCAGGAGCCGCGGGTGGCAATGAGCGTCGAGGGAGAGGGACCGGTGCTCGTGGTCGAGGGCGAAGCGATGACCGACTCGGTGTTCATCGCCTGTTATCTCGATGATGTGGGGCAGGGAGCGGCCCTGCGTCCCGCCGACCCGTACGGCCGCTGGGAGATGATGCGCTGGTGCCGGCAGGTGACTGAGCGGACCGCGCCCGCTGCCGCGTATCTGGGCTGTCGGGCGCACCCGCCGAGGGCCGACGCGGCGCTGCTTGAGAGGATCGGGAGCCTCGATCTGCGCGCGCGCTGGGAGCAGGTCACTGCCGGAGGGTTTTCCGAGGATCGCCTCGCCGACAGCAGGAGCAAGATCCTCCAGGCGGTGGAGAAGATCGAGGCGAGACTCGATGCGCGCCAGTGGCTGATGGGCGCGTTCTCGATCGCCGACATCGAGAGCTTTGCGTGGCTGGCCGGTATGGTGCCACTCGTGCCCGCGGCATTTGCCGGCAAGCCGCGCACGAGGCAGTGGCTGGAGCGCGTGAGGGTGCAGCCTGCCGTCGCGCTGGCGTTGTCGCTGGCGCGTAGCGCTGACCCGGCCGCGAGCTGGAGCGTGGGTCCGGAAATCAACCGCTGGGGATGAGGGATGACCATCAAACTCTATACGGCCGCGACGCCCAACGGCTGGAAGATCTCGATCGCGCTCGAGGAGATGGGCCTGCCCTACGAGGTCCGGGTGATCGATTTTGCGACCCAGGAACAGAAGGCGGACTGGTACGTCAGGCTCAATCCCAACGGCCGGATTCCGACGCTGGACGACGAGGGTTTCATTCTGTTCGAGTCGGGCGCCATACTGATTTATCTGGCAGAAAAGACCGGGAAGTTCCTGCCGAAAGACGTGCACGGCCGCAGCCGCGTGATCCAGTGGCTGATGTTCCAGATGTCCGGGGTCGGTCCTATGATGGGTCAGGCGAACGTGTTCCTGCGCTACTTCCCCGAGAAGATCCCGGCGGTGATCGAGCGCTACCAGCGCGAGGTGACGCGCCTGTTCGGGGTGCTCGACCGGCAGCTCGCGAGTCACGAGTACATCGCGGGGGAGTACTCGATTGCGGACATGGCGCTGTGGCCCTGGGTCTCGGGCTATGAGTGGTCCGGTGTCAGCGTTGCCGAGTTCGCGAGCCTGCAGCGCTGGCTCTCGCTCCTCGGCGCGCGCCCCGCAGTACAGGCGGGGCGGGACGTGCCGATCAAGCGCGATCGGGCCGCGGAGATCGAGGCGGCGATGAAGACAGCCCCCAGGATGTTGGCCTGAGAGTGCCGCATGATTGATCTGTCCAGGGTTCGCGCGATCGACGTGCACGTGCATGCCGACGTCTCCTGCCACGATCCGGAGGATCCGCTCATGGGGCGGTTCTTCGATGCGGCGTCCGCTTATTTCAAGGCGCCGCGCGAGCGGCCCAGGATTCCCGAGATCATCGACCTGTATCGCGGGCAGCAGATTGCGTTCTGCCTGTTCACGGTCGACTGCGAGAGCAGCGTGGGCGCCAAGCGCGTCAGCAACTACGAAA
>Ga0137418_10007491_pt1 | contig 10027 bp, 8 predicted proteins | sample CZODoug3_1_2_16f_FD_122242 | JGI IMG/M metagenome (GOLD analysis project Ga0137418, IMG submission 122242) | Vadose zone soil fungal communities from Angelo Coast Range Reserve, California, USA - CZODoug3_1_2_16fungal (Hybrid Assembly) | ecosystem: Environmental > Terrestrial > Soil > Vadose... | reverse complement strand
ACACCGGGCGCCCGCCTGGGGTGAGGGTGTGGTGGCAGGTTTTTGGCGCGTGCCCCAAAGAAGGTTTATACCGAAGGGGAGCTCTATGAGTACGCCGTTGGCGCACTGGCCCGCCGCATGCGCAGCGTGGCGGAACTGAAACGACTGCTCCGCCTGAAGGTCGAGGCGGAAACCGAGTTCGGAAAGACGCTCGTCGAGTTGATCATCCGCAAGCTGAAGGACCAGGGTTACCTCAATGACTCCCAGTATGCGGCGGCCTACTCGTCGTTCCGCCGCGACAACGAGAAATTTGGCCGCATGCGCGTGATCACCGACCTGAAAGCCAAAGGCGTGCACCCCGACCTGATCGACACGGCCGTCAGCGCCGCCTTCGACGACGTAAACGAAGAGAAGCAAGCCCGCGCCTACCTCCAACGCAAGCGTCTGGCAAAGCCCAAAGATCAGAAGCAGGCCGCGCGCATTTTCCGCAATCTGACGCGCGCCGGCTTTCGCGCCAAAACCATCTTCACGATCCTGAAAATGTGGGACCTCGACGACGAAACCCTGACCGCGCTCGAAGAGAGCACCGAATAACCAGGGACGAGAACTGATCCACTGGCTAGGGATCGGGACATGCCTGCAGGCATGAGGTGGCTGCCCGCATATCCGGGCGCCTTTCGGGCGCTGCGTTGCGGAGTCAGAGAGCTGACTGGGGCGATGTCTGCGGTTTTTCTCAACGGCTTCTCTGCGGCGAAAGCTCTTCTTCGCGGCCTTTGCGCCACCCTGGCGAAGTCTGCGGTTGTGAGCTTGGGTTGTTGCCCGACGCTTTCTTGCAGTCCCTCCGCGGTGGTTTAAAATAAAAGTTTGTCATCGAGGCTCCCCAAACACTCATGCTGACCGGCTCTCAGATCCGCCGCAAATTCCTGGACTTTTTCATCGAGAAGGGCCACCGTGAGGTCCACTCCTCCTCGCTCGTCCCGCAAAACGACCCCACGCTGCTGTTCACCAACGCCGGGATGAACCAGTTCAAAGACGTCTTCCTCGGCCTCGAAAAGCGTGATTACACCCGCGCCACCACCGCGCAGAAATGCGTGCGCGCCGGCGGCAAGCATAACGACCTTGAAAACGTCGGCTTCACCAACCGCCATCACACTTTTTTCGAGATGCTCGGTAACTTCTCCTTCGGCGACTACTTCAAGAAAGACGCCATCGCCTACGCCTGGGAGCTGATCACCTCGCCGAAGTGGTTCAACATCCCGAAAGAGAAGTTGTACGTCACGATCTTTGAGGGTGTGCCTTTGGTGTCAGGCACCGAGGAAGGCATTCCCCGCGACGACGAGGCGGAGCGGTTCTGGCTTGAGGTTGGTGTCCCGAAGGCGCGCATCTTCGCCATGGGGATGAAAGACAACTTTTGGCAGATGGGCGACACCGGTCCCTGCGGTCCTTGCAGCGAGATTCATTACGACATGGGTGCCGAGGCGAGCGACAAGATCCGGCCAGAGTGCGCGGCGGGCAAATGCGAATTTCCCTGTGACTGCGGTCGCTACGTTGAAATCTGGAATCTGGTTTTCATGCAGTATAACCGCCAGCCGAGAGTTCCAGACGGCACCCTGTTCGGGTTTAATCCGCTGCCCCAGCCCTCGATCGACACCGGTGCTGGTCTTGAGCGCGTTTCGGCGGTCCTGCAAGGCGTGATCTCGAACTACCAGACCGACCTGTTTACCCCGCTCGTCAAGCGCGCTGCGGAGTTGACGGCGACCACCACGGGGACGGGCGCCCCCGCCCGTCCAGCCGGGCAAAGCCCGGCTGGCGGTTCTGCCCACGGTGCGGCGTCGCTTCGCGTAATCGCCGACCACTCCCGCGCCGCAACCTTCCTGATCTCCGACGGCATCCTGCCCTCCAACGAGGGCCGCGGGTACGTCCTGCGCAAAATCATCCGCCGCGCCATCACCCACGGCCGCTTGTTGGGACAAACCAGGCCCTTCCTCCACCAGATGGTCTTCTCCGTGCGCGACCTGATGCAGGATGCCTATCCGGAACTTAAAGAAACTGCCGATCGAGTTTCAAAGGCCGTCCTCGCGGAAGAGACCCGCTTCGCGCACACCATGGAAGTGGGCCTCAAGAAACTGGAAGACGATCTCGCGCCCTTGCTCGAAGCGCTTCGCAAGGACCCTTCAGCTCGCCCCGTCTACGCCGGAGACAAAGCTTTCAAACTCTACGACACCTTCGGCATGCCGCTCGATTTCATCGAGGACGCGGCGCGCGATCAGGGTATCCTGTTCGACCAAACCGGCTTCGATGCCGCCATGGAAGAGCAGCGCCAACGCGCCAAGGCCTCCTGGAAGGGCGCCGCCAAGCAAACCGCCAACCCGGAATACCAAAAGCTGCCCGCCTCCGTCTTTGAGGGTTACGGCCAGACCCGCTCGGAAGGCTGCGCGGTAGTGGCGCTTCTCAAGGGCGGCCAGGGCACGCAAGAACTCAAGCCGGGCGAGCAAGGCGAAGTCATCCTCGACCACACGCCTTTCTACGCCGAGTCTGGCGGCCAAGTCGGCGATCGCGGCTCGCTTTACAGCGACGACCACAACACCATCGTCGCCGAAGTCACCGGCTGCTACTATCCCGTCCCGGGCGTGCGTGCGCACAACGTCACTGCCAGGCAGCCCATCCGCGTGGGCGACAAGGTCGATGCCGTCGTCGACACCCACATCCGTCAGGCCACCATGCGTAACCACACTGCCACGCATCTTTTGCATGCTGGTTTGCGTGAAGTGCTCGGCAAGCACGTAAAGCAGGCCGGATCCCTGGTCGCACCCGGCCACCTGCGCTTTGACTTCTCGCACTTCACCGCAGTCGAAGACGAGGAACTTCAGGACATCGAAGACCTGATCAACCGCGAACTACTGCGCAACCGGAAGGTCGACGTCATTGAAAATGTCCCCATTGACGTGGCCGTGAACGAGTACCACGCCATGGCGCTGTTCGGCGAAAAGTATGGTGACAAGGTGCGCGTCATTCGCATCGGTGATTTCTCAACCGAACTCTGCGGAGGCACACACACCGCGGCCACCGGCGAGATCGGTCTGATCAAGATTCTGAAGGAAGGCAGCGTCTCGTCGGGCGTGCGCCGCGTCGAGGCGGTCACCGGCGAGGGCTCGCTGCAGCACTTCCGCAAAGATCATTTGCTCGAAAACGTGGTGGCCAGTCTGGCCGGTCATTCCAATAGCGTCAGCCCGGCGGACACACTCAAAGCCGAACTCGAGCGCAAAGATGCCGAGATCAAGCGTCTGGCACGCGAACTCGACCAGATACGCATGAAGTCGGCGTCCTCCTCGGTTGCCTCCACCAACGAAAAGATCAAGGAGGTAAAAGGGGTAAAAGTTCTGGCGCACCGAGTCGACAACCTCGACCGCTCCCAGATGCGCACGCTGGTCGATCAATTGCGCGACAAGGTCGGCTCCGGCGTGGTCGTGCTGGGCTCGGCCACAGACGGCAAAGTCGCGCTGATCGCCGGCGTCACCAAAGACCTGACCGCTCGCCTGCAGGCTGGGAAAATCGTAGGGCGGGTCGCTCAGAAAGTAGGCGGCAAAGGCGGCGGCCGTCCCGACATGGCCGAGGCTGGCGGTGACCGACCCGAAGCTCTGGACGCCGCGCTAGCCGACGTTTATCACGTCGTAGAGTCCATGCTCTGACGGCTTCTCAAAGGCTCGGGTGTGTCTCTACTCTGGTCGCAGGAGTTCCTATGGATGACCGTATTTCGTTCGTCACTCATCAGGGCAAAGCGATCATGCTGATCGACTTCAGCCATTGCGAGCCCAAAGAGCTTCTGCTGCTGCTCGACGAAATCGAGCTCACCGTCGCCCGCCACGCTCGCGGCTCTCTTCTGACCTTGACCGATCTTACCGGCGCGCACGTCAATCGCGAGGTGGCCACGCGCATGAAGGAAGTGCTGGTCCGCGACCGGCCATTCGTGAAGCGCTCGGCCTGGGTCGGCGTCGGAAGCGTCCCCAAGGTCTTTTACGACAACATCAAAAGCTTCGCGCAGCGCGACTTTCCGCCCTTCGCCACCCGGGAAGCGGCGATGGACTGGCTGGTGAAAGAGTCCTAGCCTGGAACCGGAATCCTCAGGAAAAAGAAGAGAGGACCAAATCCTCTACGCCTGTGCCGGCACGGCCTTGTGCGCGCCACCCTTCAACCACCAAATGACGCCGCCCAGGATGACCAGGCCGATCGCGATCAGCTGGGTCCCCGTCATGACTCCGCCGAACACGGATCCGCGTCCCGGATCATCGCGCAGAAACTCCAGAAAGAAACGCGCCACTCCATAAAGAATCAGGTAAGCCCCGAACACCTGCCCATCGAATTTCTTCCGCTGGAACATCCACATCAGCAGAAAGAAATTGGCCAGTTCCACCGCGGCCTCAAACAGCTGGGTCGGCTCCAGAGCATGGCCCAGGGGCGTCCCGACCAACTGGGCGGCCACCGGATTCGTGAACGTCACACCCCACCACGCACTGGTCGGCTTGCCGTAGCAGCATCCCGCCGCAAAACATCCCAGCCGTCCGATCGCGTGACCCAGGGCGAGCCCCGGGCCGAACGCATCGCAGGTCGCCAGCGCCGGCAAATGATGCTTTCGGATGTACCAAACCGCCGCCGCCAGCGCCGCGATCAATCCGCCCGAAAAGACCCCACCCGACCGCAGCGTGCTGATGCTGAAAATCTCGCCGGGATGCGCGACGTAGGTGCTCCAGTCGTTGATGATGTACAGCACCTTTGCGCCCACGATCCCGCACAGCACCACCAGGATCCCCAGGTTCCAGGCCTGGTCCGGATCAATCCCTTGCCGGGCCGAATTCCGCACGCTGATCCAAAGCCCGATCAACACGCCGGCCGCAACCAGAAACCCGTAGGTGGGCAGAAAAAATCGTCCGATATGGAAAAGTTGTGGGTACACAGCTGTTTAGATGCCCCAAAAGGCGATGAAGTCACTTCCAGTGTAGCAGGATCGATCCGGCCGGTGGCCCGCCGGGCCGGCCTCTGCCGCGCCTATGGGGCCTTCCACCGGCACGACGTTTTATCGTCCGGGTTGCGGTCGATCCGCTGGATGAGCGGATCGATCCCCGCTTTGGCCGGCCGCCGGTCCACGATGGTATCGAACTGGGACTTCTCCTGATCGATCTTCCGCCGTTCCAGGTGCAGGAAGTGTCCATCCTTGTCCAGCACCCCGATGTCCACCAAATCGTGTACCGGCACGATATGTTCCTGCCCGCGGCCGTCCGCACGGTACTTCATCGCCTCGACGGAAAGATGGACCTGGTACTTTCCATCCGGTTGCTGCCGGAAGGTAGCCGTCGGCGTCCGGTTGTCGCAGATGGTAATGTTTTTCCCTGCGCCGTTCGGCCCCAGCAGCCCCAACATGCCCTGTGGAAATATTGAGGAACCCGTTCTGCAAAGCCTGGGTGCCGTTTGGATACCGCTGGGACAGTCCTTCGATGCGCCACTCCATGCCAGCCTCCGCTTCGGGCTACATCGTCACTTACGTGTGGACCAAGCAACAAGTTCCTGCCGGAAACCCGTTGCCCGTCAAAAAATAGCGGTTAGACCTGGTGGGGACCTGGCCCGCCGGGTCTTCAATGGGCAGCGGACAAGACTGCTACTCCGTACCTTGGCAAGGTGACCGACGGTTTCGATCCACCCTCGAGGACGTCTGTCATCGGCGACGGCAACGAAACGGACTGCTGGGTCTTCGAGAAATTGACCAGGATGTAGACCGTGCCCTTGGAGCCGCTTCCAAGGCAGGTTTAACCCCGCTGATATCGGTCATCCACTTCGCCGCGGAGGCCATGCCCGCCTCATCGAGCCACGCGCCCAGGTAGGTGATGCGGCCCTTGCCGGTTTTGCGGGTGATCGCGGCTGGCATTCCGTCGAGCCATCCGTTGCTTTCCCCATAGGTCGCGAGCACCTCCGTTTCGTGGTTGTTGGCGCTCAGAAGCTCAGCCCACAATTTGCCCTGGCTAGATCCAAACTTGCCGGTTACCGGCACGGGATCGATCAAAGCGTAGTACTGTTCAACTCGGCCTCCCAGCAAATCGGCGAGTGGCCCGGGTTGGCGCTGGGGTTGCAATCCGTTGTCCTGGTCCTTCATGGCTGAGCGTTGCCCGAGCACGAGGTGCCCTCCCTGCCGCACGTACTCGATCAGGTTGCTGGCCGCCGCGTCGGAGAGCACGTTGAGCCCCGGGGCGACCACCAGTTTGTATGGGGTCAGTGGATCGGTCGGAGGGATTACGTCAATCGATTGGCTGATGGCTCGCAGAGGACGGTAATAGCTCACCAGTTCCGCCACCGGATCGTAGTCGTGGTTGTGCTTCTGCCACTGGATCGCCCACCGGCTATCGTAGGAATACAACACCGCGATCTCGGATTTCGGCGATGTGCCCGCCAGCACCGGTCCGGCCTTGGCAAATTCCGTTCCCAATTGCTGGACTTCGGGATAGAGCGGAACGGGCGTGCCATCGGACCCCACCAGCGTGCCGTGATATTGCTCCTGCCCGTTCAGCGCGCTGCGCCACTGCCAGTAGCTCACCACGTCGGCGCCGTGACCCACGTTGTGCCACGCCATGGCGCGCACCTCACCTTTGTCGAGTGAGTTGTTGACGCCCGCCCAATTGACGGAGCCGGGCTGGGTCTCCATGATCCAGAAGTTTTTGCGCTTGAATCCCCGCGTAAGGTCATCGGCCGCGCCATTCTTGGCTGGATCGAGATGCCCCTGGCCCACGTAGTCATCCCAGGCGGCCAGATCCAGATCCTGCTCGACCGTGTAGTGGTCGTAGCCGTCGAACCAGCCCATGGTGTTGGTGGTGATGAATTGCCGGGTGTCCGCGTTCGCCCGGATCGCGTCGATCTGGTTTTTCTGGTAGCCGCGCCAGGTGTCGCTGACGAAGCGCATCCAACTCAGCAGCAGGCCGGGATTTCCATACCCGGTTTGAATCGGGATTTGGTTCCAATCTGAATAGGCTTCGCTCCAGTACTCGGTGGTCCACGCGGCGTTAAGTTTGTCGAGAGTTCCGTAGCGCGCCTTCAACCATTGCTGAAACTGGGCTTTCGTATCGGGATCGAACGAAGCCATCTCGTATTCGTTATCAATCTGCCAGCCGAGCACGTACGGATTGTGACCGAAGCGCTTGGCCATCTGTCCGGCGATCTTGCGAGCCAGGTCGCGATACTTCGGGTTGGCAAAGCTGTACTGTTCCCGATTACCGTGTTCGGCCCGGCGGCCGTCTTCCGCCATGCGCAGGGTGTCGGGGTAGGTTCGCGTAAGCCACGCTGGCGGAGCAGCAGTCGGCGTTCCCACCAGGGTGTAGATCCCATGTCTGCCCGCCGCCGCAATCGCACGCTCCAGCCAGTCCAGCTCGTACTGGCCCTCGCGAGGCTCCATGTGGCTCCAGGCAAACTCGCCCACGCGCACCACATGGATCCCGGCCTGCTACATCAGAGCGAGGTCCGCTTCCCAGCGTGTTTCAGGCCATTGCTCCGGATACCACGCCGTACCGAGCATCAGCGGCGGAGGCTGCGGCGCAGCCGTTTGCCCTTGCAGCCCGATTGAGGCACGAACCACCATGAGGGTGGCCAGGAAGATGCTGATTTTCCAGCAGCGGGTTTCTGGTTTTCTGTTCAAGGCGTTCTCCTCCCGCGGGTAATGCGGTCAGAAGTCTCCCCGTGGTACCTGCAAACTCCTCAACGAGGGGCAGCACAGGATAGACCAGCGCGGGGGCCATCGGAAAGGCGGGGGATGAGAACGGGGCGGGAGGAACGTTGCTCTTCGTGCAGTAGAACATCCCGCAGGGCCATGTTTCAGGCCACTCCAGGCGAAGGAAGAAAAGCCGACCCGCTTAGCCGTGTGGTAGGCCGAGAATGAACCCGTCGTTAGACGATGGGAACCCGCCGCGACCCTTTAGGCATCTCCGCATGGCGGAGCATCGCACACCGGATCGTTATTTACGAGTCAGGCCCCCGTTCATTCGGTGTTGGTTCAAAAATCGGTTACCACCATCACCAACTGGGCAGGTCGGCTTTCAAGATTGGATGCTAGGGAAACTCCCAAGGTTTCGCAAGACCCGCCCGGTAAAAAGTTGGCACTCGACTTGCCAGCAAAGTTCTCCGGCTATTTTCATCGTTTTGCAAAGACTCGTTAATTCTCCCGAAATCCCTGCCGGAAGTTGTGAGATTGCACATCGATCTGCAAAACAAAAGCCGCAAGCGCGGCTCGGCATGTCATACACCATGTTCGCAGGAGGGAGGAGCTCCTAGCGCGCGTTTCGCGTCTGTTCCAGCACTTCGTCCAGCGCGCTTGAAAGCTTGTGCGCTCGCTGCTGATAATTCGTTCCGCCACCGTCACTTCTCCGCCGCAGCAGGTGGTACTCATCGGCAATATTCAGCGCGGCCAGCACCGCCAGTCGTACGGTGTCGATGGTATTGGTCTGTTCCGCCACCGCGCGCATCTTGCCGTCGACATATTCGGCGAGCTTCAGTATGTATTCCGGATCAGAGCCGCGCAGGTTGTAAGCCTGGTCGAAAATCTCCACCCGCACGCTCGCATTATTCACATCTTTGGCCGGGTTTTGTCGCGTCGCCGTTGCCATAGCCGGTAATCCTCCCCTCGCCTCGGCTGCTGCTCCTCGCCCAAGCGCTAACTGGCGGCCTGCTCCTCGCCCACCGCGTCGATCTGGCGCAACATCTTCTCCACCCGCGCCCGCACTTCCTCGCGGTCCTTGCGCAACTGCACGGCTTCGCGCCGCAGCGTTTCCACTTCCTCGTCGCGCTGTTCCAGCTGCGCCCGCAAGCGCTGCACATCGCGCTCGGCAGATGTCTTGCCCTCACGCGCAGCCTTGTACATCTCAATAGTGCGATAAACCTTCTCTTCCAGCGCCTGGAAATCGTCGGCCGGAACCTCGGCAGATACCTCTTCAACCGCTTTGAGAGCCATATTGCACGTCTTCCCCGAAAAATTTGCGATCTTCAGCGCAGTATACTCCAGAACGCTGTGGAAACCCCGCCAAGAGTGACCGGGTAGCGCGCTCCTTGCGGGGCGCAGACACTGCTGTCCCCGAACGCACGATCATTCCGAGGGCCCGCGCACGCCGAAGGCCCTGTTTTTTCACGCCCATTCTCGGCGTCCCGCTGGTGAGATCACTTTAGCGAGCGCACCTTCGTCAACCGGGCTGCCGCCTCATCGAGCGTCGCATCGCGTTTGCAGAACGCGAACCGGACCTGCTGCGCCCCGTCCTTCCGATCCCGATAGAAACTCGACCCCGGCACCGCCGCCACGCCCACCTCGCTCACCAGGTATTTCGTGAACGCCACATCATCCGCGTACCCAAACGCGCCGATATCGGTCATCACGTAATACGCGCCTCGCGGCTGGAAGCAGCGAAACCCCGCCTCTTCGAGCACCGGAATCAATCGATCCCTGCGCTTCCGATAGCCCTCGGCCAGGTTCGCGTAGTAGCTGTCCGGCAAACCCAGGGCCGACGCGCCCGCCTCCTGCAGCGGCGCCGGCGCGCCCACCGTGATGAAGTCGTGGGCGCGGCGGCTGCCGACAGCGAGCTCGGGCGGCGCCACCGCCCAGCCGATGCGCCAGCCCGTCACCGAGTACGACTTGGAGATGCCGGAGATGGTGATCGTTCGCTCGGCCATGCCGGGCAGCGTGGCGATCGGCGTGTGGCCGAGGCCGTCGTAGACGATGTGCTCGTAGATCTCGTCGGTGATGGCGAGCAGGTCGTGCTCACGGCACAGCTCGGCGATGACCTCCAGCTCCCCGCGCGAGAAGACCTTGCCGGTCGGGTTGTTCGGGCTGTTGAAAACGATCGCTTTCGTGCGTGGCGACACCGCCTTGCGCAGCCGGTCGGGATCGAACACGAAACCCGGCGGCTCGAGAGGCACCCACACCGGCTCGGCGCCCGAGATGATGCACCCGGGCCCATAGTTCTCGTAGAAGGGCTCGAAGATGATGACCTCGTCACCGGGGTTGAGCACGGCCAGCAGTGTGGACAGC